>OGSL01000470.1_pt1 | contig 9816 bp, 10 predicted proteins | sample 1573881 | NCBI WGS metagenome assembly OGSL01 (sample SAMN03295838, study PRJEB24534) | human gut metagenome | isolation source: fecal sample 6 from infant 5 | host: Homo sapiens | place: USA: Pittsburgh, PA | collected 2014-07 | reverse complement strand
CGAAACTTCAATGAAAGAAAAGAAATAAAACGAAAAGTGTGATCGTGAAAGGAAGAGGCAGATTAAAGGAAAGGAAAAGAAAGGCCTTACGGTTTCAGGCCGTAAAGCCAAAAGGAGACACAATGAAAGGGCTAAAGGGGGAGAGCCTGGCCCTGAATCCAGATCTGCTGGAGGTGTAAACCCCCGTTCAGCGCGTTGAGATTCGCGCGTTTACCCGGCGCTAACGAACCGAGTTGGTTATCCATGCCCAGCAGGCGGGCGGGATGCAGCGAGGCCATATGAATGGCGTCTTCGGCAGTGATACCCGTATGTTCCACCATATTGCGTACAGCGGCATCCAGCGAGAGCGTGCTCCCGGCCAGCCCGCCGGAACCGGTTCGAACCACGCCGTTTTGCATCGTGACCGTTTCACCACAGAGCGTATACCGACCGTCCGGCATACCGGCTGCCTGCATGGCATCGGTGATCAGCACCAGGCGTTCTTTTGCGCAGCAACGGCATAACCGCATGGCTGCCGGATGGACATGGTGGCCGTCGGCAATCAGCTCCAGCCACGCCCGTTTGTCCGTCAGCCCTGCGCCGACCATGCCGGGTTCCCTGTGGTGCAGTCCCGTCATGCCGTTATAGCAGTGCACCAGCCCATCGGCACCCGCGTCAAACGCGGCGAGGGTTTGATCGAACGTAGCGGCGCTGTGGCCCAGCATCACGCGTATTCCGCGCTGTTTGAGATGGCGGATCGCCAGCAACGCGCCAGGTTTTTCCGGCGCCAGCGCCACCACCCGTAACGTGCTCAGTGAAACGTCAATCAGGCTGTCCAGCTCGGCGATATCCAGTTCCCGGAACAGATCCGGCGGATGCGCCCCTTTGTTCTGCGGCGTAAAGTACGGTCCTTCCAGGTAGCTGCCCAGTATCTGCGCGCCGGGGCCGCCCGACTGACAGCGTCGGGCGATTCGCGCGAGCGCGCCGTGGATAGCCTCCAGCGGCGCGGTAACGGTGGTGGGTAAAAAGGCGCCCACGCCTTCGCGCGCTTTATGCATCGAGAGAATATCCAGCACGTCAGGCGCATCATCCATCACGTCCACGCCCGCGCCGCCGTGGACGTGCGTATCGATATACGCCGGGCAGAGCAGTTCCGCATCGCGCGACGTCACGCCCGCCGGGACAGGCTCAATAGCCGCAATCACGCCGTTTTCAATGCGTAGCTGGTGGTCATCCAGCCAGCCCTGTTCGGTAAGCACCCGCCTCGCGCGCAGCAGCTGGCTCATATCCCTTCCTCGGCAGGGGCTTCCTCGCGACAGCGTCCCAGCTCGTCTACGAGGCTCGTCAGGCCGCGGTGCCCGCACTCCAGTGCCTGCAGACGAAACGCTTCGCTGCTTAATCCGTCGCGCTCTAGCACCATCTCCAGCAGCAGCTGCAGGTTGGTCCCGGTGATCACTTCGCTGCCCGGCTGTTGCATGGCGAGCGTCGATGCCACGCGAAACGGCGTGCCGCCGAGCAAATCGGTGAGAAACACAATATCGTGCTCTGCATCGAGTTCACTCACTGCCTGCTCAAGCTGAGCGGTCAGTCGCGCGGTGGTGGATGTTTCAGGAAAATCGATGGCGATAAACTGCGGCTGTTCGCCGAGGATCTGCTTCATCGCCTGCTCAAGCCCGCTGGCAAAACCGCCGTGGCCAGTCAAAATAATGCCTAACATCGCAACCTCTTTGCTTTTACAGGAAGTGACAGAATTTACCGATAACGCCCAGCAGCACGGTGATACCGATCAGCCGCAGCGGGCTCCAGCCGCGGCGCACCAGCCAGAACATGGTCAGGGTGTAGACCAGCGGCAGGAAGGCGGGCATCAGCTTGTCGATAACGTCGGCCTGTAGTTTGACAACGGCATCACCCGCCTTGATTTCAAGCGTCGTATTGAGTCGGACATAGGTTGCCACCAGCGCGCCAATTACCGTCATCCCGACGATAGACGCCGCGTGACCGACCTTTTTAGTGTTGGCTTTGATCAGCGGAATGGCCGCCACGCCCATCCGGTATGCGTAGTGCGCCAGACCAAAGCGCAGGCCGAGGTGCACCACGTTAAACAGCACGTTCACATCCTGCTTGGAGCGCTCCATCGCCAGAATGATGCCGATAACAAAGGTCACCAGGAACGGGTGGGTGTTAAAGAAGCCCATATGGCCTTTCATCGCCCGCGCCAGGTCTCGCTTGTTGGTGTGGATCTTTTTCAGCGCGGGCAGCAGCCCGTACAGCCAACCGGAGGCCTGCATACGTTCATAGTTAAACGAGGCCTGCAGCAGCATTGAACGCCAGGCCACGCGGTTAATATCTTTTTTCGTCAGTTCGGCACCGATGCTCTGGTCTTCGTAGACGTTTTCGTTGACGCCTGTCAGCAGCGTCTCTTCGGATTCAGACACGCCCGGTAACGTTGTTTGATTAGATGCCATCTTCGAATTCCTCTTTCTGGGCCGCTGGAGCCGTCGGTTCAGGTGATTTACGCATCAGGTCGATCAGCGCCATGGCCAGCGCGGCGGCCGCAATCGCCAGCACCGGAAGCTTGAGCCAGGCGGCGGCGACAAAACCGATAATGAAGTAAGGGATGTAGACGTTTTTCATCATGATCTTCAGCAGCACGGCGAAGCCGATGGCAGGCATGATGCCGCCCGCGACGCCGAGGCCGTCAATCAACCGTGCCGGCAGAACATCAATGGCGGTTTTCGCATGTTCCGCACCGAAGTAGATCGGCAGGAAGGCGCACAGAAAATAGAAGATGCCGAGCGCCAGCAGCGCAAGATAGTTCACCCGTTCAATACCGTGAGTATCTGCATTGGCCGCCATGCGATCGCAGCGTGACATCACGCCGGACATCACCGAGAAGAGGAACGTAATTCCCATCTGTACCGCGACGGCAAACGGGACGGCGACGCCCACGGCAACTTCTGGCTTCACCCCGGTGCTGATGGCAAATGCGGTACCCACAATGGTGCCGATAATGACGTTCGGCGGCTGGGCACCGGCGAGCGGGGCCAGCCCCATCCAGACCAGCTCTAACGTGCCGCCGGTCAAAATACCGGTATGCAGGTCACCCAGAATCAGGCCGACCAGCGGCCCGAGCACCACCGGGCGGTGCATGTGCGTTAACCCGTTAAACATATCCAGACCGGCGATAAAGGCGAGTATGCCCAACCCCAGCGCCTGCAACAGACTGATTTCCATTGTGAATCCCTCAGAGCAGTTTAAAGAGATCCAAAGCAGTTTCTGTTGGAACGCCCTGAACGAAGCATTCCACCCCGGCCGCTTTCAGGCCGTTGAACGCGGCGATATCGTTCGCGTCGACAGAGACCGTTTTGGCAATTTGTTGTTTGCCACTGGCGTAGTGCATGTTTCCTACGTTGATACGGGTGATGGGCACGCCGCCCTCAACCAGCTTCAGAAAATCAGCGGGTGATTTGCAGACCAGCAGGATTTTCTGGCGGTCAGCGGCGCGGTGAATGTTGTCGATCACTTTTTGCAGTGACCAGAAGCGCACGGCGATCCCTTCCGCGAGCACCATCTCCATCAGGTTCTGTTGAACCGGATCGTCAGCCACCTCATCGTTGGCGACGAGTACCAGGTTTGCCCCCGCAAACCCCACCCACTGCACGCCCACCTGACCGTGGATCAGGCGTTCATCAATGCGGCATAAGACAATGTTTGGCATAGCGCTTTCCTCTTTTTATTATGCGTTTTGCGTTGTTACACCTTCGCAGGCGGCGTGGTACTGCTGGAGTATGTCCTGAATGTGGTCGATGATGAGTTCCCGTGGCGTTGACTTGAGAGCGCCCTCGCGAACTTTGCCGTACTGCAGCGGCAGGTACTGGCTGATCAGCGGCAGCGGAATGGGCTCGTCTGCCAGGTTGCGCACCAGCCGTTCAAAAGCGTCGTCAATCTGGCTGTCCGGCCAGTAATAGCGCACGCGGTCAGAGTAGCTGTAGCCACGGGCCAGGCGACGCGCGTTGCCGTCACCGTGGTAATGGCTTTGCCAGTATTCCGGGCGATCGAGCATGGCGTTTTCCAGCACGTGACGCAGGTCAGAAACGGCTTTCGCTGGCAGCAGTTCCTCTTCGATGGCGGCCAGCGCGAAGAGCGCTTCGCGCAGGGCGAAGGTCAGGGCAGGGCCAACCTTCAGAATCGCAAAGTGATCGTTGACCAGCTTTCGCAGCGCCTGCGGCGTCTGGTAGTCGGTGGAGTGGGCTTCAAACACCAGCGTGTCGTAGGCTGCAACCATTTTGCTCAGGGCGACGGCTTTCTGCGGCTGATAGTCGCAGACGTGCGCATGGTCGAACTCCACGCCGGGCTGGACGACCAGACCAATAATGCGCGGCCAGATGTCGGTTAAGCCTTCCTTTTCGAATGCATGACGGTGCGCTTCAAGCGTGGCGCGGGCTGCGTCCGGCGTGGTGACTTCAAGTTCGGTGAGCGTCTCGTGCGCGCCACCGGGAACCGGTACTTCCGTGCCGATAACGTAGACCAGATCGGATTCACCAAACTGCTCGCGACAGGTCGCTTCGGCAATCTTCGCCAGGCGTGCGGCGCGTCCGGCGACGATCGCATCGGTCAGGGGAACCGGATCGTCCTCACAGGACATGCTGCAGTCGAGGTGGATCTTTTTGAATCCGGCAGAAACATAGCTTTTGATCAGATCGTCTGCGTTGGCCATCGCCTGTTCCGCAGGGAGATTTTGCCAGCGGTTGGGGCCTAAATGATCGCCGCCGAGGATCAGCTGTGACGTCGGGAAACCGAGCGACTCGGCAAGCTTGCAGACAAACCCGTGAAAATCAGCGGGCGTCATGCCGGTATAGCCGCCAAATTGATCCACCTGGTTGGAGGTGGCCTCGATCAGCAACGGGGATCGATGCGAATGCGCATAACGAATGGCCGCTTCCAGTACCAGCGGATGCGCGGAGCAGACGGCATAGATCCCGTTTGAATTCCCCCGTTTATGGTGTTCCACCATTTCTGTCAGATGTTTCACTTTCCTCTCCATTTCGGATGGTAATGATATTTATCTTTCGTTTTGTTTCATTTAATCCTGCATCATGGTGATATAAAAATAAAACGAAAGATAATAGTTTTCCGATCTGTTTCACAAAAGAAACATAATGAAAGGTTTCAGCGCGATGCCAGCTTGCGTATCGTCACCATGCAGGGCTTGCATTAGCGTAAAGGAAAGGCCTTAATAGGCAAAACGAAATGAAACGAAAGAATATTGATTAAGGAGCTCGTATGAGCAGCACCGATTCATCCGCAGAAAAGCGCATCACCGGCACCAGTGAAAGGCGAGAGCAGATCATTCAGCGGTTGCGGGCGCAGGGAAGCGTGCAGGTTAACGATCTGTCTCATCTGTACGGCGTATCGACGGTGACGATCCGCAATGACCTCGCCTTTCTTGAGAAGCAGGGCATTGCCGTTCGCGCCTACGGCGGGGCATTGATTTGCGAAGGTAATGTGCCGGGCGCTGAGCCTTCCGTGGAAGATAAAAGCTCGCTGAATACAGCGGTGAAGCGCAGCATTGCTCAGGCCGCTGCCGCGCTGGTCAAACCCGGGCACCGCATCATTCTGGATTCGGGTACCACGACGTTTGAAATCGCCCGCATGCTGCGCCAGCACACGGACGTGATTGCGATGACTAACGGCATGAACGTAGCGAATGCGCTGCTGGAAGCTGATGGGGTGGAGTTGCTGATGACCGGCGGGCATTTGCGTCGTCAGTCGCAATCCTTCTACGGTGACCAGGCCGAGCAGTCGCTACAGAATTACCATTTTGACCTGCTGTTCCTGGGCGTCGATGCCATCGATCTCGATCGGGGCGTGAGTACGCATAACGAAGACGAAGCCCGTCTGAATCGCAAAATGTGCGAGGTGGCGGAGCGTATTATCGTTGTTACTGACTCCAGCAAATTTAATCGCTCAAGCCTGCATAAAATCATTGATACGCAACGGATTGATATGATTATTGTCGATGAAGGTATTCCGGCGGAAAGTCTTGAAGGATTACGGAAAAGCGGGATTGAGGTGGTGTTGGTTTAAATTTTTTTACCCTCTCCCTGGGGGAGAGGGTAGAGTGAGGGGAAATCACGTCACCGGTGCCGGGTTAAACACCGCCAGCTGGTTGTGTAATCCCCACTGATCCGAAAAGGTTTTCTTCCGCCCGCTGGCGACATCGAGAATGAAGTGGAACAGCTTCCAGCCCACGTCCTCAATACTCTCTTCTCCGGTGGCGATGGTGCCCGCGTTGATATCCATTAAGTCATACCAGCGGTTCGCCAGCGCGGTGCGGGTCGCCATTTTGATCACCGGTACCGCCATCAGGCCGTACGGCGTGCCGCGCCCGGTGGTAAAGACCTGCACCGTAATGCCGGATGCGACCTGCTGCGTGCCGCACACAAAATCGCTGGCCGGCGTTGCCGCGTAGATCAGGCCGCGTTTCGTCGGGCGCTGTCCCGGAGAGAGCACCTCTGCAATGGCGCTCTGCCCGGATTTGGCAATAGAGCCGAGGGCTTTTTCCACCACGTTTGCCAGGCCGCCTTTCTTGTTCCCGGGGGAGGGATTGGCGCTGCGGTCGGTTTTGCCCATATCGAGATAGTTATCGTACCAGGCTATCTCCTCAAGCAGGCGCTTGCCGACCTCTTCATTAACCGCGCGCGGCGTCAGCAGATGGATGGCGTCTCGCACTTCGGTCACCTCGGAGAACATTACCGTGGCGCCGCAGCGAACAAGCAGATCGGATGCAAAGCCCACCGCCGGGTTGGCCGTCACGCCGGAGAAGGCATCGCTGCCGCCGCACTGGGTGCCCACAACCAGCTCCGACGCCGGGCACGTTTCTCGCTGGCGGCGGTTGAGCTTGTCCAGATGGCGTTCTGCCACCTGCAAAATATCGTCGACCATTGAGCGGAAACCGACGTGGCGTTCGTCCTGCAGGCGCACGATGCTGGCCTCGTCTGCCGGGATGGCTTTGACATCCTCGGTCCCCTGAAGTAAACGTTCTGGCTGCAATTTTTCACAGCCGAGGCCAATGACCATCACCTCGCCGCCAAAGTTCGGGTTCAGGGCGATATTGTGAATGGTCCGGATAGGCACCACGGCAGCGGGCGCATTAATCGCCACGCCGCAGCCGTAGAGGTGGTTCAGTCCCACCACGCCGTCGACGTTCGGGTATTTTGGCAGCAGATCGCGTTCGATGATTTTCACCACGTAATCCACGACGCCCGCCACGCAGTGCACGCTGGTGGTAATGCCGAGCAGATTTTTGGTGCCGACGCTGCCGTCCGCATTGCGATAGCCTTCAAAGGTATAGCCTTCCAGTGGGGGAAGCGGTTCCGGCACGCGGGTTGCCAGCGGAAGCGTATTCAGCGGCGGCGCTTCTGGCAGCGCCACCAGCGACTCCTCCACCCAGCTTCCCTGCGGTATCGAACGAACGGCATAGCCGATGACTTCACCGTAACGCACGATTTCGCTGTTAACAGGGATATCCACCAGGGCGACTTTATGTCCCTGCGGAACATGCTCAATCAGTTCCAGCCCGTCCGGAAAGCGGGTTCCCGCTTTTAAGCCATTGTCGTTGACGATAATCGCCACGTTATCGGCGTCGTGCACTTTTATATAAAACGCTGTTGGCGGTGCCTGTCGAATTTCAATGTCGGCCATTGTTCAGTATTCTCCAGCAAAAACTCTGATAATAAATTCAGCCATTTTTCTAATGGTAGAAATAAATACGCGGCTTTCAGAAATAAAGCATGTCAGCAGAATGAATAGCAAAATGTGATCCCGATCGCTTCAGAACCCGTAATCCTTGATTCTGTGCATTAGCGCCCAGTGCTTTGTGCATATGCAAAAATTTTTATCAAAATATACCGTAATACCTGAGCATTAAAACAATGTGCGGTCGCGGATAGCGTCTTATACTGAATGACGTTTTTATCACGCCAGAATACGGCAGAATAATAAATATCATGCTGGCGCGGTGTCTGAATAAATAAAATGATGCTGAAAAAGGCTGCTGAATTAAAAAGGTAAATACGATGAATAACGCGATCTTCCAGAATAAATTTAAAGCGGCTCTCGCGGCGCACCAGATTCAGATTGGCTGCTGGTCCGCGCTGGCAAATCCCATCAGTACCGAAGTGCTGGGCCTGGCCGGTTTCGACTGGCTGGTGCTGGACGGCGAGCATGCGCCGAACGATATCGGCACCTTTATTCCGCAGCTGATGGCGCTTAAAGGCAGCCACAGTGCTCCGGTGGTGCGTGTCCCCACCAACGAACCGGTGATTATCAAGCGTCTGCTGGATATCGGCTTCTACAACTTCCTGATCCCGTTTGTGGAGACGGAAGAACAAGCGGCACTGGCCGTTGCGTCTACGCGCTACCCTCCCGAAGGGATCCGCGGCGTCTCCGTTTCACACCGCGCCAATATGTTTGGCACCGTCCCGGACTATTTCGCGCAGTCCAACAGCAACATCACCATTCTGGTTCAGATCGAGAGCCAGCAGGGCGTTGATAACGTCGACGCGATTGCCGCCACAAACGGCGTGGACGGGATCTTCGTCGGTCCAAGCGATCTGGCTGCCGCCTTTGGCCATCTGGGCAACGCCAGCCACCCTGACGTGCAGCGCGCGATCCAGCACATCTTTGCCCGCGCCAAAGCACACGGTAAACCGTGCGGCATTCTGGCGCCGGTTGAGGCTGACGCACGCCGCTATCTGGAGTGGGGAGCCACCTTTGTTGCCGTCGGCAGCGACCTCGGCGTTTTCCGCTCGGCTACGCAGAAATTAGCGGACGCTTTTAAAAAATAACCATCATTGAGGAAACAGATTATGACGCTGAAAGTGGGTTTTATTGGCCTGGGGATCATGGGTAAACCAATGAGTAAGAACCTCATCAAAGCGGGTTACTCACTGGTGGTATCCGATCATAATCCACAGGCCGTGGCTGAGGTGATGGCGGCGGGAGCAGAAACGGCCACCACCGCGAAAGCGATTGCCGAGCAGTGCGATGTCATCATCACCATGCTGCCAAACTCCCCGCATGTTAAAGAGGTTGCGCTGGGTGAAAACGGCATTATCGACGGCGCGAAGCCTGGCCTGGTGCTGATCGATATGAGCTCTATCGCACCGCTTGCAAGCCGTGAAATCAGCGAGGCGCTAAAAGCAAAGGGCGTCGATATGCTGGATGCGCCGGTCAGCGGCGGTGAGCCGAAAGCCATCGACGGCACGCTGTCGGTGATGGTCGGCGGCGATAAAGCTATTTTCGATAGATTTTACGACCTGATAAAAGCCATGGCGGGCTCCGTGGTGCACACCGGAGAGATCGGGGCGGGTAACGTGACCAAGCTGGCAAACCAGGTGATTGTGGCGCTCAACATTGCCGCCATGTCTGAAGCGCTGACGCTGGCAACCAAAGCGGGCGTCAATCCGGACCTGGTCTATCAGGCCATTCGCGGTGGTCTGGCGGGCAGTACCGTGCTGGATGCCAAAGCGCCCATGGTCATGGATCGCAATTTCAAACCTGGTTTCCGCATCGACCTGCATATTAAAGATCTGGCCAACGCGCTGGATACCTCCCACGGCGTGGGCGCACAGCTGCCGCTGACCGCAGCGGTCATGGAGATGATGCAGGCGCTGCGTGCCGATGGCCTGGGCACGGCCGATCACAGCGCAATTGCATGCTACTACGAAAAACTGGCGAAGGTGGAAGTGGCGCGTTAATCACGCCTTACCTATACCTGAGGGTGACAGCGGCGCGCAAACCCTCTATACTGCGCGCCGAAGCTGACCAGACAGT
>OGSL01000467.1_pt1 | contig 9853 bp, 9 predicted proteins | sample 1573881 | NCBI WGS metagenome assembly OGSL01 (sample SAMN03295838, study PRJEB24534) | human gut metagenome | isolation source: fecal sample 6 from infant 5 | host: Homo sapiens | place: USA: Pittsburgh, PA | collected 2014-07 | reverse complement strand
CAATCCCTCCTTTAGTGTTCTGAGGCAATTGCAATATCTGTGTGAACTTACACAAATCCTCCACCGAACCAGGCCACAGCGCTTTCACTAAATCCGCTCCGATATCCGCTGCGATACGGCAGTACATGCTCATCACCTTCGCACTGAGCGCATCAGGATCCACCCCTTCCAGTGCTGAGCGCGGCTCAATAATCACCGCAATACCGTGCCGCTCACATTCACGCACGATATGCGTATTACGCGCTATCTCTGCCTGCTCCAGCGCCGTGTCTTTCTGTCCCAGGTACATATAGGTCATCACGGCATCAATACCACTGGCGGCCACGTCACTGATTTCCGCCAGCTGCGCCAGCACGCCCTCGCCCCTGCCATCCTTACCAGGCGTGTAGATGGAGCGTGCGTGGTTTTTCCAGTCCAGATGCAGCACAAAACCGGGCCGGTCACGGCCAACATATGTCTGCTCAACCAGCGGGATCATGCCGGGTGACACCATCACGCCATCAGCAAGACGGAGCTGCGCAAACACATTTTCGATTTCGCTGCGTGTCTTTAATCCTGACGGCGGACCCGCCATTACCCCATGTGACGCCGCCACCACCACCGCACGTCCGGTTTCCGGGCGTAAAATACGTCCTAAACGAATAGCCTTGCCAGTCCGGGTATCCATCTTGCTCTCCTTCACAAAGTTGAAAAAAACCTAAAATGCAGTTTGCTGAATATTGCAAATTCATCGTATATTAGTCGCAAAGAAGCTGTCAATGAATTAAACCCGTGAGCCTGATCTGTGTCACATAGCAGGAAAACCTTCATTATATTGTCATTACAGGAGTTTGTATGTCTGACATCTCTCATCTCGTCGCCGCCCTGAAAGCTGCCGTTCCGGAATCGCAGGTTCTGATCGACAGCGATACACTCAAGGCATCCAGTCATGATACTTGGCCACTCTCCACCAAACTCAGACGCCTGGGCTGCCACGATTACCAGGCGGATGTCGTGGTGAAAGTCACCTCCGAACAGCAGATCCAGCAGGTACTGGCGCTGGCGACGGCACATGACACACCGGTCACGCCACGGGCGCTGGCCTCCTCCGTCACCGGACAGCCGCTGCCTACCCGCGGTGGAATTGTCCTCGATTTGACCGGTATGACCCAGCACCGTGATATTAACACCACCAACATGACCGTCGAGGTTTCCGCCGGTTACAACGGCGGTCAGCTGGAAGATGAACTTCAGCAGACGGGCTGGACGCTTGGCCATTCGCCGCAGTCCCTGTACCAGTCCAGCGTGGGCGGCTGGCTCTCTACCCTTGCGACCGGTCAATTTTCCTCTTATTACGGCGGTATTGAGGATCTGATTACCGCCTATACGGTCATTCTTGCCACGGGGGAAAAAGTACGCCTGAAGGCTTCTCCCCGTGCTGCCATGGGACCCGATCTTCGCCAGCTGTTCATTGGTGCCGAAGGCACTCTGGGGATCGTCACCTCAGTCCAGCTGAAAATGTTTCCCCTGCCCCAGTCACGTCTTTTCGATTCTCTTGAGCTTCCCTCCGTCGAAGCGGGCCTGGCGATTATGCGTGAACAGGCAATGGCCGGGCTGCGTCCCTTCCTGCTGCGCCTTTATGATACCAACGAAGCCCGTCATGCCATGCAAAACCCAAAACAGGACAAGCCGGTAATGTTCCTGGGCACACAGGGTGTCGAAGGGGTGGCCCGGGCGGAAATGGATGCCTTTATGGAAATTGTTCACCGCCACGGCGGCAAATCCGTGGGCAGCGAAGGGGTACTGAAATGGATGGATCGCCGTTTTGACTTCTCCACCGTTGAGAATCTGCTTGATTCCACCGGAGGCTTTGCTGAAACCATCGAGGTTGCCCATACCTGGGATGGGATTGCCGCGCTCTACCATGACCTGCATAACATGCTGACGCCGCTGGCGGGTGAAGTCTTGTCGCATTTCTCCCACGTCTATCCCCAGGGCACCTCCATGTACATGATCCTGCTCGGGCGAGAAGAGTCCGATGCCGCAGCAGTGGAGAAATTACGGACCATCTGGCGCGAAACAATGCGCGTCTGCCTCGAACACAATGCGGAACTGTCGCACCATCATGGCGGCGGACTGGTTCGCTCGCCGTATGCCCGTGAATCGCTGGGATCGGCGCATCTGCTGCTGCGCCGATTAAAACAGGCGCTCGATCCGAACGGCGTTCTTAATCCAGGCAAACTGGGGTTATAAACTGATAATTGAGGGTAATCACTATGTGGTTTCTCGGTATAGATATCGGCACAACACATATAAAAATCATCGGCATCAGCGAGGAAGGAACGTTTTTGCCGGTGAAAAAATGCCGCACGCCGGTGATGCAGCATGACGGACTGACATTTCACGATGCATCCGTGTTCTGGCAGAGCCTGAATACACTTATCGAAAATTACTCGCGCGAAGAAGCACGACACTGCGGCCCCCTGGCCGCAGTGTCGGTGGGCACGTTCGGCCAGGAGGAGTCCGTCGCGGTAAACTCCAGTGGGGAAATTATCTATCCTTCCCTAGCGTGGTGGGAAAATTACCCCGTCGCGGCGCTGGATACAGACCTCCACCAGTGGCTGGACAGCCATGAGCATTACGCCATTTCAGGTATGCGGTCGCGCCCTAATCAGAGCCCTGCTCGTCTGAACTGGATACGTACACACCACCCGGATATCTGGCGGCAGATCGATCGCTGGGTGGATTTCGGCAGCTACGTTATGTGGCAACTGACCGGCGAATGGCGCGCGGCAACCTCGCAGATCACCCATTCACAATGCTTCGATCTTAAAAGCATGCGGCCCCACCAGCCAACGTTAGAGCGGCTGGGTTTCCCTGCAACGCTCTTCCCGCAGTTGGCGGACACTGGCGAATGCTGCGGGGAGATCCGCCCGGAATCGCTATCGGGCGTGGCGCTCTGCCAGGGCGCCAGCGTCTTTGTGGGCGGACACGATCAGATCGTCGGCGCTTGGGCGGTGCAAAATCACCAGCCGACCAACGTATTCGACTCGATAGGGACATCGGAATATCTCATGGTATTAACACCGCATTTCCCCGATACCGCCGCCGCATGGCGACTCGGCGTGGATATCGAACGCACCTGGAAAGCCGGGGAGTTTGTCATGGGCTGTGCCACCCCTTCCGGCAAGATTATCCAGACACTTGCGGAGCTGCTCTATCAGGGGAATTACGATCGGCTGTTTCAGGATCTTCTTGCCGAAGCGGTTCCGGCAGCCGTCTCGGTTTCTGTTAACGAAGATGAAACACAGGGGCTGTTTTCCCTGACCCAACTGCATGCCGGCGTCAGGCCAGCCGACATAGTGCAGGCCACGCTGAACCATATCGCCGACCGCGCATTTCGTCTGCTGACTCATATGGGGGAAATTGGCGGGATACTCCCGCAGGATGCGGTGCTGATGGGATCGTTGTTCCAGCGCCAGGAGATGCTGCAGCACCGTAAACAGCGCTGGAACATGCCGCTTTTTGTCAGTCAACTGGCTGAACCTGTCGCCACGGGCGCCGCCATGATCGCCCGTGAAAGCTGGCTGATTGCAACCCATCAGGAGAGTCAACTATGAACGTCATCATCGCCTCACTTAATACGGCTATTGAACGGCTGCTGCTGGTGGATAAACAGCAGCCCGGCGAGGTTCACCGCATGCTGGATGATAAAACGCTGGCTGGGGGAAAAGGGGTCAATGTCGCGCGCGTTATGCGCCAGTTGGGTACCTTTCTGCCGGATGCGCCGACGCCGCGGCTGCTAGGGTTTCTCGGCGGCGCAACGGGGCGGCTGTGCCGCGAACTGCTGGCGGAGGAAGCGCTGGAAGGATGCTGGTGTGAAATCGCGGGCAGCACGCGCATTTGCGAAGTCGTAACCGAGGTACAGGCACCGGAACGAGCAAGTGTCTATAACGCCCTCGGCCCGGCCATCACACCGGTCGAGCATCAGGCGCTGCACTGCATGCTGGTACAGGAGTTGCCTCATGCCAGCGCGCTTGTCTGTACCGGTTCACTGGCAAAAAACCTGCTGCCGGACGAGTACGGTCGCTGGATAACCCTCGCCCGCGCCGCTGGCGTGCTGTCGTTGCTGGATACCCACGGCACGGCGCTGTTGCAGTCTGCCGTTTCACTGCCGGATATCATCAAAATCAACCGTGATGAACTGCGTCAGGCCAGTGCGGCCTCCTCCTCAGCATTGCCGCAGGCCTGGCTGGACCAAGGCGTGCGCTGCGTGATTATCACCGATGGTCAGCGGCCTACCCTTGCGCTGACGCCTGATGGTGATTATGAGATCTCCTCTCCGGAAGTGACGACGGTCAGCCCGGTCGGCTCAGGAGATGCCTATTGCGCCGGTCTCGTCAGCAGCCTTCTGGCCCGTCCGCAAGCCCGATGGACAGAACATCTCACGCTGGCTGCAGCCTGTGGCGCAGCCAATGCCGCCAGCCCGACAGCCGGCCTCGCCGCCGGTCTGAATTTGACTGAATTAGAACAACGTTGCGCGGTACGCGCTGTTTCGACGTCGCCACGCTCACCCGCCTGATAACGGAGAGTATTATGGTTAGTCATTCACAAGTCACAGCCAGAAACACCTGGATGCGTAATGTTCTGTTAATTGCAGTCGTTACCGCCGTCGGAGGCTTTCTGTTTGGTTTTGATAACGGCAGCATTTCAGGTTCGGTAGGATTTTTACAGAGTAAATTTGAACTGGATGCAGATAGCATCGGCTGGGTTACATCGTCCATCATTGTCGGCTGTATTATTGGGGTGGCGCTTGCCGGCCCACTTTCTGATGCAATAGGAAGAAAAAAGGTCCTGCTGCTGACCGCGCTGATTTTTATCTTTGGTGTGCTGGGAGAGGCGCTCGCTACCTCGCCGGAGATGCTGGTCTGGTTTCGAATCATCGTGGGCATCGGTATCGGGGTAGAGACGACCATCGCCCCGCTCTATATCGCCGAGGTTTCACCGGCGCATATTCGCGGACGGCTGGTCTCGCTGAACCAGCTTTTTAACTGTATTGGCAACCTGGCGATATTCTCCGTTTCCGCCATTATCGCCAGTTACGCCAGTGAAATGTGGAATATCGAATACGGCTGGCGGGTGATTTTCGCAAGCGGCATCTTGCCTGCCATTCTTTTTCTGATGCTGCTGGTCTGGGTACCGGAAAGCCCGCGCTGGCTGGTGCGCAAGGGGCGTACAGAACAGGGTTTAAATATTCTGCGTAAAATAAATCCTGACGAAGCGACAGCCAGAGAGCAAATTGAAGCGATTAAACATACCCTGCAAAATGAAGGTACTTCCCGACTGCGCGAACTGTTTTCCCCTCGCCTGCGCCGGGCGCTGATAGTCGGTTTCTGCGTTGCCCTCTTCCAGCAAATTACCGGTATTAACGCCATTTTTTACTACGCGCCGGAAATTTTTAAAACGGCAGGCATGGATATCAGCGGAGCAATGTCGTTTACCGTTCTTATCGGTATGACGCTGGTGATCGCAACGCTGGTCTCCATGTGGATCATTGATAAAGTTGGACGGCGTTCGTTGCTTATTTTTGGTTCGGCAGGAATGGCCGTCACCCTTAGCTGTACGGGTATACTGTTTCGAGCCAGTGAAACCCAGACGACGCTGTTACTGATTTGCATCCTGGCCTATGTCGCTATCTTCGCCGTCTCTTATGGCACCGTAGCCTACGTAATTATTTCCGAGATCTTCCCTATTCACATGCGCGGTATTGCAGTCTCGATTGCAACCTTTGCCCTCTGGGGCGGTAACTTTTTTGTTTCCCGCTTCTTTCCGGTACTGGTGGAAAATATTAGCGCCGCGAACACCTTTTTTATCTTCGCGGGCATTTCAGTCATTGCCTTTATTTTCGTTGTAGCAATGGTGCCGGAGACGAAAGGAAAAACACTGGAGGAGATTGAAGTGGAGCTGCATGCTAAATAAGGCGATCCCTAACTAGCGCAGTACCATTTTAAATTATTCCTCTGTTAACAAAATAATATAACCGGAGAACATAATGAGACCTGGTAAAATCCTACATCCGCAGGTTGCCGAAGCCTTAGCCAGTTTAGGGCACGGCGATATTATTTTAGTCACTGATGCCGGCGCACCTATTCCTCCAGGCATAAAAAGAATCGATTTGGCATTTTGTGCTGGCAGCGTCGATCTAATTGAAATTCTGCGCGTGCTAAGAGGCGAAATTTTTATTGAAAATGTTATCTTTGCTGAGGAAGTACCTGAGAATAACCCTAACCTCTTACAGCGCGTAACCGACATATTTACCGGTTCCGGTGCTGACTTTTTGCTCATACCTCATCAGAAACTTGTGACAGAAATCTACCACAGCGCCAGGGTGATTATTCGCTCTGGTTCGTTAATGCCGTGGGGAAATTTCGCACTGGTCGCCAGTACCGATCCTGATGCGTGGTTCGACGACTCCATGAAAATTATTCCTGAATACGTTGAACGCTCAGCGAAGATAAAAAATGGAGCCGTACCTGTCATTAAAAAATATTCAACGGTGACAAAATGAATACAACGCATAGCATGAGTTATAAGTTGTCCCTCATTGCGTCAGTCGCGGGTTTATTATATGGCTTTGATTCAGCAGTCATTGCGGGTGCAATAACGCATCTGAGCCACTATTTTTCTCTCGACGCGATGGGCACCGGCTGGGCCGTGTCATCGGTGGTGCTGGGCTTTATGATTGGCGCCTTTAGCGGTCAGTTTATCACCAACTCTCTGGGCAGAAAAAAAGCGCTAATCCTTACCGGCGTACTGGTGTTTCTCGCCGGGATCTTCACCGCCTTCCCTTACAATTTTACGATGTTTATCTTTTTCCGGATCGTCGGCGGTATTGGCGTAGGGCTGGGTTCAGCGACAGCACCTGTTTATATCGGTGAAATTGCCGCGCAAAAAATTCGTGGCAAGACGCTGGGCTTTTACCAGATGATGATCGCTTTTGGCATCCTTTTGGTTTATATGGTGAACGCCCTGGTCGCCAGCTGGGGCAGCGATCCGCAATGGGCTACGCAGTATGCCTGGCGCTATATGCTGGGAGCCATGTCGGTGCCCGGCTTGCTGTTTATGATACTGGCTTTCTGGTTACCCGAATCACCACGGTGGTTAATAAAAAATCATCGTGAAGCGCAGGCTGGCGACATTATGAAAACCCTGTATGGCCAGAATTTTGACAGCCCGACGGCCATTCAAGAGATAAAAAGTACCTTTCACCAACACGCCGTTCTCGCTCCCCGCGAAAGTATTCTGTCCAAAAAATACAGACGAGTATCACTGACCATATTGGCAATGGCATTGCTGGCAAATTTATGCGGTATCAATGCCGTTTTATATTACGGTAACGTGCTCTTGGAAAATATCGGTATCGCCAGCGAAAAAACAGCCTATTACCAACAGGTCATCATCGGTATTGCCTTCTTTGCCGCTGCGGTCTGGGCCGTTTATCGGGTCGAAAAGTATGGTCGTCGTAAGCTGCTCATTGTGGGATCGTTAATGTGCTTTCTTTCGATCACGTTGCTGGGAATATTAATCTGGATGGGGATGACAAGCATCTTTATGCTGGTCATCATGATCGTTTATATCCTATTCTTCGGCGGCACCATTGGCCCCATTTTATGGATTATTATTCCCGAACTGGCCCCCAACATGATTCGCGATAAGCTGATGTCATGGGCCACGCTGCTTATCTGGAGCGGCAGTTTTATTGTCTCGCAAACCTTTCCCATGTTGACCCATAACGAAACGCTGAACAGGTTATTTAACGGTAGTTTCCCGTTCTTTTTGTATGGCCTGTGTTGCTTTATGTGGTTTTTGCTGAATCTCTTTTGCGTCGCAGAGACGAAAGACAAATCGCTGGAACAAATCAGCGCTGATATGAGTAAAGCCTGAGGCACATTCTGGCGGGCTACCGGTCAGGCATGGTAGTCCCGCTAAAGTCTCTGTTATGCTCCGTCTGGTTCTGAATGCTCATCCTTAACAAGCCCTGAAAGCGGCGAGGCTTTCTTCAACATACAGCCAGGCGATACCCATGATTTGCTGCTGACGCGTTAACTGGCCAAACTCAATCCGTGTTGCGTTCTTTTTGATAGTATCAGCCGGATCAAACGGATTTCCCGTCACGTGTCGTGTAATCATTTCAAGCCACCGCTTACCAAACTGACAACTAGTGCCATACAACCAAATCTGGTTAATGTTTAAAACATTTAGAAAATTATACAGGCTTAGCCCTATCGTATTAGCACCATCTTCAACCTGTATAAGAATTACGGGTTCCTGTTGGTTCCATAAAGACATTAGTAGAGCTGTATCAAGCTGTTCACTATCTTCTGGTGATAAATCAGGGTTGATTTTCAGGCTAATACGAACCTGTTTTTTTATTGCGCTTAAAGAAGCAATATCTTCAAGCGCGGGGAACAACCACTTAACTGTTTGTCGATGAACTGAAAAGCTTGTCAATATAATCAGCGTACCACTGTATCATTTCTAGCCTTCCATCCAGATACTGTGCATGGTTGTATGTGCCGCGAATCGCATTCTTATCGACATGCGCAAGTTGGGTTTCAATCCATGCCGTATTGAATCCTTCCTCATGCAAAATAGTACTCATCGTGTGACGGAATCCATGCCCCGTAACACGCCCAGCATAGCCGATACGCCTAACCAACACAGTCAATGCCATGTCACTCATCGGTTTTTTAGGATCATTACTTCCAGGGAACAACAACTCCCCTGCTACTGTTATGGGTTTAAGCTGATTAAGCAGGTCAATTGCCAGGCTTGATAATGGGACCAGATGAGGGCGGCGCATTTTCATGCGTTCCGCTGGTACATTCCAAACCTTTTTCTCAAAGTCAGATTCCAGCCACTCCGCTTGCCTCAACTCCCCAGGCCTTTCTCCCGTTAAAATAAGCAATTGCATCGCAATCTTAACAAGCACACTAACGACATAGGTGTTCAGAGTACAAAGAAACTCAGGCAATTCATCCCGGGTTAAAAAAGCATAGTGCTCTTTCTCATGAGGACTCACGGCGCTGGCTAGATCAGGTGCTGGATTGTACTCGGCCCTGCCAGTCACAACAGCATACTTCCAGACCTCTCCACAGCGCTGGCGAACCTTACGGACCTTTTCAGTTGCCCCTCGTGCTTTTATCTTTTAAAGAACTGCAAGCAACTCCATCAGCTTGATATCTTTGATTGACCGGTGATCGATATAAGGAAATACATCTTTCTCAAAGGTTCGCATCATCTCTTCACGGTAGGAGACAGACCACGGTCATAGCGACGCTGATACCACTCCCGCGAGATAGCCTCAAAAGCGTTTTCTGCGTCTTGTTGACGACAATTTTCCGTTCAAGAGAAGGATCGTTGCCAGCTGCTAATGTCCTTTTTGCATCCTCACGCTTATTTCTGGCTTCAGCTAAAGAAACATCGGGGTAAACGCCAATAGCGAGCAGCTTCTCTTTACCTAACGAACGGTATTTGAGACGCTAGTATCTTTTACCGTTGGGATTAACCAGCAGGTAAAGCCCACCACCATCGGCCAGTTTGTAGGGCTTCTCTTTGGGTTTCGCAGTTTCAACCTGACGAGCAGTCAGCTTCATTGGGGGTACCTCTCTCCAGGGGGTACAATTATACCCCCATTCATACCCCACATTGAGCTTGCCCCCTGGGGGAGTAAAATTGAGTTCAATAGACTAACAGAATGCTATAACCGCTGATTTATTAAGGGAAAATTGAGTTTGGTAGACTTCAGGAGACTTGAATTTGGAGCGGGCGAAGGGAATCGAACCCTCGTATAGAGCTTGGGAAGCTCTCGTTC
>OGSL01000461.1_pt1 | contig 9974 bp, 9 predicted proteins | sample 1573881 | NCBI WGS metagenome assembly OGSL01 (sample SAMN03295838, study PRJEB24534) | human gut metagenome | isolation source: fecal sample 6 from infant 5 | host: Homo sapiens | place: USA: Pittsburgh, PA | collected 2014-07 | reverse complement strand
AATTTTAATCAGCGAGTCAGCTTGGGAAGAAATGACCTGCTTATTCGCACCTTCCCTAAATCCTTGCCACTGGCTTTGGCCGCATCTTGTGCGCCTTTATTCATCAGATTAAAGAACAGCGCCTGTTGGTTGATTTGTACCAGCGCATAAGTCGGACCGGCAGCGCTGGCGGCAGAAATAAAACTCATGGATGCCAGCATGGTCGTGGCGACAGCAAGGAAACGCAGTTTTCCGGTGTGAAATAACATCATCAGTATCCTCTTCGGGAATAGTTGATAGCCAGCAGAGTTCCGCGCCGCATGCGAACGCAGAAGGATTATTTTTTTGGCGGGCAAATATCGTCTATATCGCCAGAACAATCATTGAACGTTCGGCGGATACCTGCTTAATGTCATCCCGGCAACCGGTCCGTGTCGGTGCGCGACTGGAATAACTTAAACGGGGTTGGGAATGACTTCCCGGATAATGCGGTAAACTGCCTATACAATTCTCTGCTGATTAAAATTTGTCAAGCATTTATTTTTGGTGATTGTTCGCAGAGAAATTGCTGTATCCACCGCGCTTAACTATGTTACAGATAGCCGATTCTGGCAGAAATGGCGCAGGAAATGAGTATAAAACGTGTATTGTTATCCGATGTGGCAAAGCTGGCCGGGCTGTCGAAGGCGACCCTGTCGCGCTATATGAACAACAGTATTGTGCTGCCGCAGGACACCATCGACCGCATCGAAACCGCCATTCGCGAACTGGACTATCGCGGCAATAGCCTGGCACGCCGTCTTAGCAAAGGCGGCAGCGAAACGCTTGGCCTGGTGCTTCCCGATATTACCAACCCCTTCTTTGCCGAACTGGCCGACGCAGCCGAAGAGGCCGCTTCTGCCAGCGGCTACAGCCTGGTGCTGTGTATCACCCGCAACAACCCGGAAAAAGAGTGCCAGTTCATTCGCTGGCTGGATACCTGCCAGGTCGACGGTCTGCTGTTCACCACCAACCGCCCCGATAATGGCCTGCTGCGCAAGGAAGTCCAGCGTCACGAACGGATTGTCCTGCTGGATGAAGATATTCCCGGCAGTAAGGTACCGAAAGTGTTTGCCGATAACGTCCAGGGCGGGCGGATCGCCACCGAAAAACTGATCGCCGCCGGGCATCGCCATATCGCTTTCGTCGGTGGCCCGGACAAGCTGATGAGCGTCCGCGAGCGCTATCAGGGCTTTTGCACCGCGATGGAGCAAGCGGGCCTGAGCTGGCCGCCCGAATGGGTGATGTATGGCGACTACCAGCGCGAGTTTGGCCAGCAAGCGTTGCGGTACCTGTTCAGCCAACAGGTTCGCCCTACCGCCGTCTTCGCTGCCAGCGACTATCTGGTGCTCGGTCTGCTCGACGGCTTGCGCGCCAGTGGGCTCCAGGCGCCAGAGGCGCTATCGTTAGTGGGCTTCGATGACGCCAACTATGCCGATTTTACCCAGCCGCGGATCTCCACTATCCGTCAGCCCGCCCGCGAACTGGGCCGCACTGCGGTGAACATCATGATGCGCCTGCTAAACGACGATCCGGATATCCCTGCGGAAACCCGCCTGCCGGTTGAATGGATTGGCCGCGACTCGATCAAGATTTGTTAAGCCCGTCCCAAAATGGCGCAAAAGCGCCCGCTTTTGGCGCAAAAAACGATCAATTAACAATTTATTCACTATAATCAGTAAACCGGTTTACCGGATTGTATTCAATTAAGTGTATTGAATACATAAGGTTAAGTTACAGGGCTGCTGTGTGGTTACTGCCCTGGCACGGATGCTGCAATGTTCTTACTGGCGAACAAATATCTTACATAGCGTTTGTCCTGACTGCACTGGCGAGTGCTCTGGTCCGCAGGTAAACCGGTTTACTAGATTGTAAACCGTGTCGGATAGAGTCTCTCCCGCAGGATGGCGAACATTTTCCCGGCCACAGCGATGGGAGTTATCAGATGCAGCAGCCACAAACTACCCCGCCAAGGGTAGAGATGATCAATATCACCAAGACCTACGGGTCGATACGCTCATTGCGCGGAGTCAACCTTGAGCTGGCCCCGGGCGAAGTGCTGGGCTTAGTGGGCGATAACGGCGCGGGGAAATCCACCTTGACCAAAGTGCTCTCTGGCGCGGTGATCCCCTCCAGCGGCACGATTCGTATCGACGGTGAACAGCAACAGTTTACGAATCCGGCCGATTCACGCCGTTGCCATATCGAGATGGTCTACCAGGATCTGTCGCTCTGTGACACGGTCGATGTCGCGGGCAATCTGTTTATGGGCCGTGAGCCGATGAAATCGGTCCTCGGCATCCCCTTTCTCGACGAGGCCAAAATGCACGCCGATGCCAGAGAGATGCTTAAAGGGCTCGGGATCTCCATTCCGGATACCCGGCTGCTGGTGCGAAATCTCTCCGGCGGCCAGCGCCAGGCTATAGCCATCGCCCGCGCCGCGGCCTTTGACCCGAAAGTGCTGATTATGGATGAACCCACCGCCGCGCTGGCCGTCGCGGAAGTTGAAGCGGTTCTGGAGCTCATTCGCCGCGTTTCCGCTCGCGGGGTGAGCGTGATTCTGATTACCCACCGCCTGCAGGACCTGTTCCTGGTCTGCGACCGGATCATGGTGATGTATGAAGGTACCAACGTCGCCGACAGACGGGTGTCCGACACCAGCCTGAGCGATATCGTTAACCTGATTGTGGGCGAAAAATTCACCGCCCGCTCTGCGGCAGCACATTGAGGTAACAGGATGAGTATCATGAATTTAAGCAGCTCACGCATGATCCAGCATTCGCTGCCGCGCCGCCTGCTGCATAACCATTCAGGCGTAGTCAGCATCGCGCTCTTTTTCGTCTTCTGCTGCGTGGTGTTTTCGCTGATCACCAGCAACTTTCTCACCGGCACCAACTGGCTCAACATTATCCGTCAGAGCGCCCCGCTGCTGATCGTCGCGACGGCAATGACTCTGGTCATTACCACCGGCGGTATCGATCTGTCGGTAGGCTCCACCCTGGCGCTGGTCGGCGCGCTCTCCGCTATCGCCCTGAATAGCTGGGGTCTGCCGTGGCCGGTGGTACTCCTCGGCGGCCTGCTGCTAGGCGGATTCGTTGGCGCCATCAACGGCTTCTTTATTGCCTATGAAGGCATTCCGGCGTTTATCGTCACGCTCGCCACCCTGGCCGTAGTTCGCGGCATCGCGCTGCTGGTCACCCAGGGCTACTCGATTCCGGTGCCGGCTGACAGCCTGTTTACCTTTATCGGACGCGCGTGGGTCGTCGGGATCCCCATGCCCGCACTGCTCGGCATTCTGATTCTGCTGATCGGGCATATCGTTCTCAACCATATGCGCTTTGGCCGCTACGTGACCGCCATCGGCGCTAACGCCGAAGGCGCGCGGCGCAGCGGCATTAACACCAAAGCGGTCACCATGAAGGTCTATATCATCAGCGGAATGGCCGCCGCGCTGGCGGGGATGATCATTACCGCACGCCTCGGCAGCGGCTCCTCCAACCAGGGCGAAGGCTTTGAACTGCAGGTCATTGCTGCCGTTGTGCTAGGCAGCACCAGTCTGTTTGGCGGCTTCGGAACTATTATTGGCACGCTGCTGGGCGCACTGTCGATTGCGGTCATTCAGAACGGGCTGATCCTGTCGCATATTTCGCCGTTTTACACCCAGATAGCCACCGGCACCATTATCCTGCTGGCTATCTGGCTGAACACCCGCATTCTCAACCCGACGCGCTCCGCGGCAAAAGGATAGCTGATGAAAGGTTCAATTTTTCGCCATCCCTCCCCGCTGCCGGTTGGCGTTAGCAGCGGTTATGTAATGACTGTGCTTGGCCCACTGCCGATTAACGAAATGGGCGTTACTCTGATGCATGAGCATATTCTGCTGGATGCCTCCGGCAAATGGGTGCCGCCCTGCTGCTGCAGCGATCGCCATCTTGCCGAAATGCCGGTGAAAATGGAAAACCTTGGCGAACTGTCGCTCAACCCGCTGATGAGCCGCGATAACTGTCAGCTGTTTGATGTCGACGTTGCGATTGACGAGCTGACTAAATATCGCGCCCTTGGCGGAGAAACGGTAGTCGACCCGACCAATATCGGCATTGGCCGCGATCCGAAAGCGCTGGCGCGCATCGCGCGGCTGACCGGTCTGAACATCATTATGGGTACCGGGCTCTATCTGGAACCTTCGCACCCTGAGTGGGTAAAAATCAGCAGCGTCGAACAGCTGACCGAACGGCTGATTTACGATCTTGGCGGCGCGGAGGAGAAACCGGAGGTGCTCGCCGGGCTCATCGGCGAAATCGGTATCTCCAGCCGCTTTACGCCGGATGAGGAGAAATCCCTGCGCGCTGCGGGTCGGGCCAGCGCCGCGACCGGCGTGCCGATCGAGGTCCATCTGCCCGGCTGGGAGCGGCTGGGCCATCGGGTGCTGGATATTCTCGAGCAGGAAGGCGCCGATTTACGCCATACCGTGCTGTGCCATATGAATCCCAGCTTTGCCGATAAGCGCTACCAGCGCGAACTGGCGCAGCGCGGGGCGTTTCTCGAATACGACATGATTGGCATGAGCTATTACTACGCCGACGAGTCGGCGCAGTCGCCCTCCGACGAGGAGAACGCCCGCGCGATCCGCGAGCTGATTGACGACGGCTACATCCAGCAAATTCTGCTGTCGCAGGACGTCTTCCTGAAAACCATGCTCACCCGCTACGGCGGCCACGGTTATGGCTACATACTCAAGCATTTTGTTCCCCGTCTGCGGCGCCACGGCGTCAGCGGCGAACAACTTGAAACCTTAATGATTGGAAACCCCCAGCGGGTCTTTGGCGGATAAAAGGAAACGTCATCATGCAGAAAAAAATCTTACTGGTCGGTGAGTCCTGGACCAGCACGTCAACGCACGTTAAAGGCTTCGACCAGTTTGCCACCGCCACCTGGCACACCGGCGCAACGGACTTTCTGGCCGCGCTCGCCGACAGTCCCTATGCCATTACCTATATGCCCGCCCACGCGGCGGCGACCGACTTTCCGCTGACGCTGGAAGCGCTGCAGGAGTGGGATGCGATTATTCTCTCGGACATTGGCGCCAATACGCTGCTGCTGCATCCGGACACCTGGCTGAAGAGCCGCCGAACCGCCAACCGTTTAACGCTCCTGCATGATTACGTGGCCGGCGGGGGGGCGCTGATGATGATCGGCGGCTATTACAGCTTCCAGGGAATCAACGGCGGCGCGCGCTACCGCCATACCGAGGTGGAGAAAGTGCTGCCGGTACGCTGCCTGGCCTGGGACGATCGCATTGAAACCCCGGAAGGCTGCTATGCCGAAGTGACGGAGTCTCACCCCCTGTTTAACGATATTCCGGGCGAATGGCCGTGGCTGCTGGGCTATAACGAAGTTGAAATGCACCCGGAAGGCAAACTGCTGGCGACCGTGGCCGGTACCGGTCATCCGCTGTTGGCTGTTCGCGAATATCAGCAGGGACGCTCGCTGGTGTGGACCAGCGACATGTCGGCGCACTGGCTGCCGGAAGAGTTTGCCAAATGGCCCGGCTATCGCCAGCTGTGGATTAACTGCCTCGACTGGCTGACGGAACGCCGCTGATGACCGCGACCCTTGAGCTCGCCCGGCAGCTGCTGGGCTTTAACACCATCAACCCGCCGGGCAGCGAAGCCGACTGCATGCGGTTCTTCGCCGACTGGCTTGACGATAGCGGTTTTGAGGTTTCGCTGTCGTCGTTCGGTGAAGGACGCTGCAATCTTATCGCCAGCCTGCCCGGGGCGAAGAGCGGTAAACCGCTGGCCTTTACCGGACATCTGGATACCGTCCCGCTGGGAAATGCCCGCTGGCAGTACGATCCTTTCGGCTCGCAGATGGAAGACGGGCGTCTTTATGGCCGCGGATCCAGCGATATGAAAGCGGCGATAGCGGCGTTTGCCGTCGCCTGCGTTCATCAGCGGGAAGCGATCCTCGCCGGACGCGGCGCGGTATTGCTGATAACCGGCGGAGAAGAGACCGGCTGCGACGGCGCGCGGGCGCTGATCGCCTCCGCAACGTTGCCGGAGGTGGGCGCGCTGATCGTCGGTGAACCCACCGCCAACTATCCGGTTATCGGCCATAAAGGCGCGCTCTGGCTACGCTGCGAAACGCGGGGGAAAACCGCCCACGGCGCGATGCCGGAGCTGGGGATCAATGCTATTTATCTTGCGGCGGATGCGTTGGGTAAGATTCAGCATTTTTCGCCAGGCGCGCCGCATTCGCTAATGAAGCAACCCACCCTCAACGTCGGACGCATAGAAGGCGGACTCAATATTAATTCCGTACCGGACCGCACGCGTTTTGATGTCGATATCCGCAGCGCGCCCAATTTACAGCACGCCACTATCCGGGAGCGCTTGACGACGCTGCTTGGCGAAAGCGTCACCGTCTCCACGCTGGTCGACCTGCCCGCCGTCCTCAGCCGGGAGGATCATGCGTGGATTAAGCAGGTTTATCAACGCTGTCAGCCGCTGCACGTTGAGCCGATTGCGCCGCGCGTGGTGCCCTACTTTACCGACGCCTCGCTGCTGCTGCCTGCATTGGGCGATCCGCCCTGTATTATTCTCGGCCCCGGCGAGCCGTCGATGGCGCATCAAACCGACGAATACTGCCTGCTCAGCCGACTGGCGGAGGCCGAACAGCTATACGGTGACATCATTCGCGACTGGATGGCATCACCGCCCGCGACGAAAGTAAAAAATGAGTGACACTGTCACTGAAAGCGCGTGCCATGCAATTCAGCGTTTGAATAATATCGCGGAATAACAGAGGATAACCGCCTCGTACACGACGGTATCCCCACCAGCAAGGAGGCTTAGCATGTCCGTGAAAACCAACGCTGTGCTCGTTTGCACCCTCTCTTTACTCCTTTCCGCCTGCTCGGGTCGTGCTTCTGCGCCGGGCAGCGCCGAAGACGCTAAAATATCGGCTGAAGTGGATAAGATACTTCGCGATTATCAAACGGGTTCCGATACTTCACCCCAGGCCAATGCCTCACGCTATCTGGCGCGGATCCAGGCGGCTATCTTCGCTAACATAGACCAGCCGGCCTCCTGGCAAGGGCAAAAATGCTCGGTGCGCTTTATGCTGCAGCGTGACGGGACGGTGCAGGATCCAACGGTCGAGAGCGGCGATCGGCCATTCTGCGCGCAGGTGATGTCCGCGCTGAAAAAAGCCAACATCCCGCCCGCGCCGGACGAAAAAACCTATCAAACCTTCAGTCATGTCGTGCTGGACGTGAAGCCCTGAGCTTGCCCGCAGAAATGGCCCCGGCCATCACCAGGGCCATTTCGAACAAGATAAGATGACAGCCCTGCTTAACAGACGCTTTTTGGCGATCAGTGAGGAATGATTCAATAGTAACAGGCTGGCGCAAGCCTGTTTTTTTTCCATTCTTCAGGATCGTGGCCGGGTATGAATACCGCATGATATCGCTCGGTAAGCTGACGCAGCTTTCGCACAGACTGAGCGACATCAGTAGCAGACGTCATTAGCCCCGGGAGAGCCTTCTCATGGTAATGATCTAAGGTATAAGCCGCATCAATCGCTAGCGTAAAATTTGTACCACCCGGTAAGCGGATAAGAAAAGATTGATGGCCCGGTGAATGCCCTGGGGTGAAAATACATTGTAACGTGCCATCACCGTAAAGGTCATAGTGATCATCGGACAACCCGTTCAGAAATAGCCAGTTAAGTTGGGGACGATCGAAATCGCGTCGGCAATAGGCTCCCGAAGTAAACCAGTCAGGGGCAAAGGCATATTCATACTCTTGCCTCTGGACAACATGCGTAGCATGGGGGAAGCGACCAATTGCTCCCGTATGATCAGAGTGCAAATGGGAAAGGACCACATAGCGGAGATCCTCAGGAGCAATGCCAATCCTCTTAAGTTGTTCCACGCAACCCTGTTCTTCTGACATCACCGGTTTAAACTGCTCTACAGCACTTCCCCAATAACCGCTGGGATCTTTCAATCCTTCGACAGCCAGACCGCCGTCAATCAGCGTAAACCCATCTGGATGGGTCAGCAGAAACCAGGGGACAGGGATCTCATAATGCTCTCCCACGCCCTGATTCATCCGGATATGCTGATATCGACAATGCTGTGTTCCTGACTGGAACATGAAAAGCTTTATATCTGGCATCATTATTTTCCACCAATAAATCAATTAAATAGATTGAAATTTAGCCTGACTCAGGCCTTGAGTCTGGATTTTTCATCATTTCGCAGTAAAGCAGTAGATACCTGTCCCCACTTACATTTATCGGTAAAGCCAATATAATTGGTGAATGGATCTCTTCTCAGCAATGCGCATATTTATCAGGGTGGTTGAACGGGGCAGCATGTCGGCTGCAGCCCGCGATCTCGGTATTGGCCAGCCCGCCGTGAGTGAAAGAATAGAAAAACTGGAAGCTCATCTTGGGACACGTTTGCTTAGGCGCAACACGCGTAACATGTCTCTAACGCAAAGCGGTAACGTGTTTTATGAGCGAAGCAAAACGGCCGTTCAGGCGGCAGAGCATGCTCTTTCTGTGAATGAGGAAAATCAGGGGCTGCAAGGCAAAATCCGTATTGCCGCGCCCTATTCCGCAGGAGAAAGCCTGCTGATGCCTGCATTGTTGCAGCTTCAGAACGAGCATCCGGAGCTACAGGTCGATGTCATTTTTAACGACCGCGTCATCGATCCCGTCACCGAGGGGGTCGATTTATCGCTGAGATTAGGTGATGTCTCCGAAGGTTTTTTTGTCGCACGCCCGCTTGGCACCGTGCGCAGAGTGTTACTCGCCTCTCCGGCTCTGCTGGCGAAAATGGGTCATCCTGACACGCCGGATGCGCTGACAGATTATCCATTTGCTGCTGTTTACGGTGTATTCGCCAGTAATCGCATTCAATTGGTCGCTTCCGAAGATCAACTCATTAATGTTCCCGTCAATATTCAATTTCAGTCCACGCACTGGCGGAGTGTCCTCTCCTGGTTATTAGCGGGACATGCCATTGGTGTTTTGCAAAGTCCGGTTTGCAGAAAAGAAATGGCAGACGGCGCGCTCATCCCCCTCTTAAGCCACTATCCGATCCCGCCATTTAGTGCCTGGTTGCTCCATCCACCAGCTGGGATGATGTCGTATGAAACGCGAATTTGTGCCTCCCTGCTGGAGGGCTATATCAGAGATTTGTTGCTTGAGCCGGCCGGCTGAATAAAACAGCGCTGCCCTGGCGCGCTGAAGATGGCCTCTTGTTAATGACTCAATCTCTGATGCATGAAATCAATAAGCGCTCTTGTTTTTGCCGGCAAGTAACGCCGATCTGAATACAGAGCGAACAATTGCAAGGGGGCTGCCGATTGTTCAAATTCAATCTCGATTAACCGCCCATCATCAATATAGGGTTGGCAGGCTTGTTTCGACAGGATGGCAAAACCGACACCTGAGATGGCCGCTCGCCCTGCCATCTCTCCGCTGTTGACCCGATAACGACCGTTAACCTTGATCGTCTCGAATCCGCCCTTTTTATTCACAAACTGCCAGGGAGCGCCTTTAAGCGCATTCACCGTTGTAATACAGGGTAACTCTTCAAATTGCTGTATTCGAGAAGGCGTGCCATAACGCTGGATGACGGAGGGGGCCGCAACGATGGTGCAAGGGATCGTCACCAGATGACGGGCGATGTAGTCACTGTCATCCATCTTACCACGGCTAACAATGACAGCTAAATCCAGATCATCTCGCAGGGATTCATAACCCGACAAATTTGTGACGCAACTTATCTCCAGATCCGGATGCTGACAGGCGAAATCAGCAACAACAGAGCCCAGCAATACAGGACCGATTTCATTGGGAATACAGATACGTAATGGCCCCTTGAATTGCATTTGTCGCAACGTTAATTCGGTTTCAGTTTGCTCAAGTGCTTCCAGTAATGG
>OGSL01000458.1_pt1 | contig 10077 bp, 9 predicted proteins | sample 1573881 | NCBI WGS metagenome assembly OGSL01 (sample SAMN03295838, study PRJEB24534) | human gut metagenome | isolation source: fecal sample 6 from infant 5 | host: Homo sapiens | place: USA: Pittsburgh, PA | collected 2014-07 | reverse complement strand
GTCGTCAGCCGGCATCTCCAACGCCCACGCCAAAGCCTCACGAGCTTCATTTTCCCGTCCATGACTCTGTAAGAATCTTGGCGACTCGGGGACAAAGCGAATCCACACAAGCAGGAAGACGGGAATCGCACCCAGTGCGATGAGGGCACGCCAATTATCACCGAAGGCCTTTTGCCCGAGAGAGCCCAGGAAAAGACCGAGTGGTATGAATACCGACGCCAATCCAGCAAGAAGTCCACGCTGTTTAGCTGGCACAAACTCTTGAACATACGGAATCGAGGTGATATTGAGGCCGCCAACACCGATCCCCACACCAATACGCAATATAGCAAGCATAACCCAGCCGTGATCTGGGGTGAACACTGATAGGACGGTGAATGCAACGAACATGAGGACGCACCAGAAAAATGACGAACGGCGTCCGATTTTGTCTGCCAGACGTCCCCACATAATGGCACCGATGACCGTACCCAAGCCAGAACAGGCGAGGATGACGCCCGCCTCAGTGCCGGTCAGGTTCCATGGCTTAGTGAGGACGGATACAACGAAACCAATGAGAAAGATGTCAAAGAACTCGGAAATATTTCCGATGATAGCAAGGGCGACAAGGTTCTTCTGATTGCGCGTCAAAGAGCGCGAATCTATAAGATCTAATGCTGATTTCTTGGATGTTGTAGAGGTGGACATGTAATTATATCTCCTACCTGAGCCGAGGCTATTGTCAACGCAGAATGTCTGTGTTCGAAGGAATATTGAGCTCACCGGGACTCACACGAGTAAGGTCTCCATAATGAGTCAGGGCGTAAGCAGATGTCCGCTGCCCGTAATAGATTCCCTGGACCACGTCACCTGCAAGATACCCGTGCAATGTTCCTGCAACGAAGGAGTCTCCTGCACCTGGACGGTCGACGACAGGAACCCGAACCACTGAGAAGGTGCGGTCGCCGCGTTCGTCGTCGGATAGATAGACACCATTGATCTGGTCAGTGGACACGACCGTCGAAGCTCCGAACAATTCGCGCAGATCGTGACATGCCTGTTCTCCGTCAGATTCTATTCCAAATACCGCCCTGCCATCACGCACTGAACAAAAGACAATATCCGATATGCGAGCAATGGGCTCGAGCACCTCTCGAGCTCGCCTCGGCTCCCACAGCAGGGAACGATAATTGACGTCAAGTGCGACGGCTATTCCACGACGGTGGGCCTCCTCGACAAAATGGCTCACCACAACAGCCGTGTTCTCGGTCAGAGCAGCTGTGATGCCAGTCACGAAAACCAAGTTCGTGTCGAGCATGGCCTCCCAATCGAGATCCTCGACACGGACGTCACGAAAAGGGGTGTGCTCGCGATCGTAAAGTACACGTGCTGGCATCGGGTACTCACCAGGCTCCATGAAGTACAGTGCGACGCGCCCCTCAGGCTTGATACAGATGTGGGAGACATCGACACCGACACTACGAAACTCGTTGACAACCCGGTCGGTGAGATCGCCCTGTGGCATAACAGATGTCCAGCAGGTGTCGCGACCGAGCTGGGACAACAAGCCTGCGACGTTGGCTTCGGAGCAGGCAGCGGTGGCCCGTAGCTGCTGGGCATTAACGAGACGCTCGCCCTTGTAGCAGGTGAGCCGGATCTGTCCCTCACCGATAGTTGAGACGTCGTAAGTCATGCCGTCACTCCCTGGGACGCAGCTGGGGTGCCGTAGCGGTTGGTGTATCGGTCGTGGTTGGAGTCGATCTCCGACTGCGGGAGCGGGGAGATCTCGCCGATGAGCTTGGCAAAGGTCAAGGTCCTGGCGACGTCCTCGACCATAACGGCTGCCTTGACAGCCTTCTCAATGGAAGTGCCGACAGTGAAGACACCGTGTTTCTTGAGTAGTACGGCTGGGGACTCATCGATGAACCGTACAATTTGCTCACCTATCTGCTCAGTGCCAATCTGGGCGTAATCTCCGCACGGGACTCGTCCACCGAACTCATCAGCGACGGCGGTCATGGCGCAGGGTATGTCCTGGCCCGTGGCAGCCCAGGCGGTGGCGAAAGTGGAGTGAGTGTGGATGATGCTGCGGATGTCATCATGGCGACGATAGACGTACAGGTGCGAAGCGGTGTCCGAAGATGGTCCACGATCTCCCTCGACAACCTTTCCGTCAAGGTCGACGACAACCATGTCGTCAGGGGTCATGTCGTCGTATAGCTTCCCGGAAGGCTTGATGATCACCAAGCCGGTCCCGGGGTCCCGGGCAGACAAATTGCCCGAGGTCCAGGTCACCAGGCCGTGTCGGGGCAGGTCGAGATTGCCTTCGCAAACGTCTTTCTTGAGCTCTTCGAGCATCGAACGTTCTCCTTTGAACAGCGGTATAGAAATTTTTTGGAGGTTTGGTGTCGGTCGGCCCGAGATTCAGGCTGGGCCGACCGATCTCGAATCAAGCGAGGGTCCTACGAACCGGGATTCCGGCGGTTCGAAGGCGTTCCTCGATGAACTCACGCGCCGACACACTGCGATCACTGGAATCGGGGGCATCGTCGTTCCACATCTCGATCATCATTCGGCCGCGCCAACCCTGCTTGGCAAGGATGGCGAAGGCATCGTCCCAATCGACGGTCCCCTCTCCCATCGGTACCCGCCGAGGCTCGCCGGGCCGGACATCCTTCACGTGGATCGCAACCATGTGGCCGCGCCCAGCCTCGAGTTCGATCGGGGCATCGAGCTGCTGCTCGGCAATGTTTCCGATGTCGGGGTAGACCTGCAGGTAAGGAGAGTGAGCGAGCTTGACGAACTCCATGGCCTTGCGGATGGAATTAACGTCGGTGCCGTCGACATTCTCGATGCCCATGACGACGCCGAGACGGGCCGCCATCGGGATGGCGTCGAGGAGAAGGTCGGTGTACCACTGCTCGGCGTGGTCATTTATCTGCTCGTAGTAACAGTAGTACCCAGCCACCTGAAGCACGGACGCTCCGAGATCGTGGCAAAGGTGCAGCCCTTCGGCTAGCACGTCACGGGCACGTTGACGCACCGCGGGGTCGGCGCTACCAGGGCCAATGCGCCTATGCACTGACAAGCAGATACCACCGATCGTGGTCTCTGCTTCCTCGGCACAACGACGCACCATACGACGGCGGTCATGACCCCACTCAAGCCGTGCGGCCCTTCCTTCGGTTTCGTCGACCGATAGGTCGACGAAACCGAAGCCGGACTCAGGCACCTGGATAAGGAAGCGACGCCAGTCGTCGGCAGTCTCAAGCGGGTTGCCAACGAGGGCCTTCTCGTAGATGCCGAGGGTCACTCCGTCTGACAGGGGCTCAATCATTTCGGCCACACCTCGTCCAGGGTGGAGCGTAGCTGCTGTGCCGCAGCCCTTGGGTCGTCGGCGGCGACGATTGAACGACCAGCGATGACAATGCCGACTGGATGCTCAGCAAAGACCGGAAGGTCCTTGGGAGTGATGCCCCCAGTGACGGTGACCGTGAATCCCATCTCGGCGAGTTCGTCTACCCGCCCGAGGTCCTCGGGCTTCCATGACAAGTCCCCGGCGGCCTCACGGTCGCGGGAACGCTTAACGATGACGTGCTGGACACCTAATTCACGCCAGGTGCGGGCGCGGTCAGCGTCGTACCACTCATCAGCAAGCTCGACCTGGACTTCACCACCGAATTCCTCTGCCACCTTGCACACTTGATCGATGGTGGCCAGTGATGCCCCGGCGACACAGGAGACGAGGTCAGCTCCGGCTTCGAAGCACAGCCGGGCGATCTTGGCTCCGGCTTCGGCTATGCGAACGTCGGCAAGAATAGCCTTCTCAGGGTAAACCGCCCGAACGGCACGCACCGCATCCATGCCCTCGGCTAGAACCAGGATGGTGCCACACTCGATGACGTCAACCTCGTTGGACACTTGGGCCAGCGGGGCGAGGGCCGACGGCAGGTCGTAGGTATCAAGAGCAACTTGGAGTCGTGGCATCGTTGTCACCCGGCCAGGGGCTCGAAGCCAAGGAAGGTCGCGGCGTTGTTGATGAGCAGGTCATCGACGTAGCTGCGGTCAAAGCCCTCGTCCTCAACCAGACGCGGGCAGAAGACGGCCGGATCGTAGTCAATGCCCGAGACCGAACCGTAGACCTTCTGGTAAGAGGCTTTACCGGAATCAGTACCCAGCAGAACCTGCTTGCCGTAGCCCTTCTTCCCGAGGGCCTTAATCAGGTTGACGCGGGTATTGTCCGGGACGTACTTGATGCGGTTTGTGCCGTCGAGCTCGACGTAGCAGCCAAGCTTGCAGATCTGCTCGTGGGCCCACGGATCCCAGTTACGCTGCATGTGACCGATTGCAATTTTGGCAGGATCGACGCCCTGGTTGACGAGGAAGCGTGCCTGCTCAGGGCCGCAGGTTCCGGCCGTCACATGGGTGTTAATAGGGCATCCGGTCTCCTTAGATGCGATAGCCACCGCCTTGCCGGATTTCTGTTCCCACTCGGTAATTTTGCCGTAAGCGGTCGCCCACTTTATGACGCCGGCTCTGGCCCCGGTACGTTCGACGATGGGGCCCATGTAGTCGAAGCGGTCGATGCCCTCGACGATGTCGGCGATGAGCAGATCGGCAATCTGGTTGACGGTGTACTGGTTGACCCAGCTCTGACGCCATTCCAGGTAGACCTTCTGCTGGTGAAATCCGGTGGCCTGGACGACCTGGAGGCCTGGGACCTTCTCAACAACTTCAAGGGTCTTGAGCACACCGCGACCCGAGGATGCGGGGCACATGTCGACGATCGTGGCGCCGTCGGCCCAGCTCCTGGAAGCTTCGACGAAGTAGGTGGCCTCCTGAGCTGCCTTGTCGACGTCGTCGAGCAGATGGTCAGGATCGATGTAGACCTCACCGGCGCCAACACGGATGAGGTGGTCGTGGGCATTGACGACACCAAGCGTGTCGGGTGAAACGTCGCCAGTGATGGTACGAACGACGGCCATTGGGGTGATTCCTCTCTCACGACTGTGTGACGAGAACCATTCAGCCGTCAGCCCGACATCCTTCGCAAGGCCATGAGCTCACATATGTGAATTCACTAAGCGCTAAAACGCCAGTACGTTGGTTCAACACCGCGTTTCAGCGGGGCTATGATTACAAAGATTCACATTTGTGAGATTCATATGACTGACCGCGAACACATCCAGACCTTACTGACCGTGGCAAAGCGATACTGGTTGGAACAAGCAACTCAGGCCGAGATCGCCGCTGAGATCGGCTACTCCCGATCAATGGTGTCACGCCTGCTCGATGAAGCGCGGCGCCGCGGAATCATCACGTTTACCGTGCAGCACCCGTTACAACGAGCAATTGAGTTGGAACAGGACCTGACTCGCACCTTCGGGTTAGCGTGCGCGCGCGTAGCCATGTCGGATGACGACTCTGCGGCTCACGAGGTATCACGGATGGCTTCCGATCTCGTGACTACATATATGCACCCGGACTCGGTCATCGCGCTGTCGAATGGGCGTGGAGTAGCTTCGGTGGTGCGCGCCATGACCCCGACACGTCACCCTGAAGCGACAGTGGTCCAGGCAATTGGGGGGACAGCGCGGGGGAATCTAGTCCTTGACTCCCCCGAACTGTGTCGCCAACTGGCGGAGCGACTTGGCTGCGCTTACCGAGTGATGCCCGCGCCAGTGTTGGTATCGAATCCGCAAGTAGCAGCGGCTTTAAAGGCAGAGAAATCCATTGGAATGACGATCGCAATGGCCTCCCACGCCGACATCTTGGTAACAGGGGTGGGCGCGGTCGGGGTGAATTCGGTGGCACCGATTTTCGATCATGTGATGCCCGAACGGGCTCATGCCGAGTTGTTGTCGCGGGGAGCGGTCGGCCACATCTGTGGGCACCACATCGATGCTCAGGGCCGTCACGTCGATGCGGACTTCTGCCAAGGGTTGATGACGATACCGATCGACCGAATCCCATCGATCACCCACGTCATCGTCAGCGCTTTCGGAGCTGAAAAGGTGCCAGCTTTATCGGCGATCCTTCGAGCCCATCTGGTAACGGATCTGGTAACCGACATCGCAACTGCGAAGGCTGTGCTCGATCGTCGTGGCTGAGGTTGGTATGACCGGACCCGCAAAGCAGAGTACCCACCTGCCAAGAACTCCGCGAGATCAACAACGTCCCCATCTTCCTCACCAACGACGGCGCACCCCTCGTCGCCGAGGCCGGCAGCCGCCCTCATCCACTTGGCACTGCTCGTATCGTTGGACTTGCTTGCTTCAATGCAACCCATCCCCAGCCCGAGACCACATGAATCCCCTCAGGGGGAAGGAAACGCTCGTGACTATCCTCATTCCCACTCCCCGGCCGATCGTTGCTGCACCCATGGCAGGTGGGCCCACCACTGTCGCGCTTGCCCTGGCGGTCGCCGAAGCAGGCGGCTTCCCGTTCCTCGCCGGCGGCTATAAAACCGCCGAAGCCCTCCACGCAGAAATCCAGCAGCTTCAGGCCAAGGACGTTCCCTTCGGCGTCAACATCTTCGTGCCGAGCAACGCCACCGTCGACCCGGCTGCCTTGTCTGCCTATGCCGATGAGCTTGCCCCGGAAGCAGAACACTACGGCCTGCAACTCGACCCCTGCCCCGTCTCCGATGACGACCACTGGGATGACAAGATCGCGCTCCTGACCACACATTCCGTCCCCGTGGTGTCCTTCACCTTCGGCCTGCCACCCCAGGACATCATCGCCAAACTCCACGAGCACGGCACACAGGCACTGATCACCGTCACGACCCCAGAGGAAGCCGCCGCCGCAACTGAACGCGGCGCCGACGGGCTCATCATCCAAGGCCCCGCAGCCGGTGGACACAGCGCCACCTTCGACCCCACGCGGACACCACAACCGGAAGACCTCCCCACTCTCGTCTGCCGCGTGCGCAAGGCCAGCCCCTTGCCAGTGATCGCCGCCGGCGGCATCGATGACGCTAAAGCGGTACGAGCAGCACTTGATGCAGGCGCCATCGCCGTTGCGGTAGGGACCCTTCTGCTCCGCACCGACGAAGCCGGAACCTCAGCCACCCACCGGGCAGCACTGGCCGACCCCGCCCTCGACGACACCACCATCACCCACGCCTTCACCGGACGACCGGCCCGCGCCCTCACCAACGACTTCATCACCCAACACCACGCCACCGCACCCCACGCATACCCCGCCGTGCACCACCTCACCCGTCCACTGCGACAAGCTGCCACCCAAGCCGGAGACGCCCACCGGGTCCACCTCTGGGCCGGAACCGGCTACCGCAACGCACCCACCGGCCCAGCCGCCAACATCATCCGCACGCTCTACCCACTCCCCGACGATGAGCACCTCACCTAACCGGCATGGGTGTAACGCTCCTGCGCGGTGATCCTCCGTGATGTGACCCCCATATGTGGTGCGCTTGTGTGGCTTCACAAGCATCTTTACCGGGCGAGAGGACGATTCCGATGATTGACATGAGCCGCCGTTCGTTTACTGCCATGGCCATCTTTGGCCCGCTTATCAGCCGAACAGCGTTACCTGAGCATAAGGTGTCCGGGCCACCGATTGACGGGCCGGACAGCCTCCACATCGAGTGGGTACCTGCCCCGTATCAGCAGTACGGATCTGATCCGGTGAAGTACGGAAATCACGACCTTGCGCGCCGCCCCTCTGCGCCTTCACTGACGAGAATCGTCATCCACGACACCGAGGAGACCTACGACAACACCATCAAACTCGTGGAGAAGCCGAACTACCTCGCATGGAACTACACGTTGAGATCTTCTGACGGTCACGTTGCGCAACACCTCGATCCCAAGGACATCGGCTGGCACTCCGGGAACTGGTATTACAACATGCACGCCCTCGGACTCGAACACGAGGGTAAGGCTCTCGAGGGAGAATCCTGGTATACGGACGCGATGTACCGCTCGAGTGCAGCGCTAGTCCGCTATCTGTGCGATAAATATGAGATCCCGCTGACGCGTGGTCGCGTCATTGGCCATGACGAGGTTCCTGGCATTGACACCGAGCACGTCAAGGGGATGCACTGGGATCCGGGCGCTTTCTGGAACTGGGCTCGATACTTTGAGCTGTTGGGCCGCCCACTGACCGAGGGCACGGTGAGCACCAGACCCAAGCGCGGCGACGTCGTGAGGATTTTGCCTGATTTCGAAATGAACACGCAGGCCTACAACGGCCAGGTCGTCAGAGGAGTGAACTTTGTGACGGCGAGGCAAGCCCCGTCGTCGGATGCCCCGACGGTTGTTGATGCCGGTATCAGCCCGGAGCCGGCAACAACGGAACCTGCCGACGTCGGCGCCCGGCTGAACACGGGTGCGGAGTATGTCGTCGCAGAGGTTGGAGGGAAGAACGACGAGTGGGTCGCCGTCTGGTACCTGGGAGCTAAGGCGTGGTTCCACAATCCCGCTCGACAGCCGGTGGCACGAGTTGTCCCGGGAGCGCGAACGATCACCGTGGTTTCGCGCACGTCAGGTTATGGCCGGGCGTACCCGGAAGCCTCTGCCTATCCGGACGGCACCTGGGTGCAGCCCGAGGCTGCGTTGCCGTACGTGTTGGAGCCTGGTCAGCGCTATGTCGTCATCGACTCTCAGCCTGCGACAGACTATTACCGGTCCACGACGTTCGACGCCCCGCCGCCCAAGGACCACGTCAATGTGACCGGAAAGGACCGGTACGTATGTGTCTTCCTGGGACACCGTCAGGGCTACCTGAAAGCCACAGACGTGCAGAGCTGACGTCGGCGGTAGGAGTCGCGCAGAGGGACGGACGCGGTGATGGACGGCTGCTTGGGGCAGTGAGGGTGCGTTGCGCATGAGTGTGTGTCGATACCCATACGCAGGTACTGGCCTGGCTTGGTCCGATTTGGTAAGGATGGGTGGGATCCGGTAACGTTTGTCTGGTCGCCCGGGCGGTCGGGTGAACGAAGAGGATGACCCTCCTGAGGAGTTGTTTTCGGGGCATTGGCGCAGTTGGTAGCGCGCTTCCATGGCATGGAAGAGGTCAGGGGTTCGAATCCCCTATGCTCCACCAGACAGGATGTTCCGGCGTGGTGGACGCCGCAGCGGAGGATCGTGTCGAAGGCCTGACGAGGTCGCCCGCGGGGCATTGGCGCAGTTGGTAGCGCGCTTCCATGGCATGGAAGAGGTCAGGGGTTCGAATCCCCTATGCTCCACCAGACAGGATGTTCCGGCGTGGTGGACGCCGCAGCGGAGGATCGTGTCGAAGGCCTGACGAGGTCGCCCGCGGGGCATTGGCGCAGTTGGTAGCGCGCTTCCATGGCATGGAAGAGGTCAGGGGTTCGAATCCCCTATGCTCCACCAGACAGGATGTTCCGGCGTGGTGGACGCCGCAGCGGAGGATCGTGTCGAAGGCCTGACGAGGTCGCCCGCGGGGCATTGGCGCAGTTGGTAGCGCGCTTCCATGGCATGGAAGAGGTCAGGGGTTCGAATCCCCTATGCTCCACGTAAAATAAGAGTATCGAAGCTTGCCCCGCCTGATGGTGGGGCAGTTTTGTTTCTGCGGTGACGTGCGCCGGGGCGTCGATGCTCGTATGAGCGAGGACGCTGACGGTGGCCTCGGCGGATATGTGGGGCGTTCTCTTCGTCGTCGCCGGTGATGTGGGTGAACAGTGTGCGGTTGAGGATGCGGCGTTCGGCTGATTCGCAATTGTTGGTGGAGGTCGTCGAGAACTTCGGTGAGCTGATCCAAGCCTGTTCAGGCATCGGTCTAGAAACGGGGACGAGCACATGTCGAAGTGGCAGGTTCCCGGGAAACCGCAGATACGGCGCTACGCCCCGGACGAGAAAGCGGCGGCGGTCCGGATGGTCCCGCTGCGAGCCGGGCTGGCTATGTTAACTTCATTTGGCCCCGGGTTGTCGGTCTGGCTGGGCCCCGGTTGGGTGCGAGAAGCCAACCCAGAGTGAACTCCGGGCAGCTTATGGGGGGCAGTTCATGTCAGTGGTGTCGGCGCAGGCGCAGGGAGTTGGTGATGACGCTCACCGAACTGAGGGCCATGGCGGCTGCGGCGATCATCGGGGACAACAGCCAGCCGAAGGC
>OGSL01000448.1_pt1 | contig 10454 bp, 13 predicted proteins | sample 1573881 | NCBI WGS metagenome assembly OGSL01 (sample SAMN03295838, study PRJEB24534) | human gut metagenome | isolation source: fecal sample 6 from infant 5 | host: Homo sapiens | place: USA: Pittsburgh, PA | collected 2014-07 | reverse complement strand
GGTGTGGGGCCCGTGCTTGCCTGGCCCCACACCACGCCGGAGGCGCTGCTCCTGACATCTCGTCGTGCTGGTGGTGAGACGGCGTCAGGAGTCCGTGCACGCCTTCAGGGCACTGTGTCGTACTTGTCACCCCCCAGAACCCGGGAGAATTCATCATGAAAAGAGTGAGACGCTGGCTTCCGAGCTTTCTCCTCGTACTGCCGTCAATCATCCTCGTCGGTATCTTCGTCTACGGCTTCATCGGAAAGACCGTCTTCACTTCGCTGATTCGGGTCAAGACCAAGTCGGGACGCATCAAGGCGCCCGGTGGCTGGGAGAACTACTCCCAGTTGTTGGCCGATAACCGCTACCAGCACGCCATGTGGAACCTCTTGGTCCTGACGGTGGTCTTCGTTGCCGGAACCATGATCTTCGGCCTCTTGTGGGCTCTCCTGTTGGAAAAGGGCGTCACCGGTGAGGGCTTCTTCCGGTCGGTGTTCCTGTTCCCGATGGCCGTCTCATTCGTGGCTGCCGGAGTCATCTGGCGGTGGCTGCTCTCTCCGGCCAAAGATGGTCAGGCCACCGGTCTCAACCAGCTCTTCGTCCACCTGGGGATGCCCGGCTTGCAGTCGTCGTGGTACTCGTCCGGGAAGTTCAACATGGCTGCCATGGCCGTCCCGGCGATCTGGCAGCTATCGGGCTACATCATGGCTCTCTTCCTGGCTGGGTTCCGTGGCATCTCCGAGGACCAGCGCGAGGCGGCACGGGTCGACGGAGCCTCCGAGTTCAAGCTCTACTGGAATGTGCTGTTCCCGCAGCTCTCGCCAATTGCCCTGAGTGCCCTCATCATCGTTGGGCACATGTCGATGAAGATGTTCGACCTCATCTACGCCATTGCCGGCCAGAGCTCCTACACGGCTGAGGTGCCTGCCACCTTGATGTGGACCCAGATGTTCCAGCTCAACAACCCGACGGCAGCCGCCGCCAACGCGACGATCCTGTTGGTCATCGTGGCCGTGGTCGTCGTGCCTTACCTGATCTACACCAACCGCACCGAGAAGGGAGGACGCTGATGACCACCACAGTGCTTCCGGGTGAGGCCAGCGTGCCTCCCACCCCGCCCGGTGACGCCCTCACCGACATGCCGAAGCGTCGTCGCCGTCGCACCCCTGCCCAGAAGACCATGGGTGCGGTCCGCTACGTCCTTCTGGTGTTCTTCGCAGTACTTGTTCTCACTCCCGCCTACGCCCTGCTCGTGACGAGCTTCAAGACGCCATCTGGCTACGATCAGTCAACGGCGTGGAAGTTGCCTCGAGTGTGGTCCGTGGGCGGCTGGCAGGCCGCTTGGGACGCCCTGGCTCCTGCCATGGGACGGTCCCTCGTCATGGCTGTGCTGGCAGCCATCCTCTCGGCCATTCTGGGATCCCTGAATGGTTACGTCTTCGCGAAGTGGAAGTTCCCTGGATCCCACGTCATCTTCGTGCTCTTCCTGTTCGGAATGTTCATTCCCTACCAGGCCATCATGATCCCGTTGTCGGGCATGATGCTGGACATTCAGCAGGGAGCTCCGTGGTTCGCCGGTATTCCCACCCTGATCTTGTGTCACGTTGTCTACGGCATCCCGATCTGCACGCTGATCTTCCGCAACTACTACGCCACCGCAGTGCCCTCGGAGATCATTGAGGCGGCTCGTGTGGACGGTGCCGCCACGATCTCGACCTACGCCAAGATCGTCCTTCCGGTGTCGATTCCCGGCTTCGTCGTGACCCTCATCTGGCAGTTCACCAGCGCATGGAATGACTTCCTCTTCGCGCTGTTCCTGACGAACCAGAACAATGGTCCGGTCACCTTCGGTCTGAACGCCCTGGCGTCCGGGCAGAACCCGAACTACCCGCAGATCATGGCTGGCGTGCTCGTCGCCTGCCTGCCGACCCTGCTGGTGTACATCGCTCTGGGCAAGTACTTCGTGTCCGGTCTCATGAGTGGATCGGTGAAGTGATTCGCTGACGCATCCTCCTGGGGATGTGACGAAGGGCAGGCGAGATTGTCGCCTGCCCCTTTCGAGTTGTTGAACGTGCACGTTCCATGACTCGCGGTCTCTCCGGGCTGTCGAACCTTGAATGGGGCCATCAGCGCTGGTTCTGAAGCGGTAGCGGTAGACGCTCTTGGCCACGAGTTCGGGATCGGACCCTGCCGAGGACTTCGAATGCTGGAGGTCAGAGACGACGCTGGGGGAAGAGCGACGTAGTAGTTACACAGAACCGATGAGATTCACCGTCGTCGAGGTTCCTGAGCCGCTTTCGTGGACGATATTGAACCCGCTGGGCGCAATGCGCGACGGGATTGGCGCCGAGGATCCTGGCAGGGAAGCCGTGAGGCCACAGAGTCAGTCAAGATATGACTTGTATGAAAGACCAGGCGGAAGCTGAGCGGTCTGCAGCATTACAGAACGTTCTTTGGGGTGGCCGGGACCGGGGTCGAACCGGTGACCTTTCACTTTTCAGGCGAACGCTGCTACCAACTGAGCTACCCGGCCATCGCGTCCATGCAAAGGTCTCATGAACACGAAAGCGGTGATGAACTCATCACCGCTTCAGCGACCCCGATGGGACTTGAACCCACGACCTCCGCCGTGACAGGGCGGCGCGCTAACCAACTGCGCTACGGGGCCTTGGCTCTTTCGAGCCCTGACCGCTGCCTCAGGCAACTCGAAAAATATAGCAAGGTTTTGGGGTGGAAGGGAAATCGAGTCCGGGATTGGGGTTCAAAGACGCTGTGACTAGGGGTGTTACTTGCTCCCTGGGGTGCTGTCTGCAGTGCTGTTGTGTTCACTCTGAGTGAACACAACGAAATGCTTTCGGGGTGGAGATGGTGCGAATGGACTTAGAGATAGTGGATGTCCAGACGGCGTCGAGGACTTCGACAGCCTGGGGGAGGAGGGAGGTGGGGTGCGATAGGGAGTGTGGTCACGTGAGAAGACGTCCGTAGAGCATGAAAAGGCCCTGTACCGAATTCGGTACAGGGCTCTGGATTTGTATCCCGGACGGGATTCGAACCCGCGTTGCCGCCTTGAAAGGGCGGTGTCCTAGGCCTCTGGACGACCGGGACCGCCGAACTGGACCATCATATCTAGGTCACATCACAGGCGAGAAATCGGCGGCTCGAAAGTCTGACCGCCGGAGTCCCGGCACGCCAGAAATTACACACGCCGGCAACCCCTTTGAGGGTTGCCGGCGTGGTGGTGGCTCAGTCGAGGATGTCCGAATCAATGCGAAGTGGGTACAACGAGGAGTAGATAGAGGTGAGGCGCACTCCAGCACGTGGATTCGCTGCTTCCACTATCTGCCCGTTACCGACGTAGATGGCGATGTGACCACCGCCTGGTTTGGCAAGGAGGTCTCCTGGCTGGATCTCGTCCAAGGAAATGCGATGGCCACGCGCGATCTGCGACCCTGAGTAGTGAGGCAGATAGATTCCAGCCTGCTGGTATGCCTTCAACACCAGGCCGGAGCAATCGAAGCCGTTTGGACCTTCGCCTCCCCAGATGTAGGCCTTACCCACCTGCGCTTTGGCGTAGTTGACAATGGCGGCCCGGGCGCTACTGGGTGAAACTGAAGGGCTGGGCGCGGGCCTGGGCTTGGGTGTGGGTGCTGGGTTGGTGGTGGTGAGGTACGTGCTGGAGGCCCACAGGTTGTGGCCGTGGTAGTTGACCTGTGTCCAGATGCCAGCGGTGCGTCCGGTGATGGTGAGGGCGGTGCCGCGAGACACGGTGGTGGCGACCGAGGCGCTCATTGATGCGCTGTTGCGCAGGTTGAGGTTGGCGGTCGTGTAGACGGTCGTGGTTTGGGCTGGCTTTGGTGTGGGCTTGGGAGTGGGCTTGACGGTGGTGGTGAGGTACGTGCTGGAGGCCCACAGGTTGTGGCCGTGGTAGTTGACCTGTGTCCAGATGCCAGTGGTGCGTCCGGTGGTGGTGAGGGCGGTGCCGCGAGACACGGTGGTGGCGACCGAGGTGCTCATTGATGCGCCGTTGCGCAGGTTGAGGTTGGCGGTCGTGTAGACGGTCGTGGTGTGGGCTGGCTTTGGTGTGGGCTTGGGAGTGGGCTTGACGGTGGTGGTGCTCAGGTAACGGGAAGCCACCCAGCGATGGACGCCGTTGTAGACGACCTCGCTGAATCCCTGGGAGGTACGGCCGGTGAGGCCGACCTTCTCGCCGGGGGAGAGCATCCCCACCTTGGTGGTCTGCATGGAGTGCCCTGCTCGGACATTGACGTATGTCGTCGCCTGGGCGAACCCAACCGGAGAGCTGGATGCGGAGGGGTTTGAGGTCGAAGGGCGCCAGGCGACCGATGACAGGTAGTGATGGTCAACGTAAGCCGTGTGGCCGCGGTAAGCGACCGGGACCCACCCGTTTACGGGCGTGCCGGTTTGATTAAGCTGCTGGCCTCTCTCGAGCACACCCAGGATCTTTCCGTGGACGCCTGCCTGGGACCTGATGTTGACGGCGGTGCGAGCCGACACACGGGCCAGGACTGCGGTCTTGGAGGCTTGTGCCTGGGGGACGAAGAACTGACTGCCGCTGATGGCGAGACCAGCGGTGGCCAGAGTCGCGACCCCGGCCCGAAGTGGGCGCACTACACCCATGGAACTGACTCCTTTCGGCGTGTGGACCCGCCTCCATTCGAGGAGCTCCTGACTCTTCCCCGGATCCGTCCACCGACCCAACCAGGAACGCCTCTCGTGACAAGGACATTGAAGGCGGCCGAAACGGTTTCGTCCACTCGGTTGGAGGTATTTTCTGTCGACGTCAACGCGACACGCCGAGAAAGAGCTGAGAATCTCAAAGGTGTTATTTGGGATTTGAAAAAGGCGTCAAAGGTCTCATAATCCGCATTGACTAGGGATGATGCCGTTGGTACTGACAAGGATGCCGGAGGGTGGCGTCGGCAGGATGGCGAGTCTAAGGATTTTCTGCCAACTCTGAAGTAGTGGTTGACGCTTGTGAGCAGGCATCGTCAGGCCTCGTGGAAGGCATGTTGGACAGACCTTGGACAGCGGCAGGCTCCTCGGCCACCTCGCACCGACATGGGCGTGTCGCTACACTAGGGGAGCCCCCGTAGCTCAGTTGGTTAGAGCAGCGGACTTTTAATCCGCGGGTCCTGGGTTCGAGTCCCAGTGGGGGCACAACGGAAGTTGCTTCTGGCTAGGAGTGATGCCCGATCCCACCGGAGATGATGGGAGAATAGTGGGAACTTCGGTTCCAGAACGGTCTCACCAGGTGGTTCCCAACCGAAGGGAACCGGTCATGGAGACCACGAGTTCAACATCTGCCCACACCACGTCCGAGAGCCTTACTGATGAGGTGGAGATGCTTCACTATGTGTCCCGGCGGAAGATGGTGCAGTGTCAGGAGTTTGGTGGGGTGACGACCGCCTTATGTGGTCACGTCATGTATCCGTCGACGCCGTCGGCGCTTAAGCCCACCACGGCTGGTGGTCGGCGTCGGTCGGTGATCTGTGATGAGTGCGCCAGGGTGTACGGCACGCTCTCGAAGTGAGAGGACACACGACGACCTTGCAGGGGGGTAGTGTGTGCTACCCCCCTGGTGGTGAGGCCCCTGTCTCAGTTGTGGTGGCCTGTCTGTCGTTCGGCGTTGCGTAGCCCGTCGTGCAGGGCGGTGCGCAGGTCGATGCCAGCAGTATCGGTGACACGGAGGGTGGGTGCCAGTAGGCATTCGATGGTGATACGTAGGGCTGCTGCTGCCACGTAGCCGAACCCGCCGCTGCCCTGCTCGGTGATCGCCTGGGTGGTGATGGCGTCGAGGCGGGCGTGGTCGTCGCAGGCGTCTGCCATACGGTAGGCCAGCACGGTCGCAGCCGACTCGATGGCGTCGAGGTCGACCATGCCAGCCGGGGTGCCGTCATCGTCACAGAGCATGTAGATGTTGTTGGTGGTCATGATGGTGGTCCTTTCAGCTGTGGTTGATGTTCTGTTGGGCTTTCGCGTGCCAGGGACGGCACCGGGAAAGGAGTCCTGGTGTGCGAGTGAGTGAGTCTCCACAGGTGCTGAAGGTGTCGGGGCCGTAGCTGGTGGGGTCAGGATTCCACGTGCCCCTCATCGGCGACACGCGCCAGGACCTCGGCGAGGTTGTCATCATTGGCTCGATGACGGCTCACTGTGGCGTGGATGGCCTCGGCGACCTGCTGGTCACCAGCGCGGGCGTTGACCTCATCGGCGTGCTCCCGGGCGTACAGGTGGTCGGCTACCTGCTGGGCGAACTGGTCGGCGAGAGCATCGTGGTCGGTGGTCATGAGTTCTCCTTGTCGGTGTAGAGGGCCTTCACCTCAGGGGGAAGGTTGCTCGCGCATATGGTCTTGTCCTCGATCCTGAACGCTGGGTCCCATCCCAGCCAGAGCCTGATACCGAACCGGCTGATGAACTCCTCGTCATAGCCATCGAAGTAGTCAGCCAGGTGGATGCCCTCGGCCTCCAGCTGGCAGCATCGGGCGGCCCTCCGGTTCAACCATTCCGTGTGACGGTGCTCGGTGGCGAGCGCGGAGTGGTCGGGCCAGGCGGCCGTGTTGATGACGTGCCTGGCAGGGATGTGGGGGCGCACCTTGTTGTGGAGCTCGGAGAACTCGGCGTTTGCCTTGTCGGCCAGGGCGGCGGCCTTGTCTGCTGCCCGCTCGTAGTTGTCGGCGACGCGGTGAAGGTCGGCGCGTCGGACCTCGGCGAGGTGTTGGCGGGCGGCAGCGAGACCCTCCTGGGCGGCGTCGATGTTGGCCTGCTGTGCAGCGCGGGCCCGGCTGGCCTTGGCGAGGTCAGCGGGGCTTGCGGCAACGACTGCCGGCTGGGCTTCGAGACGGTCGATCTCGTCGTGCCATGCGGTGACAGCGGCGAGGGCCTCGGTGATAGCGGTGGTGGTCATGGTGTTGCTCCTATCAGTTGGTGGGGGTGGCGAGCATCAGGGCTTCGGATGCCCCGCGCTGGGCCAGCAGGTCGGCGTCAATGTGAGGGTGCTCGCGGGCAGTGGCGATGGTCCGGGCCAGGACGGCGAGGACCTCCGGGGCACTGTCGGGGTCACCGCCGTGCTGCTCGATCCAGGCGGCGAGGTCGCGGGTCAGGTCCTCGCTGAGGGTTGGCTCGTTCATTGGATGGTCTCCTGTCAGAGGGTGGTGGATTCTTCAAGGCCGACGACGCGGGACAGGACCTCTGCCTCGTCGAGGTCGGTGGTTCGGGCCAGGCGGAATGCCTGGCGGAGCGCATCGATGATGGCGGTGGCGCGGAGCACATCGCCGGGGTCGATGTCGGGGCCGATCCCGAGCTCTGTCATGCGGGCCAGCAGCCGGCCGGTGTTGGCCAGCGACTTCTCATAGAGGGCGGCGATGGGTTGGCCGGCGGTGACCTCCAGGCCGTCACGCTCGGCGACCTCGGCCATCGTCTGGCGGGCGGCGGCGGTCAGGACGCGATGCTCACCGGCAACAGCTCGCAGCGCGGCTACCGGATCGGCGACGGGCTCGATGCCCTGGGCACGGAGGAGGTCAGCGGCCCGGGCCTGCTGCTGCTCGGTGGCCAGGACCTCGGCGTGCCTAACGCCGTTGGGAGTCGAGCCGCCATGCAACTTGCAGTTGCCGAGTCCGGGGTGGCTGGTACCCCATCCGGCGGGTCGGCGGCAGGGGCTGCCGGTGGCATGAGTGGGTGATCCGCACAAGCGCCTGTCATGAGCCAGGGGTGGAGTGCTGTCTGTCATGGGCGGGGCCTCAGCAGACCGGGGTGCGCCGACCGCATCGGCCCGCGCGGGTGGCTGCATTGTCGATGGCCCATTTGTAGGGCGGCTTCCGGTTGGTGCGTCCTCGGCGATGGCGGTGTCTGGTCATGGGATCCTCCTGGGGTCTGTCGAAGGTTGGTCAGTCATGTCAGGTCCCTGTCTCGCGGGTAGATGGCGCTGTCGATGGCGTCGAGCGCGAAGGCCAGCGTGAGGTTCACCAGCGACAGCAACAGGAAGACGAGCGGGCTCATGACGCCGCCTCCTGAGGCTCACAGTTCGGGTGGATGGTGACGTTCGGATCGGAGCTGATGAGAGGCTCACCGCAGACCTGGCATGACCGTTCCGTACCGTTCCCCACATAGGGGTGGGAATCGGGAACGGTCGCCTTCTGTGCCTCGGAACGCAGAATCCGCATGGCTGCGGAGGCGACTGTGTTGCGGCATCCGAGCAGTCTTCGGGCTGACTCGTTGGTGGTCGGTCGCTCTCCCTCGGGAAGGGCCTTCAGGATGGCGACGGCCTCCTCCTCGGTCATGCCGCCCTTGCTGCCCGGGCCCTCGGACGCGGGCGGTGCTGGGGCGTCCTGCGGGCTCAGCACAACCCAGTGCAAGCCGTCGTCGTCCTCCGTGAGCTTGAACATGCCGGCGTGAGCCTCGCCCTTCGCCTGGGGGCAATACCGCTTCAACCCGCCGGGCCGATCCTTGGTGATGTAGAGGTGCGCTGTTCCGCCGGCGCCGGGGGTGAACTGGTCGTCCACGACAACCCGCAGCATGGTCCCGCCGATGGCTCGCTTCTTGGCGAGCGTCCCGGTCGGTCCGAGTGTCCTTGACTCGGAGTTCTGCGCCAGGTGGTCGATGGTGACGACGCAGGCGCCGGATGTAGCCAGAGGCTTCATCACTGCCGTGTTGGCGACGGTGAAGTCGTCGGGGTCTCCTGACTTCAACCCGAGGCAGGGCAGGAGTTCCCCCACGGAGTCGATCACAGCGAACTTGGGGCGCCACTTCCGGTAGCTGGCGACCACCGACATGAGGTGCTGCCGGTCCTCGGGTTCGACGTAGCGGAATCGTCGCGGGTCCCGGAGTGCAGCAGGATCTGCACCGAGTTGCACTAGCCGGGAGATGATCTGCTCGGGGCCGTTGTGGTCCAGGTCGAGATAGGCGGCGGTGCCTCCGGAGTTCAGCGTCTCCGTGGTGGCCGCCAGGGTGACCCAGGTCTTTCCCGACTCGGGATCTCCGAACAGGTTGCAGACCTGTCCGGCGTAGAACAGACCCACTCCGTCCTTGCGTCGGCAGATGGTGGGAGTCGGCGGCTCGGGGATGCCGTGCTCAAGCATCCCGGCAACGTCGAACCACAGGGGCGATCCGTCCGTTCCGTACCGTTCCGGATCGTTCCCGGAATCATCGGGAACGGTGTCGGGCGGCTCCTCGGATCGTTCCGTACCGTTCCCACCCCTAGGTGTGGTCGGGTACGGAACGGTGTCGGGACCGGTCACTGCCTGCTGCCGTGGCTGGGGTTCGATGCCCTGGGCCTGGCGGTGGACGTGATCGCACCGGTCGGTGCCGGCGGTGGTGAACACGTCGTGGTGGCAGGTGGTGCAGATGCCCGCGCCGTCGGCCAGGCCGGCCTTGTTCAGCCCGGTGGTGACCTGGGCCTGCCTGACCAGCTCGGCAGCGTCGGTGGTGTCGATCATGCCGCCACCTCCCGGTAGTCGTCCATCAGCCCGGCAAGCACGATGGACGCGGCCCCGAGCAGCTCAGGGTCGCCGTACCGCCGGACGAACTCGGCCTTGTTGCGGCAGGCGAGGGCAGTCTCCGCGAGGTCGCGATCTCGCTGGGCCCGCTCCTCCTCGGTCACCTGAAGGTGCGGAGGCTGGTAGTCGCCGGGCTTGCGGCGGGCGTCCTCGAACTGTCGAGCCCGGCGCTGCCAGTAGTGCACGTCGCCGTCCAGGAGGGCGTCTTGCAGCAGGCGGAGGGCTGACCAGTTGAGCAGGTCGAGGAAGTCGAGGAGGCGATCTGCGGGGGCGGCCTGCTGTACACTGAGGCTGTCAACGATCTTGTTTTCGACCCCCGCGTCTCGCCCGGCGCGGGGGTTGCTGTCTGTCTGGGTCATGGTCAGGCCACCTGCTCCAGGACGTCCAGAACATCGGTGGTCTTGAGGCGGAGGGCTCGGGCGCAACCGACCTTGTACAGCTTGAGCTGTCCGGCGTCGATCAGCCGGCCGATGGTGCGCTCACTGGTGCCTGTGATCTTCCCGGCTTGGATTCGCGTAATCGCCGGACCATAGGTCTTGAGGATCTCGGCGCGTTCCTCGTCGGTGAAGAATGTCGATGGTGTCTTGGATCGGGTTGGGCGGTTCAGCGTTGATGCTGACATAGCGGTGTGACCCCTTCTCAGGTCTCACCGGCTGCCCATCGTCCGGGTTCCCCATATCCATGGGGGGCGCTTGGCTGTAACTATAGCAGGTTGTGCCGCTTCTACATTCTCTCGCGAGGAGTCAGGGCTGGAGGATCACGACTGTTGAACGGCCGGTACGGGCCTTCCAGTCACTCCAGAATCGGCGAGCGCCCAATACGCCGCGCCAGTGATCACAGGACAGTTGAACGCCCGCGACCCATGAACTAGTTGTCGCGGGCTTCCCGTCCATCGCGGGGATGTAGACCGAGTGCCCCTCCAAGCTCGGGTCGGCGAGGGCAGATGAGCCGATGAAGTAGGAG
>OGSL01000446.1_pt1 | contig 10473 bp, 8 predicted proteins | sample 1573881 | NCBI WGS metagenome assembly OGSL01 (sample SAMN03295838, study PRJEB24534) | human gut metagenome | isolation source: fecal sample 6 from infant 5 | host: Homo sapiens | place: USA: Pittsburgh, PA | collected 2014-07 | reverse complement strand
CCGCGGAGAGCCCGAGGAGGCGGCTGCCGTCATCGCATTCCTGTGTTCCGACAAGGCATCCTTCGTCAATGGGTCGAACTATCGTGTCGATTCCGGGTCGGTGGCGACGTTCTGACGATCGGGTCCACGTGGAGATGGGCGAAGGCCGCTGTCGTCATGACAGCGGCCCTCGCCGTGTGTGGAGCGGGATCAGGCGTCGAGGTCGGACTCGATGAGATCAGCGATGGTGTTGACGTCATCCTCGTTGTCACCGGCGACCGTGACGGGATCACCCGCGCCAGCACCGAGGGTCATGATGAGCAGCACGGATTTGGCGTCGATCGGCTCGCCTCCTTCTGCGGCCAGGGTGACGGTGGAGCCGAGTTTGGCAGCTTCCTGGGAGATGACTGCGGCGGGACGGGCGTGAAGCCCGACGGAGAATCCGACTTTGACGATTCTGCTGGCCATGATGGTGTCCCTTTCAGGGTTGTGTGTTTCGGTGCGGTTTGGTGTGGATATTTCAGGCGGCGGCCTCGGCCTTGCGCTTGGCTGAGGTCTTGAGGACGGTTACAAGCAAGGCTGCCACGACGGTGCCGACGACGATGGCCAGAATGAACGCCCAGACCCGGTCGATGGCGAAGAAGACGAAGATACCGCCGTGGGGAGCCTTGGACGCCGCGCCCAGTGTCATCGACAGGGCGCCGGTGACGGCTCCGCCGGCCATCATCGAGGGGATGACGCGCAGTGGGTCAGCAGCCGCGAAGGGGATGGCGCCTTCGGAGATGAACGAGGCTCCCAGCAACCAGGCAGCGGTGCCGTTCTCGCGCTCTGCCGGTTGGTAGAGGTTCGGACGCAGAGTCGTCGACAGGGCCATCGCCAGGGGCGGGACCATTCCGGCTGCCATCACCGCAGCCATCACCTTGAGGGACCCGACGTTGGTGACGGCGAGGTTCGTCGTCGCGAAGAGGTACGCCGCTTTGTTGATGGGGCCGCCCAGGTCGGAGCACATCATGAGGCCCAGGATGATTCCGAGGATGACAGCCGATGCTCCGCTCATACCGCCCAGCCAGCTGTTGAGAGCGTTGGTGAGAGCGGCAAGCGGACGGCCGAGCACCACGTACATGAGGCCGCCGGCTATGAGGGACCCGACGAGCGGGATGATGACGACCGGCATGAGACCACGCAGCCAGCGGGGCGGGTTGAGGCGAGTGAACCCATAGGCGACGAGGCCACCGAGCAGACCACCGACGATGGCCCCGATGAATCCTGCCCCGGTGACCCCGGCGACGGCACCAGCCACGAAGCCGGGGGCGATGCCGGGACGATCAGCCAGACCGAAACCGATGTAGCCGGCGAGCGCGGGTAGCAGGAAGCCGAAAGCCGCCTGGCCGACGGCAAAGAGGACCGCGCCGATGTAGGTCATGGTGGCCGATCCACCCAGGGCATGGGCGGTGGGTGCCGGAAGATTGTTGAAGGTGTTGTGGAGGGCGATGTCCATGCCGTCCTTGGCGATCTCGTACCCGCCGAAGAGGAAGCCCAGGGCGATGAGCAAACCACCCGCGGCGACGAACGGGATCATGTAGGAGACGCCCGTCATGAGGGCCTGCTGAATGCGCTTGCCCCAACCGATCTGGGAACCGGCCTGCTCGGGCTCCTGGTGTTCGCCGTGGCCCGCCGGAACACGGTGCGCGTGCGGATCCTTGGCTGCCGCGAGAGCCTCGGCGACCATCTTCTCGGGCTCGTTGACGGCACGCTTCACCCCTGACTCGATGACCGGCTTGCCGGCGAATCGCTCTCGGCCCTTGACACCGACGTCAGTGGCGAAGATGACGGCGTCAGCGGCCTCGATCTCGGATGCGTCGAGGGGCTCGGTGGCGGTGGAACCTTGGGGCTCGACCTTGACGTCAACCCCCATCTTCTTGCCCGCGGCCGTGAGGTAGTCGGCGGCCATGTAGGTGTGGGCGATGCCGGTCGGACAAGCTGTGATGGCGACGACGTGGGTGGTGGGTGTCTGTTCGGGAGCTGTTTCGTCTGTCGCGGCGGCGGTGGCGGGTGCCGGTACAGGCGCGCCCTCCTCTGGTCCGACGACCCCGCCAATGAGGTCGACGACCGTCTGAGCGTCGGGGGCCTGGCGCAGCTGCTCGACGAATTCGGGCTTGACGAGGGCGCGAGCCAACTTTGTGAGGAGCTTCATGTGGTCGGCGCCACCGTTCTCGGAGGCGGCGATCATGAAGACGAGGTCAGCAGGGCCGTCAGGTCCGTTGAAGTCAACTGCGGGGGACAGCCGGGCGAAGCCGAGTGAGGGCTGGGAGACTGCGGCGGAGCGGCAGTGAGGGATAGCGAATCCGCCGGGCATCCCGGTCGGGCTCTTGGACTCACGGTCGAGGGCGTCACGGGTCAGGCCGTCGGCGTCGGCGCGCCCGGCCCTGGCGATGATTCCGGCGACCGAGGTGATGACCTCGGCCTTGGTCGAGCCCAGGTCAGCGTCGAGGGATACCAGTTCTGGGATGAGGAGAGGGGCGTTCATCGGTTCTCCGATCTCACAGATGGGTGAGGCTGACGTGGATGGCGTCGGCCTGGGCAGGGGTCGGCATGGTCGACCCCGGGAGGGCTGCGGCGGCCGTGCCCCAGGCGACGGCGGTGCGCAGACAGTTTTCGGGTTGGTCGCCGCGGGTACGGGCCAGCAGAAATCCGGCTAGGGAGGAGTCCCCGGCGCCAACGGTCGACCTCACCTGGACTGGTTCCGGCCAGGCGTGCCAGGCATCGGTCTCGGTGACGAGTAGGGCCCCCGCGCCGCCGAGGGTGACCAGCACCTCGGCGATGCCGTGCAGGCGCCGGGCGGCAGCGACGACGTCGTCGAAGTGACCTTGTTCGGCGGCAGCCTCCAGGGAGTCTCCGTCGGTCCCGCACAGCTGGCCGAGCTCGACGGAGTTGGGTTTGACGAGGTCGGGAGCCGCCTCGGGCAGTTCGCGGGACAGTTGTTGCAGGGGTTCGTCTGAGGTGTCGACGGCGACCGTGACGCCGATTTCGTGCAACCGACGAGTCATGGTGGCGTACCAGTTCGGGGCGACGCCGGGAGGCAGGGAACCGGACAGGACGACCCATTCAGCGTCGGTCGACGTCTCGAGGATGATCTCCTCGACGGCGGTCAGTTCGTCGGGCGTGAGTGCGGCTCCGGGTTGGTTGATCTTGGTTGTGGTGCCGTCGGGTTCGGTGATGGGGAGGTTGGTCCTTGCCGACGCCGAGATCGGGACGGCGACGTGTGGGATCTTGTCGTTGGCGAGGCCGGTGACCAGGCGGTCCTTGGTTCCTGCCGGTATGACGGCGCAGGTGTCGATCCCAGCTCCGCAGAGGACTCGGGAGATGTTGACTCCCTTGCCAGCGGAGACCTCAGTGGAATTGCCGAGTCGGTTCACCTGGCCGCGTTGCAGCGGCCCGGGCAGGGATGCAGTGCGGTCGATGCTCGGGTTGAGGGTGACTGTGACGATCACGGGGGACTCCTTCGTCGCTTCTCCCGACGGTCCCTCAGATATGAGTGACCCTGCAATGTTGGGATGTGTGACACTCTAAAGCATAAAAGCTCAAAACGCAACAATAAAACACCAAAACGGACATTTGGTGATGCGGGGCGTCGCGATGACTCGGGGTGACTGTTTGACGGGCTGGTCCGGCGACGGGAGTCGGTGTGGTGATCGGTCTTATGAATGGGGTTGCTGCCACCCGTGGTTGCACGTCCTGACGTCAGCAACCCAAACACCACACACGGTGGAAGTGCGGGCTGGGGGAAGCGTGCGTGCGCAATGGCCGGGAGGCTGAAATGGCCCTGGCTGCGGCCGACCTCAGGCGATGACGATCTCGACGCCAGATTTCTGCAGCATCTCAACCTGGTGTGGGGTTACCCCGGAGTCGGTGATGATGACGTCCACGTCACCCAACTCCGCGAACCGCATCGTTGACTCTGCCCCCATCTTCCGGGAGTCGGCCAACACGACGACGTGGTGGGCGCTTGCGATCATCGCTGTCTTTGTCGCGACCTCATCGGCGTCGGGGGTGGAGAGACCATGGTCCAGGGAGATGCCGTTGGTGCCCATGAAGGCGACGTCAACACGCAGCCGTGAAATGGCATCGACATTCCCGACGGTGGCTTGAGTGGTCGGGCGCAGGCGCCCTCCCAGTAGGTGGACGTCGCATGCACTGTGGGTTGCCATGGTGCTGGCGATTGGCGATGAGTTGGTGAAAACGGTGAAGCGCCTTGTGGGAGGCATGATTGCCGCAAGTCGACCGGTCGTCGATCCAGCGTCGAGGATGATCGATCCGTTGTCAGCCGGCAGGTGGGGCAGCGCAGCCCTGGCTATCTGCTCCTTCTGACTCACCGCGGAGGAATCACGGGTGTCGAGGGGTTGATCTCCCAGCAGGTCGAACTCGATCGGGATGGCGCCACCGTGGACGCGTCTCAGCATCTTCTGGGTGCACAGTTGATCGAGATCGCGCCGAATGGTCTCCGGGACGACCCCCAGGGAGGCTGACGCATCAGACACTGACACCCGACCGGTCTCACGGGCGGTGTTGATGAGCCACTTGTGTCTCTCGGCGGGATACACCGGCCCTCCTCAACGAAAAGCCCCCAGCGCAAACAGGCTAAATCCCTAGTCAGGCGCATGATGCGGGGATGGCTGTGATGGCGGGAGCATAACACGAAATCATTGCGGCGTTCTGCCCGGTTAGACTGGCGGGGGTATTCGCGAATCCCAAGGAGTTCAGGAATGAAAATTGCCGTCGTCGCCATGGGCAAGATCGGGCTTCCCCTGGCTGTGCAGTTCGCCGAGAAGGGTCACGACGTCATCGGCGTCGACGTGCAGCAGCGCGTCGTGGACGAGATCAACAAGGGCAACGAGCCCTTCCCCGGTGAGGCCTATCTCGACGAGAAGCTGAAGAAACTCGTCCCGGCCGGCAAGCTCGCCGCCACCACCGATTACTCCAAGGCGATTCCGGGCGCCGATGCGATCGTCCTCGTCGTCCCGCTGTTCGTCAACGACGAGACCTGGGAGCCGGACTTCGGCTGGATGGAGGCCGCCACCAAGTCGTTGGCGGAGCATCTCACCCCGGGCACCCTTATCTCCTACGAGACCACTCTGCCGGTCGGCACTACCCGCAACCGCTGGAAGCCGATGATCGAGGAGATCTCCGGCCTGACCGAGGGCAAGGACTTCCACCTCGTCTTCTCCCCGGAACGCGTCCTTACCGGCCGGGTCTTCGCCGACCTGCGTCGCTACCCGAAGCTCGTTGGCGGCCTGAACGACGAGGGCACTGCCAAGGGCATCGAGTTCTACGAGCAGGTCCTCGACTTCGACGATCGTGACGACCTGCCGCGCGACAACGGCGTCTGGGACATGGGCACCGCCGAGGCCGCCGAGATGGCCAAGCTCGCCGAGACCACTTACCGCGACGTCAACATCGGCCTGGCCAACCAGTTCGGCAAGTACGCCGCCGCCAACGGCATCGACGTCTACAAGGTCATCGACGCCTGCAACTCGCAGCCCTACTCCCACATTCACCGTCCCGGCATCGCCGTCGGTGGACACTGCATCCCGGTTTACCCGCGCCTCTACCTGTGGACCGACCCGGACGCCACCATCGTCCGTACCGCCCGCGAGGCCAACATGACGATGCCGCAGTACTGCGTCGACCAGGCCGCCTCGGTGCTGGGAGACCTGTCCGGCAAGAAGGTCGTTGTCCTCGGTGCCTCCTACCGCGGCAAGGTCAAGGAGACTGCCTTCTCCGGCGTCTTCCCGACCGTCGAGATCCTGGCCAAGGCTGGCGCCGACGTCAGCGTCCACGATCCGATGTTCACCGACGAGGAGCTCGGCAAGTTCGGCTTCAAGGCTTACCACGTCGGCGAGCCCGTCGACGGGGCCCTTCTGCAGGCCGACCATCCCGAGTACGCCGAGCTGACCCCGACCGATCTTCCGGGCATCAAGGTCCTCATCGACGGCCGTAATGTCGTCGATCCGGCCAAGTGGGACGGCGTCAAGGTCATTGTCGTCGGTGACGGCGAAGCCTGAGCCTTCCAGCAGCATCCTCGGCCGTATTGCGGGGGTGCTGCTGGCTTTTTTCCCGCCTGCGGCTCTTCTGGGGCCGTGGGCGGGGATCGGGCCCGTTTTTGTGTATCGGGTCCTCACTGTTGTTCTGGCGGGCTGCGCTCTGGCGGGCTGGATTCGCCCGTCCGGGGCTCGGAGGGGCAGTCGTGGCGCCGCCGCAATGATCCTCATCGCTGTCGTGTGGGGAGTGGTTGGTCTCGTCGGTGCGGCTCAGTTGGGGACTCGCCGGGAGCTGTCGAGTTTCGTCGGTGCCGGCCTCGCCTTGATGGGAGCATGGGCGGTGACCCGGCTCATTGCCGACGGGCATCTCAGTCGGCCCCGAGCGTTGCGTGATCTTGCCTTCGGCTGGGCCGTAGCCATGTGGATAGGCACCCCAGTGGCGGGGTGGGAGATCTGCACGGGGCGACACCTCAGCACGTATATCTCAGGACTGTGGCGAAATCACCCAGGGCTCTACCGCCAGCCGGCTACCTGGCTGACCAACCCCAATCTCTATGCCGTCTTCGTGGCTGTGGGGTTGGTCTTTGTTGGGGCCGTCTGGGCTGGTGAACAATGCCTTTGGGTGCGTGTCGTTGCGGGCGCGACGGTGATCCTTGGCGTCGGGTTGGTTGCCGCGACGGGGAGCCGACTCGCGCAGATTGCCCTTGCGCTGGCGTTGATGGTGCGTCTGTGGGCGGTAACGAAGTGGCGCTGGGTGCTCCCGACTCTCACCGTCGTTGCGGTTGCAGTGATTCTGATGACGCATGCTCAGCAGGCGGGGTTGGCGTGGCACAGGTTTGTAGGCGTGCTCGTGCACCACAACGATGAGGGGCCGTCGTCATTTTCAGCTCGTACCGCACTGATGGCGTGGGGACTGGCCCTCGTCGCGGCGCATCCGCTGATAGGAGCGGGGCCAGGCGGATTCCGGGCAGCGATCATAGATCAGCCGCGACGATGGTTCACTCATGGCAAGAGCGACCCTCATAACGGAGTCCTTGAAATCGCGTCCCAATACGGTCTTGTCGTCACGGTGATGCTGGCAGTCTGTTGGGTGTGGGGCATCGTCTCATGCTGGCGGCACCGTCAATGGTGGTCCACGGCCCTGCTTATTGTCATACCGGTGTTGTCGCTGGCCAACAGCACATACCTTGTGCAGTCGGTGACCCAGCTCACGTGGCTGCTGAGCGCTGTCGTCCTCGTCCATGGTGATCGGCGTTCCAAGAACGGCTGCCGAGCCGATTCGCGGTAGCGTGAAGCCATCTGATCCGCGCACCATGAGGCGGGATTGGTAGAAGGAGGAAGTGTGCGAGTACTTGTCGTCAGTGCGGCATCCTCGATCCATACCGTGCGATGGGTCAACGGACTGGTTGGTCGAGGACATGACGTCCACTTGGCTTCCGTCCACCCAGTCGGAAATCACGCCATCGACACCAGAGTCAGCGTTCACCTGGCACCACGCGGCGGCAAGACACGATACATCGTCAACGCCAGATGGCTGCGCTCCTTGGCGGCCGACATCAGGCCGGACATCGTCAACGTGCACTACGCAACCGGGTACGGACTGCTCGGGCGACTAGCCAATCTCGACGCTCCAACCCTGCTGTCGGTGTGGGGTAGCGACGTCTACGACTCGCCCAAGAATCCGGTCATGAAGCGGATGGTCCAGGGGAACTTGGCCTCTGCAACGCGAATCGCTTCGACAAGCCATTGCATGGCCCGGGTCACCCGGGAACTCATCGGCCATGATCGGCCAATTTCCATCACCCCGTTTGGTGTCGACACGGATGTTCTGACGCCATCGGAGGCGCCGAAAGACGATTCGGTGATACGGATCGGCACCGTCAAGGCCCTCTACGGCAAGTACGGCATTGGGGAACTCATCCGTGCTTACAGCCGTGTTCACGAGAAGCACCCGGCAACGAGCCTGCACATCTGGGGTTCAGGTCCCGACGAGGACAACCTCAAGGCCCTGGCGGAACGCCTCGTCCCGGACGGGTCGGTGGAGTTCGCGGGGGCTATTCCTCACGACCGCGTCAAGGACGCCTTGACCAGCTTGGACGTGTTCGCAGCCCTCTCGACCCTGGACTCGGAGTCCTTCGGGGTGGCCATTATAGAGGCCGGGGCGTGCGGTCTTCCGGTCGTGGTGAGCGATGTGGACGGTCCTGCAGAAGTCGTCGATGAGGGTGTTACCGGTCTTGTCGTGCCTCGCGGTGACGTCATCGCGAGTGCTGAGGCCCTGAACCGTTTGGTCGACGATGCGGGTCTTCGTCGGCGGATGGGAATGTCCGGTCGGGCACACGTCGTCAAGGAATATTCCTGGCAGCACAGCTTGGATCTTATGGAGGAGGCGTACCGGCAAACCGTCGCGGATGCCGGTCGTCAGATAGCCTGAGAAGGTGCCGGTTCGCCGGTTGCAAAGTCGTCAACATCAGAGAGGTGCCACTAGTGCGCGTCGTTAGCATCGTCGGGGCTCGTCCCCAGTTTGTGAAGTTGGCCCCGGTGGCCAAGGCCTTCGCGGCCCGAGGGATCGATCACAAGATCATCCACACCGGCCAGCACTACGACGTCAACATGTCCGACTCCTTCTTCATCGAGCTCGGCATCCCGAATCCTGATCTGCACCTGGGTGTCGGTGGCGGCTCCCACGGCCTCATGACCGGTCGCATGCTTGAACAGCTCGATCCGGTGCTTGAGGAGATGGCCCCCGACTGGGTGCTCGTCTACGGCGACACCAACTCGACCATCGCCGGCACCCTCTCGGCGGTGAAGATGCATCTGCCAGTGGCCCATCTCGAGGCCGGTCTGCGTTCCTTCAACCGCCGCATGCCCGAGGAGCACAACCGGGTCCTCACCGACCACGCCGCTGACCTGTGCCTGGCTCCGACCGAGGTGGCCATGGGTCACTTGGCTGACGAGGGGCTGGCTGCCCGATCGGTGCTCGTCGGTGACGTCATGACCGATGTCTGCCTGCAGGTGCGCAACTCCGTCCTTGCCAACCCGCGTCCGGTGCCCGGTGTGAAGGAGGGCGAGGAGTACGTCATGGCGACGATCCATCGCGCCGACAACACCGACGATCCCGAGCGTCTGGCCCACATCCTCGACGCTCTCGGCGGCCTGGATCGCAAGGTCATCCTGCCGGTGCACCCGCGTCTGCGCGCCCGCGCCGAGGCTGACGGCATCACCATCGCTCGCGGGAACCTCACCACCATCGACCCGCTGGCCTACCCCGACATGGTCAATGCCGTCACGAATGCCGCCGGCGTCATCACCGACTCGGGCGGTCTGCAGAAGGAGGCCTTCCTGCTCGGCACCATCTGCACGACGGTACGTACCGAGACCGAATGGGTGGAGACCGTCGAGAACGGCTGGAACGTGCTCGACCCCGACGCCGAGCACCTCGCCGAGTATGCCACCCGTCCGCATCCCGAAGGCGATCCGGGCCACCCCTACGGTGACGGCAAGGCCGCTGCCAACGTCGCCAAGGTGCTGCTCGAGGCCGGCAAGAGGGACTGATGACCGATTCCCCTCGCCTCGGCAGGGTGGTGTCCCTGTCGACGGTGCATCACGGCCACGACAACCGGGTCTTCAACAAGGAAGCGCGGGCGCTGGTCGGGGCCGGCCACGACTATCACCTCGTCATCTCCGCCGAGCGTGACGGGATTGACCAAGGCATCCCGGTCGTCGCATTGCATCGGGAGGAGGGGAGAGCCCGCCGGCTGGTCGTCAGTCAACGCGAGGCGTGGCAGCACCTGCAGGCCCTTCAACCCGAGGTGCTGCACATTCACGACCCCGAGCTCATCCCGTTGGCGCTGCTGTGGGGACGTCGTCACCACTGCAAGGTCATCCACGACGCTCACGAGGACCTCATCGGCCAGGTCGACACGAAGCCGTACCTGGGCAGGGTGACGCGGCCGTTGGCTCGGTTGGCGGCGCGTGGGCTCGTGGGATTGGCCGACCGTGGGGTTGACGCCGTCGTTGCCGCGACCCCGACGGTCGGGGAAAGGTTTCACCACTCCCCGGTGACGGTGGTGCGCAACTATCCCTGGCTGGGTAACTATGACGCGACCCCGGATCCGGTGCTGGGACGGCTGGTGTACGTCGGAGACCTGTCGGAGGAACGCAAACTCTCCTTCATGATCGACGTGACGCGCAGGGCTCGTCAGCGGGTGCCAGGGGCCCACCTGGTGCTGGCCGGACGGGTGCTGCCGCGTTGTCAGGACACCGTTGACCGCGCGGTGGCTGAGGGCTTCGTCGAGCACTTGGGCCTCATTGACCCGACCGAAGTGCCGAAGGTGTTGGCCAGCGGCCAGCTGGGGTTGGTATTTCTCAAACCATTGCCGAACTACGTCGCCTCCCTGCCGACGAAATTGTTCGAATACATGGCCTCGCAGGTACCGTTCGCGGCATCCGACTTCCC
>OGSL01000441.1_pt1 | contig 10755 bp, 9 predicted proteins | sample 1573881 | NCBI WGS metagenome assembly OGSL01 (sample SAMN03295838, study PRJEB24534) | human gut metagenome | isolation source: fecal sample 6 from infant 5 | host: Homo sapiens | place: USA: Pittsburgh, PA | collected 2014-07 | reverse complement strand
GGTCGAGTGGGTTAATGCAGTTGTTGAACTCCTTGAGTTGAAATGTGAAAGCGAACACCACCAATTTAACAACATACCTGAGCATGGGGCTACGGTTGTTATTTCAAATCATCCGACGGTTATCGATGGACTTAGCTTAATACATACGGTCTCCCGAGTCAGGAGTGATATAAAAATAATAGCTAATCACGTTTTGCCAATTATATTACCCCAGGTATCGGAACTTACCATTGGAATTGAGAATATGGCCGGTAAGATGAGCCATAAAAAATTCCGCGAGATGAACGATCACCTGCGAAAAGGAGGCGTATTGATTATATGTCCTGCGGGTAAGCTGGCTAACTGGTCTCTTTCCGGGTTACAGGAGCATAAGTGGCACCCCGGTTTTTTACAGCTTGCTATGAGAAATAATGCAGCATTGGTACCAATTCATATTACGGGAGCAAACAGTAAGATTTATTATCTTACTGCAACATTCTGGCGGCAACTGTCGAACATGATGGTTATTCGTGAAGCTCTCCGCCATCATGGCAAGACCATGAAAATAAATATAGGACAGCAAATAGCCTTATCCTCGTTTAAAGAATACAATAAAGATCTTTCTGCCGCGGCAAATGTATGTTTGACGCACCTCCAGAGTATAGCGAAGAATGGCCCGGCTATGTTAGATACGATTGCGCCGCAAGAATTAGAACCAGGTAAAGAGGAGCTAATTAGCGCAATAGAGGAGTGCGAAATATTAAGGCAGTTTGAAGACGGTAGAAAACTAGTGATATATCGTTGTAATACTAACCGAACCTCACCCATTATTGATGAGTTAGGGCGCTTACGCGAACGCTGTTATCGCGATATTGGTGCCGGAACTGGTAACGACAAAGATAACGATGTTTTTGATGAAAGTTATTATCATATCATTTTGTGGGATCCTTCTGATGTGGAAATCCTGGGAGCATATCGTGTTATGCCCGTTGGCGAGCAGCTGGCCCAACATGGTGTAACAGGCCTCTATAGCAACAGCTTGTTTAAATACCATGATAATGCCTATTCCTGTTTAGAGAAGTGTGTGGAAATTGGCCGCGGCTTTATTCAGAAACCTTATCAAAAAAGTAAGGTGCTTGATTATTTATGGCAAGGGATATTTGACTTTATAAAAAGATATCCGGACTATAAATACTTGCTGGGTGTGCTGACCATTCCTGGAGCTTTTCCTGAAAAAGTACAGAAACTCATCATCAGTTTCTATAATATATACTTTTCCTCGACAGCTGATTTTTGTACGCCGATAGCATTGTTCACTGCCGAAAATGTACAGGATGATACTCCATTTTGTGGCGAAGATTTTAGAGCAGACTGGAGCATGCTTAATCACCTGCTGAGAGAAGAAGGTTATGAACTTCCCTGGCCTTTTAAACAGAGTGCTAAATGGTTCTCCCCGGGCGGATCGTCGATTCTTGCATTCACAAAAGATGATTCTTTTAATTCGATAGCTGGGTTAAATCTGAGCTCTATAGATAAATTGAATGAAAGCTACGTTAAGCATTATTTAAGAGATTAAACTGACGATGATTGTCCGGTCCTGGAGCGAGCGTGCCTCAATCCAGACCGTAGTGATAAGGGAAATGATATGCGTATGGATGCGTTTTAATGCGAAAGCCAATAAATGTATTTATTATATTGATATCGGTGCTGATACTCACCGGGTGTGATAACAAACCAGATAACATGTTATCCGGTTATTCACATGGAGAATTTGTATACCTTTCATATTCTGGTAATGAAAAAATAGAACGGATCTTGATCAATAAAGGAGATAACGTCGCCGCAGGACAGGAGTTAGTGAAGATTGAGTCCTTCGATGCGCAAAATATTTTCCTGCGCGCTGAGGAAAAGCTATCAGCAGAGAGCGCTCTATTACGAAATCTGGAATCTGGCGAACGGCCTGAAGAGCTGGATATTATACGTTCGCAGATTAAAAAAGCACAATCGGCAGAATCTCAGGTAAAGCGGCAGCTTGGGCGATATCGTAATCTTTACGCCAATCATGCCATATCGCTTGCGGAATGGGAGGATATCCGGGATGAATTAACTCAAAAAGGCGCACAGGTTGAAGAGTTAATTAATCAACTCAAAGCACGGCAACTCCCTGCCCGGCAGGATGAGATTAGCAAGCAGCGCTCAATGGTGGCCGCGGCAAAACTCGAACGGGATAAGGCGCTGTGGGATGTCCAGCAAACGACGATTGTTTCTCCGGTCAATGCTAAGGTCTTCGATATTATTTATCGTGCCGGGGAGCGCCCTTCTGCTGGTAAACCAATAATCAGTCTGTTACCTCCTGAGAATATAAAAGTACGCTTCTTTATACCCGAAGCGAAGCTCGGTAAATTTAAAATCGGATCTAAGGTAAAACTTATATGCGATGGTTGCGCTGAGCCCATTGCTGGCATTATTAACTATATCAGCCCTGAGGCCGAGTTTACGCCTCCAGTTATTTATAGTACGAAACGTCGTGAGAAGCTCATTTTTATGGCGGAGGCTATCCCTGCGCTGCAGCAGGCAGGGCGGATGAAAATCGGCCAACCGTTTGATGTGGAGATTATTGGCGATGAATAATCTTTGTATTGATGTAAAAAATCTCAATAAACATTTTGGCGAGCATCACGTCGTAAAAGATTTCTCTTTACAGGTAGCAAAAGGCGAGATCTATGGTTTTCTCGGTCCGAACGGTAGCGGAAAAACGACATCGATTCGAATGATGTGTGGTTTGATTACGCCGGATTCCGGTGAAGGTACTTGTCTGGGTATGGATATCTTTACGCAGCGGGAAAAGATAAAGAAAAAGATAGGCTACATGACCCAGTATTTCTCAATGTGGGGAAATTTAACTATTCGGGAAAACTTACTTTTTATTGCGCGGTTATATAGCCTCGATCGGCGTAGAGATCGGGTTGAACGTGCTCTTTCTGAGTTAGGCCTCACTGCCCGACAGCACCAGCTGGCTAAGGAGCTTTCTGGGGGCTGGAAGCAAAGAATGGCCCTCGCCGCCTGTATGTTGCATGAACCTGTTTTGCTATTTCTGGATGAGCCGACTGCTGGCGTGGATCCCAAGGCGCGGCGAGAGTTCTGGCAAATGCTGCACCAGCTCTCTGACCGGGGGATCTCGATACTGGTGAGCACGCATTATATGGATGAGGCTGAGCGCTGCCATAAGGTTGCCTATCTATCTTATGGTCGGCTGCTGGCGAATGGCACTATTGCGTCGATTATCGCCTCCCAGAATTTGATCACCATGCGAACCAGCGGCGCCGGTCTGACGCTGCTTGAAAGCCAGCTACAGCGCTTGCCGGATATTGAGCAAACGGTCATTTTTGGCAATCAGCTTTATATTACATCCAGAGATGAAGCGAAGTTAAAATCCGCGCTTTTTGCCTTTACGCAACAGGGTTATGAGTTCTGTAAGGTGGATACCAATCTGGAAGATGCATTTACCTACTTGATGAAAAATAATTGTGAAAAAAATTAATTTTAGCTTCTCCATTACGCGGTGGATTGGCGTGGTTATTAAGGAAATTCACGAGCTACGCCGTGATAAAGTCAGCATCAGTATGGTGCTCCTGACACCTCTTTTTCAGCTGATCATTCTTGGCTATGCCATCAATATGGATCCGCATAATCTTCCGACCGCCTTACTAAATTATGATACCGAACGCATGAGTCAAATCTTTGTGACGGAAGCGCAAAATACCGGGTATTTTTCGATGATTCCTGTCGATTCAGAAGAGGCGGCGCAGAAAGCCTTTGTGCGGGGGGATGTCACTTTTATCGTGACGATCCCTGAAGGGTTTACGCGCAAGTTACTGCGTGGAGAAAAGCCACAACTATTAATTCAGGGGGATGCCATCGATCCGATCACCACGGGGAATGCGCTCAGCGCCCTTGTGCAGGTGGCGAAGTCGATGTTTCAGCACGATTTGCCGGGCGACATGCGTGTGGTGCAAAAAGAGGATGATTTCGAGCTTATCATTCATCGCATGTTTAACCCTGAGGGGATAACCCAGTTTAATACTATTCCCGGTATTATGGGGTCTATACTCAGTACAACGTTAATCTTAATGACCGCCCTGTCTATTACCCGCGAGCGAGAAAACGGGGCGTTAGAAAATTTACTGGTCTCTCCGTTGTCCGGGCTTGAGGTCATTATTGGGAAAATAACGCCTTTTGTTATCATTGGTCTGTTTCAGGCGACGTTAATCCTGATTGCCGCCGTTTTGTTGTTCGATATCCCCCTTCACGGTAGCGTCTTCCTACTATTTTTTGTGCTGTTAATTTATGTCTTTCTTTGTCTGTCAATTGGTATCGGTATTTCTGGCTTAGCACAAAACCAGCTGCAGGCGCTGCAAATGTCGTCATTTTATTTCATCCCTTCACTTATGCTGTCCGGATTTGTCAGCCCCTTTATTAGTATGCCAGACTGGGCGAAAGCCATTGGCTCCTGTTTACCGTTGACCTACTTCATCCGCCTGGTTAAGGGCATTATGCTGAAAGGCTATTCAGCAATGGCATTGTTGCCTGACCTCTTGCCGCTGATAGGCCTGGCGGTGATTGTCATTGGTGTGGGGTTGAAATCTTATCGTAAAACGCTGGACTGACATTATCGGCGCGTCCGGCTGGAGTGGGCATAGGCTTTTTGCCATGAAATTCGTATAATGCGCCCTCACATTCGTTTCAAGCCGGAGATTTCTATCATGCGTCCAGCAGGCCGTAGCGCTAATCAGGTGCGTCCCGTCACCCTGACCCGTAATTACACAAAACACGCTGAAGGCTCCGTGCTGGTCGAATTCGGTGATACCAAAGTGCTGTGCACTGCCTCTATTGACGAAGGCGTTCCGCGTTTCCTGAAAGGCCAGGGCCAGGGCTGGATCACCGCTGAATACGGCATGCTGCCGCGTTCTACGCACACGCGTAACGCGCGTGAAGCGGCAAAAGGCAAGCAGGGCGGCCGGACGATGGAAATTCAGCGCCTGATTGCCCGTGCGCTGCGCGCAGCGGTTGACCTGAAAGCGCTGGGCGAATTCACGATTACTCTCGACTGCGATGTACTGCAGGCCGACGGCGGCACCCGCACCGCCTCCATTACCGGTGCCTGCGTGGCGCTGGCCGATGCGCTGAATAAGCTGGTCGCCGCCGGCAAGCTGAAAACCAATCCGATGAAAGGGATGGTGGCCGCGGTCTCCGTCGGTATCGTAAATGGCGAAGCCATCTGCGATCTGGAGTACATCGAAGACTCCGCCGCGGAGACCGACATGAACGTGGTGATGACCGAAGATGGCCGTATTATTGAGGTGCAGGGCACTGCGGAAGGTGAGCCGTTTACCCATGAAGAACTCCTCACTCTCCTGGCGTTAGCCCGAGGGGGGATCGAGTCCATTATCACGACGCAGAAGGCGGCGTTAGAAAATTAATGATTAAGGCGACTGAGAAGTCGCCTTTTTTTTGCGCTTTATCCTTCATCACACCTGCGAAGGGGAGCGCGCAGTCTGACAATGATGAAAAGTACCAAAGGAGCGAATCCATGAAGCCGTATCAGCGCCAGTTTATTGAGTTTGCGCTTAGCAAGCAGGTTCTTAAGTTTGGCGAATTCACGCTGAAATCCGGGCGCAAGAGCCCCTATTTCTTCAACGCCGGCCTGTTTAACACCGGGCGCGATCTGGCTCTGCTGGGCCGTTTTTATGCCGAGGCGCTGGTGGATTCCGGAATTGAGTTTGACCTGCTGTTTGGCCCGGCCTACAAAGGAATCCCAATCGCCACCACCACCGCGGTGGCGTTAGCCGAGCATCATGACCGCGATCTGCCTTACTGCTTTAACCGCAAAGAGGCAAAAACCCATGGCGAAGGCGGCAATCTGGTCGGTAGCCCGCTGCAGGGCCGGGTAATGCTGGTGGATGACGTGATCACCGCCGGTACGGCGATTCGCGAATCCATGGAGATTATCCAGGCCCAGGGCGCGCAGCTGGCGGGCGTTCTGATCTCCCTGGATCGTCAGGAACGCGGCCGCGGCGAGATTTCCGCCATTCAGGAAGTGGAGCGGGATTACGGCTGCCAGGTTATCTCAATCATCACTCTGAAAGAGCTGATCGCTTACCTGGAAGAAAAGCCGGAGATGGCGGAACACCTGGCGTCAGTTCGCGCCTATCGTGAAGCCTACGGCGTCTGATGATGCGCCCGGCAGCCTCGGCTGCCGGATTTCCGCTATATCAGCTTAGCGCCCTGCGCATTGACGTACAGCGAATAGATTGACGTGCTGGACGCCATAAACAGACGATTGCGCTGTTCGCCGCCAAAGCACAAGTTCGCGCAGCGCTCTGGCAGTTTAATGGTGCCGATATGCTTACCCTGAGGGTTGAAGATCCGCACGCCGTCGAGTTCTTCGTTTCCGCTTCCCCATCCGCACCACAGATTGCCGTCTGCGTCGCAGGCGATCCCATCGGCGGTACCGTTCCCACAGTCGAGATATACCCGTTTATTTTTCAGCGTATTGCCTTCCACATCCCACGCCAGAATTAAGCGGTTCGGTGTCGCCCGGCTTTCCACCACGTATAAGGTCTTTTCATCCGGCGAGAAACACAAACCATTTGGCCCTTTTACGTCGCCCAGTACCACGCTCAGTTTGCGGCTTTCCGGCTCCAGACAATAGACGTTTTGCGGCAATTCTGATGTTGCTTTGTGGCCTTCGTAAAAACCACTGATGCCAAATGGCGGATCGGTAAACCAGATGGTGCCGTCTGACTTCACAACGATATCGTTTGGAGAATTGAGGCGATGACCCTGGTAGCTATCGGCCAGTACGGTAACAGACCCATCGTATTCGGTACGCGTAATGCGGCGGGTGTCGTGCTCGCAACTGATTAAGCGCCCCTGTCTGTCGCGGGCGTGACCATTGCTATAATTGGCCGGGTAGCGAAAGATGCTGGTTTCTCCGCTGACTTCATCCCAGCGCATGATGGCGTTATTCGGAATGTCGCTCCACAGCAGCATTCGCATGTCGCCGAACCAGACCGGGCCTTCCGCCCAGCGGAAGCCGCTGGCGATGCGTTCGACCTTTGCGCTGGCAAGCATATAGCGACGAAAGCTATCATCGACGGCCACGATGCGTGGGTCCGGATAGCGTTCAGAGGGGGCCCATGCTGCGAAGCTTTTTTGACTGACCAGTAGCGATGCGGTTGCCAACCCGCCTATCTTCAGTAAATCCCGCCGTGACGTCGCCATCAAATCTCTCCTTGTCGGGTGGTGTTGGGGGAGGGGGAAATGTTCAGCAAGCTGGATAGTAGGAAAGGAAAGCGGAAACGCGCATTGGGCAATTCAACCAATGGCCCTGGGATTTGCGACAAACTTACGCAGATTGCGAGGAGAATCATGCAGCCTGGCGGCTGCATGTGAGGATTTACTGCAGCTGTGCGGCGACCAGCGGCCAGCGGGCGTCGAAATCATCCGTCGGACGATATTTGAACTCGCTGCGCACAAAGCGCGACAGCATGCCCTCGCAGAAAGCCAGCAGCTGGCTGGCCAGCAGGGTTTCGTCGAGGGTGTAGCCTTCGACTTCGCGCATTTTTTTCTCGCGCATCACCTGGCGTAGCTGCGCTTCGATGCGCTCAAAAAGCTGGTTGATGCGACCCTGAAGCCGGTCCTGTTCGAACATCAGCGCGTGCCCGGTGAGGATACGCGTCAGCCCAGGATTACGCTCGCCAAAGCCAAGAATCAACAGAACGATCAGGCGCAGGCGCGCGGTGGTGTCCTTTTCATCTTTCAAAATCAAATTGATGCGCGTAATCAGACTGTCTTCAATGAACTCGATCAGGCTGTCAAACATGCGGGTTTTGCTGGGAAAATGGCGATACAGCGCGGCTTCAGAGACGCCGACGGAAGCCGCCAGTTTCGCGGTGGTAATACGCTGACTACCATCGCTGGATTCCAGCATCAGCGCCAGAGATTGAAGTATTTCTTCGCGACGATTCCGTTTCGCAGTTTGCTTTTCTGCCATGTTTTAAAATACCCCTGAAAATAAGCACTTGTCAGGCAGACATCCACAACGCGACCGCAAACCAGGGCTTGCGGTAATGTTATTGCGTTATGCGCGTTGGGATGCAGATTCCGTGTTGCTGGGCTTATTTACGCCCTGAGTGACCGAAGCCGCCTTCGCCGCGGTCGGTGGCATCGAAGGATTCCACCAGGTTAAATTCCGCCTGAACGACCGGCACAAAGACCATCTGTGCGATACGTTCGCCCGGCTCGATAATAAAGCTCTGCTGACCGCGGTTCCAGACGGACACCATCAGCTGCCCCTGGTAATCGGAGTCGATAAGGCCCACCAGGTTGCCCAGGACTACGCCATGCTTATGACCCAGGCCGGAGCGCGGCAGGATCACCGCCGCCAGAGAGGGATCGGCGATATGAATCGCAAGGCCGGTCGGCAACAGCGTGGTTGCGCCCGGCGCCAGCTCTACGGCGTCGTCGAGACAGGCTCGCAGGTCAAGTCCGGCGGAGCCGGAGGTGGCATAGGTCGGCAGCGGAAATTGCTGGCCGACACGCGGGTCCAGAATCTTAACGTCGATTTTTTTCATCATAACGGGTCACGATCTCGTCGAGTAATAATTGGCCCAGGAGTTCCTTGCGCTCAAGTGGTAAGCGCTTTTCCCCATCCTGCCAGAAAAGGTGTAGTGCGTTGCTGTCGCTGTTAAAGCCCTGATTAGGCTGGGAAACATCGTTGGCGCAAATCAGGTCGAGGTTCTTGCGGGCACGTTTTTGCCGCGCATATTCTTCCACATTATTCGTTTCGGCGGCAAACCCAACGACGTAGGGGCGATGTGATTTTAGCGCCGCGACCCCGGCCACTATATCCGGGTTTTTAACCATTTTTATTGTTAATTCATCACCTTGTTTTTTTATTTTATCTTCGGCGATGACGGCGGCGCGGTAATCCGCTACCGCGGCGCAGCCAATAAAAATGTGCTGCTGCTGGGCGCCAGCCTGGACGGCCGCTTCCATCTCCAGCGCGGTAGTGACATCAATGCGCTGCACAAACGGCGGGGTCGGTAGCGATACCGGCCCGCTGATCAAGGTCACGTTCGCGCCCCGCTGCGCTGCGGCGGCGGCAATCGCGAAGCCCATCTTGCCAGAGCTGTGGTTGGTGATATAACGCACCGGATCCAATGGCTCACGGGTCGGGCCCGCGGTAATCATGAGGTTGAGATGTTGCAAATCTTTGACAGGGGAGGCGAAATGCTGCGCGGCCATGTCTACGATAGTTAACGGATCGAGCATTCTCCCCGGGCCGACGTCGCCGCAGGCCTGGCTACCGCTGTCTGGTCCCCATAGCAGCAGCCCGCGGGTAGCGAGCGTCTGCAGATTATGCTGGGTGGCCTGCGCGCGATACATCTGCTGGTTCATGGCGGGCACCACGGCAACCGGGGATGGGGTGGCAAGACAGATCGTCGACACCAGATCGTTGGCCATGCCGGCCGCCACGCGAGCGATTAAATCGGCGGTCGCTGGGGCGAGGATCACCAGGTCGGCCCATTTACCGAGCTCAATATGGCCCATTGCCGCTTCCGCCGCCGGATCGAGCAGGCTGTCGGAAACCGGATAGCCGGATACCGCCTGCAGGCTGAGTGGGGTGATGAACGCTTTTGCCGCCTCCGTCATCGCGACACGCACTTCCGCGCCGCGTTCACGCAGCCGGCGCACCAGTTCCGGGGTTTTATACGCCGCGATGCCGCCGCTGACGCCCAGGACGATTTTTTTACCCGCCAGAGTCATCATGATGTCTTCCTGTTGCCGTAGACCAGAATCCGCGCATCTTATCACAATCCTGCCGCCGTCGTGCCTCTGCCGGGCATTCACTTTGCGAGCGGCTACGCAGGGTGAAAATCGGCGGGTCGGCAGCGCCGTCAGGCTGTGCCAGGATAGGCTGATTCACCCAGGAGGGCGCATGGACGGAATGGAAAATCTGATGCCACGGGAGAAGATGCTGCAGTACGGCATCGAAACGCTAACGGATGTTGAGCTGCTGGCGCTTTTTCTGCGCGTCGGCACGCGTCGTCAGGATGTGCTCAGCTATGCCCAGGCGTTACTGCAGCGTTTTGGCTCACTCTACGCTCTGCTTTCCGCTGATAAAGCGCAACTGATTGCTGTGGACGGACTGGGGCTGGCGAAATATGCGCAACTGAAGGGCATTGCCGAGCTGGCGCGACGCTATTTTAGCTCGCAGCTGGTCGAGGAGGCCGCGCTGGTCACCCCCTCGATGACGCGCGAGTTTTTACAAAGCCAGCTGACGGAAGAGGAGCGCGAGATCTTTATGGTGATCTTTTTAGATAATCAGAACCGGGTGTTGAAACATAGTCGTCTTTTTTCTGGTACTCTTAGCCACGTTGAGGTGCATCCGCGAGAAATTGTACGCGAAGCCATCAAAGTGAACGCCGCCGCCGTGATCCTTGCGCATAATCATCCCTCCGGTAGCCCGGAGCCAAGTCAGGCCGACAGACTGATTACCGAAAGGGTGATAAAATGTTGTAGATTCATGGAGATACGCGTGCTTGATCATCTGGTTATCGGCCGCGGTGCGTATGTATCTTTTGCCGAACGTGGCTGGATTTAGCCCCGAACTGGCGATCCTTCGGGATCTTTGTCTGTTCGGGACTTGAGCACATCGCCGAGTCAGCGTATACTACGCCACCTTTGAGAATCTCGGGTTTGGCATTTGGG
>OGSL01000436.1_pt1 | contig 10911 bp, 6 predicted proteins | sample 1573881 | NCBI WGS metagenome assembly OGSL01 (sample SAMN03295838, study PRJEB24534) | human gut metagenome | isolation source: fecal sample 6 from infant 5 | host: Homo sapiens | place: USA: Pittsburgh, PA | collected 2014-07 | reverse complement strand
CCCCAGCCCCGACTCGACCTCGCCCTCGAAACCACCTTCAACGCGGGCCGTGGCACGAAGGAAATGCAAGCCCTGACCGCGATGGTGGCTGCCCGGAGCATCGTCGACTGCCCGCTGGCGAGCATGGACACCGAGGATCTCCTCGATGCCGTCGAGGAGGCCGACCCCGACGATGACTGGCTCTGGTCGGAGGTCGAGGCGCTCGACGTCGAGAGGCTCTCTCATGAGGCTGACGCGCTAGTCGAGGCAGCCTGGACAACCTCCGACGCCCACGACCGGCTGGTGCAGGAGGGGACGCGTCGGACCGCGAACACACCCCGCCTCGCCGAAGACTTCGTCGCCCTGGTTAGCACAGCCGCCAAGGCCTTGCTGTCCCCGGGTGGGGAGCTCGTGGACGTTAACGGGACCGCCAACGACGTGCTGGTGAACCTGATGCGCGACGAGGACCTCCAGGATGTCGGGCTAGTCCTGCCCGGCGAGGGTGCCGGTCATCGGATGGCGCGACAGCGTCTGGCGGTGCGCCACCTCGTCGCGCGCACACCCTCGTTCGACGACGACTGGCAGCTAGCCGAAGGCAGCGTCATCCTCGCCCGCTTGGAGTCCGACGTGCACGCAGCACTAGATGACCTCGACCAGCTCTCGCTCCAACTCGCGCCGGGCACACGGGCCCTCGTGATTGGTCCAGCCCAGATCCTCGTCGACCCGCTGGGCAGCTCCACGAGCCGTCGCGACGCTGTCCTGCGTGACCACTTGGTGCGCGCTGTGGTGCGACTCCCCCAGGGTCTCTTGGCCGATGGGGCGCGGGGGCATCTGGCGTTGTGGCTGATGGATGGAACGGCGGATGCCCGCCCCTTCGTCGGTGACCTCAGTGGCACCCCGTTGAACAGCGCCTTACGCCAGCGGCTATTGGATGATCTGGTGGCTGTGGCCCAGCAAGACAGTCGCCGCTGCATCGAGTTGCTGCACCCGGTGGCACTCCCCTCCCTCCTAACGCGCTCCAGGTCGCTGGTAACGCTGGGCCAGACCGTGCCGGTGGGGCTGCCCAGTGCCCCCGGTGATGACGCGGCCAAAATCCAGCAACTGCTCACCAGGCTCACGGTTTCCGAGCCGAGTCCGATGGAGGGCATCACGGCGCGGGTGGCCACCGGCCGCACACCATCGTTGGTGGTGCTGGGTGAGCTGGCCCAGCAGCGGCTGGCGAAGGTGGTGTCCGGTACGCGCCTCAACGTCGAGGCGCTCCCCGAGGGGTCGTCCAGGCTGTGGACCGCTGCCGGGTTAGCCCGCCGCGCACCGCAACCCGTCGACATGCTGCAGCTGACCCGGCAGGCTCCCGAGGCGAAGGTGACCCAGCCTGGCGACGTGGTCTTCTGCTCGACCGGGAAGCCGGTCGCCCAGGTGGACGACGAAGGTAGCGCAGTCGTCGCTTATCCAGCGCGGGTACTCCGTCTCGATTCCCGTGCGCCCATCTCACCGCGGTCCGTCGCGGCCGTCATCAATGAGCTTCCTGCCGGGTGCGGTGCGTGGCGTACTTGGCAGGTCCCCATAGCCCGGGACCGCAGGGCTACCGACGACACGCTGGCTTTGCTGGAGCGGTGCGAGCGCCAGTTGCAGGACCGACAGAATGTGGTGGACGAGCTCCGCCGCGTGGTTATGCGTTGCGTGCCCTGTGGTGCAGTGACGCTCACCACGACCGAGAAGAAGGAGGGCCAGTGATGGCACCCAGGAAGAAACAGGACGCACTGTTACCCAGCACCGACAAGGAGCTGAAGGACACCCTGTGGAAGGCTGCCGACAAGCTGCGCGGCTCGATGGATGCTTCTCAGTACAAGGACGTGGTGCTGGGGCTGGTCTTCCTCAAGTACGTCTCGGATGCGTTCACGGCGCGGGCTAGCGCGCTGACCGCCGAGCTGACCGAGGAAGGCTATGACGCCGAGGCAATCGCCGAGACTCTGGAAGACCGTGACGAGTACACCGCCTCGAACGTCTTCTGGGTGGACGAGGATGCCCGCTGGCCCCATCTGGTGCAGATGGCGAAGGTGAACGATGTCAAGACGATCGGCCAGCGTCTCAACGAGGCGATGGACCTGTTGATGTCAGACAATCCGTCGTTGGCGGGCACGCTGCCGCGGGTCTTCAACAAGTCCAGCGTCGACGAGCGTCGGCTGGCAGAACTGCTGGACCTGCTGAACTCGCTGCGGTTCAGCGGGCAGGGTGCTAGCCGGGCGCGGGATCTGCTGGGGGAGGTGTACGAGTATTTTCTGGCGAAGTTCGCCTTGTCGGAGGGACGCCGGGGTGGCGAGTTCTACACACCGGCCAGCGTTGTGCGCACCATCGTCGAGGTGTTGCAGCCCCGCGAAGGCCGGGTCTACGACCCGTGCTGTGGTTCGGGCGGCATGTTCGTGCAGGCGGAGAAGTTCCTGGCCGCGCACGATGACGACCCGATGAAGCTGTCGGTCTACGGGCAGGAGAACGTGGAGAGCACCTGGCGGATGGCGAAGATGAACCTCGCCATTCACGGCCTGAACGGCAACTTGGGGCCGCGCTGGGGCGATACCTTCTCGCTGGACCTGCACCAGGGCGTACAGATGGAATACGTCATGGCCAACCCGCCGTTCAACATCAAGGACTGGAACCGGGTGGAGTCGGACAGCCGCTGGACCTACGGCGTACCACCGGCTAAGAACGCGAACTACGCCTGGCTTCAGCACATCATCTCGAAGTTGAAGCCCACTGGCACGGCGGGCGTGGTGATGGCCAATGGGTCGATGATCCGCGCCCAGCTGGTGGAAAACGACCTGGTGAGCTGCATGGTGGCGTTGCCCGAGAAGCTCTTTCGCTCCACCGGCATTCCGGTGTGCATCTGGTTCTTCGCCAAGGACAAGTCGGCCGGTCGGGGTGGTTCCGTGGACCGCCGTGGCGAGGTGCTGTTTATCGATGCCCGCAGCCTGGGCCACATGGTGAGCCGTGCCGAGCGCGCCTTCAGCGACGCCGACATCAAGCAGATCGCCGACGCCTACCACCTGTGGCGCGGCATGGAGATCCTCGATCTGGGCACCAAGGACGCCACGGCGACCGAGTCTTCCTCCCCGGCTCCTGAGTCCGCCGAGGGGACGGGAACAGGTACTGAGCCTGTCGAGACCACTTTCCCGGACGGAGCCTACCGCGACATCCCGGGCTTCTGCCGCTCGGTGAGCCTCGCCGAGATCAAGGAGGCCGGCTACGCGCTAACCCCGGGTCGTTATGTCGGCATGGCCGAGGCCGAGGCTGACGACGAGCCGCTCGACGAGAAGATCGCCCGCCTCACCGCCCAGCTCCAGGAACAGTTCGCCGAGTCCGACCGCCTGCAAGCGGTTGTGCGTGAACAACTGGGGAGGCTGTGATGCGAACCACCACGCTAGGCGAATTGGTCGATGAAGCGGGCGGAATTGTTCAAACGGGCCCGTTTGGTAGCCAACTTCACGCGCACGATTATTCAAATTCCGGTGTCGCCGTCGTTATGCCTCAAAATATCCGCAACGGCAGACTCGATCACTCCTCAATCGCCCATGTGACTACGGGCAGAGCATCAGGCCTCAGTCGCCACACGCTCCAAGCTGGAGACATCGTGTATTCGCGGCGCGGCGACGTGGAGAAGTGCGCCTTGGTCTTGGAAACCGATCTACCAGCCATGTGCGGAACTGGTTCCCTGCTAGTTCGCGTGCCAAAGTCACACTTCGCAGACTCCACGTTCCTCGCTTATCTTTTGCAGACCGACGAAGTTCGCAAGTGGGTCCGCGGTCATGCTGTGGGCGCGACGATGCTGAACCTGAATACCCAGATTCTTCGTGAAGTTCCACTGGTTCTTCCGCCGCTTCCAAAGCAACAGGCAATCGCGGAGGTCCTGGGCGCCCTGGACGACAAGATCGCCGCCAACCGCGCCCTTGTCGCCACAGCCGATGCCTTGGCACGAGCATTCACAAATGAGTGTCTCGCGGACTCGACCACCACCCAGCTGTGTGACCTGGCCACGATCACGATGGGGTCTTCACCCAAGGGAACGAGTTACAACGAATCCGGCGAAGGCGTCGTTCTTTACCAAGGAATGAAGGATTTTGGGATCCGTTCCCCACTACCGCGTGTCTGGACCACCGAGCCTGGCCGATTGGCGCACGCGGGCGACATCCTGATGAGCGTTCGCGCACCCGTTGGTACCTTGAATCGGGCAACAGAGGAATGCTGCATTGGCCGTGGGCTGGCCAGCCTCACAGCGCATCAACCCAATGCCCTGTTTCACTTGCTGTTGGGGCAGCAGACTCTCTTCGCGCCCTTCAATGGTGACGGAACCATCTTCGGATCCATCAATAAGCGACAGCTTCACGCACTGCCCGTCAGAATTCCATCGGCGGGACTAACCGAGCTTGAGGCGAAGACCGCACCACTGGAAGCGCAGGTCGCGAGCGCGTTGTCGGAGTCCGCCACCCTCGCCGCTCTACGCGACACCCTGCTACCCGCTCTCATGGACGGAACGCTGCGCGTTAAGGATGCTGAGAAGACAGTCAGCGAGGCTCTCTAGCCCTCCTTTCATTTGTATGCAAAAATTTCTTCGTATCCTCTGATTGGAGTTGCCCATGAGCCCCGTAGCCAACCTCGTACTGAACCGCGTCCAACTCATCGCCCCGCGGATCGACGAGGCCATGGCCAGTGCCATCATCCAGGCCGAGACCCGCGCCCAGGGTTTCGACCAGGATCGCTTTCCGCACATCCGGCCGCTCAACATCCGCCAAGACGTCCGCCTCTCTCTCGAAGCAGAGCCTCTTCCCGGCGGCTGGCGGGTCGAGGGCAACCCACGAAAGATGGGCCAGCTGCTGCTCGTTGACAGCGAGACCGGCATGACCGTGCGCTTCCTCAAGGCGCCCTACACCCAGCCTGACCACGTACCTCATGCCGGATACAACCCTGCCCGTCGCGAGACATGGAGCAATGAACCGCTCGACACCAGCCTGCAGACCGCCATACCTTCGCTCGGCGATGCCGGCACGCTCGCCAAGCGCACCGACGGCCTGCACGGCGAGACCTTCCTGCTGATCTGGGCCTGGAAGGACCCGTCAGACCGGGAGAGCGGATACGACCTGCGAATCGTCCACACCCGCGCCCCCGGCGCATTCGGCAAGGCCACCCCGTGTGACCTCGACCTTGTCATCCCCCGCGGTGGCCTCGTCAATGAGGACGGTCTTCGCTTCGTTGGCTCGGACGAGGACAGCGACCTTTTCATTTTCGACATCCCCGACGAAAACGACACCGAAGGGCTCGCAGGACAGTGACCGACCAAGATCTCGTCGGCCAGCGCATCCGGGCGCTCGCCGAGCTACTCGGCATGTCGCGCACGCGGCTCGCCGAGAGCGTCGGCGCCACCCCGGCACAGCTGTCCAAGATCGAGAGCGGCATTCAACGCTTCCCGCTCGACCTCGCTGCCGCCATGGCCGAGAAGCACGGCGTCCCACTCGCCTTCTTCACCCAGAACGACCCCGCACACGAGGCGGCCGTGCCCACTTTCCGCAAAAAAGCCCGCGCCTCCGCACTCGACCAGAAGCGCATCACCCGCCTTGCCCGCGAAGCAGCCCGGGTCTTCACCCAGGCTTCAACACAGACCGGCTACAAGCCCTTTGTCTTCACCGACGACAAAGATCTCCTCGACGACGTCGAACAAGTCGCCCTCGAAGTACGACGTGCCGCTGGTATTGCCGACGACGCCCCTGTTCCCAATGTCACACGAGCCCTCGAACGCCAGGGCATCGCCGTCATCAACGGCCTCGACCCAAACACCGAACGAACCCTCGACCTGTCCGGCATCAGCCTGCCAACCCGCCACGACCAGCGGCCGCTCGTCGCCCTGGTCAGCAACCTGCCCGGTGCCGTCGCCCGCTTCACGCTCGCCCACGAGGCTGCCCACCACATCTGGGACCAGGACCTGCCCAGTCCGATCACCAGTACCAAAGACCACCGCGAACTACGCGCCCACCACTTCGCCGGAGCGTTCCTACTCCCCAAACAGCAGGTTATTGCCCGCATCACAGAGCAGACCACGCTGCGCGGATACCTCCCGGTCAAGGCCGATTACGGAGTCAGCGTCGGTGCAATCATCATGCGCTGCCGAAACCTCGGGATCATCAGCAGTAACCGCGCGCGAAGCCTCCAGATCCAGCTCTCCTCCCTGGGATGGCGGGATCCAGACATCGAACCCGTCCCCGTAGCCGACGAACGCCCCCTACTACTCAAACAGGCCCTGAAACGCGCCACCCTCACCGGCGGCCCGGCACTGGGCACCTACACAGGCCTGCCTCCACACCTAGTCCGTCACTGGGCCCGTTTGGACCCGCCCACCAATCCCGCCGATTCCGGAGCCGACATCATCGATCTGGCTACACGCCGGCGTCATTCCCGCACCACCCCCGCACATGAAAGGCACAACCCATGATCCTGGAATCCGAGTGGGAGACCACCATGCTTGACTGGCTCGGTGAGCTCGGCTGGGAGCCGACCACCGGGTCCGCCGTCGAGGCCGGGCGGAAGGGCCTCGACGACCTGGTGCTGAGCGACGTCTTCCTGCACGCCCTGCGCCGCCTCAACCCGGGGGTACCCGACACCTTCCTCGCCCAGGCGCAAGCCGAGATGCTTACCCCGAAGAGCCAGGATGCACTGGCCGAGAACAAGGCCTTCCACGCCCTGCTCGCGCACGGCTTCCACGGGCTCGCCTATGTCGACTCCTCAGGTGCCGAACAGACCCCCACCCTGCGCCTGGTCAGCCCCAACCCCGACGAGAACGCCTTCCATGCGGTGCAACAAGTCCGCATCGTGCACGGCCAAAACAGCCGTCGCTTCGACGTCGTCCTCTACGTCAACGGTCTGCCGCTGGCCGTCGTCGAGCTCAAGCAAGCCGGCGCAGCCAATGCCACCATCGCCAAGGCCCACGCCCAGATCGGAACCTACCTGGCAGAGTTCGGCACCGCCTTCCGTAGCGTGGTCACCACCGTCATCAGCGACGGGATCAGCGCTCAGTACGGCACGCCGTTCACCCCGCTGAACCACTACTCGCCGTGGAAGGTGGACGACTTCGGCACCCCCGTCGAGACCGGCCCTAACACCCCCGAGCTGGAGACCCTCACCTACGGCTTGTTCGACCTGCGCCGATTCCTCGACATGGTCCTCAACTTCACCGCATTCGACGAGGACTCCGGCCACATCACGAAGCGCATCGCCAAACCCCACCAGTACTTCGCCGTGCGCAAGGCCGTCGACTCCACCCTCAAGGCCATCGACTCCACCGGCAAGGCCGGCGTCGTCTGGCACACCCAGGGGTCCGGCAAGAGCATGGAAATGGAGCTCTACGCCAACCTGGTGATGACCCACCCCGAGCTACTCAACCCCACGATCGTCGTCATCACCGATCGCACTGAGCTCGACGGACAGCTGTTCGCCGGCTTCCGTCGCTCCACCCTGTTACCCGAGACGCCCGTGCAGGTCACCCGCCGGTCCGAGCTGCGCGAACGGCTCGCCAACACCGCTTCTGGCGGCATCTACTTCACCACCCTGCAAAAGTTCGGCCGCTCCGCAGCCGAACGTGACTCCGGCCTCGACCACCCCATGCTCACCGACCGGCGCAATGTCATCGTCATGGTCGACGAGGCCCACCGTAGCCACTACGACGACCTCGACGGCTACGCCCGACACCTCAAGGACGCCCTACCCAACGCCACCCTGATTGCCTTCACCGGCACCCCCATCAGCACCGCCGACCATGACACCCGCGCGGTCTTCGGCGAATACATTGACGTCTACGACCTCAGCCGAGCCGTCGACGACGGTGCCACCGTGCCCGTCTACTTCGAGCAACGGTTAATCAACGTCGGACTCACCCCCGACATGACCTCCGAGGACCTCGACCGCATCGCTGACGAGACCACCGAAGGCCTCGACGACGCCGAACGCAGCCGCATCGAGAAATCCGTGCTGGTGATCAACGCCATCTACGGCGCCCCCGAGCGCCTGCACGCCTTGGCCGCCGACATCGTCGCACACTGGGAGGCCCGACGCGCCACCGTCGAGCCCGCCCTACGCGACGGCGACTCCGCGACCACCCCGCACGGCAAGGCGATGATCGTCGGCGCAACCCGCGAGATTTGCGCAAACCTCTACACCGAGATCACTCGGCTGCGACCCGAGTGGCACAACGACGACATCACCAAGGGGCGCATCAAGGTCGTCTATTCCGGCAATGCCACCGACACGGAGCCGATCCGCAACCACGTGCGCCGCGACTCCGAAAACCAGGTAATTAAGAAACGCCTCACCGACGTCAATGATGAGATCGAGCTGGTGATCGTCAAGGACATGATGCTTACCGGCTTCGACGCCCCGCCCCTGCACACCCTTTACCTCGACCGGCCGCTCAAGGGTGCCCTGCTCATGCAGACCCTCGCCCGGGTCAACCGCACCTTCCGCGGCAAACAAGACGGCCTGCTCGTCGGTTACGCACCCCTGGCCGAGAACCTGCGCGAGGCACTCGACGAGTACACCGAGACCGACAAGACCACCCGCCCCGTCGGTCGTGACGTCGACGAGGCCGCCGGGGCCACCCGCGACCTCCTCAATGCCCTTGACCGGCTACTGTCCGGCTACGACTGGATGGGCGTGCTCCGCTCCGGAACCAAAAGCGCCCGACGCGACGCCGTAGCCGGCGCAGTGGAGTACCTCCGCTCGCCCAGCACACCGGGTAACCGCGTCGACGACGGCGAGGAGACCCTGGCCGATCGTTACCGCAAACTGTCGGCCAGGCTCGCCCGCATGTGGGCGCTGTCCGCGGGCAGCCAGACCCTCGACGACAAGCGCATCGACGTCAATTTCTACGAGGAGGTGCGGGTCTGGATGGCCAAGTATGACGCCAAGGAACGCGAGGCCAACGGCCAGCCCGTCCCCGACGAAGTCCTGCGACTGCTGCGCGGTCTGGTCGCCGACGCCACTGTCAGCAGCGGCATCACCGACATCTATGAGGCCGCAGGCATCCCCAAGCCCAGCCTGCAGAACCTCACGCCGGCAATGGTGCAGCAGTTCAAGGATGCCACCAACCCGCACCTGGCTATCGAGGCCCTGCGCGATCTGCTCGTCGAGGAAGCCGACAAGGCCACCCGCAAGAACCTAGTGCGCAACCGCGACTTCAGCGAGCGCATCAACGAACTGATGCTGCGCTACACCAACCAGCAACTCACCTCGGCCCAGGTGATCAGCGAACTTGCCGAGCTAGCCAAGAGCATCAGCGAGGAGAACGCTCGCGGCGCGAAGTTCGACCCGCCGCTCAACCACGAGGAGATCGCCTTCTACGACGCGCTCGCCAATGACCCAGGAGCGTTGGAGACCATGGGCGACGATGTGCTGGCAGCCATGGCCCGCGATCTGCTCGCCATCGTGCGCAAGGACTCCCGCACCGACTGGACCAGGCGCGACGACGTACAGGCCAAGCTCCGCAGCTCGGTGAAACGCCTTTTGCGCCGGCACAAGTATCCGCCCAGCAAACAGCCCGAAGCGGTAAAACTGGTGCTCGAACAGATGGAGGCAATCGCACCGGATTTCCAAGCATGAGACTCGGAAAATATCTCAGCCCGACACAGCCGCGAACCGATACTGAATCCATGGAATGGCTTACCGTGGAGCGCGACGGGAGATTCCAGAAGTTTCTCGGAAAGAACATGAAACGTTATGACTGCACCGACGATGGCATGCAGCTGGATTTCGCGCTCGCCGTCACATATCATTCACTGCACGACCTCGTCTGCAAATATGCGAATCATCAGCTTGCCATCAGCATGGCAGAGCTGGAGTGGTGCCGCTCAAAAAATGCCCCTATAGATCAACAGTATTACCTCCTTGAATCTGCCATCACGCGCCATTGTTGTGCGTGGGAATATCTCTTCCAGATGCTCACCTATATCCTGTCGCTCCAGGAAGAAGTCGCAGCAACCAAGGCGGACTACAACGCCATACTCGGCCTCTCTTCCTACGACGTGGAATTCATTCCAGGCCCCACCGGGACCAAGGTCCAATACACACCACGTGAGATACAACAGGCAGTCCGTGATATTCGACGCCGTCGCCAGGAGCTCGACTACGTACAGGTTGGAGCTCGAGCAGACAGGTTCTTCAGCAAGACCGACAAGAAGTTTGCGCGAGGAACATGGTTGGATGACGTCAAGCGCCTCGTTCGCGACTACCCTGTCCGCGAAGTCACGAAGATCCGGGATCAGATTATCCACCACCGGCCCCTTGGCAGCTCCTACCGAACAGGCTCGGGAGAGGCCCTCCCCGTCAACGGGATCACCTTCTCAAAACCAGCTGCCGAGGAGATCCCGGAGACCCTCAAGAAACTGCGCCAAGCCCAGAAACGCCTCTTCGAGGCGATAGGGATCGTAGTTCGCGAAACTTCCCGGTCAAACATTCCCAACATCAGAGAGAACGAAGGGGTGGAATACTGGATAGCTTTTTATCGGTGTCTTCGTTGCGGCAAGGATTCCCCCGAGCCCAACCGCAGCGAAGCCAAACCATTTCCACTCTTCTACTGCATGAACTGTAGTCTGTGGTCCCGACGCGAGGACGCAAAAGTCAAGCGCAAACTTTCCGTGTCGGAAATCTTATATTCGAGTCATTTGCGCGACTACTTGCCCAGCCTCAGGGAGTCAATCCAGTACATCCCACCCGAACTAAGAGATATCTTACCTTCATCGCATCACACACAGTAAATGAAAGCTTCCTGCTTGTTTTCGTACCAGTGAACCTTACCGGCCGAGTCTCTCATCATCCGCTCGGATAATCGCAACGAATTCACTGCAGTTCGACGGCCAGGATGCGCTTCAGCGGAAGTTTCACGCGCCCCCTCACCAGCTG
>OGSL01000434.1_pt1 | contig 10951 bp, 11 predicted proteins | sample 1573881 | NCBI WGS metagenome assembly OGSL01 (sample SAMN03295838, study PRJEB24534) | human gut metagenome | isolation source: fecal sample 6 from infant 5 | host: Homo sapiens | place: USA: Pittsburgh, PA | collected 2014-07 | reverse complement strand
ACGAGGTCCACCTCACGCGAGCCCGAGTCGCGCAACTGACGCGCGACCTGGCGCACTCCCCTGCCGGAGTCCCCCACCGGGTCCTTGGCGCCCGACATCAGCAGAATGGGAAGTGCCGGTGGAGTCGCTCGGAAGATCTCGGTGGAGTTGGCGAGTTCGATAAGCCGGACGAGTTCGCGGTAGAAGGCTGCGGTGCAGACGAAACCGCACAGCGGGTCGTCGTTGTAGGCGTCCACGACGCGAGCGTCTCGGGACAACCAGTCGTAGTCGGTGCGAGCCGGCAGGAAGGCCCGGTTGAAGGACCCGAAGGACAGGGTGTTGAGCAGTGGGCTGCGGGAGTCTTCCCCCACCATGAGCACCTGGGCCTGGGCCAGCCCGGTAGCGACAGTGCTCAACGGCCCCAGGGAGGAGCCAGTGCCGATGATGACCAGGCCGGTCATCTCGCGTCCCCGACGAACGGCCAGGACACGAGCAAGGAACGACCCCATCGAGTGTCCGACGAGGAACCACGGCTTCCCCTCCAACCTAGCCATGAAGTGGTCAGCGACGGCGGACAGATCGTCGAGCATCTGGTGGTAGCCACGATCAGACGTGGTTCCGAGTTCTCCTGTGGCGGCAGCACGCGGCCCGTGTCCACGGTGGTCGCTCGCCACGACGAGCCAGCCGTCGGCCGCAAGCACCTGGGCGACCTCGTCATAGCGAGCCGCGTACTCGGCCATACCGTGGCAGAACTGCACCAAGCCCTTGATGGGGCGCCCCGACACAGCCTCAGGACGCCAGACAAGGACGTCGACGTCGGCTCCGTCATCAACGGTGATGGTGATGGTGTCCATAGTTCCTCCCAGACAGCTCACCCCGGACAAAACCGTCTCAACCATACCGACGTCCTCATTGCGCTTATCACACAGCCTGGCCGCAAGAGAACTTAGTGGTGGATGCCCCGCCAGTGCTGCCCGTCACTGACTCCGTGATTCTCTCCCGGTTGGCAGACACCGTCATCGTTGTGGCCCAGGTCGGACACACGACCGTCGACCAGGTTGAAAGCACAGTTTCCTCCATCGAGAACGCAGGAGGCATGGTCTCGGGCATCGTCCTGAACCGTGCCGACTCCTCGAAACTGTCGCATCTGAGATACGGCGAATCGGCGTACGGCTACGGATACACGAAATACGACAGCGACTACTCGTCATCACCCGCCACGGCTTCACAGGGGCACCCCAGAAACAGGAGACGTCAGGGAGTAAGAGCATTCCCCGACGGGCAACCTCCAGACACCACAACGCACACGTCTAAGATGATGGTGGTCCATGTGCAACGGCCAGCATTCATACCGTCGCACACAGCTATCTGGGAGTGCCCGTGAAAATCGCTGTCGCAGGACTGGGCTATGTCGGCATGGCCAATGCAGTGTTGCTCGCCCAGCACAACCGTGTCGTTGCTGTCGACATCGACGCCGAACGCGTCTCGATGGTCAACAACGGACAGACGACGATCGTCGATCCTCTGATCGCGGAGTACCTGGCTCACCACGACTTGGACCTGCGTGCCAGCACTGATCCGCAGGACGCGTACCGGGGGGCGGACTTCGTCATTATCGCCACCCCGACGAACTATGACCCTGACCAGAATTATTTCGACACCTCGAGCGTCGACGGAGTCCTCGACCTGGTACAGGAGCTCGCCCCCGAGGCGACCATCGTCATCAAGTCGACAATTCCGGTGGGATTCGTCGAGGGGGTTCGCAAGGAGCGCCCCGGACTCGACGTCATCTTCTCCCCCGAGTTCCTCCGCGAGGGCCGGGCCCTCCACGACAACCTCCATCCGTCACGGATCGTCGTCGGATCGGACTCGGCTAAGGCCCACCTCTTCGCCGACCTCATGACTGCCGGGGCCGTCGACACCGACATCCCCGTACTCTTCGTCGGGGCCACCGAGGCCGAGGCCATCAAACTGTTCGCCAACACCTACCTGGCCATGCGGGTGTCCTTCTTCAACGAGCTCGACACCTACGCTTCCCAGCGTGGCCTGGAGACCCGCCAGATCATCGAGGGGGTGTGCCTGGACCCGCGCATCGGCGACCACTACAACAACCCCTCCTTCGGCTACGGCGGGTACTGTCTACCCAAGGACACCCGTCAGCTACTGGCAAACTACCAGGATGTCCCCCAGACCCTCATTCAAGCCATCGTCGACTCCAACACGGTGCGCAAGGACTTCATCGCCTCCGACATCATCGCCAGGGATCCGAAGCGGGTGGGTATCTTCCGACTGGTCATGAAGGCCGGCTCGGACAACTTCCGCTCCTCCTCGATCCAAGGGGTCATGAAGCGCATCAAGGCCAAGGGCATCGAGGTCGTCGTCTATGAGCCGACCTTCGAGGGGGATGAGTTCTTCCGCTCGAAGGTCACCAGAGACCTTGACTCCTTCAAGGCCGACTGCGACGTCATCATCGCCAATCGGATGTCCCCCGAGCTGGCTGACGTCGCCGAGAAGGTCTACACCCGAGACCTCTTCGGCGGCGACTGAGTTCTCAGGTCCGGCTGGACCAGATGACCTGACCGGCCTCGCGGATGAGGGCCGAGCATCCGTCGCGCACGTCGAGCTCGACGACGAGGGGCTCCACCCCGGGGACACCACTGCGGTAGACATAGCGCTCGTTGGTCAGGTCGAGGGACTCGGTACGGGCGTCGACGAGCCAGGGATGACGTCGCCGCAGACCGAGCAGGTCCTGGTGGGCGCGCAGAGTCTCGGCGCCAAGGTTGGACAGCTCCGTCGGGCTGGCCGGGAACACCGGACGGATGTCGTCGTCACCCCCGAACCTCTCCTCCTTGATGCCGCGGTATGCCAGCTCATCCCCGTAGTAGATGAGCGGGACGCCGCCAATGGTGGCCAGCACCGCGGTCGCGGCCATCGCACCATCCTGCCCCACCTTCGAGGCGATGCGGGTGACGTCGTGGTTGCCGACGAAGGTCATCGGGGTGAAGGCATCGAAAAACTCGTTGTGACGTCCCAGGGCATGATCGAGCTCGAAGAAATTACGGGATTCGATGGACGACCAGATTGCCTTCCACAGCTCGTACTGGGTTACCGAGTCCATACCGGAGGCCTTGACGATTCCCGCATAATCGCCATGGATGACCTCGCCGAAGACCCACACGTCGGGGTGCTCCGCACGCACCGACGGCAGGACCGCAGCCCAGAACTCCGGATTGACGGAGTAGGCGGCGTCGAGTCGCCAACCGTCGACACCGCGGTCAGACCAGTGGTTCATGACCCGGGTGACGAGGTCACGAACGGCGGGGTCGTCATGGTTGAGGGCGACGAGGTCACCGTGGCCCTCGAAGACGTCGAGCTGACCGTCACGCCAGCGAACCATCCGTCCGGCATCGGTGTCCGGCCCGGCCACCAAGGCATCCTGCACGACCTGGTTACGACTCGAGAGGTGGTTGAACACCCCGTCAAGCAGTACCGACAGGCCACGGGAGTGAGCGGCATGGACAAGGTGGTCGAAGTCGGTGTCGTCGCCGAGGCGAGGATCGACGGCGAAATAGTCCAAGGTGTCGTAACCATGGCTGGCCGAGGCGAAGATCGGCCCCAGTGCCAGGCCTGAACACCCGAGGGAGACCGCGTGGTCGAGCCAGGCTTCCAGATGTCCGAGGCGATGGCTGACCTCGCCGGATTGGAGCCGCTTGGGAGCTCCCACGAATCCCAGGGGATAGACGTGCCAACCGATGAGATGATCAACCCATCCCGGACGTCGAGCCATGATGCCTCCGTTCGCCGTCGCCACAGCCGTTTCGCTGCAACCCTTCCATCATGTCAGTCGTGGTCGAGGTCTGCGGTGGAAAGGTCTGCACGAGGCGCCTTGGTGACGAGTTTGTGACCGAGCCACAGCGCCAGGAAGACCGGAATGGTGATGTACGCGACGACCATGCCGGTGACGTCACCGCTGAGAACGGCGTCACGGCCCTGCCCCAGGGTGACGATGACGCACAGGATGCCGGCCACGATCGGCCCGGCCGGGTACCAACGCGCCTGATATGGCAATTCGGACAAATCATGCCCCTGTGCCAGGAAGGCGCGCCTGAACTGGATGTGACATATCGCAATGCCAATCCAGGCGATGAACCCACACAGTCCGGAGATGTTGACCAACCAGGTGTAGGCCTGGCCAGAACCAACCAAGGACGCGGCGAAGCAGGCTGCACCGACGAGGGTGGTGACGATGAGTGCCGGCACCGGGACACCGCGTCGGTTGGTGGTGCCGAGGATGCTGGGGGCCTTGCCCTCCCGCCCGAGGGCATAGAGCATCCGGGTGGAGGCGTAGAGACCTGAGTTGCCGGCTGAGAGCACCGAGGTGAGGATGACGGCGTTCATGACGGCTGCGGCCGCGGCGACTCCGGCTCGCTTCAGTACCAGGGTGAAGGGACTGACGGCGACGTCGGTCACCTCGCCAGCAAGCAGGTTCGGGTCCGTGTAGGGCAACAGCAGCCCGATGACCGCGATGGCGCCGATGTAGAAGATCATGATCCGCCAGAAGATCTGCTTAGTGGCCTTGGGAATGGCCGTGTCAGGATCCTTCGACTCCCCCGCCGCGATACCGATGAGCTCGGTGCCCTGGAATGAGAATCCGGCGATGAGGAAAACCGTCATGATGCCGCCGAAGCCGTGGACGAAGGGGGCATCGCCGTGATGCCAGTTGGAGACCCCCGGGGAGTTGCCCATGATGCCCGCGATCATGAGGATGCCAAGGACCAGGAAGACGAGGACTGCAGCCACCTTGATGATGGCGAACCAGAACTCTCCCTCGCCATAGGCCCGCGCGGACAACACGTTCAGCAGGAACAGCAGGGCCAGGAAACCGGCTGACCACATCCAGGACGGCACACTTGGCCACCAGTAGGCCATGACGATCGAGGCGGCAGCGAGCTCAGCGGCCACCGTGATGGCCCAGTTGAACCAATAATTCCAGCCCAGCGCGAAGCCGAAGGACGGGGAGACGAATCTGGTCGCGTAGGTCTCGAAGGCTCCCGGTACCGGGAGATAGGAACTCATCTCCCCCAGGGACTGCATGAGCAGGAAGACCATGAGTCCCATGGCCAGGTAGGCCACCAGGGCTCCGCCCGGTCCGGCCTGGGAGATGGTGGCACCGGATGCCACGAAGAGGCCGGTCCCGATAGCCCCGCCGATCGCGATCATGTTCATGTGGCGCGAGGAGAGCCCACGCTTTAATTCGCCGTCCATGGTGGTCCTCAGATAGGAGCGCCCCGCCCTTCTGGACGCGGTTTTGGTCACTCTACCGTTCCAGGACACCTCCTCGCCCATACCCCGTATGGCAACCAGGGCAGAAGGCAGGGGCGCCCCGGCATGTCGTCGGAACGCCCCTGGAATGCGCTTGAATCAGGCCTTCTTGACGGCCTCGAGAGCAGCATCGTAGTCGGGCTCGGTGGTGATCTCGTCGACCAGCTGGGTGTAGGTCACCTTGCCCTCGGCGTCCACGACGATGACGGCGCGGGCCAGCAGGTGCTGCATCGGGCCGTCGGCGAGGGTGACGCCGAGATCCTTGCCGAAGTGGGAGCGGAAGGCCGAGGCGACGACGACGTTCTCGATTCCCTCGGCGCCGCAGAAGCGGGCCTGGGCGAAGGGAAGGTCACGGGAAACGCACAGCACGGTGGTGTCGTCGAGTCCGGCAGCCTTCTCGTTGAAGGTGCGCACGCTCTTCGCGCAGACACCGGTGTCGAGGCTCGGGAAGATGTTGAGGACGAGCTTCTCACCCTTGAGCTCGTCGCTGGTCAGCTCCGACAGATCGGTCTTGACGAGGGTGAATGACGGAAGATCGGATCCAACCTGGGGCAGGGCGGCGACGGTGTTGACGGTTTGTCCCTTGAAAGCAGTAGTGGCCATATTCACACTTTATGCGGCTTCAGCCTCCAACCACGAGGATCTGGTCGGCTTTCAGTCGCGAGTGAAAAGCTCCGACGCCGCGTCCAAAGCACACACCTCGTCATGGGACAAGGTCAGATCGGTGGCGGCGAGCAACGGACCGAGTTGATCCACGGTGCGCGCCGAAGCGATCGGTGCAGTGACACCCTTGGCCATCAGCCACGCCAACGAGACCGACGTCACCTCGACGCCGTGGTCACCGGCGATCTCCCTCAGCTGGTCGAGAACCGTGAAGGCCGCCTTTTCGTGCTCGTCGTCAGGCAGGTACGCCACCATCATCGATTCCCTGGCAACACCGTGGAGGTCGTCACGGGTGGCGTACTTGCCGGTCAGAAAGCCCGATGCCAGCGAGAAGTACGGGAAGAGGGCCAGATTGTACTCACTGGCCAGCTGGCCGTACCCCTGGGGATCCTCGACGTCGGCGCGGTGCAGCAGGTTGTACTGAGGCTGCAGGGCGATCGGACTCGCCAGCCCCTCGTGCTCGGCCACCTCGAGCCACTTCTGCTCCCGGGTCACCGAGAAGTTCGACAGACCGACCCAACGCACCTTGCCAGCCTTGACGAGCTTGTCGAAAGCTACGGCCATGTCCTCGATCTGCTGGTTGTCGTCGTCGTAATGGGCGTAGTAGAGATCGATGTGGTCGGTGTGGAGCCTCACCAGGGAGGCATCGACAGCAGCCGAGATGTTCTCAGCGGACAGCCCCCTGAACTCGGGGTGGGTGGCCACCTTCGTCGCGATGAGGATGTCGTCGCGATGGCCGCCTTTCTCGAGCCATGATCCGATGATCGTCTCTGATTCACCGCCCACATTCCCCTCGGCCCAGTGGGAATAGCCGTCAGCGGTGTCGGCCAGCGAGCCCCCGGCGCCGAGGAAGGCGTCCAGGATGGCGTGGGAGTCGTGCTCGTCGGCAGTCCAGCCGAAGGTATTGGCTCCCAACACCAGCGGCCTGATGTCCAGATCGGTGCCAGGGATGCGCGTCATAAGGCCTCCTCGTCGGCCCCGGGATCAGGAACGGTCGACCAGATCGATGTCGACCATGATCTCGGTGGCAATGGATTCCAGTTCCGAGCGTAGATCCTCAAGGGTCGTCGCGTTCGTGATCCGGCACTGCACCTCGGCCTCGAAGAGGATGCCGTCGCCCATCGGAGCCTCGCGCAGGCCGGTGGACAAGTCATCGATGGTGACACCGAGACGGGCCATGGTGACCGTCACCTTGTGGATGATGCCGGGATGGTCGTGGCCCACGAGGTGGACCACGAGGACGGCCTCGTCCTCGTCATCCTGTGCGGTCGTGTCGGTGACGGTGACCCGCAGCCCCTTGGCCTCGAGGGTTCCGAGGTCGTCCTTGAGAGCCTCGACCTTGAAGTCCTCGATGCCGACGAGGACGATTCCGGCGAAGGCACCGGCAAGCCGTGCCATGCGACTGTCAAGCCAGTTCGCGCCGTGACTGGCAATGATTCCGGACAGGTCGGAGACGAGTCCGGCGCGATCCGCGCCGACCGCGGTGAGCAAGAGCTGAGACATGGCACGAGTCTACGTGACCCGGGTCACCACCGTGCCCGGGTGGTCGCGGTGGGGCCGTCGAATTCCGTGAACCCGGCATCGACGACCCTCACTCGAGCGATATCGGCATCCCAGTGCGCGACAGTCGGGGTGACGACGCGAACACGGAAGCCGTCTCGACGCCAGTTCTCCAGCGCTCGTCGGTCATCGTCAGTGCCGGTGCTCATAGCCTCGTGGGCGAGCTGGGCGGCATGGCCGCACTGGGCACAGGCCTTGCCGGTCGTCATGGTGGTGCGGGGATTGATCTCGATGGTGACGACGGAATCCGAGGTGGCGGACTGGCCGTCTGCGGGCAGATTCGTGTCGGAGACCTGCAGCTTGTCGATCTGTCTGGGCTGCGGATGGACAGGGGCCGGAACGAAGGCCCGAACCATCGCCGGCCCGCTTCCGGGAGCGGCATCGGCCGGTGGATACTGACTGACGGTGACGCCGTCGAGGGCCTGGACGTCGTCCCATCTCTTCCCAGAAGCTCGCCGGACGATCTTACGGATGCGCTTGTCCGACCATTGCTGGACGGCGTCGTGCCACGGGCCCCCTGGTGCCGTCCGAGGATCGTCAAGGAGGGAGACGACAGCGCGGGCAGCCGCCTCGCAGGCATCCACTTCGCGCGCCGGAAAACGTTTGTCACGAAGCAATACCAGCTGCATAGCCCAAGGGTCAGGTTCGCGGTCGGGTGTGGTCACTCGGGGCAGGCTACCCGCCTGCCCCGACGAGACGCGAGGATGGTCGTTGTCACCGCAGCACATCTGCAAGACTCGAAGACGTGCGGAGCATTATCTGGGACATGGGCGGAACGCTGGTCGACACATACCCGGAGGTCGACCAGACACTCGCAGAGGTCGTGTGGCCCGAACCGACCGAGCAGCAGCTCTACGAGGTCGCGCACCTGAGGTCGGAGTCGATAGCCCACGCCATCGAGGTCTTAGCCGAACAGTATGACGTCTCTTCCGAGCTGCTCGACGATGCCTACACCTTGTTGAAGAAGAAGTGGGCGCACGATCCCGCCCCGCTGATGGCTGGAGCAGCAGAGGTCATGGCGGCCGTGCGGCGCGGTGGTGGCCTCAACCTCGTCGCCACCCATCGTGATCGCGCCAGCGCCGAGAACCTCTTCCACGCCCTGGGAGTGCAGGTGGACGACCTCGTGTGCGCCCCTGATGGTTTCGCACGCAAACCTGACCCCCAGATGAATCTGGTACTCATGGAGCGTCATGGGCTGGATCCGTCCGAGGTCATCGCAGTGGGCGATCGTCCCATTGACATCGACGCCGCGCGAGCCGCAGGGATCGAGGGATTCCTGCTGTCCTCCGAGCCTTACCCGAGCACTACGACGATCGGTAGCTTGACGGAGTTGCTGGATCGTCTGTGAACGCGAACGGATCGCGGTCGGGGTCCGTCTGGACCTCCAGCTCGACCTCTCGAAGCACCCTTTCGGCAGTCTCCTTGCCCTCCAGATGTGCGATGAGGGCTGCGGTCATGTCCATACCTGCAGCAACCCCTGACGAGGTCCACCGATCACGGTCATGCACCCATCGTGCTCGTGGCTCCCACCTGACGTCCCGGCCATGGGAGGACGCCCAGGTGAAGGCCCGCTTGTTCGAGGTTGCCCGGTAGCCCTCCAGCAGGCCAGCTGCGGCCAGCAAGGCGGATCCGGTGCACACCGCCGAGATGATGGATGCGGGAGCAGTCCATCCACGCAGCCGGGTCAGGAAGGAGCGATCGTCAACCAGGGATCGCGTCCCCATTCCACCTGGGATCAGGACGATGTCGTGACCGGCGGAGGCATCCATGTCCGCGGTGGCCATGACCACCGCCCCCTGACTGCTGTGAACCGGGCCAGGTTCGACGGCGCAGAACGTCACCTCGTACCGGTCCGACAACCGACTCCACAGTTCAACCGGGCCGAAGACGTCGAGGAGTTCGAAGCCGTCGAAAAGGAGGACACCGACCTGTCGACTCATGCGATAAGGATATCTTCACCGCAAGCGTGTCGGCGGTGACGTCATCTGCTGCTGAGGGGTTTTCCGCCTCAGCGTGCACATCCATGCCGCTCCCAAGGCGGTCGTGAGGACCAGCGTGACGGTAGGAAAGACCGATACCAGCAGCACTTATGCTTGCTCGTAAGCTTCGCCTACAAGAGGGTGATGCCATGCGTGTACTCATCATTGGTGGCACTGGAACTATTGGCTCCAAGGCAGCTGCGGCATTTGAGGAGCTAGGCGATGAGGTAATTACCGTCGGTCGTAGTACCGAAGTATCAGTAGATCTTGAAGATCTATCCTCTATCACTGAGATGTTCAACAAAGTAGGTAGGGTTGATGCTGTTGCGACAACCACGGGATCGGCCCCGTTTGTTTCCATCGAGGATGCCACAGCGGACAATTTCCAGGCGGGAATCAGCAGCAAGATGCTTGCTCAACTCAATGCCGTGGTCTATTGCCTTCCGTACCTCAATGACGGTGGCTCGATTACCATGACGACAGGCATCTTGACCCAACACCCTGTCCCAGGGAGCCTGATTGCTACCGCGGCGAACGCAGGGGTTGAGGGTTTCGTCAGGGCTGCAGTGTCGTCCTTACCGCGGAGCATCAGGATTAATGCTGTGAGTCCGACGATGCTCAAGGAAGCTCGTAAGGCATTCGGACCCTCTTTTGTCGGCTTTAAGCCAGTGTCTGGCACCGAGGTGGCCCAGGGCTACGTTCGTAGTGCTCATGGAATTGAAAGTGGGCAGATTTTCCAGATCTGGGGTTGATTCTTTTTACCAGCGTTGTTCAAGAACTATTCCACACCACCAGGTGTACTGATCAGAGACGCGATTTGAACCCTTTGCCTGCTCGACAAATGCTCTGACAACAAGGCTCGAATTGACGTTGTCCCCGCCAACGTCAGCGTCAACGCCGCCCCAGGACGTACCCAGCATGACGACCGTTCCCTGCTCAACGTACTGTCGGCATCCAAGACCGGCGATCCCATTAATTCCGGAACTCAGATCGGCAACTGGATTCGCATCGAAAATAAAGACACTTACCCGGCCGACAACAAGGTGGCCGATTTTCGCGGCTTGGCCACGTTCGCCATCACAGGTAAAACCATCAAACAGTTCACGCTGGTGAGCACCGACGACAACCCGGGTACGACTCCGCTGAGCTCGACGGACGCAAACTCGAACGTTCAGCACGCTTATATCTCTCCCCTGACGATGCAGGTTGGGGCTGACTGCAGCTGCTCTGCCTGAGATCAGGTCCCATCACCATCGGAGTGAGGAGGGCTGGTGGTAATATCACGTCGCTTGGCACACCGAGTCGTGCGATAACCGCGTGCCACCTCATCTCGAAGGATTTCCCATGACAAAGACGTCCTCAGCCGACAGTCGCGGTGCCACCGCGCATCCTCGTCGTAAGGCGAAGGGATTTGGCGTCAGGGGAGCACTGCTCTTCCTCCTGATCGG
>OGSL01000432.1_pt1 | contig 11092 bp, 10 predicted proteins | sample 1573881 | NCBI WGS metagenome assembly OGSL01 (sample SAMN03295838, study PRJEB24534) | human gut metagenome | isolation source: fecal sample 6 from infant 5 | host: Homo sapiens | place: USA: Pittsburgh, PA | collected 2014-07 | reverse complement strand
TAATATGAACTAACCAAAAAGGCCGCCCACGCGGCCTTTTTTCTTTGCGCTCTCAGGCAAACCCGCCGTAAAATCAATTACATCTCTCGCTACGAAAACCGTAAACATGCTTGATTATGTCCATCTCCAGCACCGTTCCGATCGGCGTCACCTGCTTATTCTGGTGCTGCTGCTCATTGTCGCCGCAGGCGTTAGCCTCTGCGCCGGTGACCGGTGGATAGGGCCCGAAAGCTGGTGGGGACCTGACGGACAGCTCTTCGTCTGGCAAATTCGTCTGCCGCGTACCGTCGCGGTGATGCTGGTGGGGGCCGCGCTGGCGCTGTGCGGCACCATTATGCAGGCGTTATTTGAGAATCCTCTGGCGGAGCCCGGGCTGCTCGGCGTGTCTAACGGTGCGGGCGTGGGGCTGATTGCAGCGGTGATGCTGGGCGGAGGAGAACTCTCCGGCTGGAGCATTAGCCTGAGCGCGATCCTTGGCGCATTACTGATAACGCTCATCCTTCTTCGTTTTGCCAGACGGCACTTATCGACCAGCCGTCTGCTGCTTGCCGGCGTGGCGCTGGGGATCATCTGTAGCGCGCTGATGACCTGGGCGGTCTACTTCTCGACCTCTTTTGACCTTCGGCAGCTCATGTACTGGATGATGGGCGGCTTTGGCGGCGTCGACTGGCAGCAGGGCTGGCTGATGGCGCTGCTGGTGCCGGTCATCGTATGGGCTGCCCTGCAGGCGCAGCCGTTGAATATGCTCGCGCTGGGTGAAACCTCAGCCCGCCAGCTGGGCATGCCGATTGGGTTCTGGCGTAATGTGCTGGTCATCGCCATTGGCTGGCTGGTCGGCGTCAGCGTGGCTCTGGCGGGCGCGATTGGCTTTATCGGTCTGGTGATTCCGCATATGCTTCGACTGTGCGGAATCACGGACCATCGAACCTTGCTTCCGGCCTCGGCGGTTGCCGGGGCCGTCACGCTGCTGGTGGCCGACATCATCGCCAGGCTTGCCCTGACGGCCGCAGAGCTGCCCATTGGCGTGGTGACCGCCACGCTGGGCGCGCCGGTCTTTATCTGGCTACTATTAAAAGCTGGACGTTAAATCGACAACCTGAGGAAATGCTATGCAGTCAGATATCCTGAATACTGAAGTGACCACCATTGATGGCGATAAAACCACGCTGGAAGGCTACAAAGGCAATGTGTTGCTGATCGTCAACGTGGCATCCAAATGCGGCCTGACGCCGCAGTACGAGCAGCTGGAAAACATTCAGAAGGCCTGGGAGAAAGACGGTTTTACCGTGCTGGGCTTCCCCTGCAACCAGTTTCTGGGGCAGGAGCCGGGCAGCGAAGAGGAGATTAAAACCTTCTGCAGCACTACCTACGGCGTAACGTTCCCGCTGTTCAGCAAAATCGATGTCAACGGTGAAGACCGCCATCCGCTGTATGCGAAGCTGATCGCTGCCGCACCGAAAGCCGTCGCGCCGGAAGGCAGCGGTTTTTATGAACGCATGGCCAGCAAAGGCCGCGCGCCGCTTTATCCGGACGATATTCTGTGGAACTTTGAAAAATTCCTGATAGGTCGCGACGGCCAGGTCGTACAGCGTTTTTCACCGGATATGACCCCTGAAGATCCGATCGTCATGGAATCGATCAAGCTGGCGCTGGCGAAATAATGTCGCTGCTGATGCAGCTCACGGACGTTGCCGAGAAGGGACGTCTGGAGCCGATAACCGGCGCCGTCAATGCGGGAGAAATCCTGCATCTTGTCGGGCCAAATGGCGCAGGAAAGAGCACGCTGCTGGCACGGATGGCAGGCATGACTGCCGGAGAAGGGCAGATAATGTTGCTGGAGCATACGCTGGCCGAGTGGTCGCCGGTCTCGCTGGCGCATCGGCGCAGCTATCTCGTGCAGCAGCAGGTCCCCCCCTTTGCGATGCCGGTCTGGCATTATCTGATGCTGCATTTGCACGACAAACATTCTACGGCACTGCTGACGGACGTGGCCGCGGCGCTGGGGCTGGAGGATAAACTCTCCCGGCATGTCAGCCAGCTATCCGGCGGCGAATGGCAGCGGGTGCGTCTGGCGGCTGTCATTGTTCAGATCCACCCGGCCGGTAATCCTCATGGGCGGATGCTGCTTCTCGATGAACCGATGAGCGGTCTGGATGTGGCGCAGCAGGCGGCCCTGGATACCCTGCTAAGTGCGCTCAGCCGAAAAGGCATCGCCGTGGTGATGAGCAGTCATGACCTCAACCACACCTTGCGTCATGCCCACCGGGTGTGGCTGCTGTCGCAGGGGAAGATGATCGCCAGCGGTACGCGGGATCAGGTTCTTACGCCGCCCAATCTTGCCCGCGCGTACAACATGTCGTTCCGCAGGCTGGATATTGAGGGCCATAAGATGCTGATTTCGACCGGGCAGGAGTAAGCGTTTCTTGCCTGTGAGCACAATTGCACGCTAAATTACGAAAAGAACAAAAAAAGCAGAGGATTCGTCTGAAAATGCGATTCTGGTTTCTCCTGATGGCCGCACTTTTTCTTGCGGGATGCAGTAGCCATCGTGCACCGCCGCCTAACCCACGGCTTTCAGATTCGATCACCGTCATTGCCAGCCTCAACGATCAGCTGAGCAACTGGCGCGGCACGCCTTATCGCTACGGCGGCATGAGCCGTGGCGGTGTAGATTGCTCCGGCTTCGTTCTGATGACGTTTCGCGACAAGTTTGATTTACAGCTGCCGCGTGAAACGCGTAAACAGGCAGAAATCGGCACGGAAATTGATAAAGACGACCTCCTGCCCGGGGACCTGGTTTTCTTCAAAACCGGATCGGGGGAAAGCGGACTTCATGTGGGCATTTATGATACTGACAACCAGTTCATTCACGCCTCGACGAGCCGCGGCGTGATGCGCTCTTCTCTTGATAATGTTTACTGGCGTAAAAATTTCTGGCAGGCACGACGTATATAATCTTCGTCGTATACCTCTCTTATGACGGCATGGTAGCGAATAAACATGCCGTTTTTTCTCAAATAAGATGATTAAAGTTAAATTTACCTAAAATTAGCGAATCCCTCATGTATCTGTTTTATCTAAAACTGGCTATTATTTTTCAACCAGGATAAGATTATTTTAGATTCAGGGAAAAATCTGAAAATTAATACGGAACTAATGAAATTAATCTTATTAAAATCAAGACAGTGGAATTGTGTCGGCAATTGCTCCAGGATGTCCTCTCTCATCTTTAATGCGGGGCGAGTGCAATGATAATTACGCTAGATAATGCTTACCAGTCTGAACTGCTGCTTTTGCCTGCCCGTAATAGCGCAGGGGAGCTTAAAGGTTTAGAAATTCTGGTTAACTTTACTGGCGTCGACAGCGATGTGCGGATCCCCACTGAGCTTGTTATCCCACGACTTTCAGCGGCTGAAGAGTTAGCGCTGTTTAACGAAAAACTGCAATTGCTTGATACCTGCAAACTGTTTTTTATTCAGCATCAGTTAATTGCATGGATCAATATTACACCTGCAATAGTTGAATTTTTATTAAGTAATGGAAACGCTGTTTCAATTCTTGAGCGTTATCCGTTTCTTGAGTTTACTGTTAATGAGAATTATCCAGGTTTAAATAACGGAAAGGACGATCTTCAGCTGGCGAGAATGGCAATCCATTTCCCATTGGTGCTGGCAAACTTTGGTGCAGGCGCTGCATCGCTCAAGGCGGTCTACGATGGATTATTTAAACGGGTTATTCTCGATAAAGGCTTCATTCAGCAGCGTGCTTCAGAGCTCTCTTTTGAGCCATTTATGCGCGCCATCCTCTGGCAAATCACGCCGCACTGCCAGTCTGTGATTGTCTCGGGCATTGACGATCACGGTCTGTTGCAGCGCGTGTTGTCCTTTAATTTTGGCGCCATGCAGGGAACGCTCTGGCCTGCCGTCTCGGCGGAACACGTCACTACGCTGGTTCAGCAGCGATAACCCTTGCTTTCGCCCGTGTTTAAGTCCGGGTAAACCCTCTACACTGAAAGCAGGAGGACTTATGACCCTGTCTTTTACTGCTCACTGGCATGACGAGTTGCCGGGATTTTATACCGCACTCAAACCCACACCGTTACAAAATTCACGCCTTATCTGGCATAACGATCGGCTGGCAGAAGAGCTGGCCATTCCGCCTGAGCTGTTTCAGCGTTCAGGGAGCGCTGGCGTCTGGGGAGGCGAAACGCTGCTCGCCGGTATGCAACCCCTTGCTCAGGTCTATAGCGGGCATCAGTTTGGCGTCTGGGCTGGGCAACTGGGCGACGGCAGGGGGATCCTGCTCGGTGAACAACAGCTTCCCAACGGGGAGACGGTTGACTGGCACCTGAAAGGTGCGGGCCTGACGCCCTATTCGCGGATGGGCGACGGGCGTGCGGTTCTGCGTTCAACGATTCGCGAATGCCTGGGCTCCGAAGCGATGCATGCCCTCGGTATCCCCACCACCCGTGCGCTGTCGATCGTGACCAGCGACACGCCGGTTGCGCGCGAAACCGTGGAAAAGGGCGCAATGCTGATGCGCATTGCGCAAAGCCATCTGCGCTTCGGTCATTTTGAACACTTTTACTATCGCCGCGAGCCGGACAAGGTGCGCCAGCTGGCTGACTTTGCCATTCGTCACCACTGGGCGCAGTTGCAGGACGACGCGGATCAATACGCTCTCTGGTTCAGGGACGTGGTGGCCCGTACCGCAGCCCTGATTGCCCGCTGGCAAACGGTAGGTTTTGCCCATGGCGTCATGAATACGGACAACATGTCGCTTCTCGGGTTGACCTTTGACTACGGCCCGTTTGGTTTCCTGGATGATTATCAGCCAGGGTACATCTGTAACCACTCCGACTATCAGGGGCGCTACAGTTTTGACAATCAGCCCGCGGTGGGCCTGTGGAACCTGCAGCGGCTTGCGCAAACCCTGTCGCCGTTCATCGACGTTGATGCCCTCAATGATGCGCTCGACAGCTATCAGGCGATCTTACTGCGAGAGTATGGCTCGCTGATGCGCAACAAGCTGGGGCTAGTCACGCAGGAGAAGGGCGATAACGACATCCTCAATGGCCTGTTTGCCCTGATGGCGCGCGAGGGCAGCGATTACACGCGCACCTTCCGGATGCTGGGCCAGACGGAGCAGCACAGTGCCGCCTCGCCGCTGCGCGATGAGTTTATTGACAGACAGGCGTTTGACGACTGGTTTGCATCGTACCGCACGCGGCTGCAGCAGGAGCAGGTGGATGATGCGACCCGCCAGGCGCAGATGAACGCTACGAACCCTGCGATGGTGTTGCGCAACTGGCTGGCGCAGCGGGCGATTGAGCAGGCCGAGCAGGGCGAGTACGACGAGTTACACCGTCTGCACGTGGCGTTGCGCACGCCGTTTGCCGACCGGGATGATGATTACGTCAGCCGCCCGCCTGAGTGGGGCAAGCGGCTGGAGGTCAGTTGCTCAAGCTAGTGTCTGGCCGGAGTCGGCGTCATCAGAATCCGGACCGGTCAGGAGGCGAGAAACACCTGCGGCACGGCGTGAGCCGGATGCCTGCCGACGTGAATCTGTGCGCCGTACCAGCGCGCCAGCGCATCGGCCTGCAAAACGGTTTCCGGCTCTCCCTGGGACACGATCCTGCCGCTGTGCAGGAGCAGGATGCGATCCGCCCACAGCGCTGCCAGGTTGAGGTCGTGCAGCACCGCGCACACGTGCAGATGTCCCCGGCTGGTCAGGGATTTCAGCAGGCGCAGCAGATGCTGCTGGTGATAGAGATCCAGCGCGGACGTCGGTTCATCAAGAAACAGCCAACCGCGCGGCGCACCGTCGCACCAGAGCTGAGCCAGCGCGCGGGCGAGCTGAACGCGCTGCTGCTCGCCGCCGGAGAGCGCGGCAAACTGCCTGCCCGCCAGCGGTAAACAGCCGGTGATGGCCATCACCTCCTCGATCACCGACGCTTCTGGCGTGCGGGTCCAGGGCGCACGCCCCATACCGACCACCGCCTCAACCGGCCAGTCAAATCCGATCTGCGTGCTCTGGCGCATCACCGCCCGGTAGCGGGAGAGCCTTTCCGGTTTCCAGGCCGCAAGCGGTGTGCCCGCCAGGCTGCACCGTCCCCCAGCAGGTTTAAGATAGCCGGTAAGCAGTCGCAACAGCGTCGATTTCCCGGCGCCGTTGGGGCCAATCAACGCCACCAGCTCGCCCTGAGATAAGGTCAGCGACACGTCGTTAATCAGCGTGCGTTGCCCGGCGCGAAAAACAAGGTTTTCTGCACAATAGCGTTCAGCCATGCGCACCTCCACGACGAAAGATCAGCCACAGGAACCACGGCGCGCCGAGAAGGCTGGTCAATAAGCCAACCGGCATTTCCGCCGGAGCGACCACGCTGCGCGCCAGCGTGTCGGCCATCAGCAGGAGCAGCGCACCGGCCAGCACCGAGCCGGGGAGCGTGGCCCGATGGTCGGCTCCCAGCCACATGCGCACCAGGTGCGGCACCACCAGGCCAACAAAACCGATCACGCCGCTGATCGCAACGGCGGCAGCCACCAGCAGGGCGCTGCACAGCAGCAGGATCCGCTGCACGGCGGCCACCTCCACGCCGAGATAGTGCGCCTCTTCGTCGCCCAGCTGCAGCAGGTTGAGGGGCCCTGCCAGGCGCCAGATAATCAGCACGGTGGGGATCATCAGCGACGCGACGACCAGCAGCGTCGACCACTGGGCCTGGCCGAGGCTGCCCATTCCCCAGAGTGAAAGCTGGCGAAGCTGGGCATCATTGCTGAGCCATGACAGCACGCCGACGGCCGCACCGCACAGGGCGTTGATGGCAATGCCCACCAGCAGCAGGCGCGACAGGGAAGCGTCACGCTGACGGCTGAGCAGGAAAATCACGGAGGTGGCGGCCAGCGCGCCGAGAAACGCCGCCAGCATCGGGGCATACAGCATCACCAGTGCAGGCAGCGAGAGCGGAAGCACCACCCACAGCGCGACGGCAAGTGCCGCGCCGCTGCTGATGCCGAGCAGGCCCGGGTCCGCCAGCGGGTTGCGGAACAGCCCCTGCATCACGCAGCCCGCGAGCGCCAGCGAACCGCCGATCGCCAGCGCCAGCAGCACGCGTGGCAGGCGGATCGTCAGCCAGATCTGACGCAGGGCCTCGTCGGTGCCGTTCCAAAGCAGGCTGACCGGCAGGCGCAGCGCGCCAATACCGCTGGCCGTCAGCGTCGTGACGACCAGCAGCGCGGCCAGCATCCACAATGACAGGGCGACTCGCCGGGCCATCAGGGCAGTTGCTCCGCTTTTGTACGCAGCTGCCGGATGGCTTCCGGCGTTCTCACGCTAAAGCCCAGCAGCGCCATATCATCAATCGCCAGCACCTGCTTATTACGTCCTGCCGGGGTTTGCGCCAGCCCGGGCAGCGTCCACAGATTCGCTTCGCCACCCAGGGCGTTGATGCCGTCCTGCGAAATCACCACCAGATCGGGCCGGCTGGCAATCACCCCTTCCTGAGACAGCGGCTGATAGCGGGTGAACCCCTGCATCGCATTCTGCAGCCCCGCCGCGCGAATGGCCGCGTCCGCGCCGGTCTGTTGTCCGGCAGCCATCGCGGTCATCCCGCCGTGGTTGAGAATAAACAGCACCCGTTTGTTGAGCGGCGATGTGGGCAGGGTTGACAGCGCCTGACGCAGCTTGCCGCGCAGGGCTTCCCCTTCGGCCTCGCGATGCGTCGCTTCCGCCACGATCCGCACTTTTTCGTCGATGACGCTCAAATCGTTAGCGGCTGGAACCGCGATAACCCGGACGTGGCTTTGCTCAACCTGCTTTAGCGCCAGGGAGGGCTGCGCCTGGGCGCTGGCCAGCATCAGCGTGGGGCGCATGGACAAGATCCCTTCCGCGTTGAGCTGACGCAAATAGCCCACGTCCGGCAGCACGTTCGCCGCCTGCGGCCACCGGCTGGTGCTGTCGCGGGCCACCAGGGAAGACGACGCGCCGAGGGCGTAGACAATCTCGGTGACGTCGCCGCCGAGCGTGACGATTTTCTCCTGCGGCGCAGCAAACGCCAGCAGGGGCAGGGCGCTGAACAGGACAAGCCACCGTTTCATGCGGCCAGCCCTTTCGCCGTCAGGGCGTCTATCTGGCTGCGCCACTGGCTTTGCTCCGGCTCGCCTTCGGTGCGCTGGCCGTACAGCTGGGCGATTTGCGTCCCGTCGGCGGCAAACAGCTCCAGGCTGGTGACGTGCCCGTCAGCGGTTGGTTTGCGCGTGACCCACGTCTCCGCAATGGCGTCTTCAAGCAGGTGCAGGGTAAAGGTTGAGTTGAAGATGTTCAGCCAGCCTTTCATCGGCGCCAGCTTTTCCACCACGCCGGTGAAAATCTGTACGCAGCCGCGGTTGCCGACGAAGACCATGATTTCATTGCCGTCACGACGCGCCGTCTCCAGCAGTTGCGCCAGCGCGCTGTTCTCTACCCGACAGGCCAGATCGTCCCCCACCAGGCGAAACGCCTGCTGGCGGCTGAGGTTATGGCGTTTGAGGAGGCTGAAGAACTGGTGCACGTCGGTCATGGCGCGCCACTCTTTGTCCACGAGGTCGGCTTGCGCATTTTCCGTGTGAGCAGGCGCGTCGGGCGCCTTCAACGCCAGCGGTGGATTATCGGCAAAGATAAAACGGGTCAGCACGTCGCCCCAGGCGGAAACGTCGGTGTTATCCGTGGCGTAGACCTTCAGCAGGGCATCGCCCTGGTGGTCGAAGAACTGAATGCTCTGCCGCTCGCCGCGGGCGGTGGCTTCACTGATGTGAAACGCGCTTGCCCACTGGTTGAGGAACAGGCGTAGATCCAGCGCGCGCGGGTTCAGCACCAGCCCGGCATGGCCGTTCAGGTGCTGGTTGGTGAAGCTTCCGACCTGCTCGTGAACGGCGTAGTCGTTGCGGCAGATGCACTTGGTTTCGCCCACCGCCTCCAGCGCGCCCAGGATCTCGCGGATCTCACCGCGCAGTCGCCAGGCGTCGTGACCCACGCGGGCAAAGGTCAGCTCTGCTTCGCTGATATTCATTAACCCTGCGATGTCGCGCGCGTACTTACCCGGATTGTCTTCTTTCAGCTCAAGCCAGCGCGTGTAGTGATTCATTTTCTTATCCTTCTGAAGAGTTGCCCCGACGGGAATTACCACTGATAGCTTACGAAAATCTTGCCGTTACGGCCGTCCTGCGGAATGCCCTGAGGTGACCAGTATTCTTTGTCAAAGGCGTTGCCGAGCACCAGCGTCGTGGTCACGCCTTTGAGCTGCTCCTGGCCCTTATAGCTGACGTAGAAGTCATTGACCGCGTAGCCCGGCTGCTTGCTGTAGCTGCTGCTGATATGCGTTGAGCGATCGACAAAGGTGCCAATCCAGCCGACGGAAAAACCGCTCTGCGCCACCGGAATGTCCAGCTTGCTGGTGACGGTATCCGGGTTGATGCTGGAGATGTACTCGCCCGTATCGGTGTCTTTCCCGCGCGTGCGGTTATAGGCCAGGTCGAGGTTGAAGAGGTCGGCAGAGTATTTTGCCATCATGTCCCAGCCCCAGATTTTGGCGTTCGGAACGTTATAAGACATGGTGGTCGCGGCGGCAAAATTGACGGTGGTGGAGATATAGTCTTTAGCTTTGGTATCGAAATAGCTGGCTTTAAACTCCAGCGCATCGTTGGCAAGCAGCAGATCGTCAAAGCGCAGACCGAACCCAAACTCCTGCGTTTCGTTGGTTTCCGGGCGCAGGTTCGGGTTTGGCACCCAGTAGTTGGTATAGAAGCGGCCAATAGAGAAGTGTTTGGCGTCGTTGTACATCTCGCCCATAGTGGGCGCGCGGAACGCCTGCGCGTATGAGCCAAACAGCATCAGCCAGTCAGTCGGGCTGACGGTCAACCCGGCGCGGGAGGACCATTTATCGGCATCCACGTCGTCGTAGCCATTGCTGCTGCCGCGGTAGTTGTCATAGCGCGTACCGCCCAGCAGGGTGACCGGCAGATCGCGCAGGGTGATCTCATCCTGCAGCCAGCCGGAGCTGAAGTCGATTTTCGCCTCCGGGAAGCCGGTGGTCGCGCCGCCCGGATGCTGCTCCTGACGGTAGTATTCCCCACCGTAGGTCAGCAGATGTGCTGCAAACGTGTCGCTGAACAGGCGGGTGCGGTTTTCCACCTTGCCGCCTTTGGTGGTTTGCTTGCGGAACTCACCGCTGTTGTCGATATTCTGGGCATTAATGCGCGCTTCGGACCAGTAGACCTTCGCGTCGGCGTTCAGCCAGTCGTTACCTTCCGGGGCGATGCGGTAGCCCACCTGCGCGTCACGCTGGATGGTGGAGCGATCGGTCATCGGGTTACTGCTGTCCGCCCCAGTGGTTTGCGGGTTTTTTGGTTCCTGAGCATCATTGTTGTAGTAGCGCAGGGCGCCGCTCAGGGTCTGGGCCGGGTCGATTTTCCAGCTGCCTTTCGCCAGCATGTTATTGATGGACTCGTCGTTAGGGGCGGTTACTCCGTCGCTCTGGCGAATATCACCGCGATCCCGGCTGGACCAGGCCACCAGACCGTCCAGCGTGTCGGTGCGGCCATAGGCGCTGGCCCCCATGCCAAGACTGTGATCGCCTGTCGCCCCCGTACCAAACACACGATAACCGCTGTTTTTACCCGTTTCCAGCAGGTCTTTTGCATCGACGGTGTCATAGGAAATCACGCCGCCCAGCGCGCCGCTGCCGTACAGCAGGGCCGACGGGCCGCGAACCACTTCGATACGCTTAATCAGCGCCGGATCAAGGAACGTGCTGTTCAGGTGGCCGGTGTCGGTGCCCTGACGCACGCCGTCAACCAGCACCAGCACGCCGCGACGATCGTAGCCGCGCAGGTTCACGTCCTGCCCGTTGGTGCGCCCGGTGCCGTCCAGCGTCAGGCCGGGAACGTTACGCAGCAGGTCGGCCGCCGAGCTGGCGGTTTGTTTCTCCGGCGCGCTGGCGTCAATCACGCTCACCATCATGGGGGCTTCAAAGGCGCTGCGGGCGTTGCCCGTGGCGGTGACGGTCATTTCATCTGCGGCAGCAAACGCGACGCCCGGCAGGGTACTGACAATCGCCAGC
>OGSL01000418.1_pt1 | contig 11649 bp, 12 predicted proteins | sample 1573881 | NCBI WGS metagenome assembly OGSL01 (sample SAMN03295838, study PRJEB24534) | human gut metagenome | isolation source: fecal sample 6 from infant 5 | host: Homo sapiens | place: USA: Pittsburgh, PA | collected 2014-07 | reverse complement strand
AGCCATGAGCTCGTCATCGCGGGCCCCGAAGATGTGCCCACCGATGTCATGGCTCCACCAGCCGTAACCGATATTGGAGGCGGTGGCCGTGAACTCGGGCTGGAAGTCCAGAGTCTCCCAGGAGATGACGGAATCGCCCGAGAAACCAATGGGGTAACGGTGAGACCCAGGTCCCGCGTAACGCGAGAAGGTCAGCGGGCTGCGACGGCCATCCGGGCGGGGGCGTCCCGAGTCGATGTGGTGAACGTGGTTGAGCATCCACAGTGGGTCCAGTCCGGGTACCGAGCAGGTCTGTCCTTGCTGCCAGTCCACCCACCACAGATCGACTCCCTCGTCCTCCATGGGATGAAGGACGTCATCGACGTACACCGTGGCAAAGTGTGGATCGGCAATGTCAAAGGGGATGGGATCGCCCGAGTCCGGATCGACTCCCATGTCAGTGGCGACCTGTCGGTAACACTCTTCATGACGACGGATGCCATCGGCCGGGTGCAGATTGAGGCAGGTCCGTAATCCCCGCTGGTGAAGACCGGCAAGGAAGGCACGAGGGTCGGGGAAGAGTTCTCGATTCCATGTGTATCCAGTCCAGCCATGTCCCAGAACTGGGTCGATGTCGGTGAGGTGCCAGTCCATGTCAATGACGGCCACCGACAGCGGGATTCCGTCCGCCTCGAATCGATCCATGAGGGCCTCGTACTCGTCGGCGCTGTAGGCGTGGTAGCGAGACCACCAGTTGCCCAGGGCCCATCGCGGAATAACCGGTTGCGGTCCGGTGATGCGGTAGAAATCGGCGGCTGCAGCAGCGTAGTCATGGCCGTGGAGGAAGAGATAGACATCCTTGCCACCGGAATCAGCTGGGTTGTATCGACGTACCGGTTGAGGCCATCGGGTGGATCCATCATCTTCCAGTGCGAGTGAATGAGAATCATCGAGGACGGCCCATCCCTGCGCACTCGCCACACCTGCGCCCATGTCACAACGGCCGTCGACGTAGTCGAGAGTGCGAGCGGTCCCGCCCAAATTGGTGGGGATTCCGAATGGGGTTTGCGAGAGTGGGTCATCGCCCCAGTGCCACACGGCGTGGTAATTGCCGACGCTCGTTATCGATGCGTGCAGCCCTTCCGGGGAAAACTCCATGCCGTTGTAGCGAAGCTCGTAATACCGGTTTCGAATGACGATATGGCCATTCTCCTCATCAATGGTGTTGGTGACCTCGTGGGGCGTGCGGTCCGCGACCACCTGTGTCGGTCGGTCCTCGAAGGGCTCCGTAGGGTCGTCGCGCCACTCACAGCGAATGAGTCGATCGGTGATGAGGGTTATGCGGTAGTGATCTGTGGCAAGACAGGTTGTCTGAGGCATGGCGTCTCCCAGCGTTGGGGACTCCCACCCTAATAGCCAATGAACCGCTCTGGAAGTCATCGTGAAGGCATCGCTGAAACGTTTTACCTATTCTCCGGTTTGGCCCTAGGATGATGCTGCGCGGGTGAAGGCCATGTGCTCCAGGGCGAGGATGCCTTGTGGCCTGCGCCCATCAGGGCATTCATGCTTCCGGAAGGGACCGTGGCTTCATGGGCAGGACGACGATCAAGGACATCGCCAGAGTCGCCGGTGTGTCGCCGGGCGCGGTGTCCTTTGCCCTCAATGACAGGCCTGGAGTTTCTGAGGCCACCCGAGCTCGTATCAAGGCTGTGGCCAAGGACATGGGATGGCGTCCGAACGTCGCCGCGAAGGCGTTGTCGGTCAACCGAGCCGGTGCCGTCGGTCTCGTTATCGCCCGTGACGATCGCAGTTTCGCCGGGGAAAGGTTCTTCCTGCACCTCATCGCGGGGATAGAGGAGGTTCTCACTCCTGCTCGAACCGCCCTGGTGTTGCAGCTGGTGGGCTCTCCTGAGGAGGAGTGTGAGGTCCATCGACAGTGGTGGGCTCAGCATCGTGTCGACGGTGTCGTCCTGGTCGACCCGGCCCGCAATGACCCGCGGTGGTCCCTCATGTCGGAGATCAACATGCCGTGCACCGTCGTCGGAGCCACGGAGGACACCCCGTTGCCCGGCATCCATATCGATGACGCCACTGCTGCGCGGAGCATTGTCAACCATTTGGCCGACCAAGGGCATCGTCGCATTGCCTATATCGGCGGTGACCCGACCCTCGAGCACAGCATGGTCCGACGCCAGGTCTTCGCCCAGGAGGCGGAGAGTCGCGGAGTGGTCGTCATCGAGGCAGCGGCCAGCGACTACTCCGAGCAGTCCGGAATTCAGGAGACCAGCGCTCTTCTTTCCAGGCCTGACCGTCCCACCGCCATCGTCTATGACAATGAAGTACTGACTCTGGGAGGCATCACCTCCCTGACGCAGCACCGGTTACGGATCTCTGCGGACGTCTCCGTCGTGTCCTTCGAGGATTCCCCGACATGTCGAGTGATACCGCCCGGAATCACCGCTCTGCGTCGTGATCCGTCAATTCTGGGTAGGGACGCCGTCGCGATGTTGATGAGCATCGTTGATGGCCAGGACGTGGAGGACATCACCGAGCAGCCGCCTGAACTTGTCGTCCGGGGTTCCACAGGGCAGCTTTGAACGTCTGGCTGCCCCGGGAGATTGGAATGGGCCAACGACAAGACGGTCGGAACCCTTCTGGTTCCGACCGTCTCCTGAATTGGGTGTAGGTCGCTCAGCCTTTCACGCCACCGCTCTCCACGCCACGGAAGAAGACCTTCTGCATCGAGGCGAAGACGACGATGATCGGTATGAGGGCGATGATCGTTCCGGCTGCGACCTCACGCGGGTCGGTCGACATCGTTGAACTGAGGTACTGCATGCCGACGGTCAGGGTGTACTTGTCAGGATCGTTGAGGACGACCAATGGCCACAGGAAGTCGTCCCAGGCCCCGATGAAGGAGAACACCGCAACCACCGAGGCCATCCCCTTGATGTTGGGCCAGACCACGTGCCGGATCTTGTCCCATGTGTTGGCTCCGTCAACGGTCGCCGCATCGAGGACCGACGGAGGGACTGCCCGACAGGCGGTGGCCATGAGGAGAACGTTGATGGCACCGACGACACCGGGGATGGCGACGCCAGCCAGGGTGTTCGCCAGGCCCATGCCCTTGATGACGAGGTACTGGCTGGTCAGCGTGACCTCACCGGGAAGTAGGAGGACCGACAGCAGGATGCCCATGACGACCTTCTTGCCGCGGAATTTCATGCAGGTCAGTGCATAACCGGCCAGGGAGGCCAGCACGACGTTGCCGATGACGCAGACAGCGGCGACGATGACCGAATGCCAGGCGTAACTGAAGATCGGGACGACATGGGCAACGCGACGGTAGGCGTCGACGCTGAAGTCTTGGGGGATGAGATGGGGCGGGAAGGAGTAGACGTCCTCGCTGACGCCTTTGAGGGAGGTGGACAGCTGCCACAGGAAGGGGCCGACCGAGATGATGACGACGAAGATCAGCAGGATGTACCGCCCGATGAGTCCGGCAAGGGTGGGGCGGGTCGGGTCGAATGCCCGCCGGCTACGCCACGGCTTCTGCTTGGCAGGACGAGTTGCGCTGGAAGTGCTCATGCCATCGTCTCCTTCGTGGCGGCCTGGACGGCTGCTGCCCGGCGGGCACGGCGGCCAGCCTGCTTGGGCTTGTGGCCAGCCTGCTTGGGCTTGCGGCCAGACCGCAGGTCCTTGTTGTTCGCCCAACCGATGGTTGCTAGCGGAATGAGGGTGAGGAAGAACAGCACGACTGACAGGGCCGACGCATAGCCGAGCTGTCCGGACAGACCGGTACCGACCTGTTTGATGATCATGACGAGACTGGAGTCCTCACCGCCTGGGCCACCAGTTCCATTCGTGAGGACGTAGAGCTCGGAGAAGATCCTCATCCCGGACACCGCAATGAGAGCGGTGATGAGAACCATGGCCGGCCTGATCCCGGGGATGGTGACGTTGCGGAACCGCTGGAAGCTGCTTGCGCCATCGAGGGCGGCGGCTTCATGGAGGTCATGGTCGACGTTTCCGAGGGCCGCGAGGTAGACGATCATGTAGTACCCGAGGCCCTTCCACACCGTCAGCAGGATCGCGCAGCCCAACAGCTTCCACCGATCGACAAGGAAGGGGATGGAGCTGTTCGCGACACCCATCCACTGCAGGGACTGGTTGATGAGACCACGGGAGTCGAACATCCAGCTCCAGATGAGGGCCACGACAACGACCGAGGCAATCACCGGGAAGTACGCCACAGTACGGAAGAACGAGATCCCGGGGATCTTCTTCTCGACGAGCAAGGCCAACAGCAACGGCAGGATCGTCAACAGTGGGATGCACACGATGACGTAGATGAAGGTTGTCGCCATGGCATTCCAGAACATGTCGTCGTGCCACAGCTCGACGTAGTTGTCGAAGCCGATGAACTCCCCGCCGACGAGGGGCCGGGTGTTCGTGAAGGACAGAATGATCGTGTTGATGAAGGGGTAGAGGGCGAACACGACGGTCCACACGACTGCCGGAGCCACCAACAACCACGGGGTGTACCAGCGGTGGGAGTTCATGGGCGCAGATCCTTGGCGGAGTAGGGGCGTTGTCAGCGGGGAGGTGAGCCGGCCCCGCATGGGGAGCGGGGCCGGCTGAGGATCACTTCGCGATGTGGTCGTTGCAGTACTTGACGGCGTTGTCGAGGGCGTCCTTGGCCTTGATGTCACCACGCATGGCCGAGGAAATCTGCTGGCCGACGTAGGTCTTCATGGCGTCGGTGTAAGCCATCGGCTCGCCGATCTGCGCATCCTTCATTTCCTCCGCGAGGGCCTCGGCAGCCTTCTTCATCTGTGGATCATCGATGACCGAGGTGAAGGACTCCGGGTTCTCGTTGGCCTCCTTGGTGCCGGGCAGGAAGCCCTGGGCCAGCTTGACGAACTCGACCTGGTTCGCGTTGTTGGTGACGTACTTGGCGAAAGCCAGCGCCAAGTTCGGGTTCTTGGAATCGTTCGAGACGCAAATGCCCTGGACGAAAAGAGGTGGAACGCCGATGCGCTTCGTCATCGCGACGTGAGGAGCGAGCTTCGGGGCGTCCTTCTTGAGGTCGATCGGGAAAGAGGCCGAGCCGGTGGTCCAGGCAACCTTGCCCTGGATGAAGAGCTTTGAGTTGCCCAGGTAGTTGTTCTGCAACACCTCCGGCGGCATGGCCTTCTTGGCATAGAGCTCGACGTACTTCTCGATGATCTTGACAGCCTTGTCGGTGTTGAAGGTGAACTTGCCGTCCTTGAAGACCTCGACGTCTTGGGCTGCGAGATCGCCGAGGGTTGGAGCGGTGGAGATGAGGGGCATCTTGCCGCCGGACTTCTCGGCCATGGTGATGGCTTGCTCGTAGAGCTCGTCAAGGGTGGTCGGCAGCTTCTTGGGATCGAGACCGTACTTCTCGAAGGCCTGGGTGTTCCACCAGTTGAGGTCGGTGCCGAGGTACCACGGGTAGCCGTAGACCCCGTCGTGACCATCGAAGGTGTAAGCATCGATGCCGCCCTTGGCGTATGTGTCGATGGTCTTGGTATCGGCCTTCTTGAGGTCCATGACCTTGTTGGCCTTGAGGAGCTGCCATGCGAAGTTCGGAGGCATGTTGACGACGTCGGGCAGTTGACCGGCGGTGGCCTGCTGCTGGACCTTCTCCTCGTAGCCCTCACCCGGCTGGTCAATCCACTTGATGGTCGTGCCGGGATGCTCCTTCTCGAAGGATTTGACGAGCTTCTCGAAGTACGGGGTGAATTTCTCGTTCTTGAGCGACCAGGTCTGGAACTGGATGCTGCCCTCGAGCTTGGCGGAGGAGTCGATGGACGTCTGGCTCGACGGCTTATCTCCCGATCCGCTCATGCCGCATGCGCTGGCAGCTAGGACAGTCGCCAGTGCGGCCGTACCACCGAGAAGTTGACGTCGGCCGATGGTGAGGTTTGCCATGTTCTCTACTTCTTCCTTGAAGGGGGTCCAGCGGGATCCGATTCCAGCGTCGGTGTCGAACCCCAGCGAACTAATACGCTTTAGTTCAGAGTGCCTGAGACGGCGTGCACAGTCAAGCTGACACACAGTTTTGGTCTGGCGTCGATCTCCGTTGTACAGTGGCCAGTCGGTCATGACCTCGTCGTGTTCCACCGGTCGAAGGGATCTTTGCGATGAATACCACCCATCGCCACCCCGACGCACACTCGGATCTCGTCATCGAGACCCATTCGCTGCGTCGGCAGGTGGGTCAGATGACCCGGATTCAACGGACGGTGCCCGCTCCGGCGGATCTCGGTGTCGACATGATCGGCGTTCCCGAGAACTCCCCTCTCGATCTCGACCTTCGGTTGGAATCGGTGGGTGAAGGAGTTCTCGTCACCGGGGCCGTCGAAGCCACCCTGAAGGGGGAGTGCTCTCGCTGTCTGGATCCCATCGAGGAGGATCTCGTCCTTGACATCCAGGAGCTGTACTTCTACCCGGACAAGGAGGCTGAGGAAGACGCCAGTCGGGTCAGTGCCGAGGAAACGATCGACCTTGACCCTGTCGTCCGTGCTGCGGTGGTGCTGAACCTGGCGTTCAGCCCGCTGTGTCGCGACGACTGTGAGGGACTTTGTCCAGACTGCGGCGCCAACCTCAACGATGACCCGGACCATGACCATCCGGATCGGATCGATCCACGCTGGGCGGCTCTGCAAGGGCTTGTCAGCGAGGATGATTCGGACAGGTCCTGAACGTTCCCCAACGGCGTCCGTGTCATACGGATGCCACATCCGAAGCACACCAAGGAGAAGATCGTGGCCGTCCCGAAGCGGAAGATGTCCCGCAGCAACACCCGGCACCGTCGTTCGCAATGGAAGGCGGTTGCTACCAATCTCGTCACCTGCGCCAACCCGGCATGCGGTGAGAAGCACCTGCCCCACACCGCATGTCCCGCGTGCGGCGAGTACGGCCCGCGTGGTGATCGCCGCCAGGTTGCCGAGGTCTGAGATCAGCACCGTGAGCGCACGAAAGGACCAGAACGTCAGTTCACCCGAGTACGGGGAGTGGCCTTTCCTGGGTCTTCTCAAGGAGTTGGGGATCAGATGTGACCCCCAACTCCTTGATCTCGCGCTCACGCATCGCTCCTATGCCTTTGAGAACGGTGGGATTCCCACCAACGAGAGGCTGGAGTTCCTCGGTGACGCCGTCCTCGAGGTTGGCGTTACCGATTACCTCTACCGCGCCTTCCCGGACAAACCGGAAGGTCAGCTCGCCAAACTGAGGTCAGCCGTCGTGAGCACGGTGTCCTTGGGACGGTTGGCCCGTCGCCTCGGCATCGGGCCGCGTATCAAGCTGGGCAAGGGCGAGGAACGTACCGGCGGCCACGACAAGACGTCGATCCTGGCCGACACCACCGAGGCCCTGTTGGGTGCCGTCGAGCTGTCCTCGGGGTTGCCGGACGCCCTCCGCCTCGTCCATCATCTCTTCGATCCCCTCGTTGACGAGGCGGATCGATCCGGAGCCGGCACCGACTGGAAGACAGTTCTCCAGGAGTACTGCTCTGAGCAAGGGTTTGAGGCTCCGCGATACGACATCGTCGGATCTGGCCCGGACCACAATCGCCGCTACCGTGCCAGGGCAGAAGTGGGTGGAAAGCTGCACGCTGCCTACACCGGCCACAACAAGAAGGAGGCCGAGCAGGGAGCGGCCCAGCTTGCGGTTGCCGCACTGATCCCTCCCCGCACTGGTGCCTGAGCTTCCTGAGGTCGAGACAGTACGAGCCGGACTCGAGAGTCTCGTCATCCCCTCGGCCGTCGAGCGGGTCGACGTCGTCGATGTCCGCGGGTTGCGCCCAACCGGTGGTTCGGAAGAAGCCAGAGTCTTCGAGGCGACTCTGACTGGTCGCCAGTTCACCGCCATCAATCGCCGGGGCAAGTACCTGTGGTTCGTCCTCGACGACGGCACGGCGATGCTGGCCCACCTGGGGATGAGCGGACAGTTCCGTGTCGTCGACAGGGAAGCCCCACGGCATCGCCATACCCGTGTTGTCATTGGCCTTGGTGACGACCGTGACCTACGTTTTCTGGATCAGCGCACCTTTGGCGGACTTACTCTCGCCCCGCTGATTGACGGTGTGCCCGGGCCGGTCGCCCACATTGCCCCTGATCCCTTCGAGGATTCCTTTGACGTCGATGAGGTTGCGCGACGACTGCGCGCACGCAGGTCGACCGTCAAGCGCAGCCTGCTCGACCAGACACTGGTATCCGGTGTCGGCAACATTTATGTCGACGAAACCCTGTGGCGGGCTCGTCGTCACCCGGAGACCCCGTGCTCGCGCCTCAGCCAGCGCAAGGCTGTGGAGTTGTTGGAGACAGCGCGCGAGGTGATGTCCGAGGCGATTACCCAGGGTGGGACATCCTTTGATGCCCTGTACGTCGATGTCAATGGTGAGTCGGGGTACTTCGACCGCTCGCTGGATGCTTACGGACGGGAGGGGCTCCCGTGCAAGCGTTGCGGGACGCCGATGGTGCGGGAGCACTTCATGAACCGGAGCTCGTTCCGGTGTCCGAGATGCCAGCAGTTGCGTTGACCTCGGTGAGCGCGGGGCGACCGTGTTCTACCCGAGGGTGTGGGCAAGTTGCAGGACGCGTTCAAACTCTGGCTGCGAGGCAACATCAGCGAGTTTCGTCGTTCGCCGGATGTGTGTAGCGAGGACGAGGGACAACTCGGCGATTTCGCCGAGCGCAATGTCTCGGTCGAAGCGCGCTCGGTCGAGAGTTGTTCCCGGCATAGAGCGGATGATCTCGAAGTATTGGGTGAGAAACTCTTCGCGAGCGTCTGTCGGCTGAACGTAGTAGCCACCTTCGGGCTTTTTGCCAAAAGCAACGAATCGTGCGGGATCGCCGAAGTACGGGCTGATGTCAGCATGACCGAAATCGATGATTGTGGCGTCATGCCCATCCCAGAGCACATTCATCGGAAGCAGAGCGTCCTCGCACAACGTCGATGGTGCGCTCGCCGCGCGATCAGCCAGTTTGGTGAGGGCTAAGGACAGCGAGGGGAGATGTTTTGCGACCAGAGCGAATTTCTCGGCGCTGGTTCCGTTGACGTTCGTGGCGGGGGACTCTGACCAAAACCGTGCATGGAGGCCTGCCAAACTCTTCCCTGCGGCGGTTGTAGCTTCCCTGCGCAGACACTGGAGATCCTCGCCGCCTCGCTCCTCGAACGCATGCCACGTGTGGCCGTCTACAACTGCGGTTCCGAGCAACTGAGGCACAGGCAGATCGGGCTGCCCTTCAAGCCATCGCTCGTAGACGACGCCTTGGCCATCGTTGAGTTTGACCACTAGCCGCGGGTTTCCTGCGGCGAGGTAGACGTTGTACTCTTTCTCAAAGCCCAGATCGATGTACTTTCCCAGCAATTGTCGGTCGCTCAGTTCGAGGGCATTCAGTACTGGCTCCAACTCGCCTTGATCGCAGGATCGTATCGACATCCCTCTTGTCGTCACGATTCAGAGGCTACTGACTTCTGAATCGTGACAACGCTGAATTCCGATGATGTCCGGCACAGATCAGTATGCGTCGACGACCTCAGCGTCACAAAGTCGTGAAGTCGGGTTACTTCGATCGGACCCTTGACGTGTACGGAAGCCAGGGCAAGGAGTGTCGATGTTGCGGCACCGTCATCGTTCGGGAGTCCTTCGCGAACAGGTCGTCGCACCGGTGCTCCCGGTGTCAGCGCTCGCGTCGGTGACCCGGTCATGTCCGTTCCCAGACCTCGACAGGTCTTGGTACGACGACGAACAGTGGGCGAGGTCGCGCCGCGTCGAGGTGGGGAGGCCACGCCGGTGATCTGGCGGTGACCTTGGCACGAAGGTGCTCCATCTCGTAATCGAGCTGTTCAGAGGTTACGGTGAGTGGCCTTCATGGCGCTGGATCGGATGTGATCCTCGTACGGCCAAAGCAGTAGCCGCGCTCAGTGACTTCGTCGGTCAGGCCTGTCAGGATCAAGCCTCCACAATCGCACGTGTTGTCTTCGCTTTCGGGTGTTGCTGATGGGCACACCCATTTCTTGGCCCCTCCTTGTCGGGCATATCATGTCGCGGGTGATCATTGACCCACCTGTACCTGCGAGACGACGCCTCAAGAAGCGTCACTTCATCGAGTTCTTGAAATTCGGAATCGTGGGTGGCTCCGGATTCGTGGTCAATATCGTCGTTGCCATCATCATGAACAAGTTGAATGGTGGCACCGAGCATGCCCAGGACATCCTGTTTAACTTGGCGGGTACACGATGGAACTTCCGTTTCACCAGCCTCGTCTGGTTGGTGGGTTTTGTGGTGGCAAACGTCACGAACTTCCAGCTCAACCGATCCTGGACCTTCAAGCGGGAGCGCCGCCGCGGCTGGTGGCGCGAGTTCTGGCCCTTCTTCGCCGTGGGGTCCGTGGCAGCGATCATCGGCATGTTCATCAAGATTCTGTTCACCAATCCAACCTCCCCGATCTACCTCCCCGAGCCGTGGTTCCACGAGAGCAAGGGATTCCACTCTCGTGAGTACTGGTCGCAGATCTTCGCCATCATCGTGACCATGCCCATCAATTTCGTCGTCAACAAGTTGTGGACGTTCCGAGCAATCAAGCACTCTGGTGAGGTTCCCATGGTGGGTCCCGCTGTTTCTCCGGAGAATCTTGACGCGGACGACTCGTCCGAGGTGCGTCAGCACGTCTGAGAGACGCCTCGCATCAGGTACCCTGAATTTTCGGTACCCCGTTGACGGAAAGGTCGTGCTCGGATGGTCGTTTTCATCATCGCGATGATTCTTATCCTGGCGGTCGCGCTGGGCGTCTGTGCCGTGGTGATGTTTGGGTTGCGCCATCCTGGTGACGATCCCGATGCGAGTTTCTGGCGTCATGCTGCCACCCGGGTCGGGGAGGATCTCAGTGGTGTCCGACGCCGTTGAGGCGTTGCGAATCCTTGGTGCCGTGATGTGAGCGGCTAGTATCGGCGGACGTGGACCTGACTTACCTGATTTGGATCATTCTCGGCATCCTCGTCCTCGTGACGGTGGTTGCCGCCGTCACCGCTGGGATCTCACGACGTAAGGCGCTTCGCGAGGGTTCCAAGCCTGCGGAGGTTGAGCCGACCCCGACCAAGGAACCCGAGGCCACTGGTGAGGAGAAGCCTGAGGCTGGTGCGACCGCGGCCCCTGCTCCTGCGACCGAGCCTGAGGCGCCGTCCGAACCCAGGGTTGAGACTCCGGAGGCTGCGGGCTCGCGGATGGCACGACTCCGTCGCCGTCTGGCCAACAGCAACAACGCCTTGGCCCGTGGTCTGGCAGAGCTCCTGAGCGCCGACAAGCTCGACGACGACACCTGGGATGACTTCGAAACCACCCTCATCACCTCTGATCTTGGCGTGGGCCCGACCACGGAACTGGTCGAGAAGCTGCGCTCGGAACTGGCGATTGACGGCGTCTCCGACCCGGCCCGGGCCCGCGGGATCTTGCACCACGAGCTGGTCGAATTTGTCGGACCAGACATGGATCGGTCCATCAACCTCGATCATGCGGAGGGTAAGCCGGCAGTCGTCCTCATGGTCGGAGTCAATGGCACGGGCAAGACGACGACCTGCGGCAAGTTGGCCCGCGTCCTGGTCGCAGAGGGCAAGACGGTCCTCCTCGGTGCCGCAGACACC
>OGSL01000415.1_pt1 | contig 11735 bp, 11 predicted proteins | sample 1573881 | NCBI WGS metagenome assembly OGSL01 (sample SAMN03295838, study PRJEB24534) | human gut metagenome | isolation source: fecal sample 6 from infant 5 | host: Homo sapiens | place: USA: Pittsburgh, PA | collected 2014-07 | reverse complement strand
CCGCCGAAGGCGCCGAGGTTGCCTTCGAGGGTGAGCCGGACGACACCGGCGCCACCGCCCCGTCGACGTCCCCGTCCTCCGAGGCTTCCGCCGCTCCGTCGGCCAGCGCTCCGACCACCACCTCGGCTGCTCAGGCCGAGAAGGTCGCCGCCAAGGCTGCCGCTGCCCAGGAGGCCGTCGACAAGGAAGCTGCCAAGGATGACGCCAAGCCGGCCAAGACCGGTGAGGGCTACACCCAGCTGACGGTCGAGCTGCCGACCAAGGACCTGGCTGCCGGCGCACACCAGCTGGCCGTCACCGCCACTGACCGCGCCGACCATCGTACCGACGTCGCAGTGCCGTTCACGGTGGACGCTGCTCCTCGCATCGAGGGGCCGGACGCCCTGGTCGTCAACCCCGACGAGAACGTCCTCGACCAGATCCGCGCTGCCTACAAGGTGGTTGACGATCTCGACGGCAACCTCGTCGTCAACGCCAACTTGAGCGGGCTCGTCATGGACCAGGCCGTCCCGGTTGTCCTGACCGCGGTCGACTCGGCCGGCCACGTCGCCACCAAGACCGTGCAGATCACCATGCAGCGTCCGGAGCGGACCCTGACCGGTGAGTGCGGCTCGATGAAGGGTCGTTTCGCCAAGGCTGACTCGATCTCAATCACCTGCCGCACCGACGCCAACGGGGACGTCATCGTCACCGTGAAGAATGCTGGACCGACCGTCAACGGAACGCTGACCCTCAATGTGCCGACCGATCGCAAGATCCTCGTCCTCGAGAATGGCAAGGTCGTCGGGACTGCGAAGGGCCAGGTCGTTAACGGCAAGGTTGTCCTCAACGCCCCGTCGAAGATCACTCTCGACTTCGTCGCCAAGAAGGCTGACGCGGGTGACACCCAGCCAACCATTCCGGGCAAGACGAGGCCTGGACACGGCACCAAACCTGGGCACGGCACCGACCCGGGTCATGGCACGAAGCCTGGCCACGACACCAAGCCCGGTCATGACACCGAGCTTGGCGACGACAGATCCAATGGTTCCGGGACTCCGCATCGTCACTACCAGCTGCCTTCCACCGGTGGTGACCCCGCAACTGGCCTCACGGGCCTGGCTGGTCTCGCCGGACTGGTAGCGCTCGCCGGCATGGCAGTGTCGGTCATCCGCAAGCCGCGTCGCTGACGCCTGGCAACGCATCGCCCCTTCACCTGTTGGTGAGGGGGCGATGTTCGTTGTGGGGGTTCTGGCAGGGACTGAGATCGAGGCCTGCTGTGGGGGCTGTCTCCGTCAGGGGCCTGACGACGATGCGTCGCGGTGGTGAGGTGTCAGCGGCCGCGTGGCGGCCCAGGAATGAGGATTTCCCCGCCGGCCCGCCATGCGCGCAGGCCGGATGCAAGGAAGTCGCAGGTGTAGCCCTTCTCCCGTACCCGGTCCACCAGGTGACCGGATCGGAAACCGGTGTCGCACACCAGGACGAAATGCGGATCGGGTTCAGCCAACGGGTCATCGCCATAGACTGCGGTGAACGGGTCGGCGATCAACTCCTTGGGGTTGATGAGCCGCGACCCAGGGGCGTGGCCGGCCTCATACTCGCGGGGAGTCCTGACGTCGACGAGAACTCCTCCCTTGGCGAGGATGTTGAGGACGTCGGAAAGCTCAAGGCCTCCCTCGGCCATTCCATGATTCATCAGCAGGTCGCGCAGTCCCATGTCTGCACAGTCTAGGGAAAGTGACCGAACGGTGATTCACACCGTCTCGTACTGGGTGGCGACTCACCCGATGGCGAAAATTCCCGGCATGGCAGGGCCCGGGAAGCGTCAATGCGCGTTCCCCGGGCCTGCTGACGAAAATGGTCACTCTCTGCTCGACGCTGTCTGTCCACGAGCGGGCTGTGGCTCAGACGCTGATGCCCTCCAGTACCGCGCGAATCTCCTGCGGAGTCGAAGCCGACATCAGACGGTTGCGGAAATCAGCCTTGACGAGGTTCCGTGCCAGGGAGGCCAGGATCCGCAGGTGCTCGTTGCTAGCTGCGGCCGCGGGAACAGCGATGAGGAAGACGAGGTTGGCCAGGGAACCGTCCGGGGCTCCCCAGTCCACTCCCTCGTCACTGCAAGCAAAGGCCAGGGCCGGACGATCGACGCCATCGCACTTGCCGTGCGGAATCGCGATGCCGTCACCCAGGCCGGTGGTTCCGACGTCCTCACGGGCGCGGACGGCCTTGATGAGCACATCGCGGTCGACCAGCGCGCCGCTGGCACCGATGAGGTCAACCATCCTCTCGATGGTGTCATTCTTGTTCCCTGCACTCAGGGACAGATCAATCGATCCTTCGGCGAGCAAATCTGCAATCGTTGCCATGTTGTTTCTCCTAACGATGCCGTTGTGGGGTCAAGGTCACGCCGCGACGGCACGTTCCTTCTTCCGAGCTGCTGCTTTCTTGAGGGCCAAGGACATGAAAGCCGTCACCAAGGCACCGATGATGATCGCGGCGAAGAAGCCGAGGATGGGGCTGCACGCGCCGAATACGCCGACGATCGGTCCGCCGTGCATGACGACGTCGTGCACCCCGAACATGCCGGCCAGCACAGCGGCAACGGCTCCACCCACCATGTTCGACGGGATGACACGGGCCGGGTCAGCTGCGGCGAACGGGATGGCACCCTCGGTGATGCCGAACAGACCCACGAAAAGAGCGGCGATACCGGCGTCACGCTCCTGTTTGGTGAATAGATGACGACCCATGAGGGTGGCCAGGCCCATGCCGAGCGGGGCGACCGGGATGGCGGCTGCGGCCAGACCCATGACCTTGCCCTGGTCGACGGCGATTATGCCGCCGGCGAAGAGGAAGGCCACCTTGTTGACCGGCCCGCCCATGTCGAAGCTGACCATGAGGCCGATGATGATGGCGCCGATGAAACCGGTGTTGAGGCCGGTCTTGGCTCCGTCGGGGGCAGTCGTCGTCAGGTAGGGGAACTGATCGCCGCTGTTGGCGATGAAGCCGGATACCATGCCGACGACGAGGCCGGGACGGTCAGCGATGGCCTGAGCTATGAAACCGGCGAGCACCGGAATCATGAGGGAGAAGGCCAAGGTTCCGATCTGCAGGATGGTCTACCAGAAGCTGCCCTCGGGGACGGCGACGCCGCCAGCAGTGGGCTTGCCGCCGATGCCCAGGGCCAGGGCGATCATGATGCCGCCGCAGACCACGAAGGGGATCATGTGGGAGACACCGGCCATCAAAGCGGCGTAGAGGGTATGCCCGACGGAGCCCTTGTCGTCCTTGCCGGGCTTGGCATGGGTGACTCCAGCGGAGACCTCGGCGGACTCGGTTTCGATCTCCTCCTTGGTCCCGCCATGAACGGGGGCGGACAGGGCCTTCTCCATGAGTTCGGCCGGACGGGATATGCCGTCCTGAACACCGGTGACGAGGCGCGCTTGCCGTCGAAGCGGGACAGGTCGACCTCGGTGTCAGCCGCGATGATGACGGCATCGGCCTCGCGGATATCCTCGGCGGTCAGCTCGTTCTCGACGCCGATCGACCCCTAGGTCTCGACCTTGATCTGGTCACCAGCTTCCTTGGCCGTCTCCTCCAATTTCTCGGCTGCCATGTATGTGTGGGCAATACCGGTCGGACACGCTGTGATTCCGATGTATTTCTTCATCGTTCTCCTTGATGTGGGGGTGCGCTCGCCCGTCATTGTCGGGCCCTGGTGTGACTCGTTGTTGTCGGCGTCAATGTCCGACGTAATCAGATCCGTCAGGCGACTGGGGGCTCTCCACACCACAACGAGCGGGTCCCCACGAATATCCTCGCCAAACCAGGCACGTTCGGTCATGCTACCTGCCACCTTCTGCACGATCCCCATCGACCTTGAGCTGTCCTCGAGCCGGGTCCTCGAGACCCCGCCAGCACGCGGCGAGAGTCTCCCGGTGACAAAAATCTCCGCCTCACCAGGCACCTACGTACTGGAGTGCCTGGTCCGTGCCCGTACTGACGAAAAACGTCAAGGAGAACCAACGGATAGGTCAGGCTCCATCACGGCTTGCCGATACGTTGGTGACCTTCAGCCCTTTCGGGTGCGATCGGAGGTCACGGGCCTCTGGACATATGTCGCGTCGTCGTCAAGACCCTTGCACGGTGGCTGGATCTGGCCGCGTCCGCCAACCCGCCTTTCCCAGGCACGATCGACGGCATTCTCGTTGGCGGCGAACCAATCCCGCAAGGTGGAGCGAAGATCGGACTCCACGGGCATGTGAGCCGCGTCGCCGGCGAGATTCACCGCCTCGGTCGGATGCTCGTTGACATCGTAGAACTCACTCGGACCGTCCGATCTGTCAACTAGCTTGGGGGAGCCGTCAAGAATCATCCGACCGCCGCCATATTCGTCATAACTGATCACGGAGGCCTCGGCGTCATCGGCTTTCTCGCCAGCCACCAACCCGGCAGGACAGCAGCTCGCCCGTCACACCGATTTGCCACGCGAGCTGCAAAGAACTCAGTCCTTGGAGTTCTCCTTACCGGCCTTCCGACGCACCGCGATCCTGCTGTACATCTCCTCGACGATCTCGGTGAATCTCTTCTCCACCTCACGCCGTCGCACCTTGAGGGTCGGTGTGAGCAGGCCATTGTCCATCGTGAACTCGTCCCACAGCACCCGCAGGTCACGGATCTGTTCCTGGTGAGGCAGCTTCTCCGTGATCTCGGCCACGCGACGCCGAATCTCCTCGGCCAGCTCCTCGGATCGCAGCATCTCCGGCCCGGTCATCGACGAGATGTGCAGCCTCTCGGCGATCTCCTCCACCTGAGGCAGAGAGGGCTTGACGAGCAGGGTCAGGCACGGACGATTGTCGCCCAGCAGCACCGCATGCTCGAAGAGAGGATCCTTCATGAGGGAGTTCTCGATCGGCTGCGGGGAGATGTTCTTGCCATTGAGGGTGACGATGATGTCCTTGAGCCGATCGGTGATGACGAGGAAGCCGTCGTCGTCGATGTACCCGATGTCGCCGGTGTGCAGCCAACCGTCCTCGATCGCCGCAGCCGTCTCCTCCGGGGCCTTCCAGTACCCCTTCATGATGTTCGGTCCGCGGTAGAGGATCTCCCCGTCGTCAGTCGTCGACATCCGGCTGCCCACCAGCGGCCTACCGGCAGTGCCGAACTTGCATCCGCCAGGGGAATTGAAGCTCACCAGCGGGGATGCCTCCGTCAGGCCATAACCCTGGCACACCAGCAGACCGCACGCGGCGAAGAACTCCTCGACCTCCTTGCGTAATGGCGCACCACCGGCCGCCAGCACGGTCTTGGGCCCTCCGACGGCGTCACGAATGGCCTTCAGGACGAGACGATCGGCCACCTTGTGTCGTGCTTCCAGCGAGACGCTGGGACGACGTCCGTCCTGCTTGGTCTGCCACCACTCGCGCCCGACCGCGAGCGACCATTCGAAGATCTTGAGCTTGGCGGGTGAATCGGCGACCTTCTCCCGCGCCACCTTCATAACCTGCTCATAGAGTTTCGGCACCGAAACAAAGAGGGTCGGACGAACCTCTGCCAGCATCTCCGAGATCGTCTTGGGATTCGGCACGAAGGTGTTGAGGCAGCCGTGCCGGATGACCACCATCGACCAGCCCCACTCCAGGGCGTGCGACAAGGGAAGGAAACTCAGCGAGTGGTCGGCCGGGGTGAAGTCGAAGAAGGCGTCAAGAGCCTGCAACTCGGCCAGGGCCGCACGATGGCTGATCATGACTCCCTTGGGCTCCCCTGTGGTCCCCGAGGTGTAGATGAGGGCGGCGACGTCGTCGGCGCATGATTGCCTCATGCGCTCCTCGACGACGGGCTGCATCTCCTCAGAGGCCCCAGCCTGGCGGACCTGTTCCAGGGAGAGCACCGTCAGCCCATCGTGATCACCAACGCGATCGGCCGGGTCGATCAGCACGACAGTCTCCAGGCAGGGCATCTGGCCCCGTGCTTCGAGAATGCGATCAAGCTCCTTGGGTCCAGCGGTGACGATGGCCCGAACCCCAGCATCAGTGACGATGTGGACGATCTGGTCGGGAGTTGACGTCGGGTAGATCGGCACCGGAACGACGCCGATCGTCATGCCCGCAAGATCAGCCTCGATCCACTCCGGGCAGTTTCCGGCAAACAGCGAAATACGATCCCCCCGCTGCAAGCCATCCTCGGTCAGTACCCCGGGGGTGACGAATGCTCGCGCCAAACCGGCAACGCGTCGACCCGTCTCAGCGTAGGTGCGAAGGATCCACTGGCCATCCTGACGAACCCGAGTCGCGGGACGAAAACCATGGTTCGCGACCGTGTCACGGAACATGTGGGCAAGGTGATTCTCGACGAGACTCTCGCCCGGTATCGGCTGGCCAAGAAGTTCCCCAGCTGGGTCGAGTTCAGCCTTGTGGAACCGATGTGTGCTCGATGTCATGACCGTTCCCCCTCGCCGGTGTAGACCTGACACCCCCATCGTAATGTTCTCTGATCGTCCGACGTGGGTAGCCCTCACAAGCGTTCCCGCAGCCAGTCGATATCGCGTGCCTGACCCTCGGCATCCCCCGGTGTCTCGACGACGACCGGAGCGTCCGCAGCACGGATGACGTCGACGAGGGCGTCGGCTCCGCACTCCCCCTCACTCAGGTTGGCGTGGCGATCCCGTCCGGAACCAGCCGGTCCTTGCGAGTCATTGGCATGCACGAGGTCGATCCGACCCGTGATTCCACGGACGTCACCAACCAACGTCGTCATGTCGAGACCAGCCGCGAAAGCGTGACAGGTGTCCAGACAGAACCCGACATTCTCATGACCTGACGCGGCACCGATGGCCTCCCAGGTCCCTGACAATCTCTCCAGGAAGCGGGCCATCGCGTTGTCCCCGCCGGCGGTGTTCTCGACGAGGAGCGGCACCGGGAACTCGAAACCGTCGATGGCCTTGCGCCAGTTGTCCTGCCCCTTCTCGATCGACTCCCCGGCGCGTACGTGGCCACCGTGGACGACGACGCCTGTCGCCCCCACCTCGGCGGCGGCGTCAAGGGTCTGCTGCAACAGCTTGCGGCTGGGAATGCGAATGCGGTTGTTGAGGGAGGCAACGTTGATGACGAAGGCCGAGTGCACCACGAGCTTCAACCCGGCTTCCTCAGCAGCCTCTTTGAGGGCTTGGGCACCTCCGGGGAAGCCACAAACCGGCTTCTTCCAGGACTGCGGGTCCCCCAGGCTGATCTGGGCGATGTCGGCTCCGCGCGCTGCCGCCTGTGCCACGGCGTCGGCGGTGTCGACATGACCGCCAATGATCCACTTCGTCATGCCAACACTGTGCCACGAGGAACCGACCGTTCCGTGACTGACGCTGCTCGCTTCAGCGGAACGCCAACGAAAGTCCATTTGAAGATGGTGACCGTCCCCCGAGTGCCGTAGATTGGAAGGTATGGCAACGAGCATGGTCACGGGTGGAACATCAGGTATTGGCCGCGAGTTCGTCACCCAACTGGCTGCCCGTGGCGACGACATCGTGATCGTCGCCCGCGACACCGAGCGGATGGCCACCATCAAGGCGGACGTCGAAGCCCGTTACGGGGTGTCCGTCGAGACGATCGAGGCAGACCTCTCGCAGCGCGAGGACGTCGATCGGATAGCCGCACGTCTCGAGGATCCCGCCCACCACGTCGATCTGCTCGTCAACAACGCCGGCTTCGCGGTGCACGCTAAGATCCTCGATCCTGACGCCCTCGAACTGCAGGACCGCGCCTTCGAGGTCATGATTCGGGCAGTTCTGGTGCTCTCGGCCGCAGCCGGGCGCGCCATGAAGTCCCGCGGCCACGGAGCCATCCTCAACGTCTCCTCCTCGAGCGCCTGGATCAACACCGGCAATTACTCGGCCGTCAAGGCGTGGGTGCTCACCTTCACCGAGGGCCTCGCCAATGAGCTTGCCGGCACCGGCGTCAAGGCCATGGCCCTGTGCCCCGGGTGGGTCCACACCGAGTTCCACTCCCGCGCCAATGTCACCGCCAACCACCTGCCGGACTTCTTCTGGATCGACGCCGAGACCCTGGTACGCGAAGCCCTCAATGACCTCGATCATGGCAAGGTGGTGTCCATCCCCACCCCACTCTGGAAGTTCTTCATCGCAGTGGCCACTCACACCCCACGATCCGCCATGAGATTCCTGTCACGAACCCTGTCCTCGTCGCGGGACAAGGACGAACACCCACAACACACGTCGGGAGGCGAGGCCTGAGATGGCCAGCGTCAAGCCCACCAAGGACCGAGGCCGGTACACCAACGATCTTTCCGCTGTGACGCGGCAGGCAGCGAACATGCTCCTGCTGCGGCCACTGGTGTGGAAATTGGTCAAGGTGTCCGTGCACGGCGCGGACAATCTCGACGGGCTCGACGGCGCCTACGTGGCCGTCGCGAACCACTCCTCCCACCTCGATGCCCCGCTGGTCTTCGGGGCACTGCCGAAGCGACTCTCCAAGTATCTGGCAACCGGAGCCGCAGCCGACTACTTCTTCACCGCATGGTGGAAGGCCGTCGCGCCAGTACTCTTCTTCAACGCATTCCCGGTCGACCGAGGCAAGGGGAAAACCAAGCAAGGGGCTCGCAACCCACGCTCCCATCGCGGCATGGCAGGTTCCCTGCTGACCGACGGCGTCCCACTGCTGATCTTCCCGGAGGGGACAAGGTCGCGCACTGGAGCGATGGGTACCTTCAAGCCGGGCGCTGCCGCGCTGGCGATTTCGCGCGGGGTTCCCGTCATCCCGATTGCCCTGGTAGGCGCCTGGGCTGCCATGCCTTCCGAGCAGGCGGGCCTCCCCAAGGGTCGTCCCCCGGTCCACGTCGCGATCGGACACCCGATGGACCCCGTCGCCGGGGAGATTGCCCACGAGTTCTCCGAGCGGATTCGTCGTCAGGTCATTGAGCTGCACGACCAGACCGCCCGCGCCTACGGCATGCCTACCCTCGACGAATACGGACGCCACCGCGCCTTGAGCCAAACATCTGAGAGCGGTCACGCGACGTCCCAGACCAAGGACTCGACGGCTGAGTCATCTCAGCCGAATGGAGGTCAATGATGGATCGACCGGTCAAGATCAGGGAGGTCGAGGCCTGCCGGGTCATCTCGATGACCCGGGTGGTGTCCATCGACGAACCCGATCCGTTCATGGATGAGGCCTTCAAGGCTCTAGAACGTCTCGCCCCCGGCGATCCCACTCTCGACAAGGCCTCCCCCTTCGTCATCTACCACGACGGCCTCACCGCCGAGAAAAACGGCACCGTCGAGGTGTGCCAGCCGATTCAGGGCTCCATTGACGACTCTGTGCTGCCGGGGAACGTCACCGTACGCACCGTGGACACCCATCGGGAGGCCTGGGTGACGGTCACCAAGGCCGAACTCGAGTACCCCGACATCGACGAGATCTACGACGACCTCGACGCCTGGCTGGAGGAAGCCGGAATGGTACGTACTGACGCCCCTCGCGAGGTCTACTGGGCCAATTGGGACACCACCGGCATGGAAGATCCGGTCTGCGACGTCTGCTTCCCCATCGTCTGAGGCTCACCCGGATACGGGCGTCCTCACCCAAGCCCAAAACCAATGCGAAAGGCCCCGTCAGATACCAATGTGAAAGGCCCCGTCAGATGACGGGGCCTTTCGCACGAAACCCTGGATCAGCTGTAACGGACGGTCACCAGACCCTGTCCGGGAGCGATGGCATTCATCGCAGCGGTCGAGAGATCGAGGCAACGTCCACCGACGTAGGGACCGCGGTCATTGATACGCACGGTCACGGTACGGCCGTTGTTGACGTTGGTGACGCGGATCGTGGACCCCAGCGGGAGGGTCCGCGAAGCAGCGGTCAGGGCCGACGGATCGAAGGTCTCACCGGAAGCGGTGGGGCCACCGGCGGTGCCGTCGCCCTCGCCGTAGGTGGAGGCCACACAGGTGCTACCGCTGGTCACCGGATTCGAGGCGGATCCGGAATTCGAACGAGATCCAGCATTCGAAGTGGATCCGGAATTCGAACGCGATCTCGAGTTCGAACGGGAAGAGGCGGACGAGGACTCAGCCGTCTTCGTACCAACCTTAACGACCTGGGTCACCGGGGCCTTGACGACCTTGGTGGAAACCTTCTTCTCGGAAACCTTCTTGCCGTCCTTGTAGACGACGGTCCAGGTCTCCTCGTTGGTGCCCTTGACGCCCTTGGTGGCGATCTCGGTCGCACCCTTGGCCATCGAGGGGTTCTCAACCCTCTTAGTGGAGAAGGGAACTGCCACGCGGCGCTTCTGGGACTTCTGATCAACCATGGTCAGGGTGATCTTCATGCCATCGGCCAGCGGGGTGCCGAGACCCGGCTTGCTGACGTCATTGGAGTCGACGGAAATCTTGGCAGCCTTGAGGGCATCGGCAACAGTCCCGACCGCACTGACCTTCTGAGTCTTGCCACCAGCGGTCACGGTGACGTCCTTGGCAGTCTGCATGGAGAAGGACAGACCAGTGCGGGAAATGTCCAAGGAGCGCGACACCGAGACGAGGTTGTCCGGATCGGACTGGTTCAGCTGATCCAGCACCTCGGAAACGTTCTTGGCGGTGGTCCACCGGACCACCTTCTTGCCGTCGATGGTGACGACGACACGGCGTCCGTAGTTGACGGTGATGACCTGACCGTCGTGGATCTCGGAGTCCAGCGAGGGTTGGACATCGTCATGGGGGCCAACAGTGATCCCATGCTGGGCGAGGGCCTGCTTGACCGTGCCCGGCTTGACCTTGCCCTGCTCGGAGACTCCGTCCACGGAGAAGGTCACGGTGTCTCGATCAAGCGCCTGGACCATCGTGAGACCACCAGCCGAGGTAAGGCTGAGGGCTCCGGCAATCGCGGAGGCTACAACTTTCGACATTCGACCACTTCAGTATCGGGGGCTCGAGGGCCCGGTACGGGGATCAGCGTCAGCCAAATCTGACATGCGCCAATGTGCCCCCGGTGGGAGGCACGGGCTATACCCTAGAGCAGTTCACCCGGAGAATCCAAAGATTTACTGAGAAACTTAAGATTCGCTCGCTCCTCACGTGCGTCTCGCAAGGTCCAGGCGGAGCGACGAGCCGAAGCGGGCCCACGAAAAACCGCGTCATGCAGCGGTTTTGTGGCCCCCGCCTCACTGCGAGCGGACCCAGCCAACCCATCTCAGCTTCTCAGTTTGAATCGCTCACTTCCGGGTGCCAGCGCACCAGCCTCATCGAGTTCGTCACCACAAAAATCGAGCTGAAGGCCATCGCCGCGGCAGCGATGACGGGACTCAACAGACCCACGGCGGCAACCGGGATGGCCACCACGTTGTAGGCGAAGGCCCAGAACAAGTTCTGACGAATGGTGCGGTCCGTGGCGTGCGCCAAGGACAGGGCCTCGACGGCGAGCCTCGGGTCTCCTCGGGTGCAGACGATGTCGCTGGCGGCGATGGCAACGTCGGTCCCGGTCCCCATGGCGACCCCCAAATCTGCCGCCTGAAGGGCAGCGGCGTCATTGACGCCATCGCCCATCATCGCGACGCGAGTTTCGTCAGCCTGCAGTCCCTTGACGACGTCAACCTTGTCCTCGGGCATGACCTCGCTGATGACCTCGTCGATACCCAGTTCTGAGGCCACGCGTGCGGCAGCGCCGGAATTGTCACCGGTTACCAGCACCGGACGTACACCGGCACCAAGGAGGCGGTTGACGGCGATGACGGCCTCCGGCTTGATCTCGTCGCTCACC
>OGSL01000409.1_pt1 | contig 11949 bp, 10 predicted proteins | sample 1573881 | NCBI WGS metagenome assembly OGSL01 (sample SAMN03295838, study PRJEB24534) | human gut metagenome | isolation source: fecal sample 6 from infant 5 | host: Homo sapiens | place: USA: Pittsburgh, PA | collected 2014-07 | reverse complement strand
CCGCCGTGGGGACCATTCACGAGTCGTCGAGCGGCACCTCGCGCCGCCATCGTCCTCGCTGAAGCGTTTGGCCTTCGACAGTGCAGCGGATCACTGTCACGTCATCCTGACGGGTGCCCGTTGGCGGAGATGGGACGGTGCTCAGCCCCTTGCCTGAATCCTGCCACCGACTACTCAGCAATCGTCGACCGCACTCGCACGGCCATGACCTCGGACGTCCGTGATCTCACAGATCGGCTTGCGGAACGAATCGCCCACCTGTCCGACGCCGAGCGCTTCGAGGAGGCCGCGGAATACACCGAGGACGCCCGAGAAGTACTGAGGGCCACCCGACGACGTGCCCGGTTGGCGTCCTTGGCGTCCTGTCCCCAGATTGTGGCGGCCCGGCGGGAAGCCGCTTTCTGGGAGATTCACGTCGTCCGACATGGCCGACTGGTTGGAGCAGGACGATGCCGCACAGGAGCCGACCCCATGCCCACCATCGATGCGATTTGCGCAACGGCGGAGAGCGTCGCCCCTCCCCCAGCAGGTCTACCGGCATGCACCGTCGAGGAAGCCGAGTTGGTTGCATCGTGGTTTGAAGAGCCTGGGGTCCGGCTCGTTGACATCACCGGGGAATGGTCATGGCCAGCCCACTGTTGGATGGCCACGGAAGAACTCGCCGTGCGAGTAGCCGCCTCACACCACCCAGGTGACGACGAGGGCGGCGAGACAGACCGCGAGGATTGCCAATCCCGCCCCTAGCTGGCGACGGTGTGAGGACCACCGGGTCTGCAGCCATGCCCAGCCAGACACCGCTCCAACGACAACTGCGCCGATATCGGCGATCCAGGTGTACGACCCAATCACGATGGCCCAGATGATGAACATCGTCAGCAACACAACGTCCGCGCGAACGTCCTGTTTCTGGACGTACTTGACGACCGCCGATGCCGCCATCAAGCCAAACAAGCCACACAGGGATCCTTCGAAGCAGTACGGCGCCCCCGCAAGGCTGATCGCCGTCGATCCACCAACCCCACACAGCAGGTACAGGAAGGCGAACTGCACCGAACCGGTCATCGGCTCGATCTGATGGCCGATGAGCACCAGGACCAAACCGCTCAGGACGGCACCGAAGATGGACGACGTCGTCAAGGAGAAGACCAGCGGCCGCCAGATCTGGAAGTCATAGGCCTTCACGGCTCCAGAGGCCAACATCGACGACAAGGGGGTGAATTGTGCCGCAATAGCCACCAGCACGGTCACGACGGCCAGGGCCAGCGACGCCGGACACAGTGCCGGGGCGGGGCGGACGGGGTGCTCACTCCATCGGTCAGGCATGAATCTCCTCCGGTCCAAAGCCGTCGATGACGGGGAAAGGCGACAGTGGTGGAAATGCCCCGAGGTGCGGCCACCTCGGGGCAGGCACCCTGGTTCTCGCGAACAAGCCCGCGGGGACCAGGGCACTAGGCGTCAGGACAGCTCGACGCTCTCGATGACGACCGGCTCGACCGGACGATCCATACGGCCAGTACGAACCTGAGCGATCTCGTCAACGACCTTGCGGGACTCCTCGTTCGCAACCTCACCGAAGATGGTGTGACGACGGTTCAGGTGCGGGGTCGGGGCGACGGTGATGAAAAACTGGGAACCGTTGGTGCCCGGCCCTGCATTGGCCATGGCCAGCAAGTAGGGCTTGGAGAAGACGAGCTCGGGGTGGAACTCGTCAGCGAACTGGTAGCCGGGGCCGCCAGTTCCGGTACCGAGGGGGCAACCGCCCTGGATCATGAACCCGTCGATGACACGGTGGAAGGTCAAGCCGTCGTAGAACTTGCCAGTGGTCGGCTGACCAGTGTGCGGGTCGACATACTCCTTGGTGCCGCCAGCCAGGCCGACGAAATTCTCGACGGTCTTGGGAGCCTGATCGGCAAAGAGATTGAGGACGATGTCGCCGTGGTTGGTGTGCAGAGTCGCGGTAGAGGCCACCTGCCTGCCTTCCTATGAGAAACGATGTGGTCGATCCCAGACTACTGAGTCTCACACTGGACTGACCGGAATTGACTCTCCGGTGAACACCAGGAACTGCGGTTCCCTGGTCTGAGGGCTATTTGATGGATACCGTGGGGAGTGCTCGATCACGAGCTTTATCCCATACGAATTGGAGGAACCGTGTCCTGCAAGAAGAAGGCTTCCCGCAAGACCGCCGCCGCAAGCAGCCCCAGCACGCTCAAGGAGCAGCGTGCACAGGCGCTGGAGATCGCCGCCGCATACCTCACAGCCGCCCAGGACAAGGCTGCTCCGCTGGCCTCGCAGGTCAATGACAAGATCGGGCCGCTGACCGACCAGCTCTCGGACAAGATTGGCCCCATCTCGGAGAAGCTCGGACCCATTTCCGACCAGGCCGTCGAGGCTGGCAAGAAGGCCCTTGACGTCTCGAAGGAGTACGCCCAGGAGAAGGTTGTCCCGACTCTCCACCAGGCTTATGACGCCTTCCAGAAGGACGTCCTTCCCGGACTCGAGGAGCGTGCCGAGAAGGTCACTGCCCTGCCCGCCGTCGAGGAGGCCACCCGTCGCGGACAGGCCGCCGTCTCCGCCCTCAAGGGCGAGTCGACTGAGCTGGCCGCCAAGGCTGGCATCGAGACGAAGTCGGTCAAGAAGGCCAAGCGCCGCGGCAAGTTCGGCAAGGTGCTCGGCACCCTCGCCATTCTCGGCGGAATCTCAGCTGCTGCCGTCGTCGCCAGCCGGCGCTTCATGAGCTCCTCCGACGATGGCTGGACTGCCCATGAGCCCAAGGTCACCTACTCCTGGACTCCAGGAGACAAGGATGAGATGGCTGACAAGCCCGCTCCGAAGTCGGCCTCCAAGGCCGAGGAGAAGTCTCAGGACAAGTCTGCCGAGAAGGCTGAGGCCAGCCACGGTTCCAAGCCGGTTGCCAAGCCCGAGCCGAAGAAGAAGGACAAGTCAGTTCCGGCCGACCCCGTCGCCGCCATGGCTGACGAGGGTGGTCCCGCAGCCGCTGCTCCCGAGACGACCGCTGAGACCACCATCTTCGTCGACGAGGGCGCTCGCTCTGAGACGACCACCAAGGACGGCGCCACCAAGGCTCCCGAGGAGAGCAAGAAGGACGAGGAGCCTAAGGCCACCTCGTACGTCGGTGAGAACCCGCCGGAAGGCTACGTCATCAAGGGCAATGACCGCTCAATGAAGTACCATGTCCCCGGTTCCGGCGGTTACGACCGCACCATCGCCGACGTGTGGTTCGCCACTGAGGAGGCCGCCCAGGCTGCCGGGTTTACCAAGGCCCAGCGCTGAGTTCTCATTCCACGATTTCGACGGGGCTCGTCACTCGACGGGCCCCGTCGTCGTGTGTATCGAACGTTTCGCGGAGGTGAAACGGCTCCACTCACGTACCCGATTCCCATTTGTGTAATCCAGTGTCGTTGCATGGCCCGCAATGTAACAGTCATGTAACAACATAGTTTTGATGTCACATTGGGCTTCTGCGGTGGCACTTATGCCCATTAGATGAGTGTTCAACGTCCCTCGGGGCACACCACCGACAGAAAGGCCTGTCACATGATTGGACCCGATCTACAGTCCTCGGCAGCGTCGACAGCATGGGTCGACGCCCGCTACTTCTCCCTCCACGTCCGTTCCCTCGTTCACGAATGTCGCATCCCATGGCGAGTCATCGCCCTCCTCGCGCACGTCCCCAGCCAGACCGTCCGACGGCTCGCCGGGCAGGGTGACCGGCCCCTGCAACGGATTCGCGTCATCGATGCCATGCGTATCCTCACGGTCAGTGTCGATGATGTCGAGGCAGCACGCGAAAGGGTCGTACCAGCCGGAAGTACCCGGACCAGGGCTCTCGCCCTTCGGAAAACTGGTTGTGACGTCGAGGACATCGCCGCCATGCTCGACGTGACGATCCCCCAGGCTCAGGCCCTCCTCGACGGAGAGGAAGACGTGTGCACCGAGATGACGCGACTTCGGGGTCGAGCGGCATGCGAGGCCCGTGGCCTGATCGCCACCCCCGAGCCCATCACATCCTTGTGAGCCATCCTCATGTGGGCCGTCATCGGGATTGCAATCTCCTGCGGGCTCGCGCTGTGGCATCTTCTCATCACCGTCCCCCGGCTGGCAGAACCAACTGTCGAGGTGGTGGGTGACGAGATCCTGGCCATCAAACCGCGATATGACTCCCTGGCCACACCGGCCCGGACCCTTATCGTCATCGCAACAGCCGCGGTATGTGGATTTTCCTCAACCCTTGCTCCACGGTGGAGTTGGGGAGCCTGGTGGGTCTGGTCCGGATCGGTCGCGACCCTGGCAGCCGTCGATCAAGCAACCACTTTCCTGCCGGTGAAGTTGTGGCGTCGATGTGTCGCCGAATCAGCAGTCGCACTCGTCGCAGGTATGGCTATCACGGGACCACCGCACTTACCAGCCCTGGCCGGATGCGTTGCCGTGGCAGCAGTATCAACAGGTTTCTTCTGGCTGATGTGGCGGCTGAGCTCCTCCCTTGGGTATGGGGACGTCAGGCTGTCAGCCGGGACGGGGTTTCTCGGTGCGACCACGGGCGTCCTTGCCCCTCACCCAGACGGACAGCACGTTCCAGCTCCTGAGCCAGCTGCGGGACGAGCTCCTCGTCGATCGTCGGCCCGTCATGGGCCAGCAAGGCTGCCGCCGCGTTCAGCAGGACGATGTCGCGCACCGGGCCGTGCTCCCCCGCCAAGACCTTGCGAACGACTCCAGCGTTGAACTGCGGGTCCCCACCCACCAGGTCAGCCGGAGCAGCCGGAGTCAAGCCCAAGGCGGCCGGATCAATCTCGGTCTCGACAACCTTGCCGTCGGAGATAACCCAGACCTGCGACGTCGTCGTGGTCGTCAGCTCATCGAGACCATCCTCGCCATGGAAGACCAGTCCGCGAGTGCCTCGCGCCGCCAAGGCGTCGGCGACCAGCGGAGCCATGGCACCATCTGCGATACCGATCGCCGCAGCATGCGGGCGGGCCGGGTTCGTCAGCGGGCCGAGGAGGTTGAAGGTGGTCTGGATGCCGAGCTCCTTGCGGGCCGGAGCGGCGTGACGCAAGGAAGCGTGGTAGCGCGGGGCGAAGAGGAAGGTCAGGCCCACCTCGTCAAGAACATCCGCCTGGCGCTCCGGATCAATGTCGACTCCAACGCCGAGAGCCTCCAAGCAGTCTGCCGTTCCGCAGGCAGAGCTGGCAGCGCGATTGCCGTGCTTGACGACCTTGGCCCCGGCGCCAGCGGCAACGAGGGCCGCCATCGTCGAGATGTTGACAGTATTGGCGCGGTCGCCACCGGTACCGACGATGTCAACGGCATCGCGATCCAATTCCACCGGTGTGGCCTGGGAAATCATCCCCTCCGCCATGCCTGCGATCTCATCGGCGGTTTCACCCTTGGCCCGCAGTGCCACTGCGAAGCCCGCAACCTGTACTGGAGTCAGTTCTCCGGACAGGACCCTCTCCATCGCCGCGGCAGCGGTGCCACGATCCATGTCGCGCCTCGCAACGAGATCGGTCAGCAGGTCAGCCCAGGTGAACTCGTCGATGCGATCCTCGGACATGAAACTCCTTCGAGTCAGATGGTCTGTGCGGCAGGCTTCGCAGCCTCGCCACGGGAAACACGAACCACTGACGCCACCGTCTGGGGCAGGGCCACCGGATCGACAGGATGGGTGGCGACGGCGTCAGCACGGGACCAGGACGCCAACCACGCATCGGCGATGCGAGCCACCAGGAGGACGACCGGGGGGCAATCCTCAACCTCATCCTTGAGCTGATGGCACACCCCCATCCCGCCGTACGGAGTCGATTCGCCGTCAGCAACCAGGACGTCATAGTGACCGCTGCTCATGGCATCGACGACCGAGGCCTGGGTAGCTGTCTCGATGACCTCGGCACGCGGAAGGTCCGAGGCGATCGTCCCGCTCAACGCGACCTTCATCTGCTCACGAACAGTACGATCATCGGAGTAAACGAGAATCTTGAGAGCCCCCGACGGCTCCCCGTGCTTGTCACCCATGAGCGGCCCTTTCCCTCGACTGTGTGGGACTGACTGAGCTGCCGGCCACCAGCAGGCCGGATGCAACACGGGTGATGCTACAGCCTACGGCGCCTCATTGGGTCTGAGACCATCCTGACTACTGAGACGACCGGTATCACACCTTCGGACAAAGCGCTGCATTTTGCCATCTGGCCCCAGAGAGTCAACCTCGGATCGAACTGGAACGGCGAAACGACATGACCAATGACACATTTCCGGCCATAATGAGGCCGTGGCCACTTCAGCGCAGACTTCACAAAGACCGACGGGCGCCATCCATCCGATCGCGCCGACGCGGCTCAACGCGCCGGCGGGTCGTCCCGATGCCCTACCCATGGGTGTCTGGGTGTGGCTGGCGAGCGAGCTCATGTTCTTCGCCGCTCTCTTCGCGGCCTACTTCATGATTCGCCAGACGACGAGCGACTTGGCAACGGCTGGGCAGCAGACCCTCTGGCAGACCGAATCCGGTCACCTGGCCGTCGGTGCCGCCGCCATCAACACCCTTATCCTGGTGCTGTCGTCGGTGACCTGTCAGATGGGTGTTCACGCCGCGGAGCATGGCCAGGTCAAGCGGACCAAGGGCCTCGGCGCCATCACCTCCTGGGGCATGCGCGAGTGGTACACCCTGACCTTCATCATGGGCGCGGTGTTCATCGCTGGACAGGTCGCGGAGTACATCACCCTCATCGGCGAGGGTCACACCATCTCCTCGAGCGTCTACTTCTCGGCCTTCTTCCTGGCAACCGGCTTCCACGGCCTGCACGTGACCGGCGGCCTGGTCCTGTTCCTGTTCACCCTTGCCCGCACCTACATGGCTCGTCGGTTCACCCACGAGCAGGCGGTCACGGCAATGGTCGTTTCCTACTACTGGCACTTCGTTGACGTCGTGTGGATCATCCTGTTCTCGGTGATCTACATCGTGCGCTGACCCCCCAACCCGAGAAAGGTGACTGTGGTGATGAGATTCCTCTCCACGAAACGGCACAGCCGGGCAGCCAAACCCGTGCTGCTGCTCCTGGCCTTGGTGCTGGTGGGGTGTGTGTACGCCTTCGTCAGCCCCGCGGCTTCTGGGCAGGCTGACGCCAATGCGTCGACCCAGACGGCCCAGGGCAAGGAGATCTTCCAGCAGAACTGCTCCTCCTGTCATGGCCTCAACGGCGAGGGAACCACCCAGGGTCCGTCCTTGGCCGGTGTCGGCGCGGCTGCCGTTGACTTCCAGATGGGCACCGGCCGCATGCCGATGGCTCGCCCCGAGGCTCAGGCCCCTTCCAAGAGCACGAAGTTCACCGATGAGGAAATCGCTTCGGTCGGCGCCTACGTCGCCTCTCTGACCCCCGGCCCGGAGGTCCCCTCCTCCCAGACTCTCAACACCTCGGGATTGAGTGCTGGGGAACTGGCTCGGGGCGCTGAGCTGTTCAAGACCAACTGCTCAGCCTGCCACAACATCGAGGGACGCGGTGGAGCGCTCCCGGAAGGTGCCTACGCGCCTTCCCTTATGAAGACGTCCGACAAGCACATCTACGAGGCCATGCGCACCGGCCCGCAGCAGATGCCGGTGTTCTCCAAGTCGGTCATCACCGACCAGGACGCCCGCGAGATCATTGGCTACCTCCAGACCGCACATTCTGAGCCCAACAACGGCGGATTCGCCCTCGGCGGCATCGGCCCGGTCACTGAGGGCTTGTTCGGTTGGATCATCGGCATTGGCGGCCTCATCCTGGTCGCCGGATGGCTGGCACGGAAGGGGGCTCGCGCGAAGTGAGCGACAAGTACACCGAACGCAACGACCTGCCGGTCGAGAACCCGGGCGTCGAGCCCCACGTCGAGCGGTACACCGACGCCAATCCGAAGGCCGGAAACCGGGCCTACCTCCAGGTGATCACCCTGCTGGGACTGGTCCCCGTTCTCGCCATCGCCTTCGTCGTCTTCTACTTCGCGATCCCCCGCGACGCCACCATCGAGATCGGGCCGCTCCACATGAACGCCTCGACCTTCGCGCTGGGTCTGTGTGCCGGCCTCGCGGTGCTGTTCATCGGCATCGCCTGCATCCACTGGGCCAAGCAGGTCATGGGCGACGAGGAGATCGTTCAGGAGCGGCACCCGGTCAATTCCGATACCGCTGATCGCGAGGAGTTCGCCAAGCAGTGGCGCATCGGCGCCGAGCAGTCCGGGCTCTCCCGACGCAAGCTCATCGGCAGCGCCCTTGGCGGTGCCATCGGCATCATGGCTGTCCCGGCCATCGTCACCCTTGCTGACCTCGGCCCGAAGCCCGGCCCCGGAATGCGTCGCGCCACCATCGAGCGCACCATCTGGGCCGAGGGCGTCCGACTCGTCAACGACATCACCTTCCAGCCGATCAAGGCCTCCGACCTCGAGATCGGCCAGCTGGTCAACGCGGAGCCCGAGAACCTCAAGGATCTCGAGGGCGCTGAGTTCCAGCGTCAGAAGGCCAAAGCCGCCATCCTCATCGTCAGGATGGATCCTGATTCCATCAAGATCCCCGAGTCCCGCAAGGACTGGCAGGTCGGCGGCATCCTGTCCTATTCCAAGATCTGCACCCACGTCGGTTGCCCCGTCAACCTGTGGGAGCAGCAGACCCACCATCTGCTGTGCCCCTGCCACCAGTCGACCTTCGATCTCGGTGACTCCGGTGTCGTCGTCTTCGGTCCTGCCGGACGCTCACTGCCGCAGCTGCCCATCACCGTCGACGACAAGGGTTACCTGGTCGCTCGCAGCGACTTCACCGTTCCGGTGGGCCCGTCCTACTTCGAACGAGATTCTCGTCACGACTACAAGAAGGGTGACAACTGATGGCCCGGCCAACTGGCATCGCCGAGGAATCACCCACCCTGCGCACTGCGACGGCTGACGACAAGCCCTCGGGCCGCGGGATGCGGATCGTCAACTGGCACGACGACCGTTTGGGTCTTGCCAAAATGGGCAAGGAGAACCTGCGCAAGGTCTTCCCTGACCACTGGTCCTTCCTGCTGGGCGAGATTGCTCTCTACTCCTTCGTCGTCCTACTGCTCACGGGTGTCTTCCTCACCATCTGGTTCAAGCCGTCGATGGCCGAGGTCGACTACAACGGTCCGTACCAGTTGCTCAAGGGAACGCCCATGTCGGAGGCGTTCGCCTCCACTCTGGACCTCTCCTTCGAGGTGCGTGGTGGCCTACTGGTCCGCCAGATCCACCACTGGGCAGCCATCCTCTTCGTGGCAGCAGCCACCGTCCACATGCTGCGCATCTTCTTCACGGGTGCCTTCCGCAAGCCTCGTGAGATCAACTGGCTGATCGGCCTGGGGCTCTTCATGCTGGCCATGGTTGAGGGCTTCGCCGGATACTCGCTGCCTGACGACCTGCTCTCGGGCACCGGTCTCCGCTTCGCCGACGGTCTGATGCGTGCCATCCCGCTGGTGGGCACGTGGGTTGAGTTCTTCGTCTTCAACGGCGAGTTCCCCGGCACCGCGATCGTGCCCCGTCTCTACATGGTGCACATCCTGTTGATCCCGGCCCTGCTGCTGGGCCTGGTGGCCGCGCACCTCGCCCTGGTCGTGTACCACAAGCACACCCAGTACCCGGGCCCCGGACGGACGGAGAAGAACGTCGTGGGCTACCCGCTGTTCCCGGTGTATGCCGCCAAGGCCGGTGGCTTCTTCTTCGTGGTCTTCGGCGTCCTGACCCTCATGGGCACCTTCATGCAGATCAACCCGGTCTGGAAGTTCGGCCCCTACAACCCGGGCGAGGTCACCGCTGGATCCCAGCCTGACTGGTACATGGGTTGGCTCGAGGGTGCTGTCCGTATCACACCGAACTGGGAGTGGCACATCGGTCACACCACTTGGAGCTGGAACATCTTCCTGCCCGGTGTGTGCCTCATGGGTGTGCTGTTCACCCTCTTGGTGGCATGGCCCTTCGTCGAGAAGTGGATCACCGGTGACGAATCGGAGCATCACCTGCTCGACCGTCCGCGCAACGTCCCGACGCGTACCGCCCTCGGTGTCGCTGCCATGAGCTGCTACGCCATGTTCTGGTTGTCGGGTGCTAACGACATCATCGCCACCCACTTCCACCTGTCGCTGAACTCGATCACGTACTTCATGCGTGGTGCGATCTTCATCGTCCCGATCATCACCTACCAGATCACCAAGCGGATCTGCGTGTCCCTGCAGCGTGCTGACCGTCAGCGCCTGCTGCACGGGTCGCCCTCGGGTGAGATCATCCGCGAGCCCGAGGGCGCCTTCCACGAGGCTCACGTGCCGGTGAGCGAGGAGGAGGCCTGGACCCTTACCCAGCAGAAGACCTACCCAGTCCTCACCGCTGGCTCCATTGACGACCGCGGCCGTCGCGTCAGTAAGAAGCGCGCTCGCTGGATGAAGTGGTTCCTCGGTGACAACGTTCCCAAGGTCACCCGTGAGGAGTTGGAGGCCGCTCGCCACCACACCGAGATCGGTTCCGGTCACTCCGCGGGTAATGCCGAGATCACCAACTGATCCCTTCTGAACCCGTACGAAGGCCCCTCAACCGAGGGGCCTTCGTCATGCCTGGATGCGCAATCTCTGCCAGTTGAGCTCCCACTCCTGCGGATCGGGGGCATGGGCGCGCAGCATATCGACTCCTCCACCCAACCCTTCGTCGTCCCAGTGACGGCGAGCCTCTTCCATGAGGTGATCGGGCAAGGTCCCACGCACGTTGGTGACTCGCCACCACTCCACCTCATGACCGTGACCGGCCATGATCGTGCCGACCCGTCGTGGGGAGGTTCCGACGAGCTCGGCAAGGTCGGAGTAGGACACCACCGTTCTCGGCGGCAGGGCTTCCACCGCGGCCAATACGTCATCGATGATCGAGCTCACGACACCAGTGTGCCGCGACCCGTCAGGACATGACTGGAGAATGACGACGTGGGAGAATAAGGACGTGCGTTTTCTCAACGAGCAGCCGAACTACGACCTGACGTACAACGACGTCTTCATGGCCCCGAACCGTTCCTCGGTCGGATCTCGGATGAATGTCGATCTGACGTCGACCGACGGGCTAGGCACTCCCCTGCCCCTCGTCGTGGCCAACATGACCGCGATCTCCGGACGACGGATGGCCGAGACGATCGCCCGCCGCGGCGGCATCGCCATCCTGCCCCAGGACATCCCCGCTGACTTCGTCGCGAGGTCCATACGTCGGGTCAAGGGTGCCCACACCCGCTTCGACACCCCGGTCACCGTCAATCCCACGACGACCGTCGGCGAGGCCATGAGTCTGCTCAACAAGCGCGCCCACGGCGTCGTCCTCGTCATCGAGGACCATCGCCCGGTCGGACTGGTCTCCCCTGCCGAGGCGGAGGGCGTCGACCGCTTCGCCCAGTGCCATGAGGTCATGACCACCGACCTCACCCTGGTCGGCCCTGACGCCAGCCCGGACGACGTCTTCCAGGCCCTCGCAGAGCGTCACCAGAAGGTCGCTGTGGCCGTCGACGAGACCGGCGTCCTCGTCGGCATCATGACGTCCCGTGGCGCGCTGCGCACCGAGATCTACCGCCCTGCCGTCGATCCCGACGGTCGCCTCATGATCGGCACTGCCATCGGCATCAACGGCGACGTCGCCGGTCGCGCTCGTAGCGCTCTGGACTCCGGTTCCGACGTCCTCGTCATGGACACCGCTCACGGGCACCAGGACCCCATGATCCGGGCCATTGGCGTGGCGGACAAGGTTCGCACTGCCTTCCAAGAGAAAACCGGACGCCGTATCCCTATCGTGGCTGGCAACATCGTCACCCGGCGCGGCACCCTGGACCTGCTGGAGGCCGGGGCGGACATCATCAAGGTCGGTGTTGGACCGGGCGCCATGTGCACCACCCGTATGCAGACCGGCGTCGGGCGCCCGCAGTTCTCGGCGGTGCTGGAG
>OGSL01000404.1_pt1 | contig 12227 bp, 14 predicted proteins | sample 1573881 | NCBI WGS metagenome assembly OGSL01 (sample SAMN03295838, study PRJEB24534) | human gut metagenome | isolation source: fecal sample 6 from infant 5 | host: Homo sapiens | place: USA: Pittsburgh, PA | collected 2014-07 | reverse complement strand
CGATAGGCCTGCGTGGCCCTTTCGGGGTCAATGGAGTCAACCGTCAAGCCAGCCCCCTCTCCATCCAGTGTCGCGGCAAGGTGAGTTGCCGGATCACTCGTCGTGAGAAGCACCTTCTTCCCGCGGCGAGCCAGTTCCGTCGCGATGGCGGCAGCGATTGTCGTCTTTCCGACACCGCCCTTGCCCATCGTCATGACGAGGCCGTGATCCTGGCTGGCGAGATCGTCGATAAGTTGGTTGAGACTTGGCTGTTCGGGCAGGTCGACGATGACGTCATCGTCACGGTGATCTGCCTCGTCCCCGGCAAACATGTGGGACAGGGCATCGACGCCGATCATGGTCGTCGCCTTGAGGGGTATGTCGTCGCGTCGAAGGGCAGCGAGGTCGGCTGGCATGGCCTCCAGGGCCGCGTGTTCGCGTTCCTCAATGGCGCGGTGGAGGGGATCGGCGTCGTCGGCATGGGGGAGAAGGCCGTTGATGACGAGGTGAGAAGCGTGGATGCCGGTCTCGGTGAGCTCTGTGAGAGTGCGGTTCACTTCGTGCAGGCTCGACGGCTGGGCCCGTGCTACGAGAACGAGTCGGGTGACATCGGGGTCCGTGAGGGCCTCGACTGCAGCTCGGTAGGTGTTTTTGCTCTTGTCCAGACCAGACATCGGGCCCAGGCAGGAGGCATCGCCCTTGCCGGCATCGAGGTAGGCGGTCCAGTCGCCGGGTAGCTGGAGGAGGCGGATGGTGTGGCCGGTGGGTGCGGTGTCGAAGATGACGTGGTCGTAGCCGGCGGTACGAGACGGATCAGCCAGCAGGTTGGTGAACTCGTTAAACGACGCGATCTCGACAGTGCATGACCCGGAGAGCTGTTCGGTGATCGTGGCGATCTCGCTGGGGGGAAGGATGGCGCGCACCGGGTCAATGATCCGATTGCGGTAGGCCTCGGCCGCTTGCTCCGGATCAATCTCGAGGGCGTCGAGTCCGGGGACGGTGTCGATCGGGGTGATGCGGTTGCCGATCGTCTGGCCAAAGACGTGACCGACATTGCTGGCAGGGTCGGTGCTGACGAGGAGGACTCGTTTGCCGCGGCGTGTCAGTTCGACCGCGGTGGCACACGCGACGCTCGTCTTTCCCACCCCGCCCTTCCCGGTGAAGAAGATGTGACGAGGGGCATCGTCGAGGAACTGGACCATCGTGACCTCCTGACGTTCTGGTGCGGTCAGCAGCAACCGGAGGACCGCTGGGAGTCCCCGCAGCAGGACGTGGATGCGCCGTGATCGGAGCAGCAGTCCTCAATGACGGGAAGCTCGACATGTGGCGAGTTGTCAGTGTGGCCGGCCCAGCGCAGCATCTCGTCGCGGCTGGGGTGACGACCGGTGAGGACAGTGACGTCGTCGACGAGGGTGAGGGGAAGGGCCTCGGAACCTGCGGTCTGGAGGAAAGTGACGACGACTGGGTTCTCAGTGAACCGAGTTGGGTCGGTGGCGAGGTTGGCTCGCTGCACGTCGATTCCCTGCGCCTGGAGGGCGTTGACATCGGCGGTGAAGGTCACGAGTTCCTGGTCGACATCGGCGCCGCATACCCCGGTGTTGCAACACAGTGCGGGCTCGTAGACACGGATGGTGGACATCTGGACCTCCTGCGATCACATTGATGAGCGTCTATACGTTAATAGTAGGAGGCCGTATTGATGGGCGTCAATATGGCGACGGTAGAATCACTGGCATGAAGACGACGCTTCCAGTTGTGCTGCCGGACGATGAGTGCGAGCCCGACTCGTCACCTCTGCCAGTGGCGCGTGCCGAGGAACTCTCCGTCGTTGCAAAAGGCGTTGTCGGATCCGGTGCGGTTGCGCATCTTCCATCACATCGCGGCGAACAGTGGCGCCAGTGTGTGCGCCTGCCATCTCGACGGCCTGTTCGGAGTGAGTCAACCGACGCTGTCCCACCACCTCAAGAAACTCGTGGAAGCAGGTCTCGTCGACAAGGAAATGCGGGGACGCTGGGCTCATTTCACGGTGCGGCCAGAGGGGTTGCACGCCTTTCGTGCCTTTCTGGCTGATCTTCCCTGATTCGGCTCCCGGCTAGGCGCGAGTCACGCTGGCCTTGGCTAATCTCGTTCGGAAACGCTTGGGTTCGCTTGCAAGCTGATCTCGATCTCACCGAAGCCAGGCGCGTGCGTCGTGATGCCGTAGGCGACAAGCCTGTCTCCGGCAAACACTGTTGAATCCATGCCCAGCAGACACGTGCCGTTCGGCACGTTCAGGAGGTTGGCTGTCTCGTCGCTCGCCTGCACGATTCGAATCGTAAGGTCGTTTCGAGTCAGCAGGATGTCATGGGCGGAGCGCAGGTAGTCGAACAGGCTCGCGTCGGTGAAATCGTGCTGGGCCACATCCCCGAACGTGACGGCGTCGAGCCATGTGACCACATGTTGATGCAGTTGCTGGTTGACGTAGCGCAGGCGTTCGAGGCGAACCAAGGGCTGGCTTGGTGCGAGTCTGAGGAGTTCAGCCTTACGGATGTCAAAGACCACTTCATTGCTCACCACTGTGGAAGTCACCGAATGGCCGAGTTCGGTCTGCTGTCTATGAAACCCGGTCACATGCTCCGACAATGTCTCGCGAAAGACTTGGGGTAACGCGGGGCGGGAGGCGAAGGTGCCCCGGCCCTGTTCGCGGACGATGAGGCCTTCCTGCTCCAAGTCGGCCATGGCTCGCCGGACGGTGATTCGGCTCACGTTGAGTTGTTTGCACAATTGCGCCTCGGTTGGCAGCCGGTCGCCGGGGGACATGCGCTCGATCTGTTGAGCGAGCAGATCGTGGACGGCTACATGCTTGATCGTCCCAGCAGTCATGCGTTCGCCTCCTCGTGCCTGCTTCAGGCTAGACCCGTGACGTGGGGGCTACCCACCCCAGGGGGACGCAGGCATAGTATGCTGAAAATAGGTCATAACAACATGATGAATGTGAGGATGTATGACTACCGGCAATGAAGCCACGGGGCTAACCCCTGAACGCATTCAATTCACCGCTGAACCTCTGCAGTGGACTGAGGCCGTAGCACGGGTCGCAGCTCCGTTGATCGCCGATGGCTCGGTTGAGTCCGGCTATGTCGACGCGGTTGTCGAGACGGCCCGCAAGATGGGGCCGTACTTCGATTTCGGTAAGGGCATTGCGGTGCCGCATGCCCGTCCCGAAGCCGGGGTCAATCGCATTGCCCTGTCGTTCTTGCGCACTCGGACACCAGTCCTGCTGCTTGACGATGAGGAGCACCCGATCGATCTGTTCATCATGTTGGCCGCAACGGATTCCTCGTCGCACCTGCAGGTGCTCCAGGGACTTGCCACGGTCCTGACCGACAACGCTGCGGTCGAGGCCCTCAAGGCCGCGCAGCACCCCGAAGAAGTACTCGCCATCTTCGGCGAGACAAACAAGTCCTAGGAGCCCAGATGAAGTTCATGGCCGTATGTGGATCGGGGCTGGGTTCCAGCTTCATGGTCCAGATGAATATTGAAAAGATCCTCAAGGAGCTGGGGGTCTCCGGCATCGAGGTCCAACACTCTGACATCTCGTCTGCCAGCTCGAACGATGCCGATGTTTTCTTCCTCGCGCGCGACGTCGCCGAGGGAGTGCACTACGACACGAAGACCGTCGTCCTCAACTCGATCATCGACATGGACGAGCTGCGCGAGAAGGTCACAGCGACCTGCCGCGAGCTGGGTCTGATCTAGGAAAACGGAGGCAACCATCATGAAGTCCGTTTTGGATCTGCTGCAGTCGATTGCAGCTACGCCTGCGCTCCTAGTTGCGCTGATTGCCTTGCTGGGCCTCGTGCTGCAGCACAAGTCTGCTGGTGACACCATCAAGGGCACCGTCAAGACGTTCGTCGGCTTCTTGGTTCTGACTGCCGGTGCCGGCGTTGTCCAACAGGCGCTCGCTCCGTTTGGCGCGATGTTCCAGCAGGCCTTCGGCGTGCGCGGCATCGTCCCGAACAACGAGGCCATCGTCGCTGTTGCGTTGAAGCAGTACGGCGTTGCCACGGCGTGGATCATGCTGCTCGGCATGGTCGTCAACATCTTGATCGCGCGTTTCACGCGGTTCAAGCACATCTTCCTGACCGGCCACCACACGTTGTACATGGCTTGCATGTTCGCGGTCATTATGGCCGTCGCTGGCTTCCACAGCTTCTGGCAGATTCTCGTCGGAGCCTTGGCGCTCGGCGCCATCATGTCGCTGTCTCCGTGGATTCTGCAGCCCTTCATGCGAACCATGACCGGTAGCGACGATGTCGGCCTGGGCCACTTTGGTGGCGGCGGTTACTGGCTGGCCGGTGCCATCGGTCACCTGGTGGGTCGCAAGGGTGACAAGAAGCCCACCTCCACCGAGGAGATCAAGTTCCCCAAGGGCATGGCATTCCTGCGCGACTCCACTGTCGCGATCGCTCTGACGATGATCGTGCTCTACGTGATCGTCGCCCTGTTCGCCGGCCCGCATTTCGTGGCCAGCAAGTACCCAGACGCGGGTAACTACATCATCTACGCGATCACCCTCGGCGGCACCTTCGCCGCTGGTGTCTTCATCATCCTCGCCGGCGTCCGCCTGATCCTTGCCGAGATCGTCCCGGCTTTCAAGGGCATCTCGGAGCGCTTGGTCCCCAACGCGATCCCCGCTTTGGATTGCCCGATCGTCTTCCCGTTCGCTCCGAACGCGGTGCTGATCGGCTTTCTGACGAGCTTCGTCGGCGGCCTCGTCTCCATGCCGATCATGGCGCTCACCAAGCTCCCGATCGTGCTGCCCGGCGTGGTGCCGCACTTCTTCTGTGGTGCCACCGCCGGTGTCTTCGGTAACTCGCGTGGTGGTTGGAAGGGTGCGGTGCTCGGCGCCTTCGTGCAAGGCATCGCGATCAGCTTCCTGCCGATTGCTCTGATGCCGGTGCTCGGCTCGCTCGGCTTCGCTGACACGACGTTCTCCGACTTCGACTTCATAACGATGGGTATCTACTACGGCCTGCTCGGCCGCCTGGGCCAGGTGGGTGTGATCATCGGCCTCGTCGTGATGTACGCCGTCATCGTGGCTGGGTCGGTGGTCCTCAGCCGCCGCGCGAAGAAGGCGGTCGCGGAGGGTGCGCCCACCGGGTCCGGATCGACTGGCGCCACCAGCGTCGGCGCGCACTAATCCAGTGAGAGGGGAGTCGCATGGCTCAGGAACGGGATCTGAAACGACTAGCACAAACGATCAGACGTCTGACCCTGATGGAGTTGCTTCACGCGGGGTATGGCCACTTTGGCGGCAGTTTGTCGATTGTGGAGGCTCTGGCGGCCCTGTACGGGCACGCCATGAAGGTCGATCCGGCACATCCCGATTGGGAAGACCGGGACTACTTCGTCCTGTCCAAGGGCCATGCGGCCCCTGCTCTCTACGCGACGCTGGCCGCTGTCGGGTTCTTCCCGGCCGAGCGTCTCGAGACGTTGAACGCGAACGGGACTAAGTTGCCCTCGCACGCCGACCGCAACAAGGTGGAGGGCGTCGAAATGACCACGGGGTCCATGGGGCAGGGAATCTCCGCTGCTGCCGGGATGGCCTACGGGCTGCGTGTCGCTGGCAAGTCGAATCAGGTGTATTGCCTGGTCGGTGACGGCGAACTCAATGAGGGACAGTGCTGGGAGGCGACCCAGTTCATCGCGCATCAGCAGCTGACCAACTTCGTCCTCTTGGTCGACGACAACAAGCGTCAGTTGGACGGCCCGACGGCCGACATCTGCCAGACCTTCGATCTGGTGGCCAAGTTTGAGGCTTTCGGGCTTGCTGCCGAGCTCGTCCCGGGGCAGGACGTCATGGCTATCGCTGCGGCTCTTGACCGGGCGCGCGAAGCGAAGCGGCCCACGTGCTTGGTGCTCGACACGATCAAGGGCGCCGGGGTGGATTTCGTCGCTAACGCGAAGGACAACCACCACCTCCGGTTGGACGGTGCTGGCAAGGAAGCGATCGCTCAGGCGATCTCCCTGCTGGAGGCGGAACTCAATCTTGACGTGGTGGCCGTGGAAGAAGGGACCGATCGATGACGCCGCTTGCTGGTTTGGAGATGCGGAAGGCTTACGCCGCCACTGTCGAGGAGCTCTACCACGAGCACCCCAATGAGGTCTTCGCGTTAGAGGCGGATCTGTCCAGCTCCATGAGCACCCTCGGGCTCAAGCCGATCATGGGCGGGCATTACCTCGACGTCGGCATCATGGAAGCGCACATGATCGGTACCGCAGCGGGTCTCAACGTCGTTGGAGGGTACGCATTTGTGCACTCGTTCGGGCAATTCCTGACGCGTCGCGCCATGGACCAGATCTTCGTGTCCTTGGCCTACGCGAAGCTGTCGGCTTGCCTGGTCGGCTCCGATGCTGGCGTCACCGCGGAGCACAACGGCGGCACTCACATGACCTTCGAGGACATGGGAATCGTCCGAGTCATCCCGGGCATTCACGTCTACGACGTCTGCTCCCCGGTGCAGTTGGGGTACGTGTTGCGTCAGGCCTACGACCGCAAGGGCCTGACCTACATTCGGACGCAGCGCAAGAAACCTGCCGCTGACGTCTACGAGGACGGTATGGATTTTGGTGCCTCCGGGGCGCACGTGCTCCGCGAGGGCTCGGACGTCACGCTGCTGGCCTGCGGTATTGAAGTGCCGGAAGCCCTGGTGGCGGCTGAGCAGTTGGCCGCCCAGGGGATCCAGGCGGAGGTGGTGGACGTCTTCCGGATCAAGCCGCTCGACGCCGACGTCATCCTCGGCAGCGTGGCCAAGACCGGATGCGTGGTCACGTGTGAGAACCACAATGTGGTCAACGGCCTGGGGTCCGCCGTGTCGGAACTGTTAGCGGAACAGCTGCCGGCGCCGCTGTGGCGTGTGGGCGTCAGGGAGGAGTTCGGGCAGGTGGGTGCCACCCGGTATCTCATGGAGCAATACGGCTTGGAGGCCGACTCCATCGTGGCAGCGGCGTCTGCGGTCGTTCGGCGCCGGAAATCGCGATAAGGGCGGGGGAGGAGCGCCTCAGCATCTTTCCGGGTTGGTTTCGGAGGTGTTGAAGCACTGTTGTGGGCGCTCGTCCCCCCATCTACTCTGGGCTCACAGATCACGGCTTGCTGACGAAACGGCTTCGGGGGGCTCTTCGTGGCCATGATTCCGGCCATTTCCCGTCCTCCAGCTCGTGCTGGATTTCACGTGCCCACGCGCCGGTGTCAAGGTCTTATCACCCACTACGTCGTCCGGCCCCTTCTCGAAGCCGGCGGGTTCAGACCCCAATTGCACCTTCGATTGCGAAGAGCCCCCACGCCAACCGTTCACACGTTCACGATCATCTTTCCGGTGTTGGCGCCATCGAGCAGGTCGATGAAGGCCTGAGCTGCGGCGTCGAGGCCCTCGCGAGCGGTCTCGTCCCACTGGACGGAGCCGTCGGCGATCCACCCGGCCATGTCCTTCTCGAAGTCCGCTCTCGCCTGCTCGGCGTACTTGGCGATCACGAAACCACGCAGCGTCAGGCGCTTACCGATGGCCAGCGCCAGGTTGTGCGGCGCGGGCGTCGGCTCGGTCGAGTTGTACTGGCTGATCGCCCCGCACATCGCAACCCGGCCGTCGGTACGCATGTTTGCGATCGCTGCCTCCAGATGGTCGCCGCCGACGTTGTCGAAGTAGACGTCGATGCCCTCGGGGGCGGCCTTCTTGAGCTGCCCGGTGACGTCGCCGTCGTGGTAGTTGAAGGCGGCGTCGAAACCGAGCTCTTTCAGACGGGCGATCTTCTCGGGGGTGCCGGCCCTTGAGCCTGGCGATCTGTCCGACGGCCGAGCCGACCGCTCCCGCCGCGGCGGAAACGAAGACCGCGTCGCCCTGGTGCATCTCACCGGCCAGCAGCAAGCCTGCGTAGCCGGTCAGGCCCGGCATGCCCAGGACACCGAGATAGGCGCTGTCCGGCACGCCCTGAGCGGTGAGCGGACGCACCGCGTCACCAGCCAGGATGGCGTGTTCGCGCCACCCCAGACCGTGGGTCACCTTGGTGCCCACAGGAAGTTGCTCCACACGCGACTCGATCACCTCGCCGACGGCCGCGCCGTCCAGCGGCTGGTCAATCTGGAAGGGGGGCACGTAAGACTCGACGTCGTTCATCCGGCCGCGCATGTACGGGTCCACCGACATGATGGTGTTGCGGACAAGGATCTGGCCGTCGTCGAGATCGGGTAGGTCCACCTCAACGGTGCGGAAGTTGTCCAGGGTGGGTTTCCCAACGGGACGGGATGCGAGGTGGATCTCGCGGGTTCGGGTGGTCATGTTTCTCCTTCTGCTAGGCAGAGCGCTGATCAGTGGGTTAACAGGTCGAGGAGTCGTTGGGCGGCATCAGCCGACGAGGCCGGGTTTTGCCCGGTGACCAACGTCCCATCCGTGACGACGTAGCTTTCGCCGTCGGCGCCCTTGCTGTAGCGGGCGCCCGCCTCCGTGAGGGAGTCCTCGACCAGGAACGGGACGACGGAGGCCAAGCCGGCGGCTTCCTCCTCGCCATTCGTGAAGCCGGTCACCGACCGGTCGACAATCAGCGACGTTCCATCCTGCTTCTTGACGGCGTGCAGAACACCGGGAGCGTGGCAGACCAGCCCCAGCGGCCTACCAGCAGCGTCGCTGTCGAGGATAATCTGCTTCGAGGCGGGGTCGTCGACGAGATCCCACAGCGGGCCATGGCCGCCCGGGTAGAAGACGGCGTCGAACTGAGCCGGGTCAACTTCCGACAGGCGGACAGTGGCCGCCAGCGCGGCCTTGGCGGCATCGTCGGCCTCGAATCGACGGGTCGCGTCGGTCTGCATCTGTGGCAGCGCGCTCGTCGGGTCGACCGGGGGCTGTCCGCCCTTCGGTGAGGCCAGAGTGATCTCGTGTCCGGCATCACCGAACACGTAGTAGGGAGCGGCGAATTCCTCAAGCCAAAAGCCGGTCTTACGGTCTGTGTCGCCAAGCTGATCGTGTGACGTGAGGACCATCAGGATACGGGCCATTACGGGTGTTCCTTTCAACATGGTGTGTTGCGCTGGACATGGCGGATTCACGGATTGCCTCCGATCCGAGGCTGAAGGTCAGTGGGCGCCCGTCACCGGATCGGACACGCGCACCAGGCGCTTGTTGACGAATTCGTCGACGCCGTAGTTCCCCAGTTCGCGGCCGAAGCCGGAGCGACGGACGCCGCCGAAGGGCAGCCCGGCGAGGCTGGTGCCGTGCTCGTTAACGTAGGCCATGCCTACGTCCAGACGTCGCGCTGTCTGCTCGGCAAGCTCGAGGTCGTCGGACCACACCGAGCCGCTCAGCCCGAAGTCGCTCTCGTTGGCCAGCGCCACGGCTTCATCAACATTGGCGGCCCGGTAGACGACCGCGACCGGTCCGAAGAGTTCCTCTGACCACGCGCGCATCTCACGGGTCACGTCGGTCAACACTGTCGGCTCCATGAAAGCGCCGCGTCCGGAGCGAGGATGTCCGCCCATGACGACGCGCGCACCGTGGCTCACAGCGTCGTCAACCAACGCCATGAGTTCGTCACGGGCTTGTGTGCTTGACATCGGGCCCACGGTGGTGGCCTCGTCGCGGGGGTCCCCGACCGTCGCCGCCGAGAATGCGGCCGACAAGCCGTCGACGAAAGCGTCGTAGAACTCGTCCAGAACGATCATCCGTTTCGGCGAGTTGCAAGCCTGTCCGGCGTTACTCAACCGAGCTTGGGCGGCGCTGTTTGCCACCGCGTCGATGTCGCCACCAAGAACGATCAGCGGATCGGAGCCACCCAACTCCAGCACAGCCTTCTTGAGGTGCTTGCCGGCTGCGGACGCGACCGAAGCGCCAGCCCCCTCACTACCCGTGAGGGAGACGCCGCGCACACGCGGGTCGGCGATGATGATCTCGATGTGGGAGCTATCCACGAGAATCGTCTGGTACACGCCCTTCGGCAGACCGGCCTCGTCGAGGATTTTGGCCATCTCAAGCGCCGAGGCGGCGCAGATCGAGGCCGGCTTCAGCAGTAGCGTGTTGCCCAACAGGAAGTTAGGGGCGATGAAGCGAGCGAGCTGGTAATAGGGGAAGTTCCACGGCATCACGCCGAGCAGTACCCCCAACGGCTCCTTCTCCACATGGGAGGAGTTTGCGCCTTGCTTCGGAAGGATGTCGCCGGCCATCAGCTCGTCGGCGTGCTGGGCGTAGTAGTCGAAAATCTGGGCGACAAGTTGCGCCTCGGCGACGCCCTGGGCGACGGGCTTACCCATTTCGGTGGCGGCGATCACGGCGAGTGTGTCAGCCCTCTCCTCGAACAGGCGCGCGGTCCGAGCCAAGATGTCGGCCCGCTCCCCGACGCTTCTGTGTCGCCAAGAAGCGAATGCCTCGTCAGCGGCGTTGATCACACCGCTTACCTCGCTGGGGTCGAGAGACTCCCAGCTGTCGATGAGTTCGTCCGTCGAAGGGTTCTGGGTGCGGTACATACTCGTGGATGCCTCCATTGTCGTGACTGCGGTCGTTCAAAACGGCGAGACGGTGACGTCACACCGCAGTGCCGGCTAGGGGATCCCCCTAGCGCCGCGTTGGAGTCAGTCGTCGACGACAGTGACGTCGACGCGGATGTTGCCGCGGGTGGCGTTCGAGTAGGGGCAGACCCGGTGGGCCTGGTCGGCCAGTTGCTGTGCCTCGTCATGGGGCAGGGCGGGGACGACGACCTCCAGGGCGACGGCCAAGCCGAAGCCCTTTCCTGCCTGGCCGATCGAGACTCGCGCGCCCACGGAAGAGTCGCCCAGGTCCTTCTTCGCCTGACGAGCCACCATCTGCAGTGCAGAGTGGAAGCACGCGGCATAGCCGGCGGCAAACAGTTGCTCTGGGTTCATCCCCTGGCCGCTGCCACCCATCTCGACCGGGACGGCCAGGTCCTGGGACAACCGGCCGTCAGCAGTTTGGACGTGACCATTGCGGCCAGCTCCGGTGGCGATGGCCTCGGTGGTGTAAACGGGCTCGATCTCAATCATGGTGCCTCCTGGCTGGCGTGATGTAGCTGCGAGACCACTTGTGGTTCGTGGCCGTACCAACAACGTAGCGCACAACTAAATTGTGCACAATCCCCAATCCTCGATACTCTTGGGACGTGAGCGACCCGACCCTCGACCTTGATCATCAGCTCTGCTTCTCCCTGTATAGGGCCAGCAGGGCAGTGACGCGCGCCTATCGGCCACTGCTTGAGGGCATCGATCTCACCTACCCCCAGTACCTCGTCATGCTCGTCTTGTGGCGTGCCGACGAGCCCGTCGGCGTCAATGACATCGGAGCTCGGCTACACCTTGACAGTGGCACCCTGACCCCCCTGCTGCGGCGGTTGGAGCAGGCTGGCTTCATCACCCGTAAATGGAGTGACAATGACGAACGACGTCGCCTGATCAGCCTGACGCAGGAGGGGCGATCCTTGCGTGTCAGGGCAGCCAGAGTTCCCGAACAGGTGCTCGCGCTGTACCCGGCTCCACCAGAACAACTCGCCCAGGTCAAGGCATTCCTGGACGACCTGTCCACCCAACTGGAGTGACGACTGCCGCTCCACCATCCCAGAAAGGCCATTTCCATGTCCACATCCCCACGCCGCTCCCAGACCCTCGCACGACTCGGGCTCGGAGGCCTGATGGTCTACGCCGGTGTCTCCCACCTGTCTTTCAAGCGTCAGGAGTTCCAGGCCCAAGTGCCCGACTGGTTCCCCGGCGACAAGGACCCCGTCGTCATTGGTTCTGGCGTCGTCGAGATCCTTCTCGGGGGCGCGATGCTGGCCTTGCCGCGTCATCGCGAGCTGACTGGCGTTGCCCTGGCCGGTTTTTACGCCGCCATCTTCCCCGGCAACATCGACCAGTATGCGGCGCGTCGAGACGGTTTCGGCCTCAACACCGATGGCAAGCGCCTCGCACGGTTGTTTGGCCAGCCCGCTCTCATCGCCGCCTCGCTCTGGTCCGCTGGGGTGCCGCGGTCGTAGCACTCGCCGCAGTGTGCTCGATCGTGCATGGGGCGGTCTTCGCAGGGAAGGCCAACTCTTGATGAGTCCGCTCTGATTCAACCCATGCACCTACCGATGAACCGTGCGCTAATGTCCACTGATTCCTGACCATTGGTGCAACCGATGACGTCGCCGGGGGAGGTTTGCCCCGTTACCTTGCTGGTGACCCCGTAAGGAGGGGTCACGGTCGCCGGGCCCGGCATGATTTGCTGCCCCTGTCT
>OGSL01000403.1_pt1 | contig 12243 bp, 9 predicted proteins | sample 1573881 | NCBI WGS metagenome assembly OGSL01 (sample SAMN03295838, study PRJEB24534) | human gut metagenome | isolation source: fecal sample 6 from infant 5 | host: Homo sapiens | place: USA: Pittsburgh, PA | collected 2014-07 | reverse complement strand
GCGGCACCACGCGGAAACCTTCTTTCTGGAAACGCGCTTCGTCGTAGTCAGCGAATTTCATCGGCACTTTATCGAAGTAGCGGCTTTCCGCACCATCGATAACCTGGTTATCGTTAATACGGAAAGAGAGCAGTACCGCCTTCTTCAGCCACTGATGCGTCACCCACTGACCGTCGATCTTCTCAGCGACGCGCAGCGCGCCGGAATCAAGAAGGGCGATAACCTGGTTAACCGCTTCGCGGGTCACGGTATCCACATTAGCCGGCGTAATGTCGGCGCGACGCTCGAAAGCGGACTCAATAACGTTCTGTAACTGCTGCATTGTTTCTTTCCATTCACTAAAAAAAATACGTCACCCTTTATCGTTTGGATTGAGGGCCGCTGTCAACCGTTGTTGCACTTCTTGTTGCAGCTCATTATTAAGGGCACGCCGGTCGGCGGTGGCGATTATAAATAAATCTTCTACTCGCTCACCAATTGTCGTAATTCGCGCCCCGTGAAGCGATATCCCGAGGTCGGCGAACACCTGCCCGACGCGGGCGAGCAGCCCGGGCTGGTCGAGCGCTATCAGCTCCAGAAACGATTTTCGGTCGGTATGGGTCGGCAGGAAATTCACCTCGGTGTCCACGGAAAAATGGCGTAGCTTTGCCGCCTGACGACGCGGGGCCGGAGGCTGCCAGCTGCGCTGAGTGATGGTCTGCTCCAGCCCCTGGCGGATCGCCTCGTGGCGGTCGGCGGAAAGGGGGCTGCCGTCGGGCTCAAGGACGATAAAGGTATCCATCGCCATACCGTCGCGGGTGGTGAAGATCTGCGCGTCGTGGACGCTGAGGTTGCGACGGTCAAGTTCGCCACACACCGCGGCGAACAGGTAAGGGCGATCCGGGCTCCAGATAAAAATCTCCGTACCGCCGCGGGTGGCCTGCGAGCTCAGCAGGATCATCGGTTTATTCAGATCGTGGCGCAGCAGGTTGCGGGCGTGCCAGGCGAGCTGCGTCGGCGTATGTCGCACGAAATAGTTGGCGCGGCAGCGGTTCCAGATCTGATGCAGCGCCTCTTCATTAATATTGTCCATCCGCAGCAGGGCCAGCGCCTGCAGCTGATGGTGACGCACTCGTTCGCGCATGTCCGGGGTGCTTTGCATGCCGCGACGCAGCTGCTTCTCGGTGGCGAAATAGAGTTCACGCAGCAGGCTCTGCTTCCAGCTGTTCCATAAGGTTTCGTTGGTGGCGCAGATATCGGCGACGGTCAGACATACCAGATAGCGCAGACGATTTTCTGTTTGCACCTCCTCGGCGAACTGCTTAATCACCTCCGGATCCTGAATATCGCGCCGCTGGGCGGTGACCGACATCAGCAGGTGGTGACGCACCAGCCAGGCGACCAGCTGCGTTTCGCGCGAGTTCAGCCCGTGCAGCTCGGCAAACTTCAGCACATCCTGCGCGCCGAGGATCGAGTGGTCGCCGCCGCGCCCTTTGGCGATGTCGTGGAACAGGGCGGCAATTAAGATCAGCTCCGGGTGCGTTAAGCGCGGCCACAGCTCCACGCACAGCGGGTGGCGGCTGCGGGTTTCTTCTTTGGCAAAGCTTTCCAGCTTGAGCATCACCCGGACGGTGTGTTCATCGACGGTGTAGGCGTGAAACAGGTCGAACTGCATCTGGCCGACGATATGCGACCACTGCGGCATATAGGCCCACAGTACGCTGTGGCGATGCATCGGCAGCAGCCCGCGACTTACCGCCCCCTGATGGCGCAGCATACTAAGAAAGAGCGTGCGCGCCTCCGGGATATAGCACAGCGGCTGGGTGAGATGACGGCGGGCGTGGCGCAGATGGCGCAACGTCGTTGAGTAGATGCCGGTGATGGTGCTGTTGCGCACCATGATATAAAACATGCGCAGAATGGCCTGCGGTTCGCGAATAAACAGCGTGTCGTCACGCAGATCGATAAGGGTGCCGCGCAGCTGGAAATCATCATCGATCGGGCGTGGTTTTTCATCCTCGGTCAGGGCGAGGATAGCCTCCTCAAACAGCTGAAGCAGCATCTGATTCAGCTCGCTCACCCGGCGGGTAACGCGGAAGAAGTCCTTCATCATATGCTCAATCGGCTGGTTGCCGTCGCCTTCATAGCCTAGCCGGCGGGCCACGCTGAGCTGGCGGTCGAAAAGCAGACGGTTGTCATAGCGCGTGAGTTCGAGATGCAGCGCGAAACGGATGCGCCACAGCTGATGCAGACACTCATTGAGTTCATTGCGCTCGGCTTCGGTCAGAAAGCCGAAGCCGACCATCTCATCCATTGAGGTGGCGCCGAAATGGCGGCGAGCCACCCACTGTAGCGTATGGATATCGCGCAAGCCGCCGGGGCTGCTTTTCACGTCCGGCTCGAGGTTATAGCTGGTGCCATGATAGCGCTGATGACGGACGTTCTGCTCTTCGAGCTTGGCGGCGAAGAACTTTTCCGATGGCCAGAAGCCGTCGCTAAAAATATGTTTTTGCAGTTCAAGGAACAGCGCGACGTCGCCGATCAGCAGGCGCGATTCGATTAAGTTGGTGGCAACGGTCAGATCCGAGAGACCTTCCAGCAGGCACTCTTCGAGGGTGCGTACGCTGTGGCCTACCTCCAGCTTGACGTCCCACAGCAGGGTGAGCAGTTCGCCGACTTTTTGCGCCTGGTCGTCCGGCAGTTTTTTACGACTGAGGATCAGCAGATCGACGTCTGAGAGCGGGTGCAGTTCGCCACGGCCATAGCCGCCGACGGCGACCAGCGCCAGGTCGCTGACGGATTCAAAACCGCAGGCGATCCATAATCGCTGCAGCAACTGGTCGATAAATTCGGTGCGCGCCGCGATGAGCTGCTCCGCGACGATGCCGGAGTCAAACGCCTCGCCCAGCCAGTGCTGGAAGGTATCGATGTGCGCCTTGATTGCGGCACAGTTCAGATCGCCCTGGGGCCAACTCACCGGGTGTTCCGGCGGGACGGGCAGGAGAGGGGAGGCTGTGTCAGGTAATGAGTTGCTCATCGCGTCACCATAAGAAAAAACTATCTAATAAAAAAGCCGGCGGGCGCCGGCTTTTCATCATTCATCGTGCGAGATTATCGCCGGGATGGTGTCATCCTTGCGTAGCGTCAGAATTTCGCAGCCGTTGTCTGTCACCACAATAGTATGCTCGTACTGCGCAGACAAGCTCCGGTCTTTGGTTTTCACCGTCCAGCCGTCTTTCATGCTGCGGATCTCTTTTTTACCGGCGTTGACCATCGGCTCGATGGTGAAGGTCATGCCTGGTTTGAGTACGACGTTGGTCTCCGGCGAATCGTAGTGCAGTACCTGAGGCTCTTCATGGAAGCCGCGGCCGATGCCGTGGCCACAGTACTCACGCACCACGGAGAAACCTTCGGCTTCCACAAATTTCTGGATCGCCGCGCCGATGGTGCGCAGGTTGATGCCTGGCTTCACCATTCTCAGCGCCAGGTACAGGCTTTCCTGAGTGATGCGGCACAGGCGCTCGCCGAGAATCGTCGGTTTGCCGACGATAAACATTTTGGAGGTATCGCCATGGAAATCATCTTTAATGACGGTCACGTCGATATTCACGATATCGCCATCTTTCAGCAGCTTGCCGTCATCAGGGATACCGTGACAGACCACTTCATTGACCGAAATGCAGACGGATTTCGGATAGCCGTGATAGCCGAGGCAGGCGGAAATGGCCTTCTGCTCGTTAACGATATAGTCGTTACAGATGCGGTCCAGTTCGCCGGTGCTGACGCCCGGTTTGACGTAGGGTTCGATCATTTCCAGCACTTCGGCGGCCAGGCGGCCGGCAACGCGCATTTTTTCGATGTCTTCAGATGTCTTAATAGAGATAGCCATGGAGTATGTCCAGCAGTGTCGATATTTTCGACAATAATAGAGTAAGTCCTGTCAATGGTAACAGTCCGGGCAGGCTGGTGCCAAACTGAGAATCATTAACAGCACGCGACGTCAACAAGAGTTGGTGTCTGGATGGATTTTGTGGTATAAAGCGCGCCGGACTTCCGTTCCATCTCAGATACACAAGGATGGACGTAAGCGACATAGCTCACTTTGTGTAATAACACACACGTATCGGCACATATTCCGGGGTGCCCTTCGGGGTCGGTAATATGGGATACGTGGAGGCATAACCCCAACTTTCAATATAGAGGTTTTAAACATGGCAACTGTTTCCATGCGCGACATGCTCAAGGCTGGTGTTCACTTTGGTCACCAGACCCGTTACTGGAACCCGAAAATGAAGCCTTTCATCTTCGGCGCGCGTAACAAAGTTCACATCATCAACCTTGAGAAAACCGTACCGATGTTCAACGAAGCTCTGGCTGAACTGAACAAGATCGCTGCTCGTAAAGGTAAAATCCTTTTCGTTGGTACTAAGCGCGCTGCAAGCGAAGCGGTAAAAGACGCTGCTCTGAGCTGCGATCAGTTCTTCGTGAACCATCGCTGGCTGGGCGGTATGCTGACTAACTGGAAAACCGTTCGTCAGTCCATCAAACGTCTGAAAGACCTGGAAACTCAGTCCCAGGACGGTACTTTCGACAAGCTGACCAAGAAAGAAGCGCTGATGCGCACTCGTGAGCTGGACAAGCTGGAAAACAGCCTGGGCGGTATCAAAGATATGGGCGGCCTGCCGGACGCACTGTTCGTTATCGACGCTGACCACGAGCACATCGCTATCAAAGAAGCAAACAACCTGGGCATCCCGGTATTTGCTATCGTTGATACCAACTCTGATCCGGACGGCGTAGACTTCGTTATCCCGGGTAACGACGATGCAATCCGCGCAGTAAGCCTGTACCTGGGCGCTGTTGCTGCTACCGTTCGTGAAGGTCGCTCTCAGGACCTGGCTTCTCAGGCGGAAGAAAGCTTCGTAGAAGCTGAATAATAAGGTTTAAGCCCTTATTAGTACCGTGTATGAATAGGGGCCCATTATCGGCCCCTTTTTTCAATTTACGCTGTTTGGCCGTTGGCCGGGCAGTATCCACATCTCCCGAGGATTTTAGAATGGCTGAAATTACCGCTTCCCTGGTAAAAGAGCTGCGCGAACGTACTGGCGCAGGCATGATGGATTGCAAAAAAGCGCTGACTGAAGCGAATGGCGACATCGAGCTGGCAATCGAAAACATGCGTAAATCCGGCGCGATCAAAGCGGCGAAGAAAGCAGGCAACGTGGCTGCTGACGGCGTGATCAAAACCAAAATCGAAGGCAACTACGGTTACATTCTGGAAGTTAACTGCCAGACTGACTTCGTTGCTAAAGATGGTGGTTTCCAGGCATTTGCTAACAAAGTTCTGGACGCAGCTGTTGCTGGCAAAATCACTGACGTTGAAGTTCTGAAAGCACAGTTCGAAGAAGAACGTGTTGCGCTGGTTGCTAAAATCGGTGAGAACATCAACATCCGTCGCGTTTCTTCTCTGGAAGGCGACGTTCTGGGCTCTTACCAGCACGGTGCACGTATCGGTGTTCTGGTTGCGGCTAAAGGCGCTGACGAAGAGCTGGTTAAACAGCTGGCTATGCACATCGCTGCAAGCAAACCAGAATTCGTTAAGCCAGAAGACGTGTCTGCTGAAGTGGTAGAAAAAGAGTACCAGGTTCAGCTGGACATCGCGATGCAGTCTGGTAAGCCAAAAGAAATCGCAGAGAAAATGGTTGAAGGCCGCATGAAGAAATTCACCGGCGAAGTTTCTCTGACTGGCCAGCCTTTGGTTATGGAGCCGAGCAAATCTGTTGGCCAGCTGCTGAAAGAGCACAACGCTGACGTGACTGGCTTCATCCGCTTTGAAGTGGGCGAAGGCATTGAGAAAGTTGAGACTGACTTTGCAGCAGAAGTTGCTGCGATGTCCAAGCAGTCTTAATTTTTAAAAAAAGGAGCCGCCTGAGGGCGGCTTCTTTTTGCGCCCATTTTGTAAATTCAGCCAACTGCTTATAGTGGCCGCGCTGAAATGCGACATACAATGTCGCCGGAATTATCACATCTCATTCGTTGACAGTCTCAGGAAAGAAACATGGCTACCAATGCAAAACCCGTCTACAAACGTATTCTGCTGAAATTAAGTGGCGAAGCGCTGCAGGGCTCAGAAGGCTTCGGTATTGATGCAAGCATACTTGACCGCATGGCTCAGGAGATCAAAGAGCTGGTTGAGCTGGGTATTCAGGTTGGCGTAGTAATTGGTGGCGGTAACCTGTTCCGTGGTGCTGGTCTGGCGAAAGCGGGTATGAACCGCGTTGTGGGCGACCACATGGGCATGCTGGCAACGGTCATGAACGGCCTCGCAATGCGTGATGCGCTCCACCGCGCCTATGTGAACGCTCGTCTGATGTCCGCCATTCCGCTGAACGGCGTATGCGACAACTACAGCTGGGCAGAGGCGATCAGCCTGCTGCGCAACAACCGCGTAGTGATCCTCTCCGCTGGTACCGGCAACCCGTTCTTTACCACCGATTCCGCAGCCTGCCTGCGCGGTATCGAAATTGAAGCCGATGTGGTGCTGAAAGCCACCAAGGTTGACGGCGTATTCACCGCTGACCCGGCAAAAGATCCTTCTGCCACCATGTACGATCAGCTGACCTACAGCGAAGTTCTGGAAAAAGAGCTGAAAGTCATGGATCTGGCGGCCTTCACCCTGGCGCGTGACCATAAATTACCGATTCGCGTCTTCAACATGAACAAACCTGGCGCCCTGCGTCGCGTGGTGATGGGCGAAAAAGAAGGCACATTGATCACGGAATAATTCCCGTCAGCGCCAAATCCGGGTAATATTCCGCTTTACTTTCGCGGGGATATTGCCCGGTGATTTTCATTAAATCTGACTATACTTAGCTCATTTTCCGACGGGTGCCCCGTCTGGTCTGACTGAGACAAGCTTTCAAGGATTCGTAACGTGATTAGCGATATCAGAAAAGATGCTGAAATCCGCATGGAAAAATGCGTCGAAGCATTCAAAAACCAAATCAGCAAAATTCGCACGGGTCGTGCTTCTCCGAGCCTGCTGGACGGGATTGTTGTTGAATACTACGGTACTCCGACCCCGCTGCGCCAGCTGGCCAGCGTCACCGTCGAAGACTCCCGTACCCTGAAAATCAACGTCTTTGACCGTTCTATGTCCGCGGCCGTTGAAAAAGCGATCATGGCCTCCGACCTCGGTCTGAACCCAAGCTCTGCCGGCAGCGATATTCGTGTTCCGCTGCCGCCGCTGACCGAAGAGCGTCGTAAAGATCTGACCAAGATCGTGCGTGGTGAAGCCGAGCAGGCGCGCGTTGCCGTGCGTAACGTTCGCCGTGACGCCAACGATAAAGTCAAAGCGCTGCTGAAAGAAAAAGAGATCAGCGAAGATGACGATCGCCGTTCTCAGGACGACGTGCAGAAAATGACTGACGCCGCCATCAAAAAAGTTGACGCGGCGCTGGCAGACAAAGAAGCGGAACTGATGCAGTTCTAATGCTCTGCCCTTACTCGGGCCAGACAGGCTCTGGCCTGAGTAAAATCTGAAACGCCGTACAGAAGACTGTACGCTCAATTCTCGGGATTGCGTTGCGACCGCTGGCCTTGTAGCCTTTAGCGCTTAGTTGAAGGCCTAATGCCGCCGTCTCATCCCCGATAGTTGCTGCGTAGGGGCTTGCTGGCGGCGTTTTGCTTTTTATTCTGTTTCCACTCTTCTGGACGTCTCATGAAGCAATTAACCGTTCTCGGTTCGACCGGCTCCATTGGCTGTAGCACGCTGGACGTGGTGCGCCATAACCCTGGTCGCTTTTCCGTCGCCGCGCTGGTCGCGGGGAAAAACGTTGACCGTATGGTTGAACAATGCCTGGAATTTACCCCCCGTTACGCGGTGATGGACGATGCGCAAAGCGCTGAGCGGTTGCGCACCCGTCTGCATGAGCATGGCAGTCGCACCGAGGTGCTGAGCGGCCAGCAGGCGGCGGCAGAGGTCGCGGCGCTGGATGAGGTCGATCAGGTCATGGCGGCAATCGTCGGCGCGGCGGGACTGGTGCCGACGCTGGCGGCGATCCGCGCCGGGAAAACGGTATTGTTAGCGAATAAAGAATCGCTGGTGACCTGCGGTCGCTTATTCATGGAGGCGGTGCAACAGTCGGGGGCGCGATTGCTACCGGTCGATAGCGAGCATAACGCTATTTTTCAGAGTATGCCGGAGACAATTCAGCAGCATCTGGGATACGCTGATCTTGCCCGGAATGGCGTCTCGTCAATCCTGCTGACCGGCTCCGGTGGGCCTTTCCGCGAGACGGCCGTGGCTGAACTGGCGGCGATGACCCCGGATCAGGCCTGCCGTCATCCCAACTGGTCGATGGGGCGCAAGATCTCCGTCGATTCGGCCACGATGATGAACAAAGGCCTGGAATATATTGAAGCGCGCTGGCTGTTTAACGCCTCGGCCCAGCAGATGGAAGTGCTGATCCATCCGCAGTCGGTGATCCACTCGATGGTTCGCTATCAGGATGGCAGCGTGCTGGCCCAGCTTGGGGAGCCGGATATGCGCACGCCGATCGCCCATACCATGGGCTGGCCGCAGCGACTGAATTCCGGCGTTAAACCGCTGGACTTCTGTCAGTTGAGCAATCTGAGCTTCTCCGCGCCGGACTATACGCGATATCCATGCCTGAAGCTGGCGATGGACGCGTTTGACGTCGGCCAGGCCGCGACCACGACGCTGAATGCGGCTAATGAAGAGTCGGTTGCCGCGTTTCTGCATGGCGATATCCGCTTTACCGATATTGCGGCGGTTAACCTGGCGGTGCTGGATAAGATGGACCTGCAGGAGCCGCAAAGCATTGATGATGTTCTGGTTATCGACGCCGAGGCGCGCGCAATCGCTCACCAGCAGCTGCAGCGGTTGGTTGCGCAGGCGTAACGCGGTGATATTTGTGGGCGCAAGGCTTCGGTGATATAGTCTGCGCCACCCGATCGTTGCATTTTGTTGTTAAAGATTACGGTGGCCGTGACAAAACACGGCTTTTTTGCGTAAAGCTTTTGGTTGTTCTCTGCGATTGGCTGCAGCCCCGGCACCGGATAAAAATGCGTATCCAGCGCGGCCCGGTGGCCTCTGTTTGGTGGCTAGTTAATCCTTATTATGGACTTAAAACGCGTGATGTTGTCTGCTAATCAAACTGTCAGCGAAATATCGCCCACCCATGGCTGCCGTCATGTCGCCATTATTATGGATGGCAACGGCCGTTGGGCGAAACGGCAAGGTAAAATTCGCGCTTTCGGGCATAAGGCCGGTGCGAAATCCGTGCGTCGCGCGGTCTCCTTCGCGGCGAATAATGGGATTGAGGCGTTAACGTTATACGCGTTCAGCAGCGAAAACTGGAACCGTCCGGCTCAGGAAGTCAGTGCGCTGATGGAACTGTTCGTCTGGGCGCTGGATAGCGAAGTCAAAAGCCTGCACCGACACAATGTGCGTCTGCGGATTATTGGCGACACCACGCGCTTCAATGCGCGCCTGCAGGAGCGGATCCGCAAAGCGGAAGCGCTAACCGCAAACAATACCGGCTTAACGCTGAATATTGCAGCCAATTACGGCGGTCGCTGGGATATTACCCAGGGCGTTCGTTTGCTGGCGAAACAGGTACAGGACGGGACGCTGCTGCCTGAGCAGATCACGGAAGACATGCTGAGTCAGCAGGTCTGCATGCATGAACTGGCTCCCGTTGATTTAGTTATTAGGACCGGGGGAGAGCACCGAATAAGTAACTTTCTGATTTGGCAAATTGCCTATGCCGAACTTTACTTTACGGATGTTCTTTGGCCCGATTTTGCTGAACAGGACTTTGAAGGTGCACTCCATGCCTTTGTTAATCGAGAGCGTCGTTTCGGCGGCACTGAGCCGGGTGGCAGTCATGCCTGATGGGGGTCACTTTTGCTGAAGTATCGCCTGATATCTGCTTTCGTCTTAATCCCCATCGTCATTGCGGCATTGTTTTTATTGCCGCCGATGGGCTTTGCTATCGTCACCCTGGTGGTCTGTATGCTCGCCGCCTGGGAGTGGGGTCAACTGAGCGGTTTTACCTCGACGTCGCAGCGGGTTTGGCTGGCGGTGCTGTGCGGCCTTCTGCTGGCGGCGATGCTTTTTCTGCTGCCTGAATACCATTATGACGTTCATCAACCGATGGTTGAAGGGTCGCTATGGGCCTCTTTTGCCTGGTGGATCGTCGCGTTACTGCTGGTGCTCTCATACCCGGCGTCGGCGGCATTCTGGCGCCACTCAAAGGTGCTGCGCCTCATCTTCGGCATCCTGACCATCGTCCCGTTTTTCTGGGGCATGCTGGCGCTGCGCGCCTGGCACTATGCCGATAACCACTACAGCGGCGCGCTGTGGCTGCTGTACGTCATGATCCTGGTGTGGGGCGCAGACTCTGGCGCCTATATGTTTGGTAAAATGTTTGGCAAGCACAAGCTGGCGCCGAAGGTCTCACCGGGTAAAACCTGGCAGGGCTTTTTTGGCGGTTTGCTGACCGCGGCAGTGATTTCCTGGGCCTACGGCGTGTGGGCCCATCTTGACGTCACGCCGACGGTGCTGCTGGTCTGTTCGGTGGTGGCGGCCCTGGCTTCGGTGCTGGGCGACCTGACGGAAAGTATGTTTAAGCGCGAGGCCGGCATTAAGGATAGCGGGCACTTGATTCCCGGACATGGTGGTATTCTCGATCGTATCGACAGCCTGACGGCGGCGGTACCGGTCTTCGCCTGTCTGCTACTGTTGGTCTTCAGGACGATTTGACGGAAGGTTATATGCTGAGCGTGCTCTGGAATCTGGCGGCTTTTATCATTGCGCTTGGCGTACTGATTACGGTGCATGAGTTTGGCCATTTTTGGGTGGCGCGCCGCTGCGGTATCCGGGTTGAGCGTTTTTCTATCGGCTTCGGCAAAGCGCTGTGGCGGCGGATGGATAAGCAGGGCACAGAGTTCGTCATCGCCCTGATCCCACTGGGCGGCTACGTCAAGATGCTGGATGAGCGTGTTGAAGCGGTGGCGCCGGAGATGCGTCACTACGCCTTCAACAATAAAACCGTCGGTCAGCGTGCGGCGGTGATTGCCGCCGGCCCCATCGCTAACTTCATTTTCGCTATCTTTGCTTACTGGCTGGTCTTTATCATCGGCGTTCCCGGCGTGCGGCCGGTGGTGGGTGAAATAACGCCCAATTCGGTTGCCGCGCAAGCACAAATTGCAAAAGGAACGGAACTTAAAGCGATAGATGGTATCGAAACGCCTGATTGGGATGCGGTGCGTCTGCAGCTGGTGGCCAAAATCGGCAACCCGCAAACAATAGTTACCGTCGCCCCTTTCGGGACCAATCAGCGCCAGGATAAAATCGTCGATCTGCGGCATTGGTCGTTTGAGCCAGACAAGCAAGATCCCGTGACCTCGCTGGGGATCCAGCCGCGCAGCGCGCAGATTGATACGGTGCTGGCTGAGGTTCAGGCGGGATCGGCAGCCCAGAAAGCGGGTTTGCAAGCGGGCGACCGGATCGTTAAAGTCGATGGTCAACCGTTAACGCAGTGGATGACGTTTGTTAATCTGGTGCGCGATAATCCGGGCAAAGCGCTGGCGCTGGAGATTGAACGGCAGGGGAGTGCGCTGCCGTTAACCCTGACGCCGGATGCGAAAACGGTGAAAGGTAAGGCGGAAGGGTTCGCAGGGGTGGTGCCAAAGGTCATCCCGCTGCCTGAAGAATACAAGACAGTACGTCAGTACGGACCGTTTGCCGCCATCGCTGAAGCCACGGATAAAACCTGGCAGCTGATGTCGCTGACGGTCAGGATGCTGGGTAAATTGATAACCGGTGATGTCAAACTGAACAACCTCAGTGGGCCGATCTCTATCGCTCAGGGGGCTGGAATGTCAGCGGAGTTTGGGTTGATTTATTATCTGATGTTCCTGGCGCTGATTAGCGTGAACCTCGGAATCATCAACCTGTTCCCTCTACCCGTACTGGATGGGGGACATCTGCTGTTTTTAGCGATTGAAAAGCTGAAGGGCGGGCCGGTATCCGAGCGAGTTCAAGACTTTAGTTATCGCATTGGCTCAATACTGCTGGTGCTGTTAATGGGGCTTGCACTTTTCAATGATTTCTCTCGGTTATAAGAGAGTTTGTTAGGAAGAACGCATAATAACGATGGCGATGAAAAAGTTGCTCATAGCGTCGCTGCTGTTTAGCAGCGCCACCGTATACGGTGCTGACGGGTTCGTAGTGAA
>OGSL01000387.1_pt1 | contig 12903 bp, 9 predicted proteins | sample 1573881 | NCBI WGS metagenome assembly OGSL01 (sample SAMN03295838, study PRJEB24534) | human gut metagenome | isolation source: fecal sample 6 from infant 5 | host: Homo sapiens | place: USA: Pittsburgh, PA | collected 2014-07 | reverse complement strand
AATAAAACTACGCTTCGTTGACATATATCAAGTTCAATTGTAGCACGTTAACAGTCTTGTGAAATCATTGCATCGCCATGCTCTTTATAGTCACAATCTTTACCCGGCTCAACTAGTTGCGTGGATAAATTAATAAATACAGTGAATCCAAAGCCTGAAACGATGCATCAGATGAAATTGCATTGCCCATCATATGGATAAATGGGTTCTGTTAACATACTCCTTGTCACGGCCTCCTGAGAACAGTTTAGATTTTTTTATGGGTAAGAAAACGCAATTTTAGTGATTTTTGTTGCAAATTTGTAAATTTTCACCGCGTAAAATGGGGGGCGCTGCGCCTCGATAACGCCTGAGAGAGAGAAAGAAACCGCAATGCGTTTAACGATTATTTTAGTCGGTCCTGCCCGGGCCGAGAACGTCGGCGCTGCCGCCAGGGCGATGAAAACCATGGGATTTCGCGAACTACGGATCGTCGATAGCGAAGCCCACCTGGCGCCTCCGGCACGCTGGGTGGCGCATGGCTCAGGCGACATCCTCGATGGTATCACCACCTATCCCACCCTTGCCGAGGCGCTGCATGACGTTGATTTTACCGTCGCCACCACCGCCCGCAGCCGCGCGCGTTTTCACTATTACGCCACGCCGCAGCAGCTGTTGCCGCTGCTGGAGGAGAAGGCGCAGTGGATGAACCATACTGCCCTGGTATTTGGTCGTGAGGACGCCGGATTGACCAATGAGGAGCTGGCGTTGGCTGATGTGTTGACCGGTGTGCCGATGGCTGCGGATTATCCGTCGCTGAATCTCGGCCAGTCGGTGATGGTCTACTGTTATCAATTAGCATCGCTAATGCAACAAACGGCGCCCGCCGCCGCTGCGGCAGACCATCATCAGCTGCAGGCCTTACGTACTCGTACCCTGGCGTTACTTTCGCGTTTGGGCGTGGAGGATGATGCCAAACTGGCCGACTGGTTGTCGCAACGGCTGGGCCTGCTGCAGCAGCGCGACACGGCAATGTTGCATCGTTTGCTGCATGATATTGAAAAAAACCTGCCAGAATAAAACTCTGTCATATTTTTTATTTATGGATGTGTATGCTGTTCTGTGGGCTGGTTTTCCGCCGATCTGGATGTTTTTTCTCACAGCAGCGGGAAAATACGTAAGCCTGCTGAAATGGGGCAAATTGAGAAATTCATTGACTTAAGACGGCAGATACTTTAACCAATATAGGCAGGACATACAGACAGATAAAAATACAGAGTACACAACATCCATGAATCGCATCGGCATGATTACCACCATTATCACCACCACCATTACCACAGGTAACGGTGCGGGCTGACGCGTACAGGAAACACAGAAAAAAGCCCGCACCTGAACAGTGCGGGCTTTTTTTTTGACAAGAGATCAAGGGGTAAGAACCATGCGAGTGTTGAAGTTCGGCGGTACATCAGTGGCAAATGCGGAACGGTTTCTGCGGGTTGCCGATATTCTGGAGAGTAATGCCAGGCAGGGGCAGGTAGCGACGGTCCTGTCTGCCCCGGCGAAGATCACTAACCACCTGGTAGCGATGATTGAAAAGACCATTGGCGGCCAGGATGCCCTCCCCAATATTGCCGACGCCGAACGCATTTTTGCCGAACTTCTTCAGGGCCTTGCCGACGCCCAGCCCGCTTTCCCGCTTGCCCAGTTAAAAGCCTTCGTGGAGCAGGAATTTGCTCAGATTAAGCATGTTCTGCACGGCATCAGCCTGCTGGGTCAGTGCCCGGACAGCGTCAATGCCGCGCTGATCTGCCGCGGCGAAAAGCTCTCCATCGCCATCATGGCGGGTCTGCTGGAAGCCCGTGGACATAAAGTCAGTGTCATTAACCCGGTCGAAAAACTGCTCGCCGTGGGTCACTATCTGGAATCCACCGTCGATATCGCCGAATCCACCCGCCGCATTGCCGCCAGCCAGATCCCGGCAGACCATATGATCCTGATGGCCGGGTTTACCGCCGGCAATGAGAAAGGCGAGCTGGTGGTGCTGGGGCGTAACGGCTCCGACTACTCGGCTGCGGTACTGGCCGCCTGCCTGCGCGCTGACTGCTGCGAAATCTGGACCGATGTCGACGGAGTGTACACCTGCGATCCGCGTCAGGTGCCGGATGCGCGCCTGCTGAAATCGATGTCTTATCAGGAGGCGATGGAGCTCTCCTACTTTGGCGCGAAAGTGCTGCACCCGCGCACCATCGCCCCTATCGCCCAGTTCCAAATCCCATGCCTGATTAAAAATACCGGCAACCCACAGGCGCCGGGAACGCTTATCGGCGCCAGCCGCGACGAGGACGATTTGCCGGTGAAAGGCATCTCTAACCTCAACAACATGGCGATGTTCAACGTCTCCGGGCCGGGGATGAAAGGGATGGTCGGCATGGCGGCCCGCGTCTTCGCCACCATGTCCCGCGCCGGCATCTCGGTGGTGTTGATCACTCAATCTTCTTCGGAGTACAGCATCAGTTTCTGCGTGCCGCAGAGCGACTGCGCACGTGCCAAACGGGCGATGGAAGATGAGTTTTATCTGGAGCTGAAAGAGGGGCTGCTGGAGCCGCTGGCGATTATGGAGCGTCTGGCGATCATCTCCGTGGTGGGCGACGGAATGCGTACCCTGCGCGGTATCTCGGCGAAATTCTTTGCGGCACTGGCCCGCGCCAATATCAATATCGTGGCGATTGCCCAGGGCTCTTCCGAGCGCTCAATTTCGGTAGTGGTCAGCAATGACGACGCCACCACCGGCGTGCGCGTGACCCATCAGATGCTGTTCAACACCGACCAGGTGATTGAAGTGTTTGTCATCGGCGTCGGCGGCGTCGGCGGCGCGCTGCTAGAGCAGATCAAGCGCCAGCAGGGGTGGCTGAAGAACAAACATATCGATCTGCGCGTCTGCGGTGTAGCCAATTCTCAGGCGCTGCTGACCAGCGTGCATGGCCTGAATCTGGAAAACTGGAGTGCGGAACTGGCGGAGGCGAAAGAGCCGTTTAATCTTGGCCGCCTGATCCGCCTGGTGAAAGAGTACCACCTGCTCAATCCGGTGATCGTCGACTGTACCTCCAGCCAGGCGGTCGCCGATCAGTATGCCGACTTCCTGCGCGAAGGTTTCCATGTGGTGACGCCGAACAAAAAGGCCAATACCTCTTCGCTGGATTACTATCACCAGCTGCGCCATGCGGCCAGCAGCTCGCGGCGTAAGTTCCTCTATGACACTAACGTTGGCGCGGGCCTGCCGGTGATTGAGAACCTGCAGAACCTGCTCAACGCCGGCGATGAGCTGCGCCATTTCTCCGGGATCCTGTCCGGCTCCCTGTCGTTTATCTTCGGCAAGCTGGACGAGGGGGTGAGTTTCTCCGCGGCGACGGCGATGGCCCGTGAGATGGGGTATACCGAGCCGGATCCGCGCGACGATTTATCCGGGGTGGATGTGGCGCGTAAACTGCTGATTCTGGCCCGTGAGACCGGGCGTGAACTGGAGCTGGCGGACATTATCGTCGAGTCGGCGCTGCCGCCGGACTTCGACGCCAGCGGCGATGTCGAGACCTTTATGGCCCGCCTGCCGTCGCTGGACGATGGTTTTGCCTCGCGGGTTGCTAAGGCGCGCGATGAAGGTAAAGTCTTGCGCTACGTCGGTAACATCGAAGAGGATGGTACCTGCCGGGTAAAAATAGCCGCGGTTGACGGCAACGATCCGCTGTTCAAAGTTAAGAATGGTGAGAACGCGCTGGCTTTTTATAGCCATTATTATCAGCCATTGCCGCTGGTGCTGCGCGGCTATGGCGCCGGGAACGACGTCACGGCGGCCGGCGTATTCGCCGACCTGCTGCGCACCCTGTCCTGGAAGTTAGGAGTTTAAGATGGTCAAAGTATATGCCCCGGCTTCCAGTGCCAATATGAGCGTCGGGTTTGATGTGTTGGGCGCGGCGGTCACGCCGGTCGATGGCACGCTGCTTGGCGACAACGTCACTGTCGAAGCGGCGGAGCAATTTAGCCTGCAGAATCTGGGACGCTTCGCCAGCAAACTGCCGACGGCGCCGCAAGAGAACATTGTTTACCAGTGCTGGGAAAGCTTTTGCCGGGAGATCGGTAAGATGGTGCCGGTGGCGATGACGCTGGAAAAAAACATGCCGATTGGTTCCGGGCTGGGTTCCAGCGCCTGCTCGGTGGTCGCCGCGCTGGTGGCGATGAACGAGTTTTGCGGTAAGCCGCTGAACGAGACGCGCATGCTGGCGCTGATGGGAGAGATGGAAGGGCGTATCTCCGGCAGCATTCACTACGACAACGTGGCGCCGTGCTATCTTGGCGGCATGCAGTTGATGATCGAAGAGAATGGGATTATCAGTCAGCAGGTGCCCGGGTTTGATGAGTGGCTGTGGGTGCTGGCCTATCCGGGGATTAAAGTCTCTACTGCTGAAGCGCGGGCGATTCTGCCGGCGCAGTATCGCCGCCAGGATTGTATCGCCCATGGTCGCCACCTCGCGGGCTTTATTCACGCCTGCTACACCCGCCAGCCGCAGCTGGCGGCAAAATTGATGAAAGATGTGATTGCCGAACCGTACCGAACCAAACTGCTGCCGGGCTTTAGCGAAGCGCGTCAGGCGGCCATGGAAATGGGCGCCCAGGCTTGCGGCATCTCCGGCTCTGGCCCAACGCTGTTCGCGTTGTGTGATAAACCGGATACCGCACAGCGCGTCGCCGACTGGCTTGGCGCGCACTATCTGCAGAATCAGGAAGGCTTTGTTCATATTTGCCGGCTGGACACGGCGGGCGCACGCGTAGTGGGATAACCAATGAAACTGTATAACTTAAAAGATCATAACGAGCAGGTCAGCTTTGCGCAGGCCGTCACCCAGGGACTTGGCAAGCATCAGGGCCTGTTCTTTCCGCACGATCTGCCGGAATTCAGCCTGACTGAAATTGACGACATGCTGGCGCAGGACTTTGTCACCCGTAGCGCCAAAATTTTATCCGCCTTTATCGGCGATGAGATCCCGCAGGATGTCCTGCAGCAGCGGGTGCGCGCGGCGTTTGCGTTTCCGGCGCCCGTAAGCAAGGTTCAGGAAGATGTCGGCTGTCTGGAGCTGTTCCATGGCCCTACGCTGGCGTTCAAGGATTTCGGCGGCCGCTTTATGGCGCAGATGCTGACCCACATCGCAGGCGATAAGCCGGTCACCATCCTCACCGCGACCTCTGGCGACACCGGGGCGGCGGTGGCGCATGCTTTCTACGGCCTGCCGAACGTCAAGGTAGTGATCCTCTATCCGCGCGGCAAGATCAGTCCCCTGCAGGAGAAGCTGTTCTGTACCCTCGGCGGCAATATTGAAACCGTGGCGATTGATGGCGACTTTGATGCCTGCCAGGCGCTGGTGAAGCAGGCGTTTGACGATGAAGAGCTGAAGGCGACGCTGGGTCTCAACTCGGCTAACTCCATCAACATCAGCCGCCTGCTGGCGCAGATCTGTTACTACTTCGAAGCGGCGGCGCAGCTGCCGCAGGAAGCCCGCAATCAGCTGGTGATTTCCGTGCCGAGCGGCAACTTCGGCGATCTGACCGCCGGTCTGCTGGCCAAGTCGCTGGGGCTGCCGATCAAGCGCTTTATCGCCGCCACCAACGCCAACGACACCGTTCCGCGCTATCTGCAGGGCGGCGAGTGGGCGCCAAAAGCCACCCAGGCGACGCTGTCCAACGCCATGGACGTCAGCCAGCCGAACAACTGGCCGCGCGTTGAAGAGCTGTTCCGCCGTAAAATCTGGCGTCTCAGCGAGCTGGGCTATGCCGCGGTCGATGATGAGACCACCAAAGCAGCGATGCGCGAGCTGAAGGCCATCGGCTACATCTCTGAACCGCATGCGGCGATTGCCTGGCGCGCGCTGCGCGATCAGCTGCAGCCGGGAGAGTACGGCCTGTTCCTCGGCACCGCCCATCCGGCGAAGTTCAAAGAGAGCGTGGAGGAGATCCTGCAGGAGACTCTGCCGCTGCCGAAGGAGCTGGCCGACCGCGCCGACCTGCCGCTGCTGTCTCACAACCTGCCGGCGGATTTCGCCGCGCTGCGTAAGCTGATGATGGGCTAAGCCAGGCAATAATATCGGCAACATGATCGACCAAACCGGGCAGCTATTGCCCGGTTTTTATATTTAACGCACTTTTCCATATCAGTAAAATTTCTCTCCATAAAATTCCCCACACTATTTTATTGTCAGCGCACTGCTTTTATTGCAAACTCTTTTACGGATTGTCCTCTTTGCCGGATAATTCCACTGGATTATCTTTTTTATTTATTATTTCATGCTGCTTATATTTATGCTGCTGATTTTATTATGAAGCAGCTATAGATATCATTTGTTATAGATGCATTGTTAATGCACAAGGTTTTCAAGGAGGAAACATGCGTATTTTATCTCTTTTTTTGGTGGTGTTCGCTTTAACAGGCTGCTCCGGGACAACGATTGGCGGTAATGAAGATAAATTAACGCCAGCCTATCTGAAACAACATCTCATTGTCGGAAAAACCACCAAGGCCGAGGTTCGTCAGTATTTTGGTGCCCCGGATTCTGGTCATACGACGGTGACGGCGTCGGGTAAAGAGAGCTGGTATTATTCAGTAGATAAAGGGATCAACCTGGTCAGCCTCGCGGGTTCCATGATCCCGGTAACCGGGGCATCGCAAGCTGCCGATGCGGTCGATAAGTCCAGCCAAAAAGATTCGAACTCGCTGATGATTTTCTTCGATGAAAAAGGCGTGGTGGAAAACTGGGTGCGTTAAAATAAGTAATAATCTGCTTAATTATATTGAAAAGGGGAATGACTCCCCTTTTTTATTACCGTAACGTGTTACTGCTCGTGGCGTTTAAACACCAGTTCGCCTTTCTCTGAGGCATCCGCATCAAAGAAATAGCCTTCGCTATTAAAAGCTTTGAGCTGCTCCGGCTGGGTTAAGCGGTTTTCAATAATGTAGCGACTCATCAGGCCGCGGGCTTTCTTCGCATAAAAACTGATCACTTTGAATTTGCCGTTCTTCTCATCGAGGAATACCGGCTTGATCAGCTGACCCTGCAATTTTGGCGTTTTCACCGATTTAAAATATTCATCGGAAGCCAGGTTGATGACGATATCGTCGCCCTGGTCGCGAAGCGCCTGATTCAGCTTCTCGGTAATGGTATCCCCCCAGAACTGGTACAGATCTTTGCCGCGCGGATTTTCCAGACGGATCCCCATCTCCAGGCGGTAGGGCTGCATCAGGTCTAACGGGCGCAGCACGCCATACAGCCCGGAGAGCATGCGCAGATGCTGCTGGGCGAAGTCAAAGTCGTCCTCGGTGAGCGTCTCTGCCTGCAGGCCAGTGTAGACATCGCCTTTAAAGGCGAGGATCGCCTGGCGGGCATTTTGCGGCGTAAAGTCAGGGTGCCAGTCGTGGAAGCGGGTGGCGTTTAGATCCGCCAGCTTGTCGCTAATGCTCATCAGCTTGCCGATTTGCGGCGCGGTCAGCTTACGGGCGATGCCGATAAGCTGCTGAGAATACTCGAGGAGTTCGGGCTGGGTATAGCGAGTCGTTGCCAGCGGGCTTTGATAATCGAGCGTTTTAGCAGGTGAAATCAGAATCAGCATATCCAGTCCTTGCAGGTAATTTCGACGAATTTTAACAAAAAAAGTGCATGGTGGGATCGATAGCTGCAATTGCCGCGCTATTCGCGCGGCAATTCATTCCAGGCGCCCGGGGCCAGCTGTTGGTCAATATCCGGGTAACGAGTGGCATCGAAAGTCGGCTGGATACCCAGCCGCCGCTGACGCAGATAATCGCTGGCGATAATCCGCACCGTCGGGGAGAGCAACAGAATGGCCGTCAGGTTGGTCATCGCCATCAGCGCCATGATGATATCCGCGCTCTGCCAGACGACAGGCAGGCTAACCATGGTCCCCAACAGCACCATCAGGACGGTGAGTATTCGCAGCCCCCAGATATAGCGCGGCTTATCCAGGCGCAGGAAGACCAGATTATTTTCCGCGTACACGTAATTGGCTACGATAGAGCTAAAGGCGAACAGCAGCACGATGAGGGCGATGAAACCCGCTCCCCAGCCGCCGACCAGCACGCTCATCGCGTGTTGCAAGTCCTGAATACCGTTGAGCGTATATTCATTGTCGGGCCGCGGCGCCAGCATGACGATAATCGCGCTGGCGGTACAGATCACGATAGTATCGATAAACACGCCAATCATCTGCACGATCCCCTGCGCCGCCGGGTGCGGCGGCCAGGAGGCGGCGGCCGCGGCGGCGTTAGGCGAAGAGCCCATCCCTGCTTCATTGGAGAACATGCCGCGCTGGAAGCCGCTGGTCAGCGCCTGGCTGATGGTGTAGCCCACCGCGCCGGCGGCGGCCTCCTGCCAGCCGAAGGCGCAGCGAAAGATGGTAGCGAAAATCGTCGGCAGGGCGGTGATGTGCCACAGGCCGATGAGCAGGCTGGTGGCGATCCACAACAGCGCCATAAAGGGAACGATCCATTGCATCAGACGCGCCACGCCGCGTAAACCACGGAGGATCGCCAGCAAAACGACAACGGCCAGCACGCCGCCGCTGACCGCCGCCGGCAGATCGAACGCATAGCGCAAGGCATGGGCCACGGAGTTAGCCTGCACGGTATTGAAGATAAAACCATAGGCCAGCAGGAGGAGGATCGAAAACAGGACGCCCATCCAACGCATGCCGAGCCCGCGCGCCATATACCAGGCCGGGCCGCCGCGAAACTGTCCGCGGCTATCGCGTTCTTTATACAGCTGAGCAAGGGAACATTCAGCAAAGCTGCTGGCCATGCCGAGCAGGGCGGAAACCCACATCCAGAATACGGCGCCGGGCCCACCGGCGGCGATCGCCAGCGTCACCCCGGCAAGATTGCCGCTGCCGACCCGGGCGGCAAGGCTGGTACAGAGCGCCTGAAAGGACGTTAAACCACCCGGCTGCGGGTGCAGGCTTTTTTTTAGACTGCGGCCGAATTTGCGCACGTAACGAAACTGAATACCCCGGGTTTGCCAGCTAAACCAGATACCGGCGCCCAGTAGCAGATAAATCATCACTGAGCCCCAGAGTATTTCATTGATAAATGAGAGAAAATCAGGCATTAAACATCCTCTTGTCCATGCCGGTACGCCAGTGTAAGCGTTACCAATTAAGTGACAATCCTTTCGCTTTCAGCAAATTAATCTGCATAGTTTATCACACTCTGCGCTCTTCTCTCGTCGGCGGTTGCGCTGACCCGGCAGCGTGTTATCATCTGGGCAGACCGGTTACATCCCCTTAACTGCTGTTTAAGAGAAATATATCATGACGGATAAATTAACTTCTCTGCGTCAGTACACCACTGTCGTCGCTGACACCGGAGATATTGCGGCAATGAAGCTGTATCAGCCTCAGGATGCCACCACTAACCCTTCCCTGATTCTCGGCGCGGCTCAGATCCCTGAGTACCGTAAGCTGATTGACGACGCTGTCGCCTGGGCTCGTAGCCAGAGCAGCGATCGCGCGCAGCAGATCCTCGATGCTTCCGATAAGCTGGCGGTGAACATCGGTCTCGAAATTCTGAAACTGATCCCGGGCCGTATCTCCACCGAAGTGGACGCTCGTCTCTCCTATGACACCGAAGCGTCTATCGCGAAAGCCAAGCGCATCATCAAGCTGTACAACGACGCGGGCATCAGCAACGATCGCATTCTGATCAAACTGGCCTCCACCTGGCAGGGCATTCGCGCCGCTGAACAGCTGGAAAAAGAAGGCATTAACTGTAACCTGACGCTGCTGTTCTCCTTCGCTCAGGCTCGCGCTTGCGCCGAAGCGGGCGTCTTCCTGATTTCGCCGTTCGTTGGCCGTATCCTCGACTGGTACAAAGCCAACACCGACAAGAAAGAGTACGCACCGGCAGAAGATCCGGGCGTGGTTTCCGTCAGCGAAATCTACGAGTATTACAAGCAGCACGGCTATGAAACCGTCGTGATGGGCGCAAGCTTCCGTAACGTTGGCGAAATTCTGGAACTGGCTGGCTGTGACCGCCTGACCATCGCCCCGGCGCTGCTGAAAGAGCTGTCCGAAAGCGAAGGCGCCGTTGAGCGTAAGCTGGTATATACCGGTGAAGTGAAAGCGCGTCCGGAGCGTATTACCGAATCTGAGTTCCTGTGGCAGCATAACCAGGATCCGATGGCGGTAGACAAACTGGCGGAAGGTATCCGTAAGTTTGCGATCGACCAGGAAAAACTGGAAAAAATGATCGACGAACTGCTGTAATCGCGCAGGTGGCCGACGCCCGTCGGCCACATTATACTGTCTGTCCCGCCTCCGGCAGTGTATCATTTCGTTTAACGCCACAGTTTGAACGGAATAACCATGAATACCTTACGAATCGGCTTAGTTTCCATTTCCGATCGCGCCTCCAGCGGCGTCTATCAGGACAAAGGCATCCCGGCACTGGAAGAGTGGCTGGCACGCGCCCTGACCACCCCTTTCGAGCTGCAAACCCGTCTGATTCCGGATGAGCAGGCCATCATTGAGCAAACGCTGTGCGAACTGGTTGACGAAATGGGGTGCCATCTGGTGCTGACCACCGGCGGAACCGGCCCTGCGCGTCGCGATGTGACGCCCGACGCAACGCTGGCGATCGCCGATCGCGAGATGCCGGGCTTCGGCGAGCAAATGCGCCAGGTTAGCCTACACTTTGTGCCGACGGCTATCCTTTCCCGGCAGGTCGGTGTGATCCGCAAGCAGGCGCTGATCCTCAACCTTCCCGGGCAACCGAAAGCAATTCAGGAGACTCTGGAAGGGGTGAAAGATGCTGACGGCAACGTGCTGGTGCACGGTATTTTCGCAAGTGTACCTTATTGTGTACAGTTGCTTGAAGGGCCTTATGTGGAAACCGATGGCCGTGTAGTAGAAGCTTTTCGTCCCAAGAGCGCCAGACGCGAAACTTTATCCTGAATTTGATGTATTTTTGATATAACCTGCATCGCTAATGGTGTGCCGTTTTATTTACGATATAGTGATTTTTACTTTACACACTATAAAACACGCTGCACACCTCAGGATGAAATTGCGTTATGTCATATGCAAACCGACCGCTCAACCGCCAGGATTATAAAACGCTGACGCTGGCCGCCCTGGGCGGCGCGCTGGAGTTTTATGACTTTATCATTTTCGTTTTCTTCGCCGCCGTCGTCGGCGAGCTCTTCTTCCCTGCGGATATTCCCGAATGGCTGCGCCAGGTGCAAACTTTTGGCATTTTCGCCGCCGGTTACCTGGCGCGTCCGCTGGGGGGCATCATCATGGCCCACTTTGGCGATCTGGTGGGGCGCAAGAAAATGTTCACCCTCAGCATCCTGCTGATGGCGCTGCCAACCCTGGCGATCGGTCTGCTACCGACCTATAGCTCGGTAGGTATCATCGCCCCGCTGCTATTGCTGCTGATGCGTATTCTGCAGGGAGCGGCGATCGGCGGTGAAGTTCCAGGCGCCTGGGTGTTTGTCGCTGAGCATGTCCCGGAAAAACGCATTGGTATCGCCTGCGGCACGCTGACGGCCGGCCTGACGGTTGGCATTCTGCTGGGGTCGGTGGTGGCCACGCTTATCAATACCAGTCTGACGCCGCAGGGGATCCACGACGGCGGCTGGCGGATCCCCTTCCTGCTGGGCGGCGTATTTGGTCTGATAGCGATGTATCTGCGCCGCTGGCTGCAGGAGACGCCGATTTTTCTTGAGATGCAGCAGCGCAAAGCGCTGGCGCAGGAGCTGCCGGTAAAAGCGGTGGCGCTCAAGCACCAGAAGGCGGTGGTGATCTCTATGCTGCTGACCTGGCTGCTGTCGGCTGGCGTGGTGGTGGTGATCCTGATGTCGCCGGTCTGGCTGCAGAAGCACTATGGTTTTGCGCCGGCCATTACCCTGCAGGCCAACAGCATCGCCACCATTATGTTGTGCATCGGCTGTCTGCTCGCCGGGCTGGCGGCGGACCGCTTCGGCGCCAGCCGCACTTTTATCGTCGGCAGCCTGCTGCTGGCGGTTGCCAGCTGGGCATTTTACCATCTTGCCGGCGCCAGCCCGCAGCGGCTGTTTCTGCTCTACGGTACGGTGGGGCTGTGCGTCGGCGTGGTGGGGGCGGTGCCCTATGTGATGGTGCGGGCCTTCCCGGCGGAAGTACGCTTCACCGGCATCTCTTTCTCCTACAACCTGTCGTACGCGATCTTTGGCGGCCTGACGCCGATTGCGGTCACCATGCTGATGGGGGTGTCGCCGATGGCGCCGGCCTGGTATGTGCTGGCCCTGTCGCTGATGGGGCTGGGATTAGGTATCTGGCTGCGTCAGGAGCTGACGGCGCCGACGGGGATGCCGGAAGGGGAGCTGCAGCGTTAACGATGGCTAGCTGATGCTGATAATGACCTGCCGCCGCCCTGTGACCGGACGGCGGCGGAAGATTAGCGCGGTTCGCCGATCGGCAGCACGGTGCGGCCGAACTGTTCGTTCAGCACTTCACCCATCGCCAGGTAAATAGCGCTGGCGCCACAAATCAGGCCGACCCAGCCGGCTACCTTCACAATGCCTTCGTTATCGGCCAAATGGCCAATCGCCAGCAGCGCGAACAGTACGGTCAGGCTCAGGAAGACAAACTGCAGCATGCGGGCTGCCTTCAGGGTGCCAAAGAACATAAACAGGGTAAAGACGCCCCACAGGCCGAGGTACATACCGAGGAAGTGCGCGTTTGGCGCGTCTGCCAGGCCCATCTTCGGCATCAGAAGAATCGCCACCAGCGTCAGCCAGAAGCTGCCGTAGGAGGTAAAAGCGGTTAAGCCAAAAGTGTTGCCTTTTTTGTATTCCAGCAGGCCGGCAAAAATTTGCGCAATGCCGCCGT
>OGSL01000382.1_pt1 | contig 13147 bp, 20 predicted proteins | sample 1573881 | NCBI WGS metagenome assembly OGSL01 (sample SAMN03295838, study PRJEB24534) | human gut metagenome | isolation source: fecal sample 6 from infant 5 | host: Homo sapiens | place: USA: Pittsburgh, PA | collected 2014-07 | reverse complement strand
AATCCAGCCAGCTACAGGGGCGTTCGCACGAAATCTTATTTATTCAACAAAGCCGTGTTCTGGCTATGTATGGGCACATCAGGGTTGATATCTCTTAGCGTTAACTTGCCGCGCCGGGAGGTAGCGGGTATCTCAGGTCGATTTGTGGCGCATCGCTTAGAAGCCGGCCAGATCTTGCCATCAGGTATCCGGCGATTTCTTCAGGCGTCAAATCTACATGGAGCATGTCTTCATTCTGGAACCATTCATTAGGCCAGTAGATGAGATCGGACGGATTGGCATCAAAGTTTTTCTCCAGCAATCCCAGCGCGTAGCTTTGTTCCGATTCCTTGCCTTCAGCATTGCATACGAAACTGATTATCTGAACTAGTTCATCCCAGGATAAATCCGCAACGTATTTCTCCTGATTAAATGCCATCCGGGTAAAGTTCTTTGCGTCGGTCCATGAGGAAAAGTCACGGAAATCAGAGAATTCATACGGATTAATGACCTGCCTGTTCCAGTCATCAATCATCATGTTTAGCCCTGCGTCTTCTTCGTCAGTGCCGTTATCAATTTGCGACAGTATCTCTTCGGCCATATCCGCTAGTTCCTTAAGTTTCTGACGGCTGATTTTGGCTGGCTTCATGCGTTCGGGTAATGGCATCGGGGTCTTCCTTGTTAGGTTGAGACATGGCAGCGACGGGTCGTTAGACAATCTTCGTCAAAGGCTCATCCAAAGTCCATAAACAATCGATTCCATTTCTGATAACGATCGGGAACGGTTAAAGCGACGATGTGATGAATACCTAGAGAAGGTAAAACACCCACCAGCCCGCGCCGAAGATTTTGGCAGTACCCAAAAGTGGGAAATGAGACCGGGCCCCCGGAGAATTGCTACGGCCCAATGATGAAGCCAGAATAAATCAGAAACGATCGTGTTTTCCAAATGATAAAAAAGGAGTTAACTATGATGAGAGCCAGGCGTTAACGTCCTGGAATTAAAAACAGGAAGGGGGAGAGGGAATGAGGCGTTTTTTTCTTAAATCATTAGCCGCAGGTGTTTTTGTTTTAGCCAACTCAGGCGTTCAGGCTTCGTCAGTCTCTGCTTCTGATACGACGCCCCAGATGGCCTACGAGGATATCTCTCGCTCCTTACCTGACCTGGAACCCATCACTTTCCAGGCAGGTGCAGAAAAGCACAAGCTCTTAGTTTTTGTCGATAACCAATGTATTTATTGCAGCTATGTCGTTAAAAATATCAAAAAATATACTGACGCAGGACTGACAATGTCATTTCTGACGGTGGTGCCGGCATCCATCAAGGATTCAGTTATCGAAGATATGGGGCGGGTCTGGTGCGCGTCGGATCGCCAGAAAAGTCTTCAGAATGCCATGGCCGGTTTTTTACCAGACAATGACAGCTCGGAAAAATGTAAAAATCTGGTGATTAAACAATCAGCGCTGGCTGATCGGCTTGGCGTTGAGGTGACACCTGCGATGGTTGTGCTGGATAAGTCCGCCCATACATTCCTTGGCAGTGTTTCTCCTGACAAAATTCTCTCCGAGCTCCAGTGAGCAGATGAGAATCGTAAATGATTTTATTGGCCGCTGCTCCTTCATAGTGGCTTAAGCAACCCTGAGAAGCTTCACCCAACTTAGCGTTGATAATAATTCTGAGTTGGGTTGTCTGTCGCAATATTAGCGCAGTATTCGATGAGTATTGTACGGCGAATGATTGTGTGTTCTGGTCAAAATGAAGAGGTGAGACCATGATAATGGATTACCTGTTGATGTCGTACATTGCGCTCGCTTCCTGCTGGCCCGTGACGCTGATCCTGCTGTCGGTTGCTATTGTCGTTTTACTGAATGCTGAACGCCGGGTGCTGAATGTGTCCATTGTTGCCCTGGTTGGTTTTCTGGTCTTTGCTGCCTGGCAGTTCGGGGCAACTATGCGTAGCCCCTCTTCATTTCTGGCGGGTGGTGCAGGAAGCTTTGCACATCCTGCCGGGATAGAAAGCCGGTAATACCCCCGACCCCGCTATCAATACCTGACCACTCTAATAACTGTGCAAATCTGCACAGTTTCTTTCATTAGCTCATAAACCAATCAATTTCCCTTCTGGTAACGATCGAATTTACTCTTTCATGTTTTGCAATATAAGTAATGATCATTTCATTTTATGCAATTATAATGACTGTATAAATATCAGGGGGTGGCATATGTCCAGACAAAACGTAAATGTAAAACCGGTATTACTCAGCCATGAGCAGATAAAGGCGCTGGCTGAAATTCGCGAACAGCACCGCAAGGCGTCCAGTGTGGGCGTCGCACCAACTATCCACGAGATTGCCCGCGGGCTGATTGATAAAGCGCTGGAATCTCTGTCTGACGGAGCGAAAGCATGAATGCTGAAACTTTGAAGGACTTTTTAATCAGCCTGGGCTTCAAGGTGGATGATGCCGGAGCCAGAAAGTTTGATGCCATCGTTACCGGCGCGACACTCAAGGCAATCGAGCTCGGTACCAAAGTAGAGCTGGCCGCTGCGTCTGTGGTGGCGTTTACCGCAAAAGTCGCCAGCAGCCTCGATAACCTGTACTGGGCTTCTCAGCGAACCGGTGCGACGGTGCAGGGCATCAAGCAGATCGGCTTTGCCGTCAGCCAGATGGGCGGCAGTGTGGACGCCGCACGCGGCTCTCTCGAAAGTTTGGCTCAGTTCATCCGTACCAGTCCGGGCGCCGAGGGCTTCCTTAACCGTCTGGGCGTGCAGACACGCGACGCCAGCGGCAACATGCGCGATATGGCGACGATCTTTACCGGCGTCGGCCAGCGCCTCAGCAGCATGCCGTACTACCGTGCAAACCAGTACGCGCAGATGCTGGGCATGGATGAAAATACCCTGCTGGCGATGCGTCGCGGCATCGGCGAGTACATGGGCCAGTACAACGCCATGAAAAAGGCCATCGGGTTTAATCCTGATCAGGCTGCGGCGGCATCTAACCGGTTTATGACGTCACTCCGGTCGTTCGGCGAAATGGCGGGTATGGCGCGGGATAAAATCGGCTCTAACCTCGCGGGTGGTCTCGCTGGCGCCATTGATAACCTTCGCCGCCAGATCCTCGATAACTTCCCGAAAATAGAGCGCACCATTAACGCGGTTGTGAAAGGCATTCTCTGGATGGGGGAGGCCGTCGGCCGGGTGGTCTATCGGCTGATACAGACCGCGGGTGATATCCGGGACTGGTGGAAAGGGCTGGATGAAGACTCTCAGAAACTCATCGGTACGCTTGGCGGTATGCTGGTGGTCTGGCGACTGCTGAACGCCGCCATGCTTGCTTCTCCGATTACCTGGGTGCTGGCGCTCGCTGGTGCGCTTCTGCTGCTGTACGACGATTACAAGACGTTTAAGGAGCACGGCAAAAGCCTTATTGACTGGAAGCAGTGGGAACCTGCCATTGAGAAAGCCAAGGCGGCGATATTATGGCTTCGCGACAAGTTGTTGGGTCTGAAAGACGATGTCGGAGGCTGGAAAAATGCCCTGGAGGGAATTGCTACCTTCATGGCTGGTGCATGGGTGGCGAAAATTATTGGTGCTCATTCTAAACTGATGGGCCTCCCGTTACCGCCTTGGCTGAAGCTCTGGGCTCTGTATGCCGGGTATATTGTCAGCGATAAAGACAACATCTCTGACAACGCCAAATCTTCCTGGAATTACACGAAGCGAAACATCGGTGATGCGCTGGCTGCGATTGGTATCAAAACAGATCTTGGCCGGAAAGATGTCAGTGAAGTTCGTGACCACCCGGCATGGATGGACTGGTTACTCGGCCCCGGAAAGATTATCCGTCAAGGTCAGAGTAACGGCGTTGTATATGGGCCCAATATTCAGGGTGACATTCCGGGCGGTGGTACCGTTGCCGACAGAAACAACAATCCAGGCAATATCCGTCCCGTGGGTGGTGGGGGCTTCCGAATGTTCCAGTCAGCTATCCACGGCTGGGAAGCGATGAAGAACCAACTGATGCGCTACTTCACAGGGAAGACGACCGGCCGCCGCCTGCAGAGCATCATGGATATCGTCAGCACCTGGGCACCCGCGGGAGACAATAACGACCCGCAGCAGTATGCCAGGCAGGTAGCCGGGTGGATGGGCGTATCGCCGACAGCAGCGCTTAACCTGTCCGATCCAAATACGATGGGTGCGCTTATGCAGTCTATGGCCCGCAAGGAGGGCTATTCGAACTGGAATAGCCCACTGGCTCATCAGGCAGCTGGGGCAACGCTGAATCAGGAAACGAACATCCATATCCACGGCGTCAATAATCCGCGAGAGGCGGCAAATCTGGTAGTCGAAAAGCAGAATGCCATAAACAATCGCGCAACTCAGGATCTGGCAGGGGGCAACTGATGGATATTCTTTCTACGTTGTTCCAGCAGCATAGCCGTAATATCGGGATTATCGTGCCGGATGTAGTGGTATCAGAAAAGCACAGCGATGTGCTGGAGATTACCGAGCATCCCGTCGAGAAGGTCACCAGCTCAGGTACGGGGGTTATGACAGACCATGCCTACCGCCGGCCGTCCGAAGTCGTCATGGAGGTGGGTTTCGCCGGCGGCGGGTCATTGCTGGATTTATTTGATACCACCAGCCTTGGCATTAAAGTGAAGCTGAGCCCGAGAGAGGTTTATCAGCAAATCCTCGACCTGCAGCGCTCGCGGGAGCCGTTCGACGTCACTACGGGCAAGCGGCTGTACACCAACATGCTGATCCGTAGTCTGGAGGTCACCACTGACCGTACCAGCGAAAACGTCCTGCGTGCTGTTCTGACGCTTCGAGAGGTCATTATCACGCAGACCCAGAGCATAACAGTAGCCGATAAGGCTGATATGGCGCTCGGCGTTAATACCTCGGCAGTCCAGGACAAGGGCGTAAAAAACCCAGTTCCTGTCAATGAATCATTAATCTATAAACTCAGCAAACTGGCAGGTGTTAAATGAGTGTGACCGAAATTCCGTTAAGCCCCGACAGCCAGAGCTTCAGCGCTACCCTGAACGGCACCGAATATCGGATGCGTGTGTTATGGCGGGGTGCCTGCTGGTTCCTCGATCTGATGGACAGTGCTGGTACGCTGATAATCGGCGGCATCCCGCTTATCACTGGTGCTGATCTGCTGGCGCAATACACTTACCTCAATCTGGGATTTTCGCTGTATGTGGTCTGCGATGACCCGGCCCGCGAAAACCCAACTCAGTTTGATCTCGGCATTAACAGCCATCTTTACGCAGAGACAGAGGAATAACCATGTCAAAGAACTGGATGCGGCATTTCGAGCTAGTGCTCACCGATAACGAAGGTAAAGGCCTGGTACTCAGTGAGTTTAAAGCGACGTTCGAAATCGAATGGAACGATAACAAATGGCCCAGCGTGGCGACCGTGCGCGTTTATAACGTGGCCAGCAAGACGGCAAACCGCATTATGGGCCGTGAGTTCTCGAAAATGAAAATCATCGCCGGGTACGATGGCATTGCGCCAGTTGTTCCGGCCAGCGAAGTAGGCAAGGTTCACGAGGTGGATCCGTCTCAGGTCGGGCAGACGAACGGCGCCAACTATGGGGTAATTTTCAGCGGAGATATCCGTTTTACCGTCACCGGGAAAGATAACGTTACCGACAGTTGGGTGCAGGTTCAGGCGTGCGATGGTCAGGAAGCGTTTTCGAAGGCGTTTATCAGTACGACACTGGCTAAAGGTTACACCGTGAAAGACGTGTATAACGAGCTGATGCGTGCGCTTGAGCCCTACGGCATTGTCAGCGGCACGGTACCGGAATTCCCGTCTACGGTCTTCCCGCGCGGACGCGTGTTGCACGGTACCGTTCAGCAGTACCTCGATAATGTCGCGAATCAGTGCGGTGCCCGCTGGCAGTTTGCTTACGGCCGGGTGGATATGCTCACCGCTGATATGGCCATGCATAAGGCGGTTGTCCTGAATTCAGACACCGGGCTGGTGGGCATGCCGCAGCAGACGATCGGCGGCGGGGTAAATGTGAAATGCCTTATCAACCCAAACATCCGGCTGAATGGCCTTATTCAACTGGATCAGACCTCCATCTACCGCGCCCAGCTATCAGGCGAGCAGGTGAAACAGTCTGGATCGATTACCGTCGATACCGTCAACGGCAATCAGGTGACGACCGGTCTGGCCCAACGGCAGAACCCGGCCAGCATCGCAACGGATGGCGTCTATCTGGTGCGCTTTATTATTTATCGCGGTGATACCCGCGGGCAGGAGTGGTATATGGACATGGCCTGTGAAGCGCGTGGCGCGGCGGATGTATTCTCAAGTTCATTTATGAATAAGCAGAGCCAAGAATGAAAAAAATAATATTGCTGATTGGTATTTTGAGTACAGGTGTAAGCCACGCCGCAAGGACTATCACCATGCAGTGCGGAAACTTTCGGTTTGAGATGATTGAAAACTCAATGGCAAGGATCAACGGGGAGTTTGTGACATCACAAAAAATTACCGAGTCTGGTAATAATGGGGCGGTCGTGGAAATGACGCTTATGCCTGCACGAGACGGCAACATGTACGGTTTTGAGTACGTGCATCCGGATGGAAGCAAAAAACACTGGCTTAATGTCGAGCTGATTCGGCGGGTTATGGAAGAGCCCCGCATTATCGGAAGTTTCGACTGTAAGCGCGTTCAGGGCTAAGGGGCAAAAGATGGCGAATATCAGACCTGCTGAACTTCAGGAAACACTGGAGCGTGTGAGGGAAAAATCTGTCGCAAACGCCAGGACAGCATTACCTAGCGTAATCCTGTCATTTGACCCGGATACGGTGACCTGCGTTGTGTCGCTTTGCAGCAAATCGAGCAAGCCGGTACCGTACGAAGATATCGGCAAAACGGAGTCTATGGATTTCCCGCTGCTGGTGGACCTGCCAGTGGTCTTTCCTCGCGGTGGCGGCGTTACGCTGACCTTCCCGCTGGCTGAAGGTGATGAATGCCTGGTTGTGTTCTCCGACCGCTGTATCGACTTCTGGTGGCAGAACGGCGGGACACAGGAGCTGGTGGACTGGCGCAGTCATGATTTATCGGATGCGTTTGTTATTCCCGGCCCGCAGTCGCAGGCGAAGAAAATCAGCGGTATCAGCACCACGGCTGCGCAGTTGCGTACCGATGACGGCGCCGCATTCATTGAGCTGGCCGCAGGGCATGACGTCACCGTTAAAACTCCGGGTAAGTTGACAGCCAGCGCCGATAGCGGAACGGAAATAACCTCACCTGAAATCATCCTTAACGGCAACGTGACGATCAACGGCAACCTGTCGCAGGGAATGGGCGATAGCGGCGGCACGGCAACGATTCTGGGCCCTGTTACCGTAACCAAAGACGTGGCTGCAGGCGGTAAGAGCCTGATGACGCACACGCACGGAGGGGTTGAGCATGGCAACGACAGCACCGGCGCACCGCAGTAAGTGATTTCCTTTGGCTGGCATTGCTTGCCACCAGCGGGCTTATGGAGATATCTATGTTAATGAGTAAAGCCGAGTATGCGCGTCATCGCGGGGTAAGCCGCCAGACGGTATATGACTGGGTGGCGAAAGGTGAAGTCGTGGTCTCTGGCACGAAAATCGATGTAAAAGCGACTGAACGCCAGCAGCAACAGCACTCATCCCCCAAAAATGATACTCAAACTACAGCACCTTCTTTTTGGCCGCATCGAACACGGGAGCTAACTTGGTCAGAATGCTGGAAAGAAATAAAATCGGGGGATGATAAATTCCCTGCCCCAGATAACGATGATGGCCTAATAGAAGCTGTTTCTGCCGCGGCTGATGAGTTGGGATATGATGTTGAGTTTCTCGAAGAGGGAGGTATTTTCCTTGATACACAGGATGCGGAATTTTACTTCCAGCGCTATGAGCTCAAGGAGAATGCAGCACAACTACTGCTGACGCTAAGGCGCGAGCTTTACTACACCGCTTCCGAATACCCTGATGAGATAGCCGATTGGAGCCCCGAAGGGATAAAGGCTCTGTCTCTTTGGAAGAAGTGATAACTGTAAAGTGTCAACCGGAGCCGAAGAAACGAAACTCGGCAGGTTGACACTTTTATCGAGAAACCGTCAAAAACGAAACCGATAGCTTTACAGTTTCCTCAGCGAATATTGCTGCAAGCACTGCCGTTACTGGGTTTATGCGATTTAACCTCATCGCGAAAGTGTCAACTCGATGCTTAGAAATGCCTGGTATTTAGGGAAAAGTGTCAGCCTTACCCCTTAATATTGCCTAATGATTTCGGAAATTCATTTCCCGATTTTCTGACAAGTAGGCTCAGCTTCTTAAGGTTCTTGTCGGGCTATATCCCTTTTATTTAGGCTATTTTCCCCATGGTAAGCTGTGTTTCCAATGCCGGTGAATGCTGTAAACTGCGCCGAATGCCCTACCCCTTGAGATGATACGAATTGATACGGTTACTGGCAGGGAGAGCTGATAATTGCACTGGCTGACTTACCCTGTGAGGTATACAGATTTATTCATTTTTTAGGGGGGATTGTGGATAAAGAGCTAAGGCAGAGACTGCTGACGCAGCGTAAAGAGCTCGATGATTTTTGCCATTTGCGGCGCGAGCTTCGTGAGCAGGGTAATGACTGGCTGCCGTACCCTGAACACTTACGGGCTGTTCCTTGTGGCGCGACAACCCGCGCGGGTACGCCGTGCAAAATGACCGCAATATACCGGAATGGTCGCTGTAAGCTGCACGGCGGAAAAAGTACCGGGGCAAAGACCAGGGTGGGCCGTAAACGTCAGCTCGACGGCTATCGGGCATGGCTGCAGAAACAGCGAGACAGCAAGGCGGGCAGGAAGAGAACGCGCGAATATACCAGCGATGTGGCCAGAATAGGTGCTTCAACCTTATCGGAGCTCGGAACCAGCGAAACGGACAGAACGTTACAACCAGTCGATGGTATTAGCGTACGCCTTTCAGGTGGTACGCTGGTGGTAGTGCTGCCGCACGGTCATAGCATCTCGGTAACGCTTACAACCACCAGCCCACGACATGGTGGCGCCCGATGGTGGTATGTTTGTCCGGATTGCGGGGGACGTAAAGCCTCCCTGTATATTCACAATGAATCACTGTGCTGTCGGCGGTGTGCCGGTCTTCATTACGCCAGCCAGAGCAAATAGCCTTATCGGGAGAAAGTTGATGAAACCTGAATACCTTGCAGAAATTGTCGCAGCCAGTATCAGAGTAGGCGGCGGTACGGTATCACCGTTTGATGCCCGCGAACTGGAACGCATGATTGTCAGCCGTGCAGTGAACCGGGAGCGGTTTATTCAGAAGATCAGGTCTCCCACGTTCGAATGGAAAAAACCATTGCCAAAACGTTGAGCATACAGCGATAAACAAGCGGGCAAAGGATGAGGGGGAGGTTTCCGCTGAAAAGTTTCCGCCATGCCCACTGGCGATTTGCCGCCAGAAACGCAACAGCAGGGGTGGAAACCCATCACAACACCATGTTTTTAGTCCGGTAATCAGCGAGAGCTAGCATGGTGGCTATGGTCGGATACTGTTGCTGTCAGGCTCGCTCTTGAAAAATATTAAGGTTCATTGATACTTGGATAAGGTAAGTATTACTAACGCGTTCGTTATGTTGAATAAACAGGAGCCTGATTTCACATGTCAGATATTGAACTTGAAAGATTTAAGGCAATGCTTCGTGATGAGTCTATCGATGACCTGCTAACCGCGCTTGCGTACAAGATGCCGCTGCACAGATTAGACCCATTAATCATCAGGGGGCGAACAGAACACATTACAAATTCGGAATTAATCGAGTCGTTTGACCGATTATATAAGGCCGGGATTTTGATGACTGGTGAGAATGGTCAAGTAGTTAAGGGGCCTAAATGGGTTGAACCAGAGTTCGTAAAAACAGAGAAATACTTTCCCCATCCGCGGTGATAGCAATATCCGGATTTCCCGGAAATCGGTTCATGTCCACGAGGTCACCGACTAAGCCGAGCGCATTTTCAGCTACGTACATTTATCTTCTCGTTTCCGATATCAACCCCAGACAGCACTCACGCACGGTGGTGAAGAGCCTGGCGGTAGCAATACCAGCCGCACGGCAGTAAGTGATTTTCCTCTGGCTGTTATTGTCGGCCACCAGCGGTAGGACAGGGATGCACCACAGCTTTCATTGTTAAGAATTGTTAAGGTTAAAACGGGGTTTGCGGGTCCCTGCCAGTGGCTTACAGCATTGCGCGGTAACTGTTAGTTTGCGCCAGTCAACTGCGTACGTTTAACGTACGGACATCGTAACCTTTTGATAGAGTCGATTATCGCGATTCGCGATAAATGGCTAACCCTCTGATTCTTTCGAAAACCTGCATCGCAGGTGCTCGCACAGCAGGCTGATAACGCGTGGTTATAACGATTCGTTAGAACCAGATAGCCGCTGCCGAGCTAACCGGCTTGCCTGAACTGGCGTGATTGAGTGCCATTTCTGCCCGAGCTGGTGGCTATCGGTTTCGACTAAACTCGCGTCCGTAATTAATTTAACTCATTGAAAATAAATAACTCTCGTACTTTGTCAGGCTTCAAGTGTATTTCACGTGCATTTTCATGTCCTTGTGGGGTCTTGCTTCTGTCTAATGTTTAGAAACATGTGTAAAATCTTGATCCCCTAATTTCAAGGAAGTAACGGATGACGGTGCTTGCCCCACCTCCTGAAATATGTATTTATTCTGACGAATACCGACCTGGTACCCTTCAGTTTCTCAACTTCATCGAGACGATGGGGGTCAAGCATGGTCGTAAACTTGAGATCGATTTATCCAAGGTAAGATTTGCATCTGCAGCGGCATCGGTGCTGTTTTTTGCGGTAGTTAATCGAGCACAGTTGCTAACAGGAGATCCCCACTTAATACGCTTCAAGTGGCCAAAAAAGGAGAAGAATCCTGAGGGGCACCGCTGGATCGTAAGTACGGGGCTCTCGCGAGCATTGCTGGCCGGGACTGAAGAAAAGCTTCAGGCTCTTACCCACGAGGAACGTTTTTTTCAGTCTGCTGTCGAACCTTTTGAGCATATCGTTGAAACTGTAACCATGCTGCAAAGGAAAGCTGTCTTAAATGATGAACAGCTGGATTTGTTGCTAACAGCTATCAGTGAGGCTTTGCTTAATGTCTCTCACCATGCGTATGAAGATGATGCTTTCAAAGATGATTTGCTTCTATTGAAAGGTAAGCGCTGGTGGCAATGTGCTTGGTTCAATCCAGAAGAAAACCGCGTTGTTTTCATTGTATGTGACCTTGGCTTGGGGATTTTTAAGAGTTTCATGCCTGATGATGATGGTCTTAGCACTCAAAACGAAGTATCTTCTGTAGAAAGAGCTATGCTGGTTGGTGAATCTCGTTTTGTTGGCTCTGGTCGAGGCAACGGTTCAGAAGATATCAAACGGCCGATTGGCGTTGGTTGTGTAGATGATGAGACACTACTAATCCTAACTGGACGTGCTCAATACAACTATAATTCTAATGACAGCTGTCCTCGGTGTGAGAGACTTACTGAATACATACCAGGAACTTTACTACAGTGGTCGCTGGTTCCCAGGAGATGATTTTATGAGAAACATCGTCATTGCGAAGGAGTTCTCCAGAACACCATTCGGACGCTATACCACAGACAGTCCCAACAGTGCTGAACGTTTCCGCAGGGATTTTCTGGTTCCAGCTCTGAAAGGTGAAGAAAAGGAAGTCATTGTCGACTTCCGTGGCATAGCTTTGGGGGTCGGTTCTTCCTTCCTCGAAGAGGCTTTCGGAGGATTAATCCGAAAAGAAGGGTTACCAAAAGCCAACATCAAAGCTCGGCTCGTAATCAAGAGTGACGTGCCGTTTTACAAAGAGCAAATAGAAAAATTTATCGATATGGCTCAGCCGGAACGAGCTTAAGGGTAAGAGTTGATCACAGCATCACCAAAGATAATTTTTGTTCAAATGGGACAACATGCAGAAAAATCTGAGTCACTCTTTGCCCAAATCGGACAGTACTCGTGGTGCATAACCCTTATAGGTCTTTGCATCGCTCTTCTCGGATGGCGAGTTGCTTATAACAATTCGAAAAGGCTCGCTACCCGGTCAGAGTCCAAGTCCATAATCGATTCAGTATCGAAGTTAGTGATTGAAATTTCTGATCTTTCTATTGATTTCTGGCTTAATAAATCATCACCAATTGATCATTGCTTAGATCTAGGACAGCAGAACAAAGAAAGGGCGATTAAGACAAATCAGTCCTCAATCTATCTGTTCAACGTCCTAGCTAAGGCACAGCAGATCGCAAAGCTCGCAGAAGTATTGGATCTCCGTGGGCTATCTATTCCTGACAATTTTCTCTCAACAGTAATGGAAAAAACAACTCTGGACTGTGAGACTGCTTATCAACTCGACTCTGAACTCCGCACTATAAGGTCTCAGGAAATCGTGAGCGCTTGTATGCAAGTTGTTCATGCTCTGCATGAAACCTTCCAGTTTTACCACCCTCCAGCTAAACAAGAGACGTTCTTCCAAATGATATCTCGGAAGTATAGTGAAATGGAAAATTGGCATAACGAATTAAGATAAAGGCTCTTATGAGCCTTTTCTCATTACACTGGTACTGCCGTCATATTCAGCTAGGTATTTACAGTAATTGCGGAATATCATTTCCGGTCCTTTGTGGCCCATCTGCCCGGCAAGCCAGAAGAGGTTAACGCCCTGGCTAATATGCTTGGTGGCGAATGTGTGCCGCGTCTGGTACGGGTTACGGTAGCGCACGCCAGCTTTTTTCAGGGGCGGCACCCATGCTTTTTTACGGATCGCGTCGGCGTTCGCCCAGGGCTCTCCCGGTTTCGTGTTGCTAAATATGAATTCGCTTTTCATAAACGTGAATTGTTTCTGCGCCTATAGCCCCCTTCTTTAAGAGGGTAAGTAGACATGGATATGGACATGGCTTTAGCCCCGCTGATGTATGCAAATGTTAACGTTTTTCCGGTCCTGCTGGTGGGCGAATCTTTACATTTCTTGGCGCCGGAATGCGACAAATTGCGACGTTTTCCCCATACTCAAAGTAAGCGTCGTCTCAGCACCGTCTGGCAGATCCTGATATTCCTGAGAGGATAGTG
>OGSL01000379.1_pt1 | contig 13238 bp, 10 predicted proteins | sample 1573881 | NCBI WGS metagenome assembly OGSL01 (sample SAMN03295838, study PRJEB24534) | human gut metagenome | isolation source: fecal sample 6 from infant 5 | host: Homo sapiens | place: USA: Pittsburgh, PA | collected 2014-07 | reverse complement strand
TCAGGTTCGCCTGGGCGAGTTTTTCCCGCAGGCTGCGCATAACGGCTTGCTGAATGGCGATGGGGAGACGGGGAGCTTTCATAGGGGCAGAGCATAAAGCGGGAAGCGGGGAGGCGCAAGAGGCGCCTCCCGCAAGAGGATCAGTCGTGAGCGCCGATTTCGCGCAGCGGGCGACCTTTCATCAGGTTACGTTCAATATGTTCCAGCGAAACGTGTTTGGTTTCCGGAACCAGCCAGATAGTCAGCACAATAAAGAAGATGTTCAGACCGGCGTAGACCCAGAAGGTATTGGCATTGCCCAGAGTGTTGAGCATGGTCAGGAACGTTGCGCCGACGATCATGTTGGCAATCCAGTTCGTTGCGGTAGAGCAGGTGATACCAAAATCACGTCCTTTCAGCGGCTGGATCTCAGAGCACAGCACCCAGATCAGCGGCCCGGCGCTCATCGCAAACCCGACGATAAACATCAGCAGCATGCCTACCGCAAAGTACTGGGCGGTTGGGGAGTGAATGCCCACATGCATCATGGTACCGAGGACGCCCATACCGGCCGCCATCACCAGGAAGCCCAGCGTCAGGGTTGGCTTACGTCCCCAGCGGTCCACCAGACCGATGGCGATAAAGGTCGCCAGCACGTTGGTCAGACCCACGATGACGGTCCCCCACATCTGCTCGGTGGTGTTGGTATAACCCGCCAGCTCAAAGATTTTGGGCGCGTAGTACATGATGACGTTCATCCCGGTGAACTGCTGCATCACCTGGAGCAGCACGCCGAGGAACACCGCCCGGCGGAAGTTGCTGTTCTCTTTAAACAGCGCCCAGCCGGACTGTTTGACCTTCAGGCTTTCGCGGATCTCTTCCAGCTCGTTTTTCGCTTCCGCGCTGGTATCGCGCAGGCGCATCAGCACGCGTTCGGCATCGTGGAAGCGACGTTTTGCAGCAAACCAGCGCGGGCTGTCCGGCAGGAAGAAGACGCCAATCAGCAGCAGAACCGCAGGTATGATGATCACGCCGAGCATCCAGCGCCATGCGCCGCTGTAGCTAAACGCCGTATCGGAAAGGTACGCGCCCAGGATACCGATGGTGATCATTAGCTGGTACATCGAAATCATACTACCGCGGATTTTCTCCGGCGCGATTTCCGACAGATACAGTGGGGCGGTATAGGACGCCACGCCCACGGCCAGACCGAGCAGCACGCGGGAAACCAGCAGAACCTCAACGTTAGGCGCTGCGGCAGAGAAGAGTGAGCCGGCCACGAACAGGATCGCGCCAATCATCAGGCTCTTTTTACGTCCGAGTTTGAAGGAGAGCCAGCCGCTGCCGACGGCCCCAACGGCCGCACCGAACATCATGGAGCTGACCACCCATTCCTGGGTGTGAGCGCTAATCTGGAACTCGTCAGTGATGAAAGGTAATGCACCGGCAATCACGCCGATATCCAGGCCAAAAAGTAATCCTGCCAGGGCGGCGAGGAAACAGACGAAGAATGTCATCGCCTTGTTGGACGTACGCCCCTGTTTTTTATTGTCAGGCATTATGCCCTCCAGTTGGGTTATCAGTTTTATTGATGGTAAGGGTAGGTGAGCGACCCGTAAAAATATGTGAGATTAATCACATAGGTGTAATCGGTTACACTCGTGTGCAACCGTAAATAAAATTAAAGCTTTGAAAATATAGAGGTAAATGAAGTGAGGCGCATCGCGAAAGGAGATATTTCAGACTTAACTGAAAGGGAATGTAACAGCAGAAGAATGGCGATCATGCAAAGAGAATATTCTGAAAGCGGAAGACATCCGCTACGGTGTAATCGGTTCCAAACGGTGTGCCTTTAAGCCGGGTGGCGGCTGCGCCTTACCCGGCCTACAAAACCTCCGTACCCCGTAGGTCGGGTAAGGCGTAGCCGCCACCCGACAAAAAAAAAGCCAGCATACTTGAGTATACAGTTAATAGGGTGTTTATTGATTGTTACTTGAAAATAATTATTGAATATCAATGTGTTGGCCTGCATCTTAAGAGTACACACTGTGTATATTGGTGTGTACTATTTTCTTCCTAAAGATTTCAAAGGTGGCGGTCCTGCTGCCTCATGCACCTTACTATTGTGTCTTAATAATGTAACCATTCACATTTAAACTAAATGAATATCATTAGTATTTGGCGACAATAACTCAGTCCGGCATGTTGCCTAATAATGATTTTTTATATGCATATCTCCTTCATCTTTTCTGTTCTCTTGCTCGCAATTATTCATCACATTTATTCAGATCCCATGCGTAAAATGCACTCAGGTCACTAAACAGGCATCCCACGTCTACTCATCAGTTGATATTGATATGAAGTGTTTCTACAGATACTCCAGGCGCTGAGATGTAAAGGACTCGCAGGATCTGCATTTTTATCTTGTCGGCTGTTTACCTCGAACCGGAGCACCACATATAATTATCGCTTTGTTACATCAGATGCACCCCTCTGCTCTTTCTCAGCCTGTGAATTTTTACAGGGGGCCGGTAGTTGCCGGACAGGGAAAGGAATAATTTCTCTTTAAGGATTTTATCGAATGCTGTTCGATACAGAGAAAATCAAAGAGCTGCTTCGGGAATCTCCCGGCCTGACAGGCAAACAGATAGCTAAAACTCTCGGATATGCTGACAAGTCAGCCCTGAATTCATTTTTATATAGCCATGCAGAGGGACTCAAACGGGTCGAATGGAAATGGTATGTTGACGATGAATATGTTCTGGTTCTGGATGGCGACGCTTGGATCGATGAAAATATTTTTGAAGCTAACTTATCAGCTTCGGGATGTCTGTTGAGCGCATCTGCGCGCAGATGCAGCATAAGCTTCCCGGAAAGTTGCTCTATTTTATTGGCGGCTGGAGCAAGGATAATTGCATTGGCAAATCAGGCTGCATATTCTGGAAAATCCATAGAACTCGATTTTAGCAAATGCCCTTCTGCGAAAAACTACCTGAACCGGTTAGGTTTTTTTGATCATTTGCATCCTGATGTGTTAGTCAAGCCTGAGAGACCAACGAATTCAAGGGCACAACGCTATCAGGGCAACAGTGACAATCTGGTTGAGATAGCCTCTATAGACCTTGATGATTTTGATAACTCTATCCCTGTAAAGTTAACTAAGAAGTTTGTAGTCCATGCCGGCCAAAAGTACTACATGGCGGTGTTCACCATATTTTCAGAGCTGATTGGTAATGTCCGGGATCATAGTGAGAGCCCGATTCCTGGGTTTGCAGCGTTACAGTTATATAAAGGTAAGCGGCGCCACATTCAGACCGTCATTTCAGATAGTGGTTTGGGTATTGCCACGACATTGAAACGTAATCTTAAAAAACATTATCCTGAAATTTTCGAGGAACTGGAGTCATCAGGCGAAGATGCTGATTTATTCTTGGTTACCCATGCGCTTAAAAATGGTGGGTTGAGCCAATTTGGGTCTGCACCTGACGAGGCAGCTCGGGGACTGGGTCTGAAGCGTTCTCAGGATCTGGCCGCAAAATATGATGCTGTTGTTCTTGTCCGACAACCTGACTTTGAGTTGAGAATTACCTACAAGAATGGTGTTATAACAGAAATTACCAGCAAAAAAAGGCTCGCGTTGATTAAGGGCACACAAGTTTGCTTTGATTTTTTCCTAGGCTATGATTAGTATCATCTCCTTAAATTAACCATAAGAAGCAGGATTGTATGAAAGTCAAACTGCTGGAACTCACTGAAAACAATAACCATCCATTTGGAAATGTTTTGGGGCGGGAAGTGTTTAAGCGACTTCAAAATGTTGTTGACTCAAACCCTGGCTGCAAGTCTTTTGAAATCTCTCTTGAAGGAATTGTGGCTACCGATTCATCTTTTCCACGTGAAAGTGTCATTGCGCTTGCAAAGCAGCTTTGCGGGGAAAAGTATTTCTTTATCACCGATGTCAGCTCAACAGATCTCATCGATAACTGGGACTATGCTGCCATTGCAAAGCAACAGTCTATGATAGTGGTTTTGGCTGGCGGAGTGCGGGTTATTGGCCCTGAAGCGAAAAGCTCGACAAAGGCGTTGCTTGACGTCGTGTTAGGACGTAATGGCGTCAGTACGGCAAATGTCGCTAAGTCTCTCAACATATCAGTTCAAAATGCGAGCACAAGGCTTAAAAAACTTTCCAGTGAAGGGGTTATCATGAGGTCTGAAGTGTCCTCACCAACAGGAGGCATTGAGTTTATATACTCCGGCCCAAATATTTCCGCTTAAACAGCTTGATTTAACCAGATTGCTGCATGTATAGTTACCTCAGTGGTTCAGTTTTTTTACTGACACCTGGTTAAACAGCTTTATTTAATGAGATTCTGAGGCGCTACTGCTGAAGAAATCTTGGAGATATTTATGCAAGAGATTCGTTTCCAACACCCCCACGACCACTTCATTGAGGTGGCAGATGAACATCTCGTTTTCCGTCAGGTCGCGCTTGAGGACCGTACACCAAACGGTTCACAGATTTCTGCTGCATCAGGTTTTAAACCAGATCAAATGCCTGTTGTCCTGATGTTTCTGCCAAATGGTTCACTGGAAGATATCCGTCCTGATGAAGTTGTCCATCTTGGCTCTGATGTTCGCCGTTTCATCGTTATTGAATCAGATCGCACGTATTTTTTTACAATTGACGGGGCACGTCTTGAGTGGCCATGCCGCTTAATCACTGGTTATAACGTCCGTAAGCTCGGAAACATTGACGACAATAAAAAACTTCTTCTTGAACGTGAAGACGAAGCCGATCTTGAAATACAAAATGACCAGATTATCGATCTGGATGGTGATGGGATTGAGCATTTCATCAGCAGAAAGGCAACGTGGAAGCTGAATGTTCAGGGTAAGGAATTTACTTTTGATACCCCGACCGTTGTCATCCGAGATGCCGTTATCCGGGCAGGGCTGAATCCCAATCAGGCATGGCATATCTTTCTCAAAGTTGAAGGGCAGCCAAAAGTTGAGAAGAATATTGATGATGTCATCGATTTGCGCACGCCCGGGATAGAGAAACTGCGACTTACGCCGAAAGATGTGAACAATGGCGAAGAGTCCCCTGCCAAGCGCCGTGAGTTCAGTCTTCTACCCAGTGATGAGCGCTATCTTAACGAAATGGGGTATTTTTGGGAGACCAGCCTGAACGGCAATGCACGATGGCTGATTATTCACGGTTTTGAGGTGCCAGAAGGATATAATCATCAACAGGTAAATCTGGCACTGTCGATAACATCTGGCTATCCCGTAAACATGTTGGATATGTTTTATGTCTATCCACCATTGGCTCGGGTCAATGGCGTCAACATTCCGGCTACGGAAGCTACGGCGGTTATTGATAGTGTTGCGTATCAGCGATGGTCTCGCCATCGCTCATGGGATCCTGAGACCGATTCAGTTATTTCTCAACTGGCCATGGCTGATGGTTGTCTGCAAAAGGAGGTGGAGCAATGAGCCACGGAAGTCGTCTAATCTTAACTCAGGAACTCCATACCTCTCTGAAGAAACATCTTTTTCCAGGAGACGGAAAAGAGGCAGCTGCAATCCTGGTGTGTAACCGTTATGAAGGAGTTCGTCTGAAGCTCATGGCAAAGGAGCTAATTCCGGTTCCATATGAAGAGTGCGTATCCAGGACGAGTGACTTTATATCATGGCCTGGTAGCTATCTGGAGAAAGCCATTGATGCCGCTGAAGAAACTTTAATGACTGTTATTCTTGTACATTCACATCCCGGCGGTTTGCTTGAATTCTCGGATACGGATGATGCAAGTGATGCTCAGACGATGCTATCTCTTTATCAGGGCGTTGACACTGTTCATGGTTCAGCAATTATGGTCTCTGAAGGAAGCATGCGTGCACGGCTCTATCGTAAGGGGAAATACGCTGAGAATGTGGATTTAGTAACTGTCGCAGGTGATGATATTCACTACTGGTGGGATGGTATTTATGAGTTAAGCCAGCAACCGATAGCTTTTACATCGGGTATGACTGACACCTTTAACAAACTTACCGCAGCTATCATTGGTGTATCTGGCACAGGTTCAATTGTGGCCGAACAGGTTGCCCGGCTAGGATTTGGGGAAATAGTTCTTATTGATCATGATCATATTGAAAAGAAAAATCTGAACAGGATCCTGAACTCGACTCTTGATGATGCCCTGAACGGCCGGTCGAAGGTTGATATGTTTGCGCAAGCTATTCGCAATATACGGGGAAAAGATATTGCCCAACCCATTCAGGACACCATCTTCTCGCGAGAAGCCGTTCTGTCAGCGGCAAATGCAGATGTGATTTTTTGCTGTGTTGATACTTTCCAGGCTCGGATGATTGCAGATCGCATTGCTTCGTCATTTTTAATCCCACTGCTTGATGTGGGTGTAAAAATACCAACGCATGTTGATCCTGAGGATGGAAGAAAAATTACGGATGTCACGGGACGGATAGACTATGTAAAACCCGGTGGCTCTACGTTATCTGATCGGCATGTATACACCCCAGAGCTTATCTACCGTGAAAACCTGAGCGAAGAAGAGTATGACGAGCAAGTCGAAAGAGGTTACATCACAGGGCTACAGGAAGAGGCTCCAGCTGTAATAACACTGAACATGAGGGCAGCGTCAGCATGTGTACTGGAATATATCGCCAGATGTTTCCCTTTTCGTGAATACCCTAACAAGGGATATGCGCGAACGTTGTTCAGCCTTTCTGGCGTTGAAGAGGACTATATCGATGAAGATGCAATTGCCAGGGCTCCCAATCCCCGTATAGCCGCTGGCAGGAAAGAACCACTTTTGGGTATTCCTGAACTGGGTGATATGTAATGTCTTTTTTCAACAAGGTTCTTTATTATTTTCTACGCAAGTTTGAATATTTACTTCCGGCAAGGCAACTGATTATCGTTAATGAAGATTCATTACCGGATAAGATGCCTCTTCGTTCCATAATTCTCGCCAGAGAGGGTACGGAGGATTGGTGTATTGGATTTAAGTGTCCCTGTGGATGTGAGCGAACCATTGAGTTACTGGTTATAGAAGAAGCCAACCCCAGATGGGATTATGCTCTTGATGATAACAACTTACCTTCCCTGTATCCTTCTGTATGGTTAAAAGATGGTTGTCAATCTCATTTCTGGATAAAAAAAGGAAGAGTTATTTGGGTTTGATTTCTAACTTTCGAAAGGAAAAGGCAAATCATCCAGATAATAAAAACAGAGCCTGTTCATGTACTTGTGAGTAGTTTTTAACTTAGGGACACCCTGAGCAAAAACAATTTGCAGGTTTAATCAGGCCTGAACAGCCAGTTTCAAAGCGATTCATTTCAATCATGTATTTGTAAATCTCATGACGAGACTCTGAATTTAATTTAGAGAGTCTTTTAATATTTACTTTGTGAATTATTGGATTGTGTTTTAAATATAATAAATTGCTTTCTATCAGAGAACTTATCTGTCTATCCATGGGGGAAGTGCTTCGTCGTTACGCCGGTCACAGCGCTTGCCCTGCTAACTGGCAGAAAGTTTAACTCGTAGTGACAACTGCCCACGCGATACGCACAAGGCGCGACTGACTTGCGCTATTCTCCATCCTTAGGCAACAAGGACGCAGGCGCTATCCATTTTCACGAGTGACCGCACTCCACGCCTTCTTTCAGGATCTCTTCCTCCATACTGCTTAAGTTCTCGCAAACGAACTATTCACCTTTAGAGATCCTGCAACATACTGATAATGTTCTCTGAGTCGAGCATTGTGCAGAAAGCCCTTTCAATAAGGGTTTAAGCGCTACTACATGTTTGTTTAACAATTTATAGTTTGTATTCTTGTTTTAACACCCTGTACGTTGTTAAATGAGACTCCAGAAGCATGTTTCAGACGCAACAACGCGTGGTTATCTCAAAATGAATACAGCCTATCCGATAAAGCATCTTGATCATTTACGTCCAATATTGATTGGTTTTCGCAAAGTTAATGGGCTCACACAGAAAGCTATTTCAGAGCGATTAGGAGTGTCGCAGCAAGCTTATGCACGTTTCGAATCCAATCCATCGAGTGCCAGTTTTGAAAGGCTATTCAGAGTGTTTACTGTTTTAGGGATTGAGCTTTCCTTATCTTCGAACAAACCTTCAACTCCAGCTTCCTCAGCAGAAGAGAAAGACAAATATGAATTTTCTCCCGCCAGACGGGAGAAATGGTGACAATTATGTGGGATGCTAACATAGCCATTTGCCGTTATTCATCTGCCACATCCAATAACTTTCGAAGCCCTGTGACAAAACCTCGTGGAAAAACTTCACTGTTGTAGTCCGTGTCTTTTACTTGCCCGGCCTGGGTAATCTGCCAGTTGTTCTTATCCATGCATTCCTCAGATATGGAATACGCCAGGGCTTTCTTTTCTGAGTGAGTGAGAATTCCTGACAGGGACGGTAATACCGCCACCGTAGATTCTGATGTCGTATGAAACTGCCGCACGGGGCGTTTGTCGATGATGATATTGGCATGTTGTTTGAGCAGATTTACTTCATTGCGGTAGCGGTTACGCTCGGCAATGATTTGGCCAAACAAGGCGCGTACCGCCAGGTCCGGGATGCGCTCTAAAAGCTTATAGTCTGCGGGAACAGATTTAGACCGGGAGGTACCGGATAATGGCTTTTGGATACTGGTATTACACGTGGCTGCCCAGGCCTTTATCAGTGTGCGGTAATGCTCGTTACGGGTAGCCCGCAGGGCTTCATAAGCAAGACCGCCATCGGCAGCGGACACCAACCCAATTTTTGTGATGGAGAAGTCTCGCTGGCCTGATTCAGCATATTTCTTCAAGGTGTCATTAAGCTTTTCAAGGTTCTGCTGAGTCCGCTTTACTTTGCCTTCTTTCAAATCAGCAAGAATGATATCAATATTTAATTCCATTAGTTCTCCAGTAAGTCAGGCAGGGCAATGTGACTAAGGTGAATGGCTTTGCTGGTAAGGGCCTGAATCCCCTCAGAAAAAAGGTTGTTATTAGTCAGGTATTCACCTGCCTCAATATAACCGACCACCTTGCGGTATCCTTCAAGTTTATCGTCAGGATCAGCTATTTTAGCCATCTGGCGCAGCATTGCGTTGGCAGCAATAAGCTGCTGTTTATCGTCCATTTCCATGAAAACAGGCTCAAAACCTTTTTTCATTAATACCCGACTCAGCTGCACAGAACGCTTTTGAATGACCGGTGTTTTGCGAAGTTCATCCAGCAAATCTGGATAGAACTCAGCATCCTCGCACAATAAGGACAGATGCAATAATTCCGAGTCAGTTTCGATAAACTTCAGAGCATGACAAACGTCCTGCTCTGAGCCAACCGCAATCAATTTATCTTTGAGGTCGCCGTCTTTCCTGAGTTCTTCGACACGAATGATTTTGTTAATAAGTTCAAAACACGCAATCCAGTCTTTCGTATACTCATCTGCTTCTGCTTGCTGTATTTCATAACGGCGCTGTAGTGCCTTCAGCTCATCATGTCTGATAAAGGGTTTTCCTTGTTCCTCAAAGAAAAACTGTTCATCTTTAAGTATGTCCAGTTCACCTTCAATTTCCACAGATAAGGCAGAAGCCTGGTGTGCCCTGTAACTCAGCTGGTTAAATTGGGCATTGAGCGCAGGAAGGAACCGGGCCTCGGTGATAAACCATCGACAACGAATGCAGTTTTGAGGGCCATGAGGGACACTTTCATAAATACGGCTGGCAGCGGAGCCTGAGTCTTTCATCAATACCCCACCATTCCAGCATCCTCCGAGGGTATTAATTTCATCAGGCTTCACGGTGTTACCTCCCATCAGGCACAGCCCACACGAACGCTCTTCCCAGCCAATCGGGTTACGATTAACCAGAGCTGTCTGAATACTCCCCTCGCTGTGATATGCCATCCTGCACTGAATCTGCTCCATTGAAGCATCTTTGAGAAAGTTGCGAACCGACAGCCTGGATTTAGCATCCAGAGTGTCATGTGCTTCGCTCATTTTATCTGCCATGACAGAAGGTGTGATTTTGTTGTAATAGATGGTCATCAACAGGCGAGTATGGCCTGCCAGGAGTTTTGAAATCACAGGTAATGGCAATTCTGTGTCCATTGTGTACGCAGTGATGAGAGAGACACGCAGGCTGTGAAGAGGAAACAGCGTAGCTGTACCTTTCATTCTTCCCTCGGGATAATCCACAACCAGCTTTAAACGCTCGTCGTTATCCAGGGTATCCCCGCGGGCTGCGAGTTGATTTTCTAATTCAAGCAGCAATTGATACCAGAATGAATCCGACGCGTTATAAGGAATAGGTTTTTGTTTATCCTCGCCTCTGGCAGATGCGTCACGGAACAGAAAAGCGATTTCTCCCATACTTTTCAGTTGTCTGTCTGATCCCTGGTGGTGTATATGCTTTCTCAGCAGCAAAGTACATTCGGTAGGCTTCGCAATCGGATTGTATTTTTCTTGCCAGTTCCTCAATTTCTCCAGCCAGTACAGCACTTCTTCGTTTTGCCACGGTATGATGTAACCACGTTCCAGTTCATTTTTATTCTGGTCAGCAGTCTTGTTGGTATTGATGTACAACCCCGTCGAGTATAGTCCAGTCATGGTATCGTAAATCCGACGGAATATGCCTTTTCCAAATGGGCGCTTTGCACTGCCAAGGGCGAAATCATGTCGAGTGTTGAGAATCCATCGACCATTTTCATAGCGCCACGTATCAGCTTCTCCGCTGTCCAGCATACGAACCTGCGAGGAACGAAGTGGCAGGTGGAGCTTAATGAAAATCATCATTGCTTTTACAGGCGACCAGATTTGATAAAGGGTGATTTTTTTACCTTTACGGGTCACTTCTCTGGTACGCCATACGCAGTCGGGGTCATTTTTATCAATCAGTTCTGGCTCGACTTCAAACCAGTCGCTTCCAGCATGCTGCGCCCAAGCCCAGTATTTAAAGTGACGGTAATGCCAGGCAGGGAGTAATTTTTCTTCCTGTTTAAGATTCTGACCGATAATGGTGAGTTCAGTTTTATCCGGTAATGGACAAAGGATCTGGCGCAGGTTCTGAATATAGCGATATGGTAAGGGGTTGCGCACTGTTTCTGTAGCAACATATCCTTTTTTAATTTTTCGGAGTGGATTTAAAACCAATGGAACTAAATTGCCATAGTTATCTTTTTCCGAAAAAACGTCTCTGACGACAAAATCAATGAAGTCATAAGCATAGTTCATGCCTTTTTGAATATTCGCGGATGCGACAACAGTGCTCCTTATAATTTGCTCAAACTCTTCACTGGAGCACTTATGTCCCTGGTAGCCTTTAAAAAATAATGACAAATCACTTATTGCATACGGGGCGTGCTCAGCAATATAGGACTCAAAGAAGCGTCCCAGGGCCTCGCGTTTATCACTTATACCGAGGGTTTGTGTTGCCATCCACTTTGCTGCCAGCTCCTGCCATTGCCGCCATTCTGCGCCAAGCGTAGTCAGCATCCATAAGAAAGCTAAGTCGGATGTACGCCCATCATTTTTTTTGCTTTTTGGTGGCAACATTATTTACCTCTCAGCTTTGGATTCCGGCCTGTGAAATAACCCTGCGGGTCAATGTCATTAAAGCCATGTTCAGTTAGAGCTCTCCAGTCAAGAATTTTGACTTTCGAATCAGGGTTTGCCAGCAGCAGTGTAGCTTTAGTGAGTTCGTCCGAAATTTCTTTCTGACCTTTGCCTGTATATGGGATTTGTGAATCCAGAGACTTGTGATGCATGCAACGGCGGATCACCAGCGGGCTCAGCCCTGAACGTTCTAATCGTCTTCCGTAGTTATGTCGATGTCCGTGAGGGCCTAAACCTTCTGCCTTGTTTGGTTCTAAACCAATTCGTTTTAATCCATTGATGTAGTTGTCATGAAAAGCGGAAATTGTGTAAGGGTTACCGAGGGCGCTGTGATGAAAGGAAATGAATGCATAAGGGTGATGACAGTCGATACTGGCGCGATACTTTTGATAGTTTTTCCAGAGTGACATAAACACTTTTCCATAGTCGGCAGGAAACCACTGAACCTGTAGGTAATTATCTTTATGATCAACCACGCGGTTCTTCCAGCCAAGTCGGGCAGTTCCTTTCATTCGCTGTCGTGGTATCCGGGCATATTGTTCTTTTAAATATGCCGCTCTGGTTGATGCACCAGAGCGATTACGCCAACCTTCAGGGGCCTTACCATCAGTCTCGTTATAGATCCTGACCACAGCACTGTCTGGGTTATACGGGTCTTCAAATACATCCGTCACCCAAAGTGTTAACGCCTCACTTTCGCGCACCCCACCACCGTGCATAAGCAGAAGAATTAATTTATCTCTTAGTGCCACTCGTGGATCGCCAGAGCCACCAACACCACACGTATAGAATTTTTCCCAGTGCATTTCGGGAAATGCGATAGCATCATGTTCAGCTATTGTGAGAGGAGTACGGCCTTTGATCGTTCTAGCCTTACGGATGGTTTTGTTGACAGTTTTATCTTCAATATGACCTAAAAAATCGTTCTGATTTTTGCGATACCATGCGGCGTAATTTAACCTCTGTTCATGCCGGGTCGCTTCACACAACGGATTCACAGGCTCTACACCTTGTTTGTGTGCCAGCCAGTCGGTGAAGGCAGTCAGTCGTTGAATATGTTTATTCACGTTACTGGTTGAGGCCGGCACCCAATACAAACCTGAAGGGTCAATCCCATTCTCGCCAATCGTTCCGGTATATAAACGCTTAGAAAAAGTCTGGAAGAGCAGCATTGGGTCGTCAAAGTCGCCTCTATTTGCCTCCATGTAATCCAGCAATAAGGACACAGCCTGGAGGACCCCATTCATGACCGAGTGGCTTACATCGTCGGCTTCTAACTTAAGCAGGTAATCTGTTACCACACTCAACTCTCCCTGCTCTGTCAGAAGGATAGGGATTTGGCTTTTGATACCAGTGTTATCTTCTACAATCGTTGCCCTGACTTTAACTGATGACAAATCATGTTTTCCTTTAAGTAGAATACACAATGGACACTGTATACTTTGCTTAGTTTTGGGGTGAAAAAAAAGCAGATCCATCTGCTTTAGTACACTTTATACACGTTTAAGTTTACTGTATATAACCGAAGGCTGGCCTTTTAAAAGCGATGTCAGTCGATTACTTCAGACCGGCAGCTTCACGCAGCAGGGCGGCTTTGTCGGTTTTTTCCCATGGG
>OGSL01000373.1_pt1 | contig 13343 bp, 9 predicted proteins | sample 1573881 | NCBI WGS metagenome assembly OGSL01 (sample SAMN03295838, study PRJEB24534) | human gut metagenome | isolation source: fecal sample 6 from infant 5 | host: Homo sapiens | place: USA: Pittsburgh, PA | collected 2014-07 | reverse complement strand
GTTCGTTATAGTCCGCACACCAGCCTGCACGCGCCACGTCAAAGGTGCCCTGATGGCGGCTGTCGAGGAAGGTTTTCCACTCCTGGTTCTCCAGCTTGACGTCTACGCCCAGGTTTTTCTTCCAGATAGAAGCAACCGCGATAGCCAGTTTTTTATGCAGGTCAGAGGTGTTGTACAGCAGGTTGAACGTCAGCGGTTTGTCAGCCGTGTAGCCTGCTTCAGCCAGCAGTTTTTTCGCTTCTGCGTTACGTTTGTCTTGTGACCATTTGAACCATTCCGGCTCAACCAGTTTCGCACCGTCAGTGTATGGCGGGGTGTAGCTGTAGGCTGGCAAATCGCCCTGGTTCTTCACTTTATTGACGATGATGTCACGATCCAGAGCCAGTTTCAGCGCGGTACGAACACGAACGTCAGTAAACGGCGCTTTCTGGTTATTGATTTCGTAATAATAAGTACACAGGTACGGGTCGACGTGGACTTCTTTTGGAATTTCTTGTTTCAGTTTCTGGAACAGTTCAATCGGCATGTTGTTATAGGTCATGTCGATTTCACCGCTGCGGTAGCGGTTAACGTCAGTCACTTCTGAGGAAATAGGCAGGTAAGTTACCTGGTTAATTACCGTTTTCGCGTTATCCCAGTAATTGGTATTACGCTCAAGCACGATACGTTCGTTGACAACCCAATCTTTCAGTTTGTACGCACCGTTAGTCACGATATTCGCGGGCTGCGTCCATTTATCACCGAATTTCTCGACAACGGCTTTAGGAACGGGCGACACAGAGGCGTGTACCAGTAGTTTGTAGAAATAAGGAACCGGTTCGCTCAGCGTGACTTCGAAGGTATTGTCATCAAGCGCTTTTACGCCCAAGTCTGAGGTCGGTTTTTTACCGGCAATGATGTCATCGATATTCGCAATGTGACCATATTGCAGGTAGCTGGCGTAAGGGGATGCAGTTTTTGGATCTGCCAGACGCTGCCAGCTATAAACGAAGTCGTGTGCCGTAACCGGCGAGCCGTCGGACCATTTCGCGTCTTTACGCAGATGGAAGGTCCAGACTTTGAAATCTTTGTTTTCCCACTTTTCAGCGACGCCGGCACTCGGATGGCCTTCAACATCTGTGACTAACAGGCCTTCAAACAGATCGCGGCTGATGTTTGATTCCGGCACGCCTTCAATTTTATGCGGATCAAGAGACTGTACTTCCGAACCGTTATTACGAACCAGCGTTTGCTTCTCTGCCAGTTGAACGCCAGCAGGAACATCCGCCGCCATGGCTACGTTACCTGCAATTAGCGCGGAGAGAACGCCCGCCGCTACGAGACTTTTTTTTGTGATGATGGACATTGTGTTGATACTCCACTCATTATAATTACTGACATTAATGCCAGCCTGTTTTGTCCCCTAAAGGGGGCCTGTACAGCGCAGGAGCTTTTGGCTGCTGTCAGGCATCGTTTTACTGCTTGCTATCACCGACTTTATTTCTTACGAGCCGCTCGGATGGCGCCCTTACGTCGATTTTGTTACACGTCTCCCCTGTCGAGACGCCTGTTTCTCTTGCATTTGCAGGATGAGATTTGTATTTGAAAATAATTCTCATCTGCGTAGATTCTTAAGATAAATACAGGGCCGGAAAGTACCAAATGGCCCATTACGTCGCCAATACAATTTGCAAATTTGTTAACTAATTCTCTTTTATTCGGCTTTTCAACCGTGTCGCAAGAACGCGCAACCATGCTTAAATAAAAAATTAGTATTTTAAATCATACAGATAGACAGCAATTCATCGGTGTTGTTACATTCGCAATACGATTGCGCGTTTTTTGCACAAAAAATCAACATTCGATTATTATCTAGCACATTTGTCTGTCTGAGCGACGAAATTACTAATATCATTTCAATTATCTGACAGCAAGCCCCAGAGTATCGTGTGAGGGAAATAACAGTGTCGTTGGATTAATTTCTCGCCATCTGGCAATGTAACGAAATGTAATGCACTGAAATAAAAGCACTTATTTAAATCATGTTGATTTATTATATTTATGGTTTTTTCTGACTTTAGTTATATGATTTGCTGATAATGCTGCGTTTCGAACGCCCTGCGCAGCATTATTTCATCAGGCAGCAATCAGTGTAGTAAACCCGGGAATATCCCTTTAACGCCTGCAACAATGAATTCAATACCGAGTGCCATCAGCAATAAACCCATGATACGGGTAATCACGTTAATCCCGGTTTGCCCAAGCAGGCGCACCAGCCAGGGAGCGATGCGGAACACGCCCCAGGAACAAAAAGCAAAAAGAGCTATTGCCACTGAAAATCCCGCGAGGTACTCCACGCTGTGGTAGCGCGTGCCCCAGACAATAGTCGAGCTGATGGCCCCCGGCCCTGCCATTAAAGGTAAAGCCAGCGGCACAACGCCGATACTCTCTCTGATCGCCGTTTCTGATTTCTCTTGCTTGTTTTGTTTGTCCTCACCCAGTTTACCGCTGATCATCGACATCGCTATGGTGACTACCAGGATCCCCCCGGCGATACGAAACGAGTCAATCGAAATACCAAATAACTGAAGAATCCCGTCTCCCAGAAAAAGCGACGTCCAGAGAATAATGGCAACGGAAAGGTTCGCGGTGAGATTAGTTTTGTTCCTCGCCCCAGCCGTTTGATAGCTGGTCATACTAATAAAGACAGGAATAATTCCAATAGGATTGACCAGCGCGAACAGGCCGATAAAAAACTTAGACCAGGTAGGAAAGTCAAACAGTGTTTGAGTCACAGAGTGCTCCGCAGCATTGCAAGGCAAAGAAGAAAGTATAGAAACAATAAGACCCTGCTAAATATACGATTATTTGCAGCACAACTCACCATAAATCCTGTCATCTTCCTTACATCCCGGCATGTTATGCATTTGTACTAATTATGATAATGTTAGTTGGCGCCGCCCTTTTATCATTAACATTTGATACAAATGCCCAAAAACAGCCTGCTGAAAGGTGTCAGCTTTGCTGTAACTTGATTTAGATCACGTAATCGGTACTCAGAAGTGAGTACTCTTGGAGACGTCGTCAGGGAGTAGAACCATCAGTTTGAATGATGTTTCGTTGAGGCTCTTTCAGTAAATCAGTTAGGTTGGGCAAGGCGTTAACTACTTGTTTTTCTGTAATTTACGCAACCTGCACCCGGTCTGTCTATACTGTCGTTTCGGACAGCTGGTTTACTAAAAGAGTTTAACATTATCAGGAGAGCATTATGGCTGTTACTAATGTCGCTGAACTTAACGCACTCGTTGAACGCGTGAAGAAAGCCCAGCGTGAATATGCCAACTTTACTCAAGAGCAAGTTGACAAGATCTTCCGCGCCGCCGCCCTGGCTGCCGCTGATGCCCGTATCCCTCTCGCTAAAATGGCCGTTGCCGAATCCGGCATGGGTATCGTCGAAGATAAAGTGATCAAAAACCACTTTGCTTCTGAATATATCTACAACGCTTATAAAGATGAGAAGACCTGCGGTGTCCTTGAGGAAGATGACACTTTTGGTACCATCACCATCGCTGAACCTATCGGTATCATCTGCGGTATCGTTCCAACAACTAACCCAACTTCTACGGCAATCTTCAAGTCGCTGATCAGCCTGAAGACTCGTAACGCAATCATTTTCTCTCCACATCCGCGCGCTAAAGATGCAACAAACAAAGCGGCTGATATCGTTCTGCAGGCGGCTATCGCTGCCGGCGCGCCAAAAGATCTGATTGGCTGGATTGACCAACCTTCTGTTGAACTGTCTAACGCATTAATGCATCACCCTGACATCAACCTGATCCTCGCAACTGGCGGCCCGGGCATGGTGAAAGCAGCATATAGCTCCGGTAAACCGGCTATCGGCGTAGGCGCAGGCAACACACCTGTTGTTATCGACGAAACCGCTGATATCAAACGTGCTGTCGCTTCTGTGCTGATGTCTAAAACCTTCGACAACGGTGTTATCTGTGCTTCCGAACAGTCAGTAGTGGTTGTTGATTCTGTTTACGATGCTGTTCGCGAACGTTTTGCTACCCACGGCGGCTACCTGCTGCAGGGTAAAGAGTTGAAAGCCGTTCAGGACATTATCCTGAAAAATGGCGCGCTGAATGCCGCCATCGTTGGCCAACCGGCATACAAAATTGCTGAACTGGCAGGCTTCACGGTTCCTGCAACGACCAAAATTTTGATCGGTGAAGTGACTGTTGTTGACGAAAGCGAGCCGTTCGCTCACGAAAAACTGTCTCCGACTCTGGCAATGTACCGTGCGAAAGATTTCGACGATGCGGTAGTAAAAGCAGAGAAACTGGTTGCCATGGGCGGTATCGGTCACACCTCTTGCCTGTACACTGACCAGGATAACCAGCCGGCTCGCGTGCAGAAATTCGGCGCGGAAATGAAAACCGCACGTATCCTGATCAACACCCCGGCTTCTCAGGGTGGTATCGGTGACCTTTATAACTTCAAACTCGCACCTTCCCTGACTCTGGGTTGTGGTTCCTGGGGTGGTAACTCCATCTCTGAAAACGTTGGTCCGAAACATCTGATCAACAAGAAAACCGTTGCTAAGCGAGCTGAAAACATGTTGTGGCACAAACTTCCGAAATCTATCTACTTCCGCCGTGGCTCTCTGCCAATCGCGCTGGATGAAGTGATTACTGATGGTCACAAACGCGCGCTGATTGTGACTGACCGCTTCCTGTTCAACAACGGTTATGCAGACCAGATCACCTCTGTGCTGAAAGCGGCTGGCGTAGAAACAGAAGTCTTCTTCGAAGTTGAAGCTGACCCGACGCTGACTATCGTACGTAAAGGCGCAGAGCTGGCGAACTCCTTCAAACCTGACGTGATCATCGCGCTGGGTGGTGGTTCCCCGATGGATGCGGCGAAAATCATGTGGGTCATGTACGAACATCCGGAAACTCACTTCGAAGAACTGGCGCTGCGCTTTATGGATATCCGTAAACGTATCTACAAGTTCCCGAAAATGGGTGTGAAAGCGAAAATGGTTGCTATCACCACCACTTCCGGTACCGGTTCAGAAGTGACGCCGTTCGCAGTTGTAACTGACGATGCCACTGGTCAGAAATATCCGCTGGCAGACTATGCTCTGACCCCGGATATGGCAGTTGTTGACGCAAACCTGGTCATGGACATGCCGAAATCACTGTGTGCATTCGGTGGTCTGGATGCAGTAACCCACGCACTGGAAGCTTACGTTTCTGTACTGGCGTCTGAGTTCTCCGATGGTCAGGCTCTGCAGGCTCTGAAACTGCTGAAAGAAAACCTGCCAGCGTCTTACCATGAAGGTTCTAAAAACCCGATTGCACGTGAGCGCGTACACAGTGCTGCTACCATCGCGGGTATCGCGTTTGCGAACGCCTTCCTGGGTGTGTGTCACTCCATGGCGCATAAACTGGGTTCACAGTTCCATATTCCGCACGGTCTGGCGAACGCCCTGTTGATCTCCAACGTTATCCGCTATAACGCGAATGACAACCCGACTAAACAGACTGCATTCAGCCAGTACGACCGTCCGCAGGCTCGTCGTCGTTACGCAGAAATCGCTGATCATCTGGGTCTGACTTCTGTTGGTGACCGTACTGCTGCGAAAATTGAGAAACTGCTGGCATGGCTGGAAACCATCAAAGCTGAACTGGGCATTCCTAAGTCAATCCGTGAAGCAGGCGTTCAGGAAGCTGACTTCCTTGCTCACGTTGACAAACTGTCCGAAGATGCGTTCGATGACCAGTGTACCGGTGCTAACCCACGTTACCCGCTGATCTCTGAGCTGAAACAAATCCTGCTGGATACCTACTACGGACGTGAGTTCAAAGAAGGCGCGCCAGCAGAAGTGAAAGCCGAAGCAGTAAAAGCGGATAAAGCAGACAAAAAAGCGAAGAAAACCGCTTAATTGTCCTGGCTACGATAACCTGCCTGATGGGTAACACCTGTCAGTAAAGCAATATGACCGGTTGAACTTTCCGGCAGGTTAACGACAAAAGCCCTATCAATTCTTTGATAGGGCTTTTTTATATTTTCAACATACCTTGATGTAATCTCTAACCGCGCTAAATCCGCCTCATTCTTCTGCTAACAGCAGACTATCTCTGTCGAATCGACTTAAGTCCACAGCCGTAAGCATAAACATCCCACAGACGTCACTAGCTGTCTGATATTGGCTATGAGAACACTTTTGCACGCACAGATACGTCTGAGCAGACAAGTGGCGGGGATAAACGAAGGGAATGCGAAGAGGCACACTGAGTATCCAACCACCAGACCGTGTGCCCTGATATCGCTGTAGAAGCGGTTAGCGCCGCATAAAGGTGATATGCACTACACGACGCTCTTATTGTCCCAGGCGCAAATCCTGAGGCTTTTGAGCGTTGTTTTTGAGCCCGTAATCAATCAGCAGCGCACGTAGCTACAGTTGAACTATCCTCTTACGCGCGCCTGAATAGCGGACAGAGAGCCTTCTGTGAGGGCCTCTTTATAATGTTTACGGCAAACGGATACATAGCGCTCATTACCGCCAATAACGACTTGCTCACCCTCATTATATGGCCGACCCGCCTGATCAAGGCGTAGCACCATGCTGGCTTTACGTCCGCAGAAACAGATCGTTTTTAGTTCAACCAGTTTATCTGACCACGCCAGAAGATATTGGCTACCGATAAACAACTCGCCACGGAAATCGGTTCTTAATCCATAACAGAGCACGGGAATATCAAGTTCATCGACAACGTCAGACAACTGATATACCTGCTGGCGGGTTAGAAATTGACTTTCATCAACTAAAACGCAGTGGATAGGTTCGCGCTGGTGCTCAGCATTAATTTCATCTTTAAGGGATGTATTTTGGTTAAAAAGACGCGCCGGCGACGATAAGCCAATACGTGAACTTACCTTCCCTGCCCCAAAGCGGTCATCAATTTCCGCGGTATAGACCAGCGTGCGCATGCCACGTTCCTGATAATTGTAGGAAGACTGCAGTAAAGCCGTGGATTTTCCGGCATTCATCGCTGAGTAGTAGAAATAAAGTTGCGCCATTGCCCGCAAGACCCCAATCAAAGTGTGATATTCCTCGGCAGGATTGTATCATATTTTAACATGCCACCTGGAATGCCGGGCGTACACTTTACTTACATTGCGGACATGATTTCAGCGATATACTTCACGCTATTTTTCTCTCGTAAGCTGTTGCTGACAAAGAAACAGACAATAAGCGCACCGCGCCTTTTCTGGGTATAAAAAACAAGAAGTTTCAGCGCCAGGCTCAAGAAATTATTAATGTTTTATGCAAAACGACGCTGTTGTGAACCCTAATAAAAAAGGTTGATATTTATCCATCGAAACTATAATTCGTATGAGATTAATCAGTTAAAAGCGCTGATTAAACACCTGAGCCGTTCGGGTGATAATGCTTTCTATATGGCTTTTTTGTGCGGTTCTTCAAGAAAAATTTAAGTTAGCGGTTTTTAAAAATGTGGTAAATAAAGAGGAAATTTGAATTCCTTACATTCTCACCTATTGCACTACTCAAATTAACGCTCTATTATTAGCTCAACAAACCACCCCAATATAAGTTTGAGATTACTACAATGAGCGAAGCACTTAAAATTCTGAACAACATCCGTACTCTTCGTGCGCAGGCAAGAGAATGCACTCTGGAAACGCTCGAAGAAATGCTGGAAAAATTAGAAGTGGTAGTTAACGAGCGTCGTGAAGAAGAAAGCGCTGCAGCTGCTGAAATCGAAGAACGTACTCGTAAACTGCAACAATATCGTGAAATGCTGATTGCTGATGGTATTGATCCGAATGAACTGCTGAACAGCATGGTCGCAGCTAAAACCGGAACTAAAGCTAAACGCGCTGCACGTCCGGCTAAATATAGCTACGTTGACGAAAACGGTGAAACTAAAACCTGGACTGGCCAGGGCCGTACCCCAGCAGTAATCAAAAAAGCGATGGACGAACAAGGTAAACAACTGGAAGATTTCCTGATCCAGGAATAATCCTAAACCTTTATGAAGAATCCCGCCGATGGCGGGATTTTTTTTGACCATTTTTTTAGCCATTGTTGCTGAGCAATATTCTGTAACGATGAAGATAAACGTGCATTGCTGATACTATTTGCTCACCAACGTTCCCCTATCGATATTCCCACTTTGTACAAAGATTTCTCCTGGCGCCTGGTCTGGCACGCCAAAGGTGTCTACAGGCAATAAAAAAGCCGGAGTGATAATCATCAATCCGGCTTTATTCCCTGGGACTAAATCAGGTTACGCTTTAGCGACACCGACAACGTCTTCCAGCCAGGCTTTAAATTCTTCACCAAGTACGTTATGGCGAATACCATATTCTACGAAAGCCTGCATATAACCCAGCTTATTACCGCAGTCATGGCTTTTGCCTTTCATGTGATAAGCTTCAACGGTCTCTTTCTCGATAAGCATATCGATAGCGTCGGTCAGCTGAATCTCATCGCCTGCTCCCGGAGGCGTTTTCGCCAGCAGCGGCCAAATCTCTTCGCTGAGAACGTAACGGCCCACAACAGCGAGATTAGACGGCGCGACATTCGCTTTCGGTTTTTCAACCACACCGACCATCGGTACGCTGTCACCCGGTTTGAGTTCAGCGCCTTTGCAGTCAACAACACCATATGCAGTCACATCGGCAACCGGCTCAACCATAATCTGGCTGGCTCCGGTTTCGTCGAAACGCTTGATCATTTCCGCAAGGTTATCCTGGGAAAGATCGGATTCGAATTCGTCCAGAATAACGTCAGGAAGAATAACCGCCACCGGTTCATTTCCTACAACCGGATGCGCGCACAGCACCGCGTGTCCAAGCCCCTTAGCCAGCCCCTGACGGACCTGCATAATGGTAACGTGCGGCGGGCAAATAGCCTGAACTTCTTCCAGCAACTGACGTTTCACGCGTTTTTCCAGCATGGCCTCAAGCTCAAAGCTGGTATCGAAATGGTTTTCGATAGAATTTTTCGACGAATGCGTAACCAGAACAATTTCGGTAATACCCGCAGCGATACACTCATTCACGACATACTGAATTAATGGCTTATCAACCAACGGTAACATTTCTTTAGGAATCGCCTTTGTCGCAGGCAGCATCCTGGTTCCCAATCCCGCAACCGGGATAACTGCTTTAGTCACTCTCGAATTTATGGCAGCCATTGAAAATCTCCTGGTCTGTTCACGCTTTGAGCATGTTCATGAATTAATTCGCATCTGAGTATATCAGTACCATCGTAATGACCTGGTCTGAAAAGGACGCTATAACGTTTAATTAGGATTAATACGCAAAACTGTGGCGATAGTACCACTCGCTTTAAAAAGGAGGTAAAGCTATCTGCGTAATACGTTGCGATTGCTCATTCCGCAGACAACATTAAACGCAGACGGCCACCGGCCCCCCATACCTGACATTGCCAGGCATCGCACCGTTGACTCAATTGGTTCAGATACGTATTTCCTAAAGTACCCAACGGTACGCCGTTACTGATTTGAATTTGATGTTCGCCAGTATTTAATGTCGCATTAAGGCCTGCCGACACTAAAATAAGGTTCTTTAATTCGCTGTGATAATACCCAACCAGCAGAGGAAACTGTCCGGGCAAATTTGCCTGGCGCAGTAACTGGTTTACCTGCTTAAGCAAGCTACCCATTTCGGGGAGTTTTTGGTGCTGATGTGACAATTGTTCCTGAAGTAAGCCGTTGAACAATGCACGCAGTAATAATGCTGCCAGAACACCATTATTGCCTGCGCGTGTCACATCAAGGCAATAAAAAGCCAGATCGTGTGACGATATTGGCGCAATATCAAGCACCAGACCGGGTTGATCGGCAGACACGAGCTGGCGGTAATTAACCCGGCAACCCGACATCTTCTGCTGAACCGGCGGCTGTAATTCCTGTAAAAGTTTGGCCGCGGCCTGGGGATTTTCAACCAGTGCATCCCAATCCTGGAACAAACGTTCTTCTTCTTCGACACGCGAATTAAACATATTGGGATAGAGACAGGCGAATACGGTCTCTTTTAGACGATTAAGATCTTTAACCGGCTTAAGTAAAACGTCTTGTACCCCTAAACGCAGCGCCTTCGCAATATCTGCCATGTTATCGGTTGCAGAAATGACGAGCACCGGCATTTGGTCGCCTTTATTGCGCAAATGTTCGACAAGCTTAAGGCCATTCATTCTCGGCATGGCAATGTCGCAAATCATGAGATCAGGGGAAGCATTGTCCAACTGTTCGAGCGCTGAGACACCGTCATCTGCGACCAGTGTTTCCGCTCCCAGAGAGGAGAGCCAGGAATCCAGCAGCGAGCGGAAGACGGGTTCGTCTTCAACGATCAGTATCTGTTTTCCTGCTAACGGCTGCGTCATCTTATCTCCCCTGCCCGACGATAAATAAATAGTGGCATGATCTATCAATAATCGCCTGTCAGAATTTGCTGAACTCGAATAAAAAAAACATACTTAGACTATTGTCCTTACCAACGGTAGTAGTTCATCGATTTTCTTTTCAACGGCAAGTTGCCCCGCTGCGATTGCCGCCTCTGCCCGATGAAAATCAAGTGTCGAAATTTGCGGGCAAAGTGGCTGTATTAAAATATCGGGGGGATCGCCAGCCATTCGGTTGCGCTTAAGTCGATTCTCAAGCACCTGAATGGAGGTGGTCATGATTTCCATTGCCGTAGGTGCAACAACAGTGCGCCGGGCCTTCATTTTACTTAGCCTGTCCCGAAGACGTTCATGCCAGCGCAACTCATCACTCTCAACACCTTCTTGCGCCTCTTCCATCAACGTCGTCGACACTAAATCCTGCTGCATCAAATGCGCGTCATGCTGCAAGTCGACGGCAATAACGATATCCGCCCCCAGCGCGCGCGTCAGGGAGACAGGAACGGGATTCACCACCGCGCCATCAACCAGCCAATAGCCATTATGGGCAACGGGTGACATAAGACCCGGCATACTGCACGATGCGCGCACCGCCAGATGAAGATCGCCTTCGGTAAACCATAGCTCTCGCCCGGTGCTGAGGTTGGTTGCTACAGCACCGAATTTCAACTGACAATCAGTGAACAGCGTTTCGGGCAAGACTTGCCGATAGTGGTTAAAAACACGTTCGCCGCGTAATAATCCACCGCGTCGCCACGACGGATCCATAAGTTTGAGGACGTCCCAGTAACTGAAAGAGCGTACCCACGTTTCCAGTCTGGGGAGTTTATTGCAGGCATACGCGGCGCCCACAAGGGAACCAATAGAGCACCCTGCCACGACGTCAATCTTGATCCCTGCGTGTTGCAATGCGTTTATCACACCAATGTGTGACCAGCCTCTGGCGGCCCCTGATCCCAGCGCCAACCCAATTTTAACCGTTCTCATTACCTGGATTTTTGTCCCCCGGAACGACTGGCGTAGCCACGAAGCTACAGCTCAGTTAACATAACGCTACTCTGGCTTATAGTGCCGTTATTTTTGTACAGGAAGCCGATTTTGTCTCAACTCTGTCCCTGCGGTAGCGCAGTCGAGTATAGCCTATGTTGCCAGCCTTATCTGTCTGGCTCACAGGTTGCGCCAGATCCATCACATCTTATGCGCTCCCGTTATAGCGCATTTGTGATGAAAGACGCCGACTATTTGGTCAGCACCTGGCACCCAACTTGCCATGCCGCCACGTTTCGTCCGGACATTGAAGCCGGTTTCAACCGTACCCAGTGGCTGGGTTTGACGGTGTTCGAACATGCTAGCGGGAAAAACGACACAGAAGGTTACGTCAGTTTTATTGCCCGTTTCAATGAGGATGGCAAAGCGGGAGCAATTATTGAACGTTCCAGATTCTTAAAGGAGAACGGCCAGTGGTATTATATTGACGGCACACGTCCGCAATTTGGCCGTAACGATCCGTGCCCATGCGGGTCCGGTAAGAAATTCAAAAAGTGCTGCGGGCAATACGCCCAGCGATAACTCATAGCAAACACCATCAACAGGATTTACCCGGCAATGCATTCATTACAACGTAAAGTATTACGCACCATTTGCCCTGACCAAAAAGGTCTCATCGCGCGGATTACTAACATTTGTTACAAACACGAACTCAATATCGTGCAAAACAATGAGTTTGTTGACCACCGCACCGGTCGCTTTTTCATGCGTACCGAGCTGGAAGGTATTTTTAACGACTCTACCCTGCTGGCCGACCTGGACAGCGCGCTGCCGGAAGGTTCTGTCCGCGAACTGAACCCCGCGGGACAGCGTCGCGTGGTTATTCTGGTGACCAAAGAAGCACATTGTCTTGGCGACTTATTAATGAAAGCCAACTACGGCGGGCTGGATATTGATATTGCAGCGGTCATCGGCAACCATGAAACGCTGCGTTCGCTGGTTGAGCGCTTTGATATTCCGTTTGAACTGGTCAGCCATGAAGGGTTAACCCGCGAAGAGCACGATGAGCGGATGGCGCAAGCCATTGAAGCACATCAACCGGATTATGTGGTGTTAGCGAAGTACATGCGTGTACTGACGCCGGGTTTTGTCTCCCGTTTTCCGAATAAGATAATCAATATTCACCATTCGTTCCTGCCAGCATTTATCGGCGCGCGTCCTTACCACCAGGCTTATGAGCGCGGGGTAAAAATCATCGGCGCAACGGCACACTACGTAAACGATAATCTGGACGAAGGTCCAATCATTATGCAGGACGTCATTCACGTCGATCACACTTACACTGCCGAAGATATGATGCGTGCGGGCCGCGATGTTGAAAAGAATGTCCTGAGCCGTGCGCTGTATCAGGTGCTGGCGCAACGTGTCTTCGTTTACGGTAACAGAACGATTATTCTTTAATCGCTAACGGAATGAATTGATTAGCTTTAATCCGTTACGGATGAAAAGTACGCAAACGGTCCAGTTTCGTTGAAGGAAAGCTTTACAGCGGCGCGTCATTTGGTATGATGCGCCCCGCTTCCTGAAACGGAGGCAGGCCAGTATGAGCATTACCCCGTGGTGGGGTTCCCGAGCGGCCAAAGGGAGCAGACTGTAAATCTGCCGTCATCGACTTCGAAGGTTCGAATCCTTCCCCCACCACCATTATTGACCACTGCAATGTGGTAACACCGGTGAGAGTTTGCGAAGTTTGCACTTATCGGGAAGGGTGAGAACCTTCGATTAAGGTTCGAGTCGAGCGAAAGCGAGACAACGTTGCCGAAGGCAACGGCCCGAAGGGTGAGGAGCGAAGCGACGAATAATCCTTCCCCCACCACCATTATTGACCACTGCAATGTGGTAACACCGGTGAGAG
>OGSL01000362.1_pt1 | contig 14006 bp, 12 predicted proteins | sample 1573881 | NCBI WGS metagenome assembly OGSL01 (sample SAMN03295838, study PRJEB24534) | human gut metagenome | isolation source: fecal sample 6 from infant 5 | host: Homo sapiens | place: USA: Pittsburgh, PA | collected 2014-07 | reverse complement strand
CAGCCAGCCCTGCCCGACCTGCCGTGGTTACGGCACGGTCATCCCGGATCCGTGTCAGGAGTGCTCCGGTGAGGGACGAGTGCGCACCACCCGCACCATCAACGTCAAGATTCCTGCCGGTGTTGCCGACGGCAACCGGATCCACCTGGATTCACAGGGAGAGGTGGGGCCCGGTGGTGGCCCAGCAGGTGACCTGTACATCGAGATGACGATCAGCCCGCACGAGGTCTTCACCCGCGAGGGTGACAACCTCGAGATGGTCGTCACGATCCCGATGACGGCGGCTGCGCTGGGAACCAAGGTTCCGGTGCACACCCTCGAGGCCGATCGCGAGGACTTCGAGGAGTCCCAGAAATCGGTCAGCGTCGAGGTGCCGGCAGGAACCCAGTCGGGAACCCGCATCGTCGTGCCTGAGCGGGGAGTGCCGAGGCTGCGTCGTGGCGGTCGGGGCGACCTGGGCGTCCCCTTCATCGTTCAGACACCGACCAAGCTCGACTCCCACCAGAAGGACCTGCTGCGCCAGTTGGCCGAGGCCCGCGGGGAGACCAAGGTGTCGGCGTCCGTGGAGAAGTCGGGTGGACGCGGCATGTTCTCCCGCATCAAGGAAGCCTTCGGCGGATGAGTGACGCCTGCTTCCTCGGGGAGGTTGCCGGGGCCACGCCCGGGTCGGTGGTCGAGATCACCGGTGCGGAAGGCCACCACGCCGGTTCGGTGCGCCGCATTCGGATGGGGGAGTCTGTCCTCGTCACCGACGGCGTGGGCCATGCGGTGCGCGGACCTGCCGTCGAGGTGACGAAGGGATCCGTGAGCGTCGAGGTGACCGAGGTGCTCGAGACCCCTGTCACGGCTCACCGCTGGGTTGCCGTCCAGGCCCTGCCGAAAACCGACCGCGCTGAGCTTGCGGTGGCAACCCTCACCGAGATGGGGGTTCACGAGATCTTGGCCTGGCAGGCCGATCGCAGCATCGTGCGCTGGAAAGGCGACAGGCAGGCTAAGGGTGTGGCGAAGTGGCAGGCGGCTGCCCGCGAGGCCACCAAGCAGTCACGACGATTCCTCGTTCCCCAGGTTGAGCTGGCGCAGACCAAGGATGTGGTTGAGAGGATTCGCGATGCTGACGCTGCCTATGTGCTCCACGAGTCGGCCACCGAGCCGCTGGTGAACCAGGACCTGCCCGAGTCTGGTGAGGTGATCGTCATCGTCGGGCCTGAGGGCGGCATCACCGACCAGGAAGTCGAGTCCTTCGTGGCTGTCGGGGCTCATCCGGTGACCGTGTCTGATGGGGTCCTGCGGACCTCGACGGCTGGCGTGGTCGGACTGGCCCAGTTACGGGCCATGGCCGACATGGCCGAATGATCCGGCGCACAGTCGATTTCTGACATGACGATGGGGCCGGACGAATGATCCGTCCGGCCCCATCGTTGGCGTAGGGCGTTGGCTGCCATAGTGCGACGGCAGCTCAGGGGGTCACTTCTTCTTGGTGGCGCCATCAAGAGCGACGACGAGCAGGCCACCGATGAGACCAAGGTTCTTGAAGAACTGGATCTGCTCACCGGTCTTCTCGTCGCCATTCTTCTCCCAGAAGGGATGTCCGGCGAGGGTCACGGGGACGAGCTGGGCGGCCAGGATGGTGGCGGCCAGACGCGGCTTGATTCCGAGGGCCAGCAGGGAACCGGCTGTCAGCATGGTGCCGCCGCTGACCTTGACCAGCAGTGAGGGGTCAACCTCAGCAATCTGAGAGCGGACCGATTCGGGCAGCTTCTCGAGCAGCCCGTCAACAGCGCCGGAGAGCTGATCGGCATTCTTGAACTCGGCGAGGCCCCCGGTGACGAAGATGGCCGACAGGGCGGAACGGGCGGTGAACTTGGCAAGGGACATGAATCCTCCTGACTACTAGGTGCTACTTCCATCGTGCCCCATCAAGGCTTGCTTGGGTGGTCACGTTCGCGTTTAGGTGACGAATCCACTTCTTTTCATGGTGACAACTCAAGGACGATGGCGGCCATGGACGAGTGATTCGTGGGCGAACACCGGGGGATCAGTGGGTCAGTGCCAGGGCCACCGGCAGGACAGGGCCCGACCCAGCTCGTCTCAACGATCGTGCGGCGACAGTCATCGTCCATCGACTGGAGATGACGTCATCGACGAGGAGAACCGGGGCACCCCCGAGGTGTGACAGGCGTGACATGAGCTGCGGACCGACGCTGAAACGGTTGTGTACGTCGCGAAGGCGGTAGGCCGAATTCGTCGATGAATTGAGTCGTGGTGCATTCTCTGCGAGATCGAGCCCGCCAAGGTCCTGGAGGTGGCCGACCCGGGCAAGTCCCGAGGCCAGAGAGTCGATGAGGTGAGGACGAGTGGCGGATGGCACTCGGACCACAGCGGCCGGACGATGCGCCCATTCCCACTTGGCCAGTACTCGGACACAGGCCTTGGCCAGTGCCGGGGTGATCTCGGCGTCGATGGGGACGCCGTCGGCGTCGTTGCGAAGCAGGTCTCTCATCGGCCCACCCCAGCCCAGATCGGAGAGCCTGGCGATGACGCGGCCCTCCTCGGCCGTCTCGTCGGCGCTGATCCGACCCTTGAGCCCAACTCCCAGGGTGTCCATTCCCGATGGCCACGTAGTGCGAGGCTCCACAGGTACGCCTACCCGGTCCAGGGCGGCCGTCGCCGAGGATGATGCTGTTGGGTCAACCTTCGTCGGATACCACGGTCCGGTGCAGACATCGCAACGACCGCAGGGAGCGGGTGAGGGGTCGTCGAGCTGACCGGTGAGGAAGACCATCCGGCAGGTGTCCAGCCGTTCGTAAGTGAGCATGGCCTGCTGCTCATCGCGTCGCGCCTGGGAGATCCGCTCGTAGCGCTCGGTGTCATGGATCCACGGCTTTCCGGTCGCCCGCCAACCACCACGAACCTTTTCGACCGCCCCATCGACCGCCATCACCTTGAGCAGCAGATCGAGCTGACTGCGTTTGATGTCAACACGGGCTTCCAACGCCGGCACCGACAGCACCTGGCCGTTGGACAGTGCTCCCAGGGTGGTGTCGGCACGTTCCTGGGTAGGCATGGATGCGGTTGCGAAGTAGGTCCATATCCCCTGGTCCTCAGGACCCGGAAGCAGCAGGACGTCAGCGTTCTCAGTGGCGCGACCGGCTCGACCGATCTGTTGGTAGTAGGCGATGGGGGAGCTGGGTGCTCCCAGATGAACCACGAACCCCAGATCGGGCTTGTCGAACCCCATGCCAAGAGCACTCGTCGCGACGAGTGCTTTCACCTGGTTGTCGCGCAGAGCCTCCTCGAGGGCTGCTCTTTCCTCGGGGTCCGTGCGTCCGGTGTAGGTGCGTACCTGGTGCCCGGCCTCGACCAGTGCTCGTGCGGTGTCCTCCGCCGTGGAGATCGTCAGGCAGTAGATGATCCCGGACCCCGGCAGCTCACCCAAGTGCTGCACGAGCCAGGCCAGGCGGTCGGCCGGCCTGGACAGGTTGAGCACTCCTAAGCGTAGGGAGGCTCGGGCTAGGGGTCCGCGCAATACGAAGACGTCATGACGATCACGAGCCGGTGCGATCTGTTCGGCGACGTCCTGGACGACCCGCGAGTTGGCGGTGGCAGTCGTCGCCAGCACCGGGATGTCGTCGGGCAGTGCCGAGACGAGATCACGGATGCGTCGATAATCGGGTCGGAAGTCGTGGCCCCAGTCGGAGATGCAGTGAGCCTCGTCAATGACGAGCATCCCGAGTCGTCTCACCAGATCAGGCAGTTGCTCATTGGCGAATTGTGGATTTACGAGTCGTTCCGGAGACACCAGCAGGACGTCGACCTCGTCAGCATCGAGCCGCTGGATGATCTCGGCCCACTCGGTGACATTGGCCGAGGAGATCGCGGCGGCCCTTACCCCAGCGCGCTCCGCTGCAGCCACTTGGTCGCGCATGAGGGCGATGAGAGGGGAGACGATGAGGGTCGGCCCTGAACCCGTGGAACGCTGAAGCAGGGTGGCGACAAAGTAAACCGCCGACTTTCCCCAGCCGGTGCGCTGGACGACGAGCGCTCGACGATGATGGGCGACGAGAGCTTTGATGGCCTCCCGCTGTCCGGGGTGGAACTCGGCATCATCACGACCGACGAGCCGGCGCAAGATTGCCAGTCCGCGGCTGTGCAGGTCGCGGTCCGGTGTCTCAGACGTTGTCGTCATGGTCCCTCCTCTCACCCCTCATCCTGACCGGAACCACCGACAGTTTCGTGCCGCGGTCCCGGAACGCCAGGAGAACAGCGAGGTCAGAACGGCAACGGCAGTTGGTCGATGACTTCCTGGGCCTGGGACTGCTGGATCGAGACGATGCTGCCCAACCATTCGATGACAGCCTCTTGGGTGGCTTCGTCGAATCCCTGCACGACGTCGAGGTACTCGGCGCCACTGTTCGCGGCTGCACCACAGGAACGCACTACGTCAGCCGGAGCCGGCGCATCGACGACGGACAAGATGGACAGGAAGACGTCACGGCTCTCGATCAACTGAGCTCGGCCTGCGTCGGTCGGCCGGAGCTTGCCGACGAGGGACTCGAGCCTCTTGACCCGCTCGGCACGCGCCGAGGCGAGGTTGTCGAGGGCTCCCTGCCACACCAGCCCGGACAGCCGGTCGTGCGACATGAAGAGGCGACGAATCTGGCGGTACCAGGCCTCCAGGGCCGACAGGTTGCCGAGGTAGGTGACGTTGTGGGCGATGATCCTGTCGAGCTTGGCGTAGCTGGCCGGGGTCACCGGACGCTGCCTACCGGCGGGCGGAGGAGCGAGGACGAGCTGGTCGTCGTCAGTGATGTCGTCACGCAGGATCGACCCAGCCCCGACCACGGTTCCGAATCCGGTCACCACCGGCCCAACGGTGCCTCCCTGACCACCGAGAAAGATCGGGTGCTGATTGAGCAACACCCCATGCGGGACGTCACCGAAGAGGGATGGCGTCGTCTTGTCGCCGTCAGGAGTGAAGTTGAAGTGAATGTAGGACGACCCGACCTCGGAGTGATCCGACCGAGAGGTTCCTCCGGCCATGAGGACGTCACAGAAGTTGATGAGGCTGCCGAGGGTGACGAATGGCAGCAGAATGGTCTGCTTAAGGCCGACGGTGTGGGCCCCACTGGCCTCTTCCTCGAGGATGGTGCCGCCACGGACGTGCGCGCCCGATGCCATATTCGCCCCGGCCAGGAAGACGGCGTCCTGGGCGAAGCCGCCCTTGAGCTTGACCCCGGTGCCGAGCTGGCAGTCCTGGATCGTCATGGGGGTTTCGTCGCCGAGCACGCACCCGGCGGAGATGACCGTGCGACGGCCACGAATCCGACATCCGGGGCCAACGACGACACCGTCACCGCTGATGTTGTCGACGTCGACGTCGTCGTCAATGTCGACGGTCAACGGATTGGGGATGCGCGCCCCCTTGTCGATGAGCTTGGCCACTTTCTCCAGGCCACGCGGTTGCAGCGCAGGGGAGTTTACGTCCATCGATGGTCCTTTCGGGGTGGCGGTTCGTACCGACCAGCGTAGTCAGTCGTGCTGACGGCCGCGGGCCATGACGAGCCAGGCCGCTGCGACGACGAAAGCCATGCCGACCATCTGCACCGGGGTGAGGGTCTGGCCCAGGATGAAGAATCCTGCGGTTGCGGCCACGGCCGGTTCCATACCGGTGAAGACGCCATAGACCGTGGTGTCAATGTGGCGCAGGGCGTACATCTCCAGGCTGTAGGGCAGGGCGGAGGACATCAGGGCTACCACGAGGCCAATGAGGAGGTGACGGGGCTGGACGAGGTTAGCCCCCTGGGCAACGAATCCGATCGGCAGCAGGACGACCGAGTTCAGCGCGATGGCCCACCACAACCCCTCGAGCTTCGACCAACTCGCCCCGACGAGCTGTGCTGACTTGGCGTAGAGGGCCCAGAAGATACCGGCGGTGAAGGCCAGCAGGAGGCCGAGAATGCTGATGCTGGCCCAATCGGCATTGAGGGCCCCGGAGACCCCGACGACACCGCCCAGAGCGAGCAGGATCGCCAACCAGTCACGCACTGAGTGGCTTCCCAGGGCGGCCATCCCCAGTGGCCCGAGGAACTCGACGGTCACTGCCACACCCAGCGGCAATCGCTCCAGGGAGAAGTAGAAGGCGGTGTTCAAGCCGCCCAGGGCGATGACCAGAGCCAGCACCCTCATCCAGTCGTCGCGGGTGTGGCCGTGCAGATGAGGTCTGACGACAGGGGCCATGAGAAGGGCGGCCAGCGACATTCGCAAAGCAACGGTTCCCAGCGGTCCCACCTGAGGGATGAGGGTGGCAGCCAAAGCTCCCCCGATTTGAACTGAGAGGACAGCTCCTAACATGAAAAGAACTCCGCGCACGGGGCCCACCATAGTGGCGCACCTGCCACGATCATGGCGCTGCTGTCGGCTCGTCGCGCCCTGGAGGGTCTGAATCGATGCCCCACACTCGGTGTCTCGGTTCTGTGGCTGACCTCAGCGCGGCACCACCAGGGCGAATCCTGACAGGAATAGGCCGGTGAAGATGCCTCCGGAGCGTTCTTGGGCTTTCTTGGCTGCTGATGGGTCCACTTCTTTGATCATGGCGCCGGTTTCCAGGTCGTAAAGTCTGATGACAGGACTGTCGGTGGCGGTGTCGACCACCCCGACGGTTTTACCTTGGATTCGGAGTGGAATTCCCTGATCTGCGGCCAAGTGGGTGTTCACGATGAGGCGGGATTTTCCAGTGGTCAGGTCAGTGGCCACGACTTGCCCGGACAGGAGGGTCCAGATGAATTCATGTCCCATGATGACCGCGTCTGAACCGGTAGGGCCCATGCTGTCTTCGCGGACTCCTCCGCCGTCGATCGTATTGAGGGGTTTCCCGTGTTCATCGGTGATCGGGATCTGCCAGGCTGATCCTGTTTTCAGGTCGAAGAATGCCAAGGTGGTTTGCGGGTATGTCGCCTTTTTGTTCCATGACGTTGCCCCCAGTCGCACGACAAGATCCTTCCCGTGACATGCGAGGCCGCTTTCGGGGGTCAACCCCCACCGGGGTGTCATAAGAGGCCCGAGGTCTACCGTCTTGTGGTGCTGTCGGTCGATGCGGAAGAATTGCACTCCTGAAGGGCTATGGTATGTGTTGTGGGAAATCCCATATATCTGATTGTTGCACATTGTAATATCAGACACCCAGTGTGGTATGTGCATTGATGTGCCATCGGTGAATTCGAGAAGGAATGTATATCTGTCGGGATTTGATGGATCGTCGCCCCAATTCGACAAGAATGCAAATTCTCCGGCACTGAGAGGATAGGGGTAGATGAATTGCGAATCTGATACGTAAGGATCTTTTCGGGGTATGATCCTGGTTCCTGATTTCCCCATGACGTACATGTTGGAGAAGTCAATGAAAGCGACGTTTCCGTTGCTATCGGAGCCGACGCTAGTGTATCGGGGCGCGTTGTCCAGTTTTTTGAGTTCGTGGGTGGTGTCCCCGTCGAGGGACAGAAAACCCGGGCGATTGAAGATGGGGTCATTTGGTTGGCTCCAGGATGCGGCGATCCTGACGTCGTCGGGAAGCGTATCGGCTTCACTGATGGAACTCGTTCTGACTTTTCCGCACGCACTGGTTGTAATGAGACAGATCACCGCGACCATGCAGGTCGCGAACCTTGTGCGCTTGTGTCGATTGCGTGTTGCTCTCATGGTGATTGACGCGGTTTTCATCCTCAGTAGTGCACGAGATAACGACTGTCGCGGATGTCATCAGGGTAAATCCCCGGTCCGTCATCGGAGTCAAGATCATATCCGGAGATCTTGTATGCCGCCCACACGAACTGGGAACAATTGTAATGAATGTCCTCGATCTTCTTGTTGTTCCAGAATTGTTTCTTGTATGGTCTATTGAGATGGGCGTATGCCCAAGTTTTCGCTTTTTCTCGGGCTGACCAAGGTATACCCTTGAGACCATATCTTCCCCAATTGCGAGATACGCATTTCGCTTTGGGGTGAATCCTTCGAGTATTTTTCCCTACTCCGGGGCTTCGGTGAGGAGACGGGGCTCCGTGTACAGGGCGACATGATTCCATGCCGTTGTACCAGCAGGACCGGCAGCTGTCCACATGATGTCACCGCGATGATTGGCATCGAGAGCATGGGTGGGGCACTGCCCGGAACTGCTCGATGACGATCTCGTCGAGGAGCTGCTGAAACCTGACTCTCGGGCTTCACGAGTGACTTCTGCAACGAGGAACTTGGCAATCTGTTCCGGTGACTCGTTGCGTTGGCCAGCCAAGGACTCGACGCCTTCGATCACATCGATTCTCGTTGATTCTGGTGTGAATCGCACCAATGTGTCGATGTCACTATCCCAAGCAGTCGCATGTACTGGTGCGACTGGGAGGGTCGCAGTGAGTAGCGCGCCGATGACGGCCATCCCCAGAGTATGAACAGCTTTCATGGGTATCTTTCCTTCTCGGAGGTGAGCCACATTGCTCACAGCGTAAGCAGTAGGGGCCGTACCGGAGAGGGGCAGGGTGGTTTCCCTGGTCCCCTCTGGCCCGGCGCGCCCAGGGGGGACTCGTCAATACAATGACGCCCATGCCATTCGGATTTGACGTCACCTCGCACCTCGACGACTCCTATGGGCGCACTGGCGTCATCCACACCCCGCACGGTGATATCGAGACCCCGGCCTTCGTCGTCGTTGGGACCAAGGCCACGGTCAAGTCCTTGCTGCCTGAGTCCGTGGCGCAGCTGGGAGCTCAAGCCGTTCTGGCCAACGCCTATCACCTCTTCCTACAGCCGGGTCCAGACCTCGTCGACGAGGCCGGCGGACTGGGACGGTTCATGAACTGGACCGGCCCAACCTTCACCGATTCCGGCGGCTTCCAGGTGCTCAGTCTCGGCGCCGGGTTCAAGAAGACCCTGGCGATGGACGTCTCGGAGCTCACCGAGGAAGACGTCATTGCTGCCGACGCCGACCGCAAGGCCATGGTCGACGACGACGGCGTCACCTTCCGCAGCCCGCTCAACGGTGACCTCCATCGCTTCACCCCTGAGGTGTCGATGGGGATCCAGCACCATCTCGGTGCGGACATCATGTTCGCCTTCGACGAGCTGACCACGCTCATGAATACCCGCTCCTACCAGGAGGAGGCGTTGGAGCGGACGCGACGGTGGGCCGAACGCTGTCTGGCTGAGCATCGTCGCCTCACCGAGGCCCGGGCCGGCAAGCCGTACCAGGCTCTGTTCGGGGTTATCCAGGGAGCACAGTACGAGGACCTGCGCCGCAAGGCCTGCCGGGATCTGTCGCAGATGGAGATCGACGGCCAGCGGTTCGACGGCTTCGGCCTGGGAGGTGCCATCGAGAAGGTCAATCTCGGGCGGATCGTCACCTGGTGTGCTGAGGAGCTTCCGGAAGATCGTCCCCGTCACCTGCTGGGCATCTCCGAGCCTGACGACCTCTTCGCCGCCTGCCGTGCTGGTGCCGACACCTTCGACTGCGTCAACCCTTCCCGGGTGGCCCGCAACGCCGCCATCTACACCGTCGATGGGCGCTACAACGTCAACACCGCTCGATTCCGGCGTGACTTCGGTCCGTTGGAGGAGGGCTGCGACTGCTACACCTGCACTTATTACTCCCGTGCCTACCTCCACCACCTGTTCAAGGCGAAGGAGATGCTTGCCAACACCCTGGCGACGATCCACAACGAACGCTGGACGGTTCGGCTCGTCGATCAGATTCGCGCTGCCATGCGTAACGGGGAGTTGGATGCCCTCGAGACCGAGTTCATGGGTCGCTGGAATATCAACGGTGGAAGGTTGGTCAAGGCCAACTGATATGCCTGTTCTCCCTCATTCCCGGCCTCGCGACGGAAGAGACTGAAGGCGCCATTGGTGACGCTCGCGAACGCGAGAGTCGATCGTGGCCTTCGTGGCGATGGACGCCCTTGACGTCGATGACGACGTCGAGGTGGGGTCACTGATAATGGTCGGTCGATTCGATCGGCTCCCTCGACCAGGGTGATGATTGACGGGATGCCCGAGCGGGTCGAGGTCCTGGGCGGCACCATCGCCTCGTCGAATTCCGTGGTTCCACTCAGATCGACCGTCTCCTCGAGATCATCGTCACCGAGCCGATGAACCGTGGCGGACTGATCAAGCTGGACCATCTTCGCCCGAGCTTGAGCGGGGTCTACCGAGAGGTGTCCCAGTGGGACCTGGCTGTCAGCGAGGTAATGGACAAGATCGAGGTGGTTCGGGATGCTGATGAGGCCGAGGCCGATCGCAGGTTTCAGGGTGACGGCTGGTCTTCATTCCACTGCGCATGCTCGGTCATCGCACGCGGCGGTGGCCCTTGTCCTGATGGCGTTCTCCGTGCTCGCAGGAGAAAGGATCCACCTACGCTCGATCTTGCAGAGCAACGGTCGAGTCAGCCTCAAGAACCCCTGGGGGCGGAACGAATCAGTGACGTGACGTTCAAAGGCGCTGGCGTACGGGACTATCAGCGAAATCTGCCAAAAAGTGGCTCAACGTCATGATGGCAACGTCACCATTGGCATTTGTTGGCAGATTTCGCCGATATTTTGAGGTATGGCATCAGTGCTGAGCCGCTGCGAGCCTCTCCTGATAGCTCGGCTCGTGCTTCTTGATCGAGGCGATGATCCGGGTTGTGATCGGGATGCAGGCGTACTCGACGAGGGTCTTCCACAAGAATCCGAAGAAGGTGTAGTTGCACCACTGTCGGAAGCTGGTGATTCCGACGACCGGTGCCGCAATAGCACAGAAGATGATGGTGTCGACGGCCTCACCGGCGCCGGTGGACCCCATCAGACGACCGACCAGGCCACGTTCCAGCCACTTGGCCTTGAGACGAACCATGATGACCGAATTCGTGAACTGTCCGGCGAGGAATCCGCATGCCCCGGCCAGTACCATCTGCCACAGCGGTCCTAGCGACATCTCGAGGGCGGCGTCATGAGCCACTGAGTAGGAGTCGTTGAAACCTGGCAGGGCGATGATTGCCCAGAAGCACAGCACCGAGAGGATCGAGCAGATGAACCCCATGACGATGGCGCGGCGAGCCGCATTGATCCCGTAGATCTCAGTGGTGATGTCTCCCATGACGTAGGCGAGCGGGAAGAGGAAGAACCCGCCGTCGGTGGTGATGGGGCCGAGCTGGACTCCCTTCGATCCACCGATGTTCGACAGGATGACCACGACACACATGAGGGTCAGGAGGATGTCGTAGTGCCCAGATCCGCGATCGGCATACGTCGGGCGGACGGTGGCAGATGATCTGCGGCTGGTGGAGTCTGATGTCACGGCGAAATGGTAACCGTGTTGACGAATACCATCGAAGTGACAACTACGACCAAAGGAGGTTTCCGTGACCCTTGCAACCCCGGAACTCAACATCAGCCCGCATCGGGATCTCTACCCGCCGATTGATCCTTACGACACTCGGATGGTCGATGTGGGTGATGGCCAACAGCTCTACGTCGAGCAGTGCGGCAACCCTGACGGCAAGCCGGTGGTCTTCCTGCACGGTGGCCCTGGCGGCGGTGGCGGTACCGAGCGCCGTCGTTTCTTCGACCCCGAGGCCTACCGCATCGTCGTCCTCGACCAGCGCGGTTGCGGCCTGTCGACCCCGCACATCGCCAAGGCTCGCACTCCGAAGGAGATGACCAGCAACACCACCTGGAAGCTCGTCGAGGATCTTGAGAAGATCCGTGAGCTGCTGGGTATTGAGCGCTGGCAGGTCTTCGGCGGATCCTGGGGATCGTGTCTGTCCCTGGCCTACGCCGAGAGCCATCCCGAGCGGGTGACCGAACTGGTGCTGCGCGGCATCTTCACTCTGCGTGAGCAGGAACTCGACTGGTACTACAACTTCGGTGCGTCCGAGGTGTACCCGGAGCTGTGGGACAAGTTCTGCGAGCCGCTGCGTCGAGCTGGACATGATTTCTCCCGCGACAACATCGCCGCCTATTACGACCTGCTCTGGGACGACGACCCCGATGTCCACGGCCCCGCCGCCGTGGCCTGGACGACCTGGGAGGGAGCGACCACCTCGCTTTCCTTCGACCCATCCCACGTCAAGGAGTTCTCCGATCCGGAGTTCGCGCTGGCCTTCGCCCGCATCGAGAACCACTACTTCGTCAATCACGGGTTCATGGTGGAAGGACAGCTGTTGCGTGATGCCCACAAGCTTGCCGGCATCCCGACGATCATCGTCCAGGGCCGCTACGACATGTGCTGCCCAGCCGTCACTGCCGTCAGCCTGTCCAAGGCCCTGCCGAACGCGGATCTGCGCATCGTGCTGGCTGGTCACTCGGCCTTCGAGCCGCTCGTCGCCTCCGAACTGGTCAAGGCCACCGATCAGTTCCGCGGTTGAGATCTGACTCGTTGAGATCTGACTCCGGGAGGGCCGGCGTCGAGAGGTGCCGGCCCTCCCGGACTGTCCTCCAGACTGATCACCCGCGGAAACAGGGGACCGTCTCCAACTCCCCGGGCCATCCCCATTCCTGGACGGCCAGGTCTGCCGCCCGGCCACACATCCGGGCCAATTCCGGCGTCCGTCCGCGGTGGTCGGCCACCCACCGCCACCGCGAGACCAGACGTTGACGCCCGCTCCCGAACCGTCCGGAAGCCTCCCGTCGCCGCAACGGGCCCAGCGACAACTCGGTGGTTTGCAAGGTGGCCGCAGCCGCAGCCAGGGCAACCATGTCCTCACTCACCTCGGGGCCGACCTCCCGATACCCGGCCATGGCAGCTTCCCTGAAAAGCTTGCTCACCTGGCCAGAGTCGTCACAACTGACCCACGGAACCTGCAGATGTGCGAGATCGACCGCGGGATGATGGACGCTGCTGGCCTCGAAGTCGATGAAGGTGGCGTCACCCCCATCAGCGGGAATGACGATGTTTCCCGGACACGGATCAGCCTGGGTGAGGACGGCGTCATCCCCGCCTGCGAGCTCGGCGAACAGCTCGATCTCGGTCAACGCCTCCGCGCTGAGCACCCCGTCGTCCAACAGCTCAGCGAGTCTCGTCGCCCCACGCCCTGGCAGCCGAGGAGAGGCCGGACCGCCTGCGGACAGCGTCCCCGGATCGGCCTTCCTGATGAGTTGTCGGAAGGTCGCCACATCGGCCCCGCGCATCGTCGCCCCCAGTCCGCGTCCCCACGCCCGAGCGGCCTCCACAGCGGTATCAGGATCAGATCCGGACAGCACATCGGCCAAGGTCGTCATCTCGCCGAGATCGGCCATGACGATGACCCCGAGATCCAGGTCGGCGGCCAACAACCGTGGCGCCCCGGGGATCGTCGCCAATCCAGCCCATTCCCGCACGATCCCGAAACCGCCGGAGTTGTGGGCCATGGCCTTGGATCGAAAACACTTGGCAATGACGGTGTGGGCTCCCTCGCTGGCCACGGTGGAACCGTCCACCCAGCACCGAGCGACGCTGGTGCGCACCCCGTCGCGCAAGACCTCGTCAAGGGACAACTCCGTGCCCAGGACGAACGCGGCGTCGTCGAGCCAGCCCAGTCCCATCTCCACCTCCTGGCTACCGCGGCGATCAATACAGTCGTTGGCTACGTCTACAGTGGGAGAGTACACATTCGCGTCATACCGGAGAGAACCCTGACCACCACCTTGCACTCCCACAACACCGATACCGGCAACCCCGGCCCGGCGCGCCGAGTCGTGACGGTGCCCGCATCGATTCCCATGGTCACCCTGGTCGGCCCCAACGACGAGTTCCTCAAGCATCTCGAGGACGCCCTCGGTGCCGACATCCTGGTGCGAGGCAACGAGATTCACCTCGCCGGGCATCCCGCCGATCTTGCCGACGCCAACGACATCCTCACGGAGATGACCACCATCATCCGTACCGGGCAGGGACTGTCCGCCGACGACGTCGACCGGATCGTCGCGATGACCCGCAACGGGGAGGGGCCGGCCGAGATCATGACGGCCGACATCCTCAGTAGTCGTGGCAAGACGGTTCGCCCCAAG
>OGSL01000338.1_pt1 | contig 15321 bp, 17 predicted proteins | sample 1573881 | NCBI WGS metagenome assembly OGSL01 (sample SAMN03295838, study PRJEB24534) | human gut metagenome | isolation source: fecal sample 6 from infant 5 | host: Homo sapiens | place: USA: Pittsburgh, PA | collected 2014-07 | reverse complement strand
TGTTGGATTGAACATATCAAAATCAGGCAATTACACAAATTTATGTACAGGCTCCCATAAAGGGCTGAAAATGCAGTCACCGAGGGAATACAGAAGTTCGTTGCTAGTTATAAATTAACCGTGTCCGTTTTAGCGGGGGCAACTCCACATCGCTTGAATCCTCTCTTCTGATGCCCTATACCTGATTCAGTGTTGGTTCAAAATGTCGATTTGTTGGTTCATTTATCCCATTTGTTGGTTCGGCTATTACTTCAACTTTCTTTAAAAACATAAACATATATATAACTGAACCAACCGAACTAACTGAACCAACATTTATTATGCTTTTAAATAGTGGTTTTAATCTCCAGTATCGCTCTCATCAGGAAGATGCTGAATCACATAAACATTGACCTGACGACCATCAACACGCGGTGATTTACGTTGAAAGCCCCGCCCGTTTGTCGGTAGCGTTAGCATACCGCTCTCCGCCAGAACGCGAGCAAACTGACGAGGGTTAAATCCGCTGGCAATTTCGCTCTCAAATGCCCCGGGAAAGGCATAGAAAATAATCGGAGCCGTATCGTGTGCCCCCTTCTTCTGGCGATATCCGGCAAGGTTCTGAACCGGTAAATCTGCCGGGCTGTAGGGCAACGGCGCAAACCGGCTGTAACCATAAGCGTTAAGAAAGGCCTCGCACTGCTCAATAATCTGCTGGTGCTCTTTGTTGGCAGTACCGAACTCATGGATCCACGAATTCCAAGAGTGCTGTATGGCATCACGACAGGCCTGAATATCCCAGCCTGTGATATGAGCACTGAGAACCAATGCCGCCTCCATCACAGCAAACCGCCCAGCAACACGATGGGCCTGCTCACCATAATCGACAGGAATAATTTCACGCCAGCGTTGCTCCGTTGCGCGCAGGGTGTCTTTTGCTTGCTTCTGGTGTCCAGCCAGAAACCTCACCCATTCTCGACCGGCTGCGCCGTGATTGTTCAGCCATGCAGCAGAAAGCGCCCGTGCATGGGCTTCACCGCTTTTGAGTCCATGAAAGCTAGTGGCTTTTGTCAGCGGGATGTTAATCAAGCGCACGAGTTGTCCGGCCTTCGCTTTTTTTCCGGCAGTAGCTACAAAGGTCTCCATATCCACTTCGCCGGTACTGATTGCTACCACACGCCAGCGCTTCAGTTCACGGTTGCCCCCCTCTTTGGCCCCCTGTAATTTCCCGGTTCCGTTAAATAACGCATAAGCCGCCTGGTAAACACTGAGCGGATCAGTGCCCTGCCCAATCTCATCCAGTGGCATCAGCGCATCATTGTGCGACGCCGCTTCGTTGGCCAGTCCCAGCGCTGTACCGTACCAGGTCAGTTTCAGGGCTTCCGGCTTACCATAAAGGCTGCTCGCAACGCTCTGTGTTGTGGTCTTACCGGCGCTCGATGAGTTATAGAAGTGGATCCCAAATCCATCGGAGTCGGTCAGCCCCACCAGAGGACCACACAATGACGCCGCCATAGCAGTCATCATGGAATGATTGCCCTCAACCAGACGGGCGATGCTGTTCCGCCAGCTATCCACCGTTCCCTTGATGGAATATCCGCCGGCAGCCGAACTACGACCGTTAAACATGACCGGCATATCAGGATTACCGATGACTTCGCCATCCGGCATAATGTAGGCACCGCACTGCCAGCCAGTGACGCTGGCGATATGCCATAAATCGCAGCTGGCGGTATCACGCAGAAGGTGATCGGCCAGCACGTTGCGCAGCCGTGGATTAGCCGTAATAAACAACCCACCAGCACGCAAGCGTGCCCACCCTTCACGGTCGCCGATATCACGCATAGGGATCGCTTCCGTGCGCTTTGTTTTACTCCCTGCAGGTGTCCAGCGAAGGATAAGATACCGGGCTTCATCATCCACCCCAATCCCTACTCCAGCCACTTCCAGAAGGTTGCAGAGGATTTGGCCAGGCCGGAGAATTTCCCCGGTTTCCTTATCCAGCTTTGGCGTCACCCAGTACAGACCATCACCACGCTCATCAACATACGGGGTCATATCTTCACTGCTTTTGTGCTGACGCTTTTCCCCCAGCATGGAAGGCACGCTTTTGCCACATTCTGCCTGCGCTTTCAGGCGGGGGAGTTGCTGCGTCCAGTCCTCCGCTGCCTGAACATCATGCATCCCGCTGAACAGCCTAGCTTCTTTAACATCGGCCAGCGCCAGTTTTGTAGCAATCCTACTAATCTGGATCTCATTCAGTGCACCAGAACGAATGACGCGCACGAACTGACGCCCGGTATCCACAATGCGCAGATCATCCAGCACCGCCAGTTGCTTTGTGCCCAGCCACACAGGAGGAACCTTATCACCCGCCTTCGCCCCTTCGCTCTCGGTCCAGTGCTGAGCATGAGCATAGGCATCTGCACCGGCAAAAATGATAGCCTCTGTGAATTTATCTTTTGGTAGCGCTTTAACGTTCGGTGCGTATTTCATTCTGACGTCCCTGATTTGTATGCGCGAGAAAGTGCCACACGAGAAGCGGTAAAACGTGGCCCGGAGGCCACCAAAGAACGGGAGAATTTCCCCGATACCCGGACAACTGAGCGGGCCTGACGGACATAATCACGAATGGCATTAGCCGCATCAGGAATAACAACGGCAACCCTGAGGCATTCGCGCAAATGACCAGAGTGCCTAACTTCAGGTTGAACATAACTGCCAGCAGTTAAGCCGGAATTTTTATTTGCCATCTTTTACTTCCTGCTTACCGGGGCATGGTGATCTGAAAACCTGCGAGGCGACAGCACTCGGTGAAACTGTCTACAGACCCCACAAACTCATTAGGCCTCAGAGGAAAGCTGCCTGTAGCCTTACCATTTTCTATATTTGCCAGTATCTGTCCGGTAAAGCTCTCTGATACAGGAAGTGAAAAATTCAACTGCGGCGGGTTTCGCAGCGTTTTCTTCTGAGTATACCCAGAGCTCTGAGATTTTTTAATATCGTCCTCAAGGAGTGCAACAGACTGTTTGATAGCTTCTCCGGCAATGTCCCCAATGAGATCAAGAAAATGACAGGGATTATCCGTTATCGTAGGGCTCTTCTTATGGGCGATAGTTTTTATATCCGTCAGCGCATGTAACAGTTTCAGCATAATCTCTGCGGAACTGTCCGGAGAAAGGCAACTATCTTTTTCGTTCACTGTCCTGCTAGCCTTCATTTCCACCTGTTGCCCGGTTCGTTTATTTTTTCCACCAGCAGCTCTGTTACGATTTTTCAGGGTGGATCCCAGCAATACCCCTGGTTTTTCCTCTTGACACACGATTTCACCAGAACCATTAACTAAACGCGGTGCAGGAATGGAAATCGGGCCGTTCATATTAAATTCACGCATGCTTATTCTCCTGTACAGGGGTGATTGCTTCACGGGAAATACGAGCAATCACTTCCACAAGGCTATTGCTAGGTATGTGTTCGCTGTCTTCGTAAACATAACCAGAGGCCTTTCCCTGTGCGTCACTTTTTGCCAGTACGTATTCGGGTTCTTTACCGTGGCTGGTATCCAAGGAGTTAACCAATAGTCGCTTCTGACGGAAACTATCGGGAAACGCAGAAAGAGGCGGAATGCCATCACTCATTATCTGCCACAGGGTTCCGCTTTCTGAGTCAACCCAGCACTCGTGAATCGGACTTTCGGTGCGGATTTTGGCGACGAACGACAGAGAAAAATCACCGGCAAGATATGCTCTGGCTTCTTCTTCGGTATCGGCCTGAGTACGCAGAACGACTGGAAGCTTTTTTGGATCAGCGTAAGTTGCCAGAAACAGCCAAGTAAAGTTTTTAGGTTGAGGGTTACGCATTTTCCATCTCCTCGCGTGATGCTTCTTCACCAAGAAAACCGCCCGTATCACCGACCAGATCTTTGAGCAGATTTATTAGTGCGGCCACTTCACTAGATTCCATTTTCTCAACCTGCCTTTTCTGCATCAGGGCGAGAATAATTTCTGCCTGATATGCTTTTTCAGCAGCCTGCCGGATGGTTAGATCACACATGGCACACCTCTACACTCTTGGTCGATTTTCTTTGCTGCACACAAATTACAGCGCCAACACTCCACCCATTGTTTTGCGCTTCATGGGCCATTCGTTGGACGGCATCATTTAAATTACATGCATTGCCATACCAAGTGACTGAGATCGGAGCACCTGAAGCATCTTGACAGGTAGCAAGGACACGGAAGTTACTCATACTCGACCTCCTGTAACCTGTAAGGCGTGGAATGGGAGACGGGCTGCGAAAATTAGGTTAACCCCCGGCATTGCGCTGCGGGCTTTCTGTTCACTGGATGCGTTGATATAAATCACCAACGGTTTGGCTGCGGGGGAGCGCTCAGAAGTGGAGATAAAACGCCATGTAAATTCAGGGTGAGTTTGGGTATGCTGTGATCCAGCCATAACTGTTACCTCGACTAATGGTTTGTGGTTAGAGGCCCGGTTAGTGTTCCTAGCACTGCCGCGCTTCGCATTTACAAGGTGTATTTCACCTTCGATATTCAAGCTAGCCCAAAGTGAAATACACTTCAAGCCTTTTTCTTTTATTTTTTTTGCGTATACTGAAATACACCTAACACAAGGAGTTTCAGTAATGGCAACAGGTGCGAAGAACGCGAAGTCACAAATGACTACAGTTCGAATCCCCCATGATGTGATGGAAGATATTGAAAGTTTGAAACAAGAAGGCGAAAGCACCGCTGGTTTTCTCGTAACTGCAGCCAAAGGTGAGATCAAACGCCGGCAGCGCAATAAGTCAAAAAATAACCTTCCAGATTGAGCTATGCTGTCCTTCCTTGTTTCATCTGGAAAGGAGTTTGATATGAGCAATGACCCGCTGAAGACCAGCGTGAGTGAAGGGCTTGCAAAAATGCATGAAGCTAGTGAGTTTATCCCCGAAGAAACGGTGGAAGAACTTGCAGAGAAAGCCCGCAAAGATGCAGAAGAATCAAAGCTGCAGCATCGCAACAAGCATGCAGAGTGAATTTCAGTTGGCAACCAAAGGGTAGAATTTAATTCCCCGCCCTTTTCCCCCAAAGTGAGGAAGAACTCTGGAATCAATGAGTTATACGTAAATTTCACTTTTGGGCTTTGCCATAAAAGCTGAAAAAAATCAGCGTCCTCAAAATTGAGTTGGCTCATTCTTTGACCACCAACATTAACCCTGGTATGCTGGCTCTGCTTGGATATTCCGTAGTGACATTGGCAGCTCTGCAAAGCTGCCATTGTTTTATGCGCGATCATGCGCTACCTCCCACTCGTATTCATCGAAGCCAATCTGTCCCATCGCATCCACCAGCCGTTCCGCCGGACGCAGGGCTTTGAGTTCCTTCTTGCGCAGGTTCATCCCGTTACTGCCCTGTGAGCCATGAAGCCGCTTAGAATGCTTGTCTGCACGGGATACAGTGTTTTGCGCATCAATAACCGGCATAGCTGCCAGTTCTTTGAGCGACGGCAGTTCGACATGCTGGAAAGTGACGACCTCCGGACAACGGAAATAGGCTTTTACGAGCTGGCGCTGAACCTGCCAGGCCAAATCATCGTTAAACGGCTTTGTCAGCAGCAGATAACCTGATTCGGTAATCAGCGTTACGCGGCCACGTATCGGACTGTTCATTTTTTTGCCGGGGCGTTTAATGCCCCTGGCTAAATGATCAGTGACGTCCCATTCGACCTCAGACGCGCCGACAATAAAAAAATCGTCGCCATCGACGAAGCGGGCACGATTACGCTGAAAAGCCTTTTTTGCTGTGTCTCTCGGTCGCCGGTGGGCCTCGTCGATCATGGCGAACGTCACAACACGCTGGCCGTGAAATTCGACAGCAGGGAACTGTTTAACCTGAATGCTGGCTTCAGGGTGAGTTTGGCCGCTGCCAGTTAAGGCAGTTAATTTTTTCTGAGTCATTTCTATCGCTCCAAAAAGTTCTTATTCAGAGCCGCCGCGACAGCGTTAGGTATGCTGCAATATTTCTAACGCAACACCACGCAACAAATTCTCTTTTCGCTGATCAGACGAAGTTGCGTGTGGTTGCATTGGTTTTCTGTTAGGCCGAAGCAGTTGGGGTGAAACTCCTCTCTGGTGCCATGCTGATGCGAGAGTTTTGGCTTTCAGAATGGAGAATCTGATACGAGGTGCGTTTTTTGTGCCATATCCCGCCATTATGCCGCTTTACTGCGGCTTTGCTGCCAAGCGGATACCTCGGACAAAAGCCAGCCCACGGCACGCCCCCCCAGCTTACGGCGGGATGGAAACTTACCCTCTCTTTCCATCATGTAACGCGTGGTACGGCAAATGCCTGTCAACTGTCGGCATTCTTTTTCTCTGATTACGCGTTCATTCTGGCTTGGTTGTGTGAATTGGTTCATAAAAGAATACTCCCGTTCGTGATTGTTCGGGAGTATTGTCCATGTTTTACAGAGAATTAAAGTGAAATCATTCTATTAACGTGTGATTTCACCGCGAGGAACGCTCTCGCCCGAGGTATTTAGCAAGTGTCTGGGGATGAATATCTGGGAATTCTATACCTTTTTTTGATGCAGTAACGGTCAGTATCTCCTTTAACCTAACAGGGGATATCTTATTGATATCAACATCTTTCGTATCAGATATCATAGCGATCAGTGAAGTTATCAATCCCGCATACACTGCGAGTGATTTTGGATTATCTATATCACTAGCTCCCGAAACATTGGGGTTAAAATCATGGCCTTTTTCACTGTTTCCTTTTTTAAGGCCTTTTAGCCTATCAATCTCATCAACTGTAATAAGAAAATCATTTAGATATACTTCAACAGGTTCATCTCTCTTAATGAAATTACTTGGCCCACACCTAAGAGCCCCACCAGCTAGGACATCAACAGCTACAAAATCAGTATGGAAAAGTGTATTATCATGACTGAAACGCCCAACGATGGGGTAAGATGAGTTACTTTCCGGAACCTGGAAAGCTTTTATTATAATTGCCCCTCCATCTAGCAAAGAGAATTCAGAGTTATAAATCCATTTAAACGGAATTTGGAGCAACCCCTTGATACTTACTGGGCTAACTTCATACTTCCATATTTTTTGCGACTCTTTCTCCACCCAGAAATTAACACTAGACTTTACTTTTAAAAAGTCATTAACAAATTCATATGTCGTATCATCTTGCGCAAGAAACACCCCTTCAGGGCTTAAGCTATACTTCATATTTTCAAGTAAAAAGTACTCGCTTATCCAATCATGAAATTTCTCAACATCTATCGCCAAATCAGTGTGCCACTCCGGCAAAGGTTTATTTGCAAAGGTATTATCTTGCGTCACCACCTTAATGCACAAATTAACATAACCATTAGCTGCAAAATGAATGATATCAGCTATATCACAACCTAATTCAACGGCAGCTTTATCAAGAGTAAAATACAATCTTTTCGGTAAAGTCATATAGCCACCCTCATTAATAATATATTATTTCTTTCTGACAAAATATTTAGCTGTTCCATCCATTGATTAAGTGCATCCAACTTTTCGGGTAAATACTGGCTGCGGTTATAGACGGCCATAACACCACCCAGCGAGTGCCCTAGCAGTTGCTCAACGACATGGGGTGCGACCCCCATGTTGTTTAATGTGGTGGAGAACGTCCGACGCAGGTCGTGAAGCGTCCACGGTTCTGAATGGCCCAGACGTTTATAGATGCCCCTTCCCCACTGGCTGACCGCTTCAGGCTTCTTGATGCAGCCCAGCAGCAAACCTGTATCTCTGTTTTTCTCTATCAGTTCTTTGACAAGCGGGCGGAGAATTACGGGAATTGGCCGTAATATCTTTGTGCCACCTTTGCTGTGTTCCTTTGGAACCGTCCAGATCCAGTCCTCCAAATCCCATTCAGCAGACCTGGACAAACGTAACTCCTGAGTTCGGCATCCGAATGCCACCAGCAGATGCAGGAGCGCAGCATAGTAAGGTTTAAACTTCAGGCCGGTGCTTTCCCGCCATATGTCGGCTAACTCCTGTCTGGTGTGCTCCCTGTCGCGCCTCTCCTGCTTTTTGCCAACGTCATCAATCGTCAGGTCACTGAGTGCATTGCTCGTCGCGTATCGATGCACCCGGCAGAATTTCAGGGCCTGTTTACACATCTGCAGGAGATAGCCGGCGGCCACAGGAGCATCAGATCTTACACGGCTGAAACACTCCAGCCAGTGGCGGGTTTCACACATAGAAAGTGGATAATCCCCAATGTGCGGGTAAATATGCTTATTTAGCTGATCAATGTGCTTTTGGACGTTGGCCCGTTTGTGGGTCGCATACTCTCTGATCCAGTAATCGAGCGCCTCTCTCACAGTGACCGGCTTCAACGATTCCTGCGTGGTGATCATGAGCTGGTGCTTGGGGTTCTTTCCCTCGGCAAGCCATGAGCGGCATTGCTCGCGCTTCTCTCTGGCAGCTTTAATTGATAGGTCTGGATAATTCCCCAGCTTGATGCGCTGCGGTGCCGTACTGCGACCACCGACACGGTACGTAAAATACCAGGTCATTATTCCAACCTTGGAAACTTTAATGCTCAGGCCGTCACCATCGGCATAGAAGCTTTCGCCGGGGCTTTCCCTCCCGATCATCTTACGCAGGGATGTATCGCTTAATTTGTTCGTACCACCAGCCATAAAAACCTCAGTTCATTTTTGGCACTGACTACACCACTGACTACACATGTCAATGTTACTCTATGAACGGCAATGAACAAAGCCAAACGAAGAAAGGTTTATTATCTTTTTGTATCAGTAGGATAGATGAACATTCTTAAACGAGGGTGAACCATAAAAAACATAGGTTCTGAAAATACGGCATGAACTGATACTAGTCAGTTGCTTGCTTGATATAAAAGGCGCTCTTCGGCATGGGGAAGCGCCTTTTTTATTATCTGCGCCAACAGAACTCATTACTGATTCACCAGCCGTAGCGCAGGCCCTCCCGATAAACGCGCAGCACAGACCACCGCCATTATATTATCCACCAGCGCAGGCGCCTGCTGATAAAGATCGAAGCGTTGCGGATCGAGCAGCCAGTTTTTAATCAGCCCGGAAAAAGCACTGTGTAAAACAATTAATATCATCTCAATGTTTGTTTCGGCTGGCAATATATTGTTACGCACGCAGCACTGCAGGATGCCGCCAATGAGTGAATAATTAAAACCAATACGTTGGCGAATTTCGTATTCCGAAAGCATATCACTGGAAAACTCACAGCGCTGATAAAGAATTTGCATCAGAGCGCGCTGTCGAGGATTCGCAGCAATATAGCGCAGGCCTGCAATAAACCGCTCGCGTAAAGCATTTAACGGCTCCTGTTCGTACTCTATGGCCTGACTGGGCTGAATCAAATCTCTAAGCGGCGGCTGCTGCTGCCACATTTCATTAAACAGCTCCGTCTTACTGGCAAAATGCCAGTACACCGCGCCGCGAGTCACTCCCGCCGCATCGGCGATATCCGTCAGGGTGGTGTTGGTTACTCCGCGCAGGGCGAACTGCTGGATTGCGGACTCAATCAGGAGCTGCCGCGTGCGCTGCGCCTCTTCTTTTGTTTTTCTTGCCATACAAGGCCCCACTTCCCGATAAGCAGATAATATAGGATATTCTTAATTAGAATTAATCTAGCATTTGCCAAGAAGTATTATTTAGCAAAAATGCAGACAAGTTAATCCTGATGCGAAAAGAGAATTAATTATTCAAGTGAATATCACCGGAAAATATATTCACTGAAATAATGTCTATTTATCAACTTTTACAATTGCGATAAATCGCAATACTACAGTGACCATTTTTTTGTTTTTGCGTGCCTTGCTGATTGCTTAAAAATAAGTATCTCTTACATCCAACGGCGTTTATTTGTAGGATGGCAAACTGCTTTTTGATTCCCTCTTTCTTTCACAGATTCGCCGCCTGATTGGGTACGTAATCTATAAGGAACCGCCATGACGACTCACGCCAGAGTGACACTTTTATCCGGTTTAATTATCTCGGCCTTATTGCTAACCGGTTGCGATAATTCTGACAACCAGCAACCCCATGCGCAGGCGCCGCAGGTGACGGTCCATGTCGTGAACAGCGCGCCGCTATCAGTCACCACCGAACTGCCGGGCCGAACCTCTGCTTTTCGCGTAGCGGAAGTCCGCCCCCAGGTGAGCGGTATCATCCTGAAGCGTAACTTTGTTGAAGGAAGTGATGTCGAAGCAGGCCAGTCGCTCTATCAGATCGATCCGGCGACCTACCAGGCGGCGTGGAACAGCGCCAAAGGCGATGAGGCCAAAGCCGAAGCCGCGGCCGCTATCGCCCATTTGACGGTGAAACGCTACGTTCCACTGCTGGGTACTAAATATATCAGCCAGCAGGAATACGATCAGGCAGTGGCCACCGCCCGCCAGGCCGATGCCGATGTCATCGCCACCAAAGCTGCCGTAGAAACGGCCCGTATCAACCTGGCCTACACCAAAGTAACCTCCCCCATTAGCGGGCGCATCGGTAAATCGAGCGTCACCGAAGGGGCGCTGGTCACCAACGGCCAGTCGGATGCCCTGGCTACCGTCCAGCAGCTCGATCCCATCTATGTTGACGTGACGGAGTCCAGTAATGACTTCATGCGCCTTAAGCAGGAAAGCCTGCAGCGCGGCGGTGATACTAAAAGCGTTGAGCTGGTCATGGAGAACGGCCAGGCCTATCCGCTCAAAGGTTCACTGCAGTTTTCTGACGTCACTGTTGATGAAAGTACGGGCTCAATTACTCTGCGCGCTATCTTCCCTAACCCGCAGCATGTCCTGCTGCCAGGGATGTTCGTCCGCGCCCGCATAGACGAAGGCGTCGATCCGCAGGCTATCCTGGTACCGCAGCAAGGGGTGACCCGCACGCCGCGTGGTGATGCCTCCGTGATGCTGGTGAATGACAAAAACCAGGTTGAAACCCGGGAAGTGGTCGCGACTCAGGCCGTTGGCGATAAGTGGCTTATCACCAGTGGGCTGAAGCCGGGCGATAAAGTGATTGTCAGCGGCTTACAGAAAGTCCGTCCAGGCGTCACTGTCAAAGCGGAAGCGGAGCGTGCGGCGCCGGCCGTGCAATAAGGATACCCAGCCATGTCTAAGTTTTTTATTCATCGACCGGTCTTCGCCTGGGTGCTGGCTATCATTATGATGATTGCCGGCGGCCTGGCCATCCTGCAGCTGCCGATAGCTCAGTACCCGACAATCGCCCCTCCTGCGGTAGCGATCTCCGCCACCTACCCCGGTGCAGATGCCCAGACCGTACAGGATACCGTCACCCAGGTTATCGAGCAGAATATGAACGGCATCGACAACCTGATGTATATGTCGTCGACCAGCGACTCTGCCGGTTCGGTAACCATTACGCTCACCTTTAAATCGGGTACCGATCCCGATATTGCCCAAGTACAGGTGCAAAACAAACTGCAGCTGGCCACGCCGCTGCTGCCCCAGGAAGTACAGCAGCAAGGGATTAGCGTCGAGAAATCCAGTAGCAGCTTCCTGTTGGTCGCCGGCTTTATCTCTGATAACCCGACCACCACCCAGGACGATATTTCTGACTATGTTGCCTCCAATGTCAAAGATCCTATTAGCCGCCTCAACGGCGTGGGCGATGTGCAGCTGTTCGGCGCGCAGTACGCTATGCGCGTCTGGCTGGATGGCAACCTGCTGAATAAATACAACCTGACGCCGGTGGACGTCATCAATGCGCTGCAGGTCCAGAACGATCAGATCGCCGCGGGTCAGCTCGGCGGTACGCCAGCGCTGAAAGGCCAGCAGTTGAACGCGTCAATCATCGCTCAGACACGGCTCAAAGATCCGCAGGAGTTTGGCAAGGTCACGCTGCGGGTCAACGCCGATGGCTCTGTCGTCCATCTGAAAGACGTCGCCCGCATTGAGCTGGGGGGAGAGAACTATAACGTCGTCGCCAGAATTAACGGTAAACCTGCCTCTGGTCTGGGTATTAAGCTTGCGACCGGCGCCAACGCCCTGGATACCGCCACCGCGATTAAAGCGAAGCTGGACGAGCTGCAGCCCTACTTCCCTCAGGGGATGAAGGTGGTCTATCCGTATGATACGACCCCTTTCGTCAAAATCTCCATTCACGAAGTGGTCAAAACGCTTTTTGAAGCAATTATTCTCGTCTTTCTTGTCATGTATCTGTTCCTGCAGAACATGCGCGCAACGCTCATTCCAACCATTGCCGTACCCGTGGTGCTGTTGGGAACCTTCGCGGTATTGTCGATGTTTGGCTACTCCATCAACACGCTGACAATGTTTGGCATGGTGTTGGCGATAGGTCTGCTGGTCGATGACGCTATCGTAGTAGTGGAAAACGTCGAACGTGTGATGGTTGAGGAGAAGCTCTCGCCAAAAGAAGCGACGGAAAAATCTATGTCGCAGATCCAGGGAGCGCTGGTGGGTATCGCCATGGTGCTCTCCGCAGTATTTGTCCCGATGGCCTTTTTCGGCGGCTCAACCGGCGCGATTTATCGTCAGTTTTCAATCACCATCGTCTCCGCCATGGCGCTCTCCGTGCTGGTTGCGCTGGTACTGACGCCGGCGCTCTGCGCCACGTTGTTGAAGCCAGCCTCAGCTGAACACCATGAGAAAAAAGGATTTTTCGGCTGGTTTAACGCCCGCTTCGACCAGAGCGTTAACCACTATACCAACAGCGTCAGCGGTATTTTACGTGGAACTGGCCGTTATCTGGTGATCTACCTGCTGATCGTCGTGGGGATGGCCGTGCTGTTCATGCGCTTGCCCACGTCCTTTCTGCCCGACGAAGACCAGGGCGTCTTCCTGACCATGATCCAGCTGCCGTCCGGTGCTACCCAGGAGCGCACGCAGAAGGTCCTGGATACGGTGACTGATTACTACCTGCATAACGAGAAGGCCAACGTTGAAAGCGTCTTTACCGTTAACGGCTTCAGCTTCAGCGGCCAGGGACAAAACTCCGGTATGGCGTTTGTCAGCCTGAAGCCCTGGGAAGCGCGCAGCGGCGATGAAAACAGCGTGGAGTCCATCATCAAGCGGGCCACCGTAGCCTTTAGCCAGATCAAAGACGCCATGGTTTTCCCGTTCAACATGCCAGCCATTATTGAGCTGGGTACCGCCACCGGCTTCGACTTTGAACTGATCGACCAGGGCGGACTCGGTCATACCGCTCTGACCCAGGCGCGCAATCAACTGCTGGGCATGGTGAAACAGCATCCGGATCAGCTGGTTCGGGTACGCCCTAATGGGCTGGAAGATACCCCTCAGTTCAAACTGGATGTCGATCAGGAAAAAGCGCAGGCGCTGGGCGGATACTACGTCAATGACTTTATTGACCGCGGCCGCGTGAAAAAAGTGTACGTTCAGGCTGATGCCCACTTCCGTATGCTGCCGAGCGACATTAACAACATGTATGTTCGCAGCGCCAACGGCGAAATGGTGCCGTTCTCCGCCTTTGTCACTTCACACTGGATATATGGCTCGCCGCGCCTGGAGCGCTACAACGGGTTGCCATCTATGGAGATCCTCGGTGAAGCTTCGCCAGGCAAAAGTACCGGGGAAGCCATGGCGCTGATGGAAACGCTGGCCAGTAAACTGCCGAGCGGCATCGGTTATGACTGGACCGGGATGTCTTACCAGGAACGGCTCTCCGGCAACCAGGCGCCTGCGCTCTATGCCATCTCGCTGATCGTCGTCTTCCTGTGTCTGGCGGCGCTGTATGAGAGCTGGTCGATCCCCTTCTCAGTCATGTTAGTGGTTCCGCTGGGGGTCATTGGCGCGCTGTTAGCCGCCACGCTGCGTGGGCTGAATAATGACGTTTACTTCCAGGTCGGACTCTTGACCACGATCGGTTTGTCGGCCAAGAATGCGATCCTGATCGTCGAGTTCGCCAAGGATCTGATGGAGAAAGAAGGGAAAGGGATCATTGAGGCCACGCTGGAGGCATCGCGGATGCGCCTGCGGCCTATTCTGATGACCTCTCTGGCCTTTATTCTCGGGGTCATGCCGCTGGTGATTAGCCATGGTGCCGGCAGCGGGGCGCAGAATGCGGTTGGCACCGGCGTGATGGGCGGGATGCTGACCGCGACGCTGCTGGCGATCTTCTTTGTTCCGGTGTTCTTCGTAGTCGTTAGACGACGCTTTACCCGGCACGCTGAATAACTCGGCTATGTCTTGAAGGCGCCCCTTGCGGGCGCTTTTTTTCGCATGCAATATTGGCAGCCAGCTAAACGCGCCGCAGTCTGGCAACCGCCATTGCACGCAGCATCGCTGAATCACAATCTTTCTCTCCATCTTTTCTGCATATTCCCGGGCTTATCTTCACGATATTTACGCGGCTCATATATTGAGATGATTTCGGCCTCCGGCCCGGACAATCCGCGGTGATAAAATAAGCCATTCCGTTCTGCACTGGCTTTCAGTACAACCCAGCGGATTATCCAGAGGTAATATCATGAAAAAGTATTTAATCGTGGCGCTGCTGGCCTCTCTGCTGGCAGGCTGTGCCCATGACTCTCCCTGCGTGCCGGTTTATGACTCGCAAGGCCGCTTAGTCCACACCAATACCTGTATGAAGGGCACAACAGAAGACAACTGGGAAACCGCAGGCGCAATCGCCGGGGGTGCGGCCGCGGTAGCCGGCCTCACGTTAGGGATCGTTGCTCTGACCCGCTAGATCGCTTCCCCAACCGCAGATACAGGTATATCCCCTGTATCTGCTCCACTCCATTCCCCAAAGTAAGCGATCATTCAGGCTCTTCCTGACGATAGTTCGCCAGCTTTCTTAGCCGTTGTTGTTGCCAGAGACCGCTGGCAATGAGCCGTCCATCGCTATCGGCAAACTTTTCAGATTCAGGGTTCAGAACCAACAAACACCAAAGGCCCGGTCGAAGAGCGGGCCTTTACTCTGATGGTGAGCAATGATGGCGAACGTCCTGTCCCTCTCTCCGGACCGTTGCTGCGCAACGTTCATATCGATGCCAGTTAGATTCTCCCTGGGCAGCAAAGAAGCTCATCGGCAAACAACAGATAACACAAAAGCAAAAGGCCCAGTCTTTCGACTGGGCCTTTTGCTTTATTTGATGCCTGGCGATTCCCTACTCTCACATGGGGAGACCCCACACTACCATCGGCGCTACGACGTTTCACTTCTGAGTTCGGCATGGGGTCAGGTGGGACCGCCGCGCTATTGTCGCCAGGCAAATTCTTTACAACGTGCCGAACTTTAACCTAAAAAGTGGTGCTGATACCCAGAGTCGAACTGGGGACCTCACCCTTACCAAGGGTG
>OGSL01000322.1_pt1 | contig 15906 bp, 20 predicted proteins | sample 1573881 | NCBI WGS metagenome assembly OGSL01 (sample SAMN03295838, study PRJEB24534) | human gut metagenome | isolation source: fecal sample 6 from infant 5 | host: Homo sapiens | place: USA: Pittsburgh, PA | collected 2014-07 | reverse complement strand
AATGCGATCATGGCAAACTGAAACGGATAATCGGCGCCACGCTGGGATTTAAATCCATGAAGACGGCTTACGCCACCATCAAAGGTATTGAGGTGATGCGTGCACTACGCAAAGGCCAGGCCTCAGCATTTTATTATGGTGATCCCCTGGGCGAAATGCGCCTGGTAAGCAGAGTTTTTGAAATGTAAGGCCTTTGAATAAGACAAAAGGCTGCCTCATCGCTAACTTTGCAACAGTGCCATATTTTCAACTGAATGTCTGTTATTCTGGATGTTACGGGTTTTTATGCGTCCTTTGATACCGTCATAAAGCATGCAAAGATCCAGGGTGTTTTTACTTACGTCAATGCCGACTGGAAACATGGTCAAACTCCTCTCACATAAACCGTCACGCCTGTTCGCCTTGTACATACGGAGTCGAGCTCCCGATAACCGTTCAACCTGATGTGCTGGCGTGAAAGGTGAAGCGGAGGGCCATGTGCTGCAAATCAAGGTTCAGCGGTGCCGACTTTTCTGACCTTAAGGGAAGGGGGCGGCTCACTCTGCTTCAGTGGTGGTAGCTAATCACCACAAACTGTTAGATACAAGCCACCGTGGCGGATGTCACCCAGGTCGACAAACTGCTGCACGGCGACGAGAACGTCGTCTGCGCCGATGACGGCTACACAGGCGTCGAAAAGCGCTCCGAGCATGCCGACCGAGAAGTGATCTGGCAGGTCGCAGCACGCCGCAGCACCTACAAGATGCTCGATAAACGCAGCGCCCTGTACAAAGCCAAGCGCAAGATCGAGAAGGCCAAGGCGCAAGTGCGAGCGAAGGTAGAGCCCCCGTTTCGCGTGATCAAGCGGCAGTTCGGCTACACCAAGGTACGTTTCCGAGGGCTGGTGAAGAACACTGCACAACTGGTGACGCTGTTTGCCCTGTCGAACCTATGGATGGCCCGCCGACATTTGCTGGCAAGCGCAGGAGAGGTGCGCCTGTAATGCGGAAAATGGCCGTCGCAAGGTGCTCGCGACGGCTGAAAGCACCGAAATGAGCGGGTGATCCGATCGTTTTTGATCGGTTCACCGCTTTCAAAATCAGCAGTGGCAGAAGTCAGCCGGAAATACAGGGCTACTTCAGACCATCCCTAGCTAGGGCTCGTAGTTCGGCGCAAGGCTGAAGTCGCTTGGCTGCTTCGCTGTGCAGATCCATGACCCACTTTCCATCAAACTCCCGGTCGTAGTTCCACAAGCATCTCGCGAGTCTTGCCGGCCCGCTCCACTAACAAGACCACAACATCTCCAACGTTCTTGTCGTCTAGCCGGGCCTGTAATGTGGTGACGTCGTCAACGGCGATACCGTCGATGCTGATAACGCGATCGCCGGGCACGATGCCGCCTGCGGTGACCTCGACGCCGACGAGCCCGGCCCTGTGCGCCGCCGAGCCCGGCGTCACGCGCAATACGAATACGCCCTTACTGCCGGTCAGCGCCTGCAGACGCGTGTTGAGCTGCTCATCCACCTCGATGCCCAGCGCCGGACGGATGTACTTGCCGGTCTTTATGAGTTGCGGCACCACGCGCATGACGGTATCGACCGGCACCGCAAAGCCTATTCCGGCCGAGGCGCCAGACGGACTGTAGATGGCGGTATTGATGCCGATCAGCCGCCCAGCCGAATCGAGCAGCGGGCCACCGGAATTGCCGGGGTTGATGGCGGCGTCGGTCTGGATCAGGTGATCGATGGCCGGGCCGCCCGCTTCTCCCGGCAACGAGCGGTCGAGCGCGGAGACGATACCAGTGGTGAGCGTCCAGTCCAGGCCGAAGGGGTTGCCGATAGCAAACACCTTCTGACCCACCTTGAGGTCGGCACTGGTGCCGACCGGCACGGCCGGCGGGCGCTTGAAACCGACGCCGATCTTGAGCACGGCGATGTCGTGCGCGGGGCTCGTCCCCACCAGCGCGGCCTGGTAGTCGCGGCCGTCGGCCAGTTTGACGGTGGCTTCGGACGCGCCCTGGATGACGTGGAAGTTGGTGACGACGTGGCCGGCGTCGTCCCAGATGAAGCCCGAGCCAGTGCCGCGCGGCACGGAGAACACGTTGCGCGTCCAGACATCGCGTACTAATTGCGCGGTGGTGATGTAGACCACCGAGGCGCGCGATTTTTCGAACAGTTCGATGGTGGTTTTCTCGTCCGCCGCCAGATCGCCACGCGCCATCACGGTGCGTTCTGCTGCCTCGCGCGGACTGAACCAGGCCTCGATGGCAGACAGAAACTGCCACAGCAGCATGAGCGCGGCAATACAGGCGGTGATGAAGAGCCAGCGCCGGACGAAGCGGTCCGGCGCGGGGCGTTGGTACGGGTCGAGATAGGCGATGAGACGTCTCCTGTTGATGGGCAATCAGCGCCACAGCCCGCTCGGGCGCCAGCGCGGTGGGCGCGTCGCCAAAGCGGATTCCGGCAAAAAATGGGGCGCGCGGAGTGGCAACGCTGATGCTGGCCCAGGCGCCAACGTCAGCAGGCGTGCGATGCGCTCTTGCGTTGCCGGACGCGTGCGCAAGCAGGAGGGCTCGGGATTGCCCCATCCCGGCCATAGCCAGGCACGCCAGGAGCGGCTGACCCGCTCGATTTTCGCCAGCGCGGACGCCAGCCCCTGCGGGTCGCCAGTCAGTTCCGCCGCAAGGCGGTCAGCGTCGAACTCACGCACGCGAGACAAGCCGAGCTGTGCGAGCAGGGCCAGTTGGGGCGATGCGGCCAATAACAATAGACCAGGCCAATAGACCTCCGCCGCGCCAACCAGCAGCGCGGGCAGGCTGAGCAGGATCGCGATCTGTCCCATAAGGGCCAGTAGGCACGTGAGGCGACTGACGGAATCCGCCAGCCCCATGATACGCAGATCCTCATTAGTGATGTGCGCGACCTCGTGCGCGAGCACACCCGCCAGCTCGCGTGGGCTCAGGCTGCGCAGCAGGCCATCGGTGAGGGCGATCGATGCCTCCTGCTTCGATCCGGTGGCGAAGGCGTTGACGACGGCACTGGGCACATAGTGCGGCACCGGCGTGGCGGGCAGCTCGCGCAACAGGGCCCACATCTCGTGGGCTTGTTGCGGGTGCAAGGCCCGTACGCGGTACAGGCGCAAGCTCAGCGCCGACGCGGCTACCGGGTCCAGCAGCAACGCACCTGCAACGGCAAACAGCGCGAGCCACAGGCAGCCTTCCCCAAATGGCAGTCTCCCTGCTGCGGCTGCGATCCCGACCAGGGTCAGGACCAACAGCCCGGTCTGCAGGCGGTTGAGCCAGCGGTGTTGCAAGAGCGCAGTGCGCGGATCACTCGGATGATGACGGGTCATGCTCAGAGGTCTCGGCGGCGCGGTCGCCGCGCTTGCGCAGCAGCCAGTAGGTCGCACCCAGAGCCAGCGTGGCGCCTGCCAGCGCGGCTATCTTTGCGGGGCTCGCGTCGGAGTCGAGGATCACGAACTTGCGGGAGAGTGCGATCACCGCGATCAGGACCACCGTCTTAACCTGGATGATGCTGTCCCGACGCAGCGCCACGCGCACCATGGAATGCTTGAACTCCATCGCGATCAAGAGCGTCATGATCATGCCGAACACGCTCTGGAATACCTTGTGGTCCAGGGGATTGAAGGCATCGAGAACCAGCAGCGTGAAGACGATGGAGATGAGCTGGAACAGCGACACCATGATGATGACGGCGATCACCGCCGACAGCACGAGCGCGACGACCTGCTCGAAGCGCTCGTAAAAACTCATGATGGCCAATTGGTCACGCAAGACCTGAAATGGGTTAAGGCGTTTTGATTTCATGACTATGAACTCCCTGGAAAACGGCTGCTGTCGAGACGGCGGCGCATTGCACTGATGTGTCCTTCAATCAACTCGGTCGACATGCCAAGCGTCGACATCACCTGTTCCGCCAGCCCAATAGCTGCGGCAAAGGATTGCTGATAAACGCGCACGTTAGGCATGGCGCGAAATGCATCGGCCGCGGTCGTACTTCTGCATGACACCCACAAGGTTAGCGCCGGACGGCGCTCGGCAATCGCCTGGGCGATGCGCAACGCTTGCTGGGCATGGGCGAACGTTAGCACCACCAAGTGCGCATGCGTCAAGCCGGCAGCCAGCAAGGTATCGGGCCGACTGGCATCGCCATGGAACACCGGCGCGCCGGCGGCACGCGCGGCCTCTACCTTCTGCGCGTCCGCCTCCAGCAGCAGATGCGCCACGCCGGCGTGGCGAAGAATCTCGCTGACTGTCAGGCCAAGCTCGCCCGCGCCGCAAACGATGACATGGTCTCGATATCGCGTCGTCTGCGCGGCGATCTCGACTTCTTCAGCCTGGGGTGGCTGAATGACGCCGCCGGTGCGGCTCAAGAACCGGGCAAGTACATCGTGATGGCGGATCAGTAGCGGTGCCAGGGCCATGCTGAGCACCAGCGCGACCAGCATGGGTTGGACGACGGTCGCGGGGATCAGATGCTGCTGCAAGACCGTGCCCAACAACAGCAGGGCGAACTCGCCGCCGTGCCCCAACGCTATGCCCGTGCGCCAGGCATCGAGGGCGGACAGGCGCGTCGCCCGCAAGGCCAGCGTATTGAGCAGGATCTTGACCGGTACCAGCACCACCAGCCACGCCAGCACCGCCAGCGGTGCCGAAAGAATCTGTGCTGCGTCCAGTTGCAGGCCGATGGTCACGAAGAACACGCCCGACAACACATCGCGAAACGGCCTGAGGTGGCTTTCCATGTGGTGCCGGAAGTCGCTCTCGCCCAGCACCATCCCGGCGAGGAAGGCCCCCAGGGCGGCGGATACGCCGACCGCGTGCGCAGCAGCGGCGGCAGCCACCACCACGCACAAGGAGACGAGCACGAACGATTCCTCGTGGCCCCGCCGCGCCACCCAGCCCAGCAGGCCATGCAACAGACGGCGCGAGACGAGGGCCGCTGCCGCGAACAGCAGCAGCACACCGAATACTTCGAGCAGCACATGCTCGATCTTCGGCGACTCGCCGCGCGCCCAGATCGCCAGCAAGGCCAGCAGGGGCACGCTGGCCAGGTCCTGAAAGACCAGCACGGCGATGGCACTGCGTCCGTGGCGGGTGGTGAGCTCGCCTTGGTCGGCCAGTTGTCGGCTGACCAGCGCCGTGGACGACATGGCCGCCGCAGTGCCGAGCAGCGCGGCGCTCTGGCCGGGCTGCCCCAGCCACATCAATAGCAGGATCAGCGGCGGGGCCACGGCGATCATCTGCAGAGCGCCCGCCATCAGCACCGTCCTGCGGGCGAGCCAGAAGTCTCCGAGGGAGAATTCCAGTCCGACCATGAACAACAGCAGCGCCACGCCCAGCTCGGACAGAAAGCTCAGCGTCTCCCCCGGCGCGATCACGCCGATGACTGAGGGGCCCAGTACAACGCCGACAGAGAGATACCCCAGCAAGGCGGGCACTCTGAACGCCGCCGTCGCCATCGCCGCCAGGCTGCAAGCTGCCAGCAGGATTAGTGTAGTGCCGAGCAAGCCCTGCATCGGTCAGCGTCCCACTTGCGTCGACGTCCAGCGCACGATGTCCTGCGCGCCCATCACGCCGGCCTGACGGGCGATTTCCCGCCCACCCTGGAACAGGGCAAGCGTCGGGATGCTGCGGATACCGAACTGCGTGGCCAGGTGGGGCTCAGCCTCGGTATTCACCTTCGCCAGCCGGATCCTCGGTTCGAGCTGGTGCGCCGCTTGCTGGAACTGTGGCGCCATCATCTTGCACGGCCCGCACCATGGCGCCCAGAAATCGACCAGCAGCGGCAGATCGCTGCGCTCCACGTGGCGCGAGAACGTCGCCGTGGTCAACTCGATGGGCTCGCCCGTGAACAAGGGCTGCTGGCAGCGGCCACAGTTGGGATGTTCCGATAGCTTCGCAGTCGGTACGCGGTTGATGGACTGGCAATGCGGGCAGACAAGGTGAAGATCATTCTTCATGGTTCGCCTCCTTGGACCACAGTGAGGCTGCCTCGTTTCGGGTCACAGACAATGCCGACCAATCAACGCCTTGGAGCCAATCGTTCCCGTTTTTGCTTACTCCGGCCTCTTCCAGATGAGCAGCGATGAATGCTTCGGCCTGCATGAGCCACCTTCGGACAGCATCTTCCTTACTAGGAATCAGCAGGATTTCAGAGACGCTGCTGGCATTCAGCCCGTCCACACGGATAAGCAGAAAAATGCGCCGCCACAAACGCGGCATGTCCTTCAGCAGGTCAAATGCAAAAGCGAACTCGCTCGACCGATCAATCAGCTCCTCCTGTTCCGCGATCGTTGCGACATCGGGATGCTGACTGCCAGCGAAAATATCGGCCAGCTTGAGTGTGTCATCGTGCTGATAAAATTCGAAGATTTCCTCTTCCACCATGGCCTCGGCCACGTCTTGGGCATCCGGTTCGACCGGCGCGTCCAGAGAAACGAATTCGCCAAATTGCCGGCTGCTTGCCACTTCGTTATCCAGGACGGCGAACAGATGCTTCAAAAGACCGGTGTAAGCCTCTTTTTCCCCCGGCACGGATTGCCATTCCACCTTAGCTCGGACAATCGCTTCATCCACCACGTCGCGCAGCGTCGGATAATCGCGCGGTAAATCGCCGACGGCCCGCAGATAAGCCAGCTCACGCCTTGCGACAGCCTCAAGTTTCGACAGTAGAGGCATTCGGGTCACCTCGGCCTCATGGGCGGCTGATGCGGGTTTTGCGGCAATCCGCACCTTGAGCTCGCGCAAGCGCTCGCGTCGTGCTTTGCGCTTGATTTGATCCTGAGCATGCAGTCGGTCAAAATGCTTCTTGGCCTGACGGAACAACGACTGTGCGAGCATCTGCGCGAGGGGCGTCAGCTCGTCATGTGATGCAGTAACGCTGACAATCTTTTTGCCGGGCAGGTGCATATAGCCACTGGCCAGAAATTGCCGCTTGATCTTGTCGCGATCAAGGACGATTTGAAGTCGCGCTGAATCTTTAGTGTGTTTGTCGAGCAATGGCTTGAGGGCGTGCTCGATCACATTTCCCAAAGCTCTCTGCCAAGGTTCATGAAACTCTTTGTCGATAGCTCGATAGCTATATTGTATCTGCATGTATGACTCCTTCGATGTCATTTCTATGGAGGCATGAATCGAGGATGCTCATATCCATAGATTTTGGTTTGGCACGCTCTTACCCCAGGCGCGTTTGCGAAGACTCCAACTCAAGAACAAAAGCGTGACGCCATAGACTGCCGCATGGAAACCCAACAGCCAGCCTGCGGCCACGAATGACTCGACCGGACGGGTAAAAAATATCCACAAGACGATAGCACCAAGGATAATCGAGAGCAGTCCACTGAGGGCAAGCCAGATTTCACCCTTGATTTCCCGACGCAGCCGAACGGCGGCGGATATCTCCAGCACACCGGTGAAAATCGCCCAGAAGCCCACGCTAGCCCATAAAAAAGAAGCCAAGACTATCGTGGCGACCCAAGGAGCAACCAGGACGACGACGCCCGTAAGTATGCCGACAATGCCGCTGAACAGCAGCCAGCCCCAGCGCTCTTTTTTCTGGATATGGCGCACCGCTGCAAACAAGTTGAACGCGCCATTGACCAAGGAAAATGCGCCGAACATGATGGTCATGGCCAACAGAGCCGATTGTGGCATCCAGAACGCGAGGGCTGCAAAAATCAATGCCAAGACACCGCGCAGCACAAAAAGCCACCAATTTTGGCTCAGCGAACACAGTGCTTTGGTGGGGTCATCCGCATTGGAATTGGCGATGGTGTCTGTTTTCATGCAATATCTCCTAAAGATCTATACAAAATAAAAAATCAAACACTCATGGGACAAGAGAGGGGGCGCTATGCGCCCCCTCTCCAGCGGTTTCAGAACAACCTGGACAGTTTTGCCTTGACTTCATCGAGCCAGCCTTTTCCGCAGCCTCCCCCTCCCGTCTTTTCCTTGATTTTCTTGAGTTCAGCGTACAGGGGCTCAAAGTCCTTCCTTTTTCCATAGCCCAGCAGTTCTGCCATTTCCAACTGCTGCCGGGCTTCGTTCAACAATGTCTCCAGGCGCTCATTGGATGCTTCGCTGCGCTGACCATCTTCTACCAGGGGCTCGGCGCGCTTCAGGAGCAGCTTCGCACGCAGGACGGGCAGCGGAAGCACGCTGCGCTCCTCGACCAGCGTGCTGAGCGCTGACTGCAGCGCGGCTTTGGCTTCTTCGATCTTGCCCTGATCGATCAGCGGCACGACTGCCTTCACGGCTGCGGGATAGGACGCCAAAGGGATGCTGGTGACCGTGATCACGATTTCACTGGCCAGCAAAGCCAGCACGTGGCGAGCCTGTTGCACCTCGCCATGTTTGAGGGCATCCAGCGCCTCGTCGGTCATCGCCTCAATGGTTTCCGTGTTGGCGAACAAGTCGTGCACGATGGTGCGCACATCAACGCCGGCCAGGGCGAGCGTGGGTTCGCGCGCGACGATCAGCTCCAGCTTTCCCGTCACTTCGGCCAGCGTTGCCAATGCGCGTGCAGTGTCCTTGCCGTCAAGTGCGGCCAGCGCTGATTTGGTCAGCGACAAGGCCGAGACTGCCTCATCGAGGACTTGTTTACGTTTGTCTGCCGCCTGCGAGTCCGTTTCTTTCTGAACCTCAGGCTGTACCTCCGTGACGACTTCAGGCTTGGACTCTGGACTGACAGGAAGGCTGCTTACCGCGGCCTGTTCGTTTTTTCCTTCGTTCGTCGCATTGGGATTCGGTGTTTGCTCATTCATGGTGATATGCCTCGTATGAGATAGTGAAAATAGGCGAATCTATTGGGGCTGAATGCGAACATCGCGAGACTGACCGACAGAGCAGTCAGCCCCTTCATCACCTCAAAACAGCTTTTGGATGCGCGTCTTCAACTCGTCGAACCATCCCTTGCCGCTTTTGCCACCAGCCGACTTTTGCTCAATGGACTTCACCTGATCGAAGATGGGTTTGAAGTCCGCCTTCTTGCCATAACCCAGGATCTGCGCCATCTCGATCTCCGTGCGCACGGACGACAGCAAGGTGCTGAGCTCCTCGTTCTGCTTGGCATCGCGCCTGTCGGTCTCGGCCAGCTTTTCAGCTTTTGCCATCGCGGCTTCGGCCCGTAGCACGGGCAGAGGAAAGGCGACCGAGGTCACCACCAGCGTGTTCAGTGCTCGGGCGAGTTCCGCTTTGGCGTTGTCGATCTTGCCGCTGTCGATGAGCCGTGCGGCCGACTTGATCGCTGCCGGGTACGTTGCCATCGGAAGGTTGTCGGTTTGGATTACGATTTCGCTGGCCAGATTGGCAATGATGGGCCGGGCCTTTTGCACCTCGCCATCACCCAACAACTCCCGAGACAACTTGACCGCTTTCTTTACCGATTCCACGTTGGCGTGGATATCGTGGGTGATGACGCGTACATCGACCGGCGCCAAAGCAAGTTTGGCGTCGCGTGCCAATACCAGTTCCAGCTTTCCGCTGGCCAGTTCCAGCGCAGCAAGCGCCTCCTTGGTCTTGTTTGCATCAAGGAGGGTCAAAGCCTCCTGGGTCTTGGTGAGCGCCGTGATGGCGTCTTGAGTGAGCTCGGCACGCTTTTTATCGGCTTCCCGGGCGGCCTTGTCATCTACCTGTGGCTGTGCCGCCTTGGATGCGGCAGAGGGTGCTGAAGCACCTGGGCTAGAACCTGCCGCCGATTGGGCCAGAGCCGGTCCGCTCAGTCCGACGACAACCGCCAGGGCAAGTGCGGAGAAGGTGTATTGTGGCTGTTTGATATTCATGATCTTGGGCTCTTGATTGAAGTTAGTTGACTGAGATTTCAATCTGTTTCGGTTTGGCTTGCTCGGCCTTGACAAGCCGCACTTCCAGCACGCCGTCTTTCATGGAAGCCGTCACCTTGGTCGGATCAACGTTGTCAGGCAAGACAAAGCTGCGCACAAAGCGGCCATAGGCACGTTCGATGCGGTGGAACTTCTTGCCCTGCTCCTCTTTTTCCAGTTTGCGCTCGCCGCTGATGGTGAGCACACCGTTTTCCGCGCTGACGCGCACGGCATCCTTGGGGACCTCCGGCAGATCCAGCTTGAGGAGGAATGCGTTCTCATCCTCGCTGATGTCCGCCATTGGAGCCCAGTCCGCCGTGGTCATGGCTTCGTTGCCGGTACGGGCGCCCTGTCGCTGGGGTATTCGTCCGGACATCGTCGCCAGGCGGTTTTGCAATTCATCCAGTTCCCGGAAGGGGTCCCACGGAGTCAATGCAGACATATCGGTTCTCCTTGAACAATGCCGACGAATTGGATGACGCACTGAACAGAGCCGTCGGTTTACTCTGAATGGCACCTACTACTGTTTTCAGTTCCGAACAAGTCCTTGAGTCAATTGACGGATATCGCTTTCGTCGAGCGTTTCCCGCGCCAGCAGCTCGCGCGCACAGCGCTCCAGCACCGCGCGGTTGATGTCGAGAATCCGGTAGGCGCGCTCGAACACGCCCATCACGATGTCGCGGATAGCCTGATCGATGCGCGCCTGGGTCGATTCGGCCACCCGGCAACAGCCTTGGCCAGCAATGTCTTGCCGGTGCCCGGTGGGCCGACCAGCAACACGCCCTTGGGAATGCGCGCCCCGAGACGGCCATAGTCCTGCGGATTCTTCAGGAAATCGACGATCGCGACCAGCTCCGCCTTGGCCTCATCCCCCCCCGCCACATCGGCGAACGTCACACCGGTGTTCTTTTCCACGAACACCTTGGCGCGGCTCTTACCGATGTTGAGAAACCCGCCCATGCCCTGCTTCTCGGCGAAGCGGCGGAACAGGAAGAACCAGACGCCAAAGAAGGATACCGCTGGCAGGATCCACGACAGCACATCGCTCAGCCAGGTGCTCTCCAACACGCGGGCATAGGGTACGTCGTACTTCGACAGGCGATCGGCAAGATCGGGTTCGACCCTCGTTGCCACGATCGTCGTCTTGCCCCGGCTGTCCGGCGACTTCAGGCGCCCGGTCACCGTACGATCCGACACCAGCACTTCGGCCACGCGCCCCTCGTCCAGCGCCTTCTCGAACTCGCTGTAGGGCACCGGCTCGACGGTTTTCGCCGTCTGCCAGTAGCTCTGCAAACTCAGCAACAGCAGGAGGGCAACGATCCAGTAGCCGGTATTCCATTGATTCTTTTTTTCCATGGACCGTGTTCCTCGAAAGTCGAGTTGCCAGAGGATCAGGTGAACAGACGGGCCGCACCGTCACGCAAACGGATGGCCAGCGAGCGGGAGGGCAGTGCCGCCGCTGATGAGCAGCCCCCACGGCGTGGCCGACCGCGGATCACGCTTGTAGACGACCGCGTGACCCGCGGCCACGACCGCCACCGCGATCGATGCCAGGGAGGCTGCCCATGCCAGGCTGATGGAGTCGGACACGGCAGCCTCGCCCGCCATCAAGATGCGTCGCTCGCCGACTTCTTCTTGCTCGAGTCTTTGCCAGCGTCGCCGTGCGGCGTCTCGGTCGCCTTCGCGACATCCGGCTGCTCCGGCTCGGCCGGGGTCTGCGGTAGCTCTTTGCGTTCGAACACCACGCGTTCGGCCTTGTCGTCCCAGCGTGCGCTGGCGTGATCGCCCTTGCCGATGCTGCCACCGAGCATCTCGCGCGCCAGCGCAGTTTCCAGCTCGCTGCGGATCAGGCGCTTGAGTTCACGCGCACCGAACTCGGGTTTGTAGCCTTCTTCCGCGAAATGGTCGATCAGCGTCTGATCGAAAGTGAGCGTCACGCCCTGGCTGGCGGCGCTGCGCGCCACGCGATCGAGCTGCAGGCCGACGATGTGGCGGATCTCCTCCTTGCCCAGCGCATGGAAGACGATGATCTCGTCGATGCGGTTGAGGAACTCGGGCCGGAAGTGGCCGCGCAGCACGTCCATGACCTCGGCCTTGGTCTTTTCGTACTCCTCGTCGGCCGCCCCACGCGCCTTCAGCCGTCGCTGGATGATGTCCGAACCCAGGTTGGACGTGGCGATGATGATGGTGTTGGTGAAATCCACCACCCGGCCCTTGCCGTCGGTGAGGCGACCGTCGTCGAACACTTGCAGCAGGATGTTGTAGACGTCAGGGTGTGCCTTCTCGATCTCGTCGAGCAGCAGCACGCTGTAGGGCTTGCGCCGCACCTTCTCGGTGAGCTGACCGCCTTCGTCGTAACCGACATAGCCCGGAGGCGCGCCCACCAGCCGCGCCACGGTATGGCGTTCGCCATATTCCGACATGTCGATGCGCAACAGGGCGTGCTCATCGCCGTAGATCGATTCGGCCAATGCCTTGGCGAGCTCGGTCTTGCCCACCCCGGTCGGGCCCAGAAACAGGAAGGTAGCCACCGGTTTGCTGCCTTCGCGCAGGCCGGCGCGGGACAGCCGCACGGCATCGGCCACGGCACGGACCGCCTCGTCTTGTCCCACCAGGCGCTCGTGCAGCCGTTGTTCCAAGTGCAGCAGCTTTTCGCGCTCTTCCACCGTCAACTCGTTGACCGGGATGCCGGTCAGGCGCGAGACGATCTGCGCCACGTGTTCCGCCTTGACCTCGGCACTGCCGGAGGCCCGCTCCCGCTCCCAGTTCTCGACGAGCTTCTTGAGCTCGGCCTCCTTGGCTTCGATGCGCTTGCCGAGCTCGGCGGCCTGGTCGTACTGCTTGCGCGCGGCCACGTAATCCTGTTCACGCCGCAGCTGGTGCAGTTCGGACTCCAGCTCCTGCACGGCCACCGGCCGGGCCGTGGCCGACAGCTTGACGCGCGCGGCCGCCTGGTCGAGCAGGTCGATCGCCTTGTCCGGCAGGAAGCGCGCCGTGATGTAGCGGTCGGACAACTCGGCCGCCGCGATGATCGCGTCCTCGGAGATGCTGACCTTGTGGTGCGCCTCGAAGGTGTCGCGCAGGCCGCGCAGAATCATGATGGCCTGGGCCACCGTCGGCTCGGGCACCGTCACCGGCTGGAAGCGCCGCTCCAGTGCGGCATCCTTCTCGATGTATTTCTGGTACTCGTTCAGCGTCGTGGCGCCGATTAGGTTGAGTTCACCGCGCGCCATCATCGGTTTGAACACGTTGGCCACGTCCAGCCCGCCTTCGCCACCGCCCTGGCCGGCACCGACGATGGTGTGCACCTCGTCGATGAACAAAATCAGCTCGCCCTGGTGCTCGGTCACCTCCTTCAGCACCTTCTGCACGCGCTCCTCGAACTCGCCGCGATATTTGGCGCCGGCCACCATGGCGTTGATGTTGAGTTCCACCAGGCGCTTGTCGCGCAAGGTCTCGGGCACTTCACCCGCCACCATGCGCTGCGCCAGCCCTTCGACGATGGCGGTCTTGCCCACACCCGGCTCGCCGATCAGCACCGGGTTGTTCTTCTTGCGCCGGGCCAGCACCTCGATGGTGGTTTCGATCTCCTGCGCGCGGCCGATCACCGGGTCGAGCTTGCCGTCGCGCGCCATCTTGGTCAGGTCGCGCGAGTACTTGTCGAGTTCTGGCGTGTTGGTCGGCGTCTCAGCGCGGCCATCCTCGGCGCCCTTGCCGACCACCTTGCTGACCTGTTGGCGCAGCGCCTGCGGCGTCAGGCCGTAGCGGCGCAGCAGGTTGGCGGCCAGCCCTTCGCCTTCCTCGGCCAGACCGATCAGGAAATGCTCTGGACCGACATAAGAATGGCCGAGTTCATTGGAGGCCACGAAGGCGCGGCTGAGCGCATCCTTCACGCGCGGCGACACGCCGATCTCGCCCTCGAAGGGCTTGTCCCCGCGCTTGGCCTCAGACTCGATCTGCCGCTTGAGGTCATCGACCTTGATCTTGAACTGACCCAGGATGGTCTTGACCACGTCGCTGTCGGCCAGCGCCAGCAGCAGATGTTCGGTATCCACCTCGGAGCGGCCAAATTCGGCAGCGTGTTTGGCGGCCTCCTGCAGCAAGGCTTCCGACTGTTCGCTGATGCGGCTGGCCAACCCACTGCCGCGACGGCGCGGCGCACCCGAACCTGCGGTGGCGGGCTCGCCAAACGAGGCATCGACCACGTCATCGGTATCGGCGGCAACTGGCGTCGCGTCTTCGCCGATGCGGAAGAAGTCACTGCCGAGGAAGTCCTCGAACAGGCCGCTACGCGAGCCGAACAAGGCTTCCAGCGGCGAAACGGTGCGCTTTTGCTGGCGCACTAATTGCCGGTAATGGTCGTCGCACAACAGCATGGTGCTGTTACGACCGTTGAGATTGGCTTCCACCCGCACGGTGGCGGGTTGGCCGCAGACCTGGCATTGTTTTCTGGCCATGCTGATGCTCCTGAGAAGGTTGACAAGGTTGAGGCGACGAGGCATCGCGAGCCGCGACTCCTCGTCTCGTGCCGGGTTTTTCTTGTGACGAACGAGCCGGCGACGTCAGCCGTTGATCGGGATCGAGCGTCCCTGCTTCGGCGCGCTGACCTCGCGCTTGTCGATCGTGACCGTGAGCACCCCGTTCTTGAACGATGCCTTGATCGAATCCTGGTTGGCGTCGTCAGGCAGGTTCAAGGCACGCTGAAAGCTGCCGTAGGAGCGCTCCACACGGTGGAAGCCACCTTCCTTCTTCTCCTGTTCCTGGCGCTTCTCGCCACGCACCATCAGCACGTCGTTGTCGAGAGTTATCTGGATGTCCTTCTCCTCGACACCGGGCACTTCCAGGGTAATCTTGTACTGCTTGTCGGTTTCCTGGATGTCCAGGGCCGGCTTCAGCATGCCCGACCAATCGGATGGCCACTGCGGCATGTTCAACGCCGGAAAACCGAAGCCCCGGAATGCGTCATCGAACAGCCGGTCGATTTCCCGATGCAGTTGCATGATCGGGCTGACTGGCCCGCTCGCCGCTGGCAGGTCATTGCGCTGCACCGGCAGGGAAGAGACGGTCTGCTGCTCTTGCTGCTCGTTCTTGAACCAGTTCCAGGGAGCCAACTTCTTGAAATCGATGTCCATGTCATACCTCCAGAAAAATTGGAAAACGAGTTACTCAAGCCCTTTGCCTGCTGTGACGGGCAGTGCGCCCAGGCGACACGGGCTGCTCGGATGACTTCTGCTGTTCACGCTTGCGCATCACCTCCTTCTTTGCTCCGGCTCGGGTCTGATCATTGATGCACTGATCGATTTCACTTTGACGAAGCCGCCACGTCCCGCCCATCTTGAAAGCCGGAATTTCCCCGTGTGCGGCGAGCCGATAAAGCGTCCGCTTGCCGACTTTCAAGTACGCAGCCAATTCATCGAGCGTGAAAATCACCTGTAGGTGCACTTTCATCTCACCCTCTCCAATCGCGTCGCTTTGCGGTTCCGGCCAAGGAAATCCTTGCAATACTTTGTAATATTAGACCTACTATGAATAACCTCAAGAGTCAATGTGCAGCGTTCTCCCGCCCCATTGATGCAGGTCAACTGCTCAGGCAATGGACAGCGCCTGGCTCGTCAGCCTGCGTGTGCCACAGGCGCCTCGATCAAACACCGATCCTCACGTTGTAGCCGAGTGCCCGCAGCCCCTTGCTCGTCTGCATGTTCCTTGGCGGAAACTCGTCTGGGCGCGCCCAGACGACGATTTCCCCGAGGCTGCTCAGGCCAACGTGCGGAATTGCCCAGTCGTCGCTGCGGATCGCGTTCCAGAGTCGGGCCGAAACACTTCCGTTGCCCCAGACAACGTAGTTCAACAGTATCCGTCCGGCCAACACACCTTCCCGACACCGCCGCCGAAGGCCATGGCCCATCAAGCGGATTTTCCATGCGCCCTCAGCGCCGTACCTACAGCAAATCTTTCAAGGCTCAGGTCATTCAGGAGTGTTCTGAACCCGGTGCCTCCATCGCAAACATCGCCTTGGGCTACAGCCTCAATGCGGCTTTGTTGAATAAATCGAACTTTTGCTGAGTTGAAGGATCAGATCACGCATCT
>OGSL01000304.1_pt1 | contig 17070 bp, 21 predicted proteins | sample 1573881 | NCBI WGS metagenome assembly OGSL01 (sample SAMN03295838, study PRJEB24534) | human gut metagenome | isolation source: fecal sample 6 from infant 5 | host: Homo sapiens | place: USA: Pittsburgh, PA | collected 2014-07 | reverse complement strand
CCTTGCCATAGACACCATCCCTGTCTTCCCCCACATGATGTGGGGGTTTTTTTTATCAATCACTTACCTCTGCATTCAAATCAAAACAACGACTTAAAAAGAGTTGTGAAGGTTTGGAACGCTTTCAAATTTCCCGGAGTGTGGACAGTATATGGACACTCCGGGGCGCACTTTATGCCGCAACTCCCCCCTGTAACGGGTTCAACGTCACCGCGTTTTGCAGGTAGTCAGGCGACAGGTGCGCATAGACCATCGTTTGCTGAATATTCGCATGCCCCAGGATCTGTTGCAGTGCGATGATATTCCCGCCGTTCATCATGAAATGGCTTGCAAAGGTGTGGCGTAGAATATGCGTTGCCTGGTTTTCCGGGATATCCGGCTTCACCTCCCGCAGTATCTTACAGAACCTCTCATAATCCACTTTGAACAGCTTCCCGCTGGCCTCTTTTTTCACCTTTTTTTCCAGTTCTTCAGAGATTGGCACCGTCCGTTTTTTCCCATTTTTTGTCTTCAGGAAAGTAACGCGGCAGTTGACGATATTCGACCGCTTCAACGTGGCGACCTCTGACCATCTCCCGCCAGTGCTCAGGCATAACAGGGCAACTAAGAGATAATCCCCCTCCAGAACGTTCAACAAACTGCTGATCTCTTCCCGCTCCAGAAATGTCATTTCCGGGTTTTCTTCCGCCAGTGGTGGAAGCCCGTTAACGGGGTGCTGCCCGCTAAATTCCTCAATCTGTATTAACTTCGTAAACATGCCGGATAATCGGTACATCTCACGATTAATCGTTGATGCCTTGATCCCGGCATTCAAACGGCTTGAGCGGTAATCCATTAAATCTCTTTTGCTTAACCGACTAACGGCGGGATCGCCGAGGCCGCTTATTGTCTTCAAAAGGTGATTGAATTCCTTTTTGCCGTTTTCATGGTTTTGCCCGTGGTACCGCCACCAGGCATCGAGCAACTCACTTAAAGGCCGCCGGTCGGCGCGCTTACCAGTCCATTCTTTTTGGCTGGCGTTCGCTATCGTGTATTGCTCAAACGCGGTAGCTTCTGCCTTTCTGTCAAACGTCCTGCGGATGCGGCGTCCTGCTGCCCCGCGCGGTCTAATGTCCACCATATAGCGACCATCATCGAGCTTCTTAATCGACATAAGAAAGCCCTCCGGCGCAGTTTTCACTATCTTGGTAACAAATAGTGAAAATGTAATGTTTATAAAGTGTTAGCCAGTCTGTTTCCCGGATTGGTCTGATTCCGTTGATTCTGGCCCAATGTGCGCGAGGGCCGGTGCGATCTGACCAGCCTGCGGGGCGGTTTTGTCAGTCATCAGCCATAGCGTGTATTTCTGTAGTTGCGGTGCGTTAGTTACCTGCAAAACGATTTGAATCCCAGGATCTGAGTGCCCCCCTTCATAATTTTTTACGGTGCCTAGTGCTATGCCAGTGATTTCGCAGAATTTTGCTTGGGTTATACCCTCAGCTTTTCTGATTGCTCTAAGCTTCTGGCCCATTTTCATTTGACTTGGTTGCATGTTAGTGACTATATTCTCGCAAAAGGTTTGTGATTAGTGACCTTTTCAGGCATGAAAACCAGCCGCTAGAACGTTTTCAAACGGTTTAGAAAGGGCTGGATCTTACGAGATTAACACGAGCTAACAGGAGCGTGAACGATGGAAGCGAGCGATTACGCGATCAAATATCCGCTTGATGCTGTCCATGTGGAGAAGTTCGCCGAGCTGATCGGCAAGCCAAAGTCCGCCGTGGAAGAAATGATCAAGGCAAGAAAGCTGCCGGTGATTGAGCTGCGCGACCCAACCAAACCGAACGCCCGCGCGGGTGAACGCTGGGTGTATATCCCTGAGTTCAACCGTGCAGTGCGTGAGGCGTATTACAACCGCCCGGTAGAACAGCGCGATGCCTGGTTGCTGTGGATGGGGCTTTGATGCGAACTGCTTCAGGGAGTGGATACATGAAAAGTGGAATTAGCGGAGCGGTCTCGCAGCTGAATAGTAAAACCAGTCTTTACCGTGGCTTTACTATTCTGAAGCTCCCACGCAAAAAACCATACAGCCGCCAGCGCTATCAGATCACGCATAGCGGCCATTACTTCGGGATTGACTTTGCATTAGCTGAAGCGTGCAAAACGATAGATCGAATTATTAATAATAACCGTTTCATCATTCACTAAATAGCCGAGGCTGAAAATGAAAAGAGAATACGCAGACAAAATTAATTCGCTGCTGCAATGCTTCCATTTCAACAAGGAGTTTCTGGAATGGAACCATGATTATTCCCATCAACTTTTACGCCACGGCGTATCCCACCTTTATCACTTCGCGATGCTCCAGGGCGAGAACGATGAGGCTACGCTGGAAGAGCTGCGTAACATCATCATTTTGATCACTAATGGCGATATCCCGAAGCCATACGACCTGTCATCTATGGATGCTGAGCAACCGGAAGCAGCAAGCAAGACAGTGATGTTTTTTAAGCCGCTGGCGGTAACAGTGGAAGTTACACCAGAGATGCTTCAGCAGCTGAAACAGTCGGCCACGGTGTCAGCGCAGATGAAGCGCCCACGCCTCTATTAATCATTGGAGTCCGCCATGTTTACCGAAGAGAAAACATCGTGGGAACGTGAAATGCTGATACGCGAAGCGGTGGAAAGTGCAGAGCAGGGCTTCACCGTTCACCTGAAGAACGGCGCTCGCGTCTATGTCACCGCTGACAGCCCGTCGATAGATTTAATTATTTACGGTCTGGAGAAAACAATTCGCGGTAATCATGAGCGTGCGCGAATGACGTTTATCGACTTTTTGTATTACTGGCACGAAAGGTTATTTAAACAGGTTAAAAGAAAACCGCACCCCAACCACTAATTAACCAGCGTTAAAAATAACGGCATTCATTTTGCCGGGGCTTCGTTTTGCCTTTTTCAGGAGGTCGCATGTCGATCACGTCAATAAAACTGGATGGCGGAATTAGCGATCCAGAGTTTGTGGAAATAAGCACCAATGCACGGAAACGTGAGCGCGCCCACCTGCTGGGACTGCTGCGTATTTATGTCGGTCAGCTGAAAAAGGAAAGGGCCACCCCGGAAGAGATTTATTCATCAATCGAACAGTGGGCCGATGCCCGCGAATTAACCATCACTGAGGAAAGCAAACAATGAACCACTTAATGATCGACATTGAAACGCTCAGCACCCAGCCGAATGCGGTAATTTGCGCGATTGGCGCGACCTTCTTCGAACCGTCAACTGGAAAAATCGGCCCTTCGTTCTATCAGACCATTGATCCGCGAACCTCGCAGAATCGCGGCGCGCACATCTCCGCCGATACAGTGATGTGGTGGCTCAGGCAGGACAAAGAACCTATCAGCGAGCTGGTAGGCGCGAAGTCGCATGAAATTGAGGTGATGCTGGATTTCGCCAAATTCATTGAAGGCGCATTCCCTGAAACCAAGAAAAAGAATCTGAAGGTGTGGTGCAAGGGCGGTTCGTTTGATTTCCCGATCCTCAAATCTGCATTTGAACGCTCATCGCTCGAAGGCGTTTCCATGCTGCCGTGGCTTTACTGGAATGAATGCTGTTTCCGCTCGCTGCTTACAGTGGCCGGAGCTATCGGTTACGCCCCCCATCCGCGCCGCTCAGTTGCACACAACGCCTTAACCGACGCCATCTATCAGGCCGAGCAGGTTTGCGAGATCTGGCAGCGCCTGACCTCCCCGCACCTCGAATCATTGTGAGGCGCGCAATGACTAAATCACCTATCAAATGGGCTGGCGGCAAAACCCGCGTCATGCGGCAGCTGCTGATGCAACTGCCGAAAGCCGATTGTTTAATCGAGCCGTTCGTTGGCAGCGGTACCGTGTTTATGAACACGGAATACCGCCGTTACATCCTCTGCGATAGCAATCGCGCGCTGATCAATTTCTTTCGTGTGCTGATTTCCAACACCGAGCGACTGATTGATACCGCTCGCGGAATGTTCCTGGGTGGCAATAACGAAGAGCAATATTACAAGCGCCGTGCGCTATTTAACTCCATGCAGTGGAGCGATACGGGCAAGGCTGATACTGCTTTACTTTATGCCGCTTTGTTTCTGTATCTGAACCGACATTGCTTTAACGGGATATATCGCGTCAATCAGATGGGTGATCATAACGTCCCGTTCGGGAAATATGGCGCACCTTACTTTCCGGCTGACGAGATGCGCCGCTTTGCCGAAAAGGCCAACGACACAAAAGCCGTTTTCATTGATGGCGATTTTCGTTACACCATCCCTTACGTTATGCAGCTGGCATATGACGCGGTTATTTACTGCGACCCACCCTACATTCCAGCCAGCAAAACAGCCAACTTCACTGCCTACGGCAAGCCATTTACCCTGGACGATCACCGCGACCTGGTTGCAACCCTGCTCGATGCTCATCGCCAGCACGGCACCCGCGCGGTGATCTCCAACAGCGACACCCCGGAAACCCGCGAGATCTACTCCGCTTTCAATCTCCACGCCTTCAGCGTTCGCCGCTCTGTCAGCGCCAAAAGCCGCGATATGGCCGGTGAAGTGATCGGCGTTCTTCGCGGCGATGTGGGTCGCAACTCTGGCGCATGTGGAGCTTGGACGAGCACCATTGAAAATCTGCGGCCGGCGGCGATATGGATCGGGTTTGACCTGGCCGCCGGATTCGATAACGGGGAGCCATCTGATGAACACGCTTGATGCCGTTGTGACGCGAGTTTTGGACGTTCGTCCATATCGCCATTTCTGGATCGTCGAGGTGGAGGTGTTGAGCTGGGGCAGATACAGCAACACAACCATCATCCGCGATAGCGAAAAAGAAGCCCGCCAGGTTCAACCCGGCGACACGGTAACGATCTGAGGATCCGCAAATGAACGAAGAAACCAATTACCGCCGGTTCTGGCGAAACCTTGTGATCTGTTGTGCGCTTTGCTCGCTGTTGTTCTGGATCCCGATGGGCTATCTCGCCTTTCGTGTTGGCTCTGTGGTCTGGGATGCGCTGTGGTCTCTTATAAAAATGTAGTGAAATCAAAGGAGAAAACTAAATGGCTTTGTACGAAGAGAAGTATCAACTCAAAGGAAATGAGCTAATGAATCGGCTGCTGGAACAGGTTGATGCATGGAAATATGTCAATAAATACAAGTCAAAAAAGCAACAAAAGGCGGCATTTTGCCGCCAGAGCTTATTGCTTGAAAACGAACAATGAATCGTATTTTCCAGGATTAAGGTTATCTGCATGAAGATCAGTCAGCCCAAGTTTAGCAATGCCTTGAACGAGAGCCAGGTATGCGCCAAGACCATCAACAGTAATGACGCGGTAAATATCACCAGCTTCATTTTGAATCGCTGTCAGCATCGGCATGCCACCAAGTTCAGCATCCTTCGCTTTGCGGACTACTTCGGAGATTTTCTCATCAATGGAGGACTTCACTTTTCCTTCTACATATTTATCTTTCATTTTTATCCCTTTTTTGCTGTATGCGTTGGCAATACTAACCATCTGCTGTGTTTGAGGGCAAGAAAGTTTGCCGCACATGGCGAGCCAGAAAAGGCAGATCATGTCTGACTATTCCTCCTTAGTTTGGGAATGGAACGCCAAACGGCAGGCTATCAACCCCAACCACGTCTCAGATCCTCAAATTGAGTATCTCACCCCGAAAGGCGAGCGGAAGACGCTCGCCTATGCGGATTTGGTCGATACCGTTTATCGCACCCCCATGCGCCCGCGCGAAGGTGCCGCGCGTGAAGCATTCGACCGCAAGGGACGCGCCCACTACCTGCGCCGACGGGTTCAGACTCTACCGGCGTTTATCCGCAAGCGGTTCTCTCTGCGCCTGGAATCGCTGGAGCGTCACGACCCAAAAGAGGCCGTGCGCTGGCTGTTCAGTACGTTTGAACGCCATGTCTTACGCCGTGTCGATGCGGTAAACGCACAATACCTACCGCAGGCCGCGCTCCCGGCGATCCTTGCGCCCCTCCGTGATGATTTTCACCTGCTGCCTTGGGCGGACAAAAAACGCCTGAAACGACTGGCTTATAAGCTCGCCAACCTGATGAAAAGCGAGTTTATGCGCGAGTTTGATTTTCAGTATGAGAAAACCGCTGATGTTGAGTTTTCCACGCTTTACGCATACGGATTTATCGCCAGTAAAGCGACAGCGCTCAATATCGCGATCCCTGGCTGGAGCCGGTATTGCGAAGAGAAGCTGGAGGCCGAAGAGGCGCTGCGTGCCGTTGCGCGCCTTCAGTCAGAAAAGTGGTGGTTAGGTAAAATCCGCCGGATCCATGACTGCTGGCGCGAGCACCTCATGATCGCCGCTGGCTATGTCAGTAAGGTAGCCTCGCCGTATTGTTCTGATCCGTGCTTCAAAGAGTGGATAGCCCAGAAAAAAGCAAACCTTGAATTTCTTAATGCGATGGAGCTGGAAGACCAGGACACCGGCGAGCGTAGTTCTTTGCTGGATAAGGTCATGGGTAGCGTATCCAACCCGAAGATCGCGCGCCATGAGCTGATGGTACGCATGCGCGGGTTTGAAGATATGGCTAACGAAATGGGCCTGGTCGGCATGTTCTACACCTTGACTGCGCCGTCGCGTTATCACTCAACGCATGTGCAATCCGGGAAGCGAAACGATAAATACCGCGACGCCAGCCCGCGCAAAACTCAGAAATACCTCTGCAAAGTATGGTCGCGCGTCCGTGCCAAATGGGGGCGCGAAGGCATTCGCACCTTTGGTTTTCGTGTTGCCGAACCGCATCATGATGGAACCCCACACTGGCACCTGTTGTTATTCCTGCGACCAGAAGAGGCTGAGTACGCCACGGCTATTTTCCGCAAACATGCGCTGCGTGAAGACGGTGGCGAGCCAGGCGCTCAAGAGCACCGTTTTACCGTCACGCCGATTGATGAAAAATTTGGCTCAGCGACGGGATACATCGCGAAATACATCTCAAAGAATATCGACGGTTACGGCATGGATGGCGAGTTAGACGACGAGTCCGGCCAGCCAGTCAAGGAGATGGCAAAGCGCGTTCGGGCGTGGGCTTCTCGTTGGAGCATTCGCCAGTTTCAGCAGATTGGAGGCGCTCCCGTTACTACCTGGCGCGAGCTGCGCCGGTTGGGTAGCCGTGAGCTGGTATTGCATCCGGAACTTGAAGCGGCCCGCGCGGCAGCTGATGCGCCGGACTGGCCGGGATACACCAACGCCCAGGGTGGCCCATTTGTTCCGCGAGATTGCCTGCGCGTTCGCCTCAACTACGAATACACCGAGGATGGCAACGATTATGGTGACACGGTCGCCAAAATCACTGGTATCTACTGCCCGTATTCGGGCGGTGATTCTGTCATTTTCACCCGCACCACCGATTACAAGATTGTGCCGAAGCGTAAGCCGTCGCCGGTCGAGAATTTGACCTTAGAAGGCCGCGCAGCGGCCCCTCGGAGTTCTGTCAATAACTGTACGGGGCGCTCTGTTTTGGATGAAAAACCACCGTCAGAAAAGGCAGTGCCAGCTGATAAAACCGCTCAAGACGACAGTTCAGTGATAGAACTTCCGCTGAATATCGATGTTTTGAGGCGATACTCACGCCAGCAAAGGCAGGAGATCACCAGCAGGCTAAGAAAATCCGCTCGGGAAAGCTCAGATCAAGCCTTCACGCGTACCGCGCGCGGCTTGCGCACGTCGATTGATGACGAAACCGCGCTTACATGGGGGCCAAAAGTCACCGCCGCGAAAGACATGAGTCTGACGGCAGAAGAGGCCGAGCAGCGCTGGCGCGAGCAACTGCGGATCGAGGCGGAACGGCGCGCAGATAACTACGCGGCTGCGGTTGCGGAGTATCAGAAGAAAAAAGCAGAGGCAGCATTGCGTCAGGCGCAGCAAGAAGAAGCGACGCAAAAACACGGCATCTCCGAAGAGATGATCGCCAGCATCGGCGCGCAGCTCCGCGACTGCCGGATTTTCGTCAGTGATCAAGTTGTGAAATCAGTTGCTGCTGGAGCTTTTATACGCCGCAATGGTAGATTGTTTAGTGTTTATAACGGTATATTAAGAGAGAGAATCTTATATAATGGTAATCATGAAAGTAAATCTCATCAAGAGCTTGTCTATCTACACCATCTAATGATTCGCTTGCTAAAAGTTGTGAATAGAAGCACAGCTAAAAACCCTTAGTCAGTGAGGTGTATTATCTCTTTTATCTTGAATTAAAGAAGAAGTATCGCTATAACTATTAATGAATTTAAATTTAAGTGAGTTAATTATGAATAGTAGAGTGCTTATTAACAGTTTTGTCGTGGATGATTTATCTGTGAGTTTAGTTCATGATCCTGTAATCCAAAATGATGATAATTATTTTTCTGTTCTTACAGGGAAGAATGGAGTTGGAAAAAGTCGAGCGTTGGAGATAATGTCATTCTGTATTTTTTTTATTGAGCTTTATCCTGTTCACGAAGAACAGTTTCAAAAACAATTTAAGTATTCAAAACATATTTTAAGGACAAGTATTCCTTTTTCATCATTAAGTTTCAGCTATTATGTGGGCGGCATATTAAATGATTTAACAATCCATGATGACGGAAGTGTTTCTTCGTCAATTACAGTTGCAGATAAAGAATTGCATCCGAAATTAATATGTGTTTCCAATAGCTTATTTAATCGTTTTATTGAAGGTTTTGGTCAATCTCATTCGTTCCCTTTTCATGATCCTGATAAGTATAAAAACCTATCTCTTTCTAAAGATGTTTTAAAATTCGGTGGTTTTTCTGATGATAGTTTTATTAATAAAGTTTTAGGTCATGAGGTCATAAAACTGCTATTTACTGATAAAGTAAATTATATTCGTTCTATGGCTTTTATGCGAAGTTTTGGAGTGACTGAAAATGTTACTTTAGTTTTAACAGTGAATCATTATCTCGCAGGCGCAAATCTAGACGGCATAAAGGATTTGGAAAAATTTAAAGAAAGTTTGAAGAAGATAGTCCCTCATGATGAAGAAGGGAATGCAACAGTTATAACTGATGAAATGATTCATACTACAGAGAGAATGCTGAAATATTTTTGTGGATTACTTGATGAAGAAACTCGGAGTCATTTTCGTGATGATGAGGATGGTATGTTTTTTGTGATGGGTTCGCCATTTGTAACCTTTTCTTTTGATGAGAATACAATTCTCGAGGAAGGTTTAATAAAGGATATGTTATTTTTATCAGAAATGAGAATAGTAAATGTTGAACATCTAACATTCAAGAAAGGTGATCATTTGGTAGAATCGGATAAAATGAGTTCCGGTGAGTTATGTATTTTTCTTATGCTGTTGAGGATTAATAGTGAGATTGAAGATAACACTATAATCATGATTGACGAGCCAGAGATAAGCTTGCACCCTGCGTGGCAAAAAAAAATCATTCCTGAGTTACAGCGATGTTTCATTAATTACAAAGGATGCCATTTTATTATTGCAACGCATTCCCCCCAGGTTGTGAGTAGTCTCCCTAGGGATAACTCTAGTGTAGCAATTCTTGGTAGTGATCAGGGTGCTATTCCTGGGTCCATTGTTAGGGGTAAATCATCAGACTACCAACTTTTTGCAACGTTAAATTATCCCGGAGAACATAACGAATATGTCATAAGAATGCTTACCACTATAATTGCAAAGCAAAATATCAGAAAAGAATTGTCTGGAAATGAAATTCAATTTTTAGATAGAGCAATTAAAATGTTTGAATTAAATAAGGATGTTTTTAGCGAAAGGAGCGAGAATAATACCATTGAACATTTGTTAAAGCAGGCCATTGGCATGTTCTCTATGTGAGGTTTTTATGAGGATTTCAAAAAAAATAAAGTTTTCAAAAAAAAGTAGAAAGTTTATATTAAAGTACAATCGATATGATCGGGTGGATTTTCGAGTATGGGAGGGGACGAAGGGAACTATATCTATTATCCGAAAAGAGATAAGAAAGCATTATTTAAAAGAACAAGGGCATTTATGTGCTTATTGCAGAATGCATAATCATACTTCTCATGGTTTATCGTGGGACATTGATCATATTTTACCAAAGGATCGTTACCCACAGTTTTTATTTCAACCATTGAATTTAATTTTAGCCTGTAAGGAGTGCAATGGATTTAAAAGCAATAAGATCCCATTGATGGATGAAAACCAGTTTTTAAGATATAAATACCCGCAGGATGAAAAACAATTCTCTATTATCCATCCACACTTTGATCGATACAGTGATAACATAGAAATAGAGAAGGTAGGGAATTATTATGCGTATACATACCTTACAGATAAAGGACTCGAGACCATTATTACCTGCAAATTATCAAGATATTCATTTGTTGAGTCGTACGGTACTGAAGATATTGATACAATTAATGCAATTGAACAGCAGGTTCTTGTGAATGATAGCTATGAGAACGATCAGGATTTTATTGATATACCACAAATATACCTGAATGAAATAATTAGGAGGTTGCATTCAAGGCGGCTCGTAATAAAGAAATCTGCAGAGTTTCCTAGCGTTATAAGGTAAATGTCTGAACGACATATCTTGAGGCGCATAAAGGTGCACAAATTTGCACAATTTTTAAAACGTCGTTTTTGCTATGCAGAGCCAGCACTGGCAAGGGTTTGGCGGTTTGCACAAAGTGCACAAAAAGAGGCAGGTTTAGCGCGCAGGCGAGGCGGGGGAGCAAGCGCGCGTAAAGGGGGTAAGGGAGGGGGTCGTATCGTTCGCCAGTCGCGTCCTGTCGCGCGCTGACTTCTGGTGCAAATCCAGGTGGCGAGAACAAGAGAATGCGCCAGAATGGCGCTGGCGGCGTCTGGTGAGGTGTAGGGATTCGGAAGTGAGTGAGCGGCCTGTGTGGCCTGGGCGGTGATACGGGTTGGCGGGTACCGCACCGCCAGAAATGACGATGCGGCCTGGTGTTACTTCGTGCTTTCGAGCAGTGCGTAAGGATTGAAGCGGATCACCTCTTCGCCCAGCCAGTCGTTAACATGCTTCATGGCTTCCATGTATGGCGTCAGCTCGTTGACGGCGAAGACGCGGGCCGCCTTCTCGATATCGCCAAATGATCCGTTGCCTTCCGGAATGGCGCCCATTAATTGAGGCGGCACCCGATGCGCGGCTAACATGTCATCGCGGGTGGAGGACTTCACCCCTACGAATTCATCCTTTGCCGATATCTGGCTGAACGGCAGGATCTGCACGGAGTCTTTGCCGCCGTTAGGGGCGTGAAGAAGAATGTTTTTGAATGCCCCGCCGCGTCGGGTATCTGTTAGCGTCTTCTTCAGCTTGTCGAGGCTCTCCTGATCGGCCATTGCGCTGTTCACGTAGACGATACACCCGGCATGCGAGCCATTGTCGTAATAGAGTTTGCGGAACTTGTCGGCAGAATGTGCCAGGTTAGCCGACAGCAAACCGGCGAAATACTCCGGCATACCGTAGATCTCCTGGTGAATATCCGGGCTAAGAACGTGGCAGACAGAGCCAGTTGTAAACTGGTGATCCTGTAGCCCGGATTGAATAAACCAGTAGGTGTCCAGGTCGGAGCCGCGACGGGTATATTTAGCCAGCGAGTTACGGAAGCCGAGAGAACCGCCAAGCCGGTTTTTCCTCATCTCCAGATAGCCGTTACCGAATACGAACCAGTCCAGAGCGAAGGATGAGAACACCTGACGGGAAAGCAGTTTGTGCGGGATAAAGCAACCGGCCAGCACGTTGCGTTTGAAGTACAGCGCCGACTGGTGCCAGCTGGCATAGCCGAACTGGCGGGCCAGACCGTACCAGTCAACCGGAGTTTCGTAGTATCGCCCGTTATCGGCGCAGTACATGTTATCGAGCAGGTCATACGCGCCACTCACCGGCCAGGGGCCGTCGAATGTGAATGAGTTCAGCTCGGGTGCAGCTTTTAGCGAGACGGCGAGATCGGCCTGCTCCCTGGCATACTGCCTGCCGCGCATGGATTTTCGTTTGCTCAAGGTTAATACTCCGTAACTGTCATACTGCTGCCGCCTTCCTGTCCCAGCGGCTCGTTAATGGTGGCAAGCATCGTCGCCCAGGCGAGATCGCCATGACTGACGCCGCGCGAACGGTCAGTGTCGTAAGTGATAACGCCGCCGGGGGTAACAATCTTGCGAACAGAGTTGAACGCGCCAACGAGATCAAGCTCTCCCCGGTCATATTCCCAGCGGCCACCGCGAACGAGCTGTTGCATCTTCAGCACAAGCATGCGTTTGCTGGCCGGTGAGAACTGGTAACAGACCGCTGCCGGGAAGTGCTTTTTAACCAGCTGATAAACAGCTTCACCGATGCCGGTACCATCAATCCCGATGTGTTGTACGTTATAGCGACTCAGCATGCCGATAATGAGATTGGCCTGCTCTTCGAACTCCATCCCGCGTATGCGTAGCGTCTCGACGGTGCGGAACTTGCCACCGGCGACCATTGGTACGGCATTGACTGAAATGGCGCCGCTGTCGCCTTTACCGCTGGCACCGTTGGGGTCGTAACCAATCCAGACCGGGCGATCAGCCATCGGGCGGGAGGCATACGGGCGCCAGTCGGGCCAGTCGTCGTAGCCGTCTGCGCCGCATGCCAGCAACCGGTTATAGTCAAAGGCGCTTTCACCGCTTTTGATGAACTGGCACCCGTACAGGTTGTCGTATTCCTCCGGGCTGTTTTCGTCGCGGATTTCGTCAATGTCGGTCAGATCCCAGCCGTGATCGATAGCGTCCTGCAATGTGACGATCTGGCGCCAGATTTTGTCCGGACACATCAGCCCGCTGTTTAGCGTCTTCCAGGACGTATCGAACTCAACCCGCTTTCCGTGGCTGCGCCCTTTGTTGAATGCTTCACCTGTCCAGAAAGGGTAAGCCTCATGGCTTTCTGCTGACGGGGTGGAGAAATAGGTACGCGTCAGCCCTTTTAACGTCGCCATCGCACCGGCTACTTTCTTCAGGTTGGCAAACTGGCCGACCCAAAAAAATTCATCAAAATACAGATTGCCGGTGTACGACTGTGCCGTCGCAGCGGACGTGCCGAGGAAATGCAGCTCGGCACCGTTAAACAGCTGGATCATGTCGCCACCTTTCAGCTCAACATCAACCTCAGCGGCAGCAGAGCGAATAAAGCTGCGGAACTGATACGCCTGGCGGCGGCTCGCCGACAGAAAGATCTGGTTACGTTGATGCTTGTACTTCACATCATCGGAAAGGGCGCGCACCAGGGCTTCGCGCGCAAAGTACCATGTCGCGCCAACCTGACGGCTTTTCAGGATCATGCGGTTGCGCCAGTGGTGGTTGTCGTACCAGCCTCTTTGATGCCAATGCAGCGAGCCGAGAATATTCTCGCGCAGTGCTGCAATCTGCGACTCTGAGAAATAGTTTTGTTTCTTGCGGATCTTCTTCTTCGGCTGGGTAGCTGCTGTGCCGTTGTCCAGCTTTTTCAGCTGGCGCGTAAGCAGATCAATTTCTTTGAAGTCGCCGCCGGTCTTTTTGTCTTTGGTGGTGAGCTGTATCAACCGTGCATCAATGGACGTCGTCACGCGCTGGATCGGTGGCGTGGCGTCCCATTCATCACGCTTTTTCCATGAGTAAACCGTGTTCTGATTAATACCCATCAGGCGTGCAATCTCCGCTGGCGGGTACCCCTGCCAGTAAAGCTGCCGCGCCCGCTGCATGATGAATGCTTCTTCAATCGCCATTTGTCCTCCTCGCTTCCTGCCGGGGAGATTAACCCGCGCGCGCGTACCCTTTCGCTCGCTTTTGGTTGTGGTGATTCCCTCACAACAACAACGCGTTGAGAGCGTACGCCGCCCCCTGCCATCATCTCCGGGAACTCAGAAACCGAGCGAGTAAACGAACATGGCAGGCACAGCAAAACCACGTAAGAAATTCCGTGTTGCCGTCTCCGGAAATACCGTTGATGGCCGCGAAATTCAACCGCAGCACCTTCGCGATGCGGCAGCGAATTACAACCCGGAGGTGTACGGCGCACGCGTCAATATTGAGCACTATCTCTCTATGTTCCCGAACAGCGATTTTGGCGCGATGGGGGATGTGGTGGCACTCAGCACCGAAGACATTACCGACGGCCCGTTAGCAGGGCGAACCGCCCTTTATGCCGAGATCGAGCCATCAGATCGCATGGTGCAGATGACCGACAAAGGCCAGAAAGTCTATTCAAGCATTGAGCTGCACCCTCAGTTTGCCCTCAACGGAAAAGCCTATGTGGTGGGGCTGGCGATGACCGATACCCCGGCGAGCCTGGGTACCGATCGCCTGAAGTTTGCCGCGCAGCAACGTGCATCGGTGATGGCCTTTAACAACCAGCAGGGCGAAGCGCCAATGTTTACCGAAGCCCTGGAAGCAGAGGTGATCGAGCTGGCCGCCCAGCGCAGTGATGAAGGGGTTAAGTGGTTTAACCGGGTGATGGGCATCATCGGCAAGGGCCAGAAAACCGACGATCAGCGCTTCAGCCAGATGCACCAGGTCGTTGAGGCCGTGGCGCAATCGCAGTCAGAGCAGATTGATCGCTTTAACACTGCCGAGCAGGAGCGACAGCAGGACAAGGCCGCCATTGAGAAACTCACCAGTGAGCTGGCCGAACTGCGGCAAAAGCTGAGTACCACCGATGCCAGCTTTAGCCAGCGACCACCGGCGGGCGGCGGCGCGAACGCGCAGCTGGCTGACTACTGATATTCACAACGAGAGCAGAGAACATGGAAAACAATACCCGCCAGCTGTTTGACCAGTACATTTTGCGCCAGGCGCAGTTAAACGGCGTATCGCCTGCGGCAGTTGCTGCGAAATTTGCGGTTGATCCAACCCGTCAGCAAAAGCTGGAGCAGGCAGCGCAGGAGAGCGATTCTTTCCTGAGCAAAATTAACGTGTTTGGCGTTAATCAGCAGATCGGTCAGAAAGTGTTGATTGGTAGCAAAGGCCCGATGGCTGGCGTCAACAACAGCACCACTACCCGCCGTAATCCGGGCGCAAATTATGCGATGGAGCCGTTTGATTATATGTGCCGTAAGGTCAATTACGACTACGGGATCAGCTACGAACAGCTTGATACCTGGGCGCACATGCCGGACTTCCAGCCGTTGATTAGTAAGGCGATGGCGCGTCAGATGTCGCTGGATCGCATCATGATTGGCTTTAACGGTACCAAATACAGCGACCCGTCAGATCGTGCCGCTAATCCGCTGTTGCAGGATTGCGGCATTGGCTGGCTGGAGAAAATCCGCACTGAAGCCTCTCACCGCGTCATTTCCGGCGTCACCATCACCTCACGCGATGAAGATAACAAAGTCATTGCGAAAGGGACTTACGGTAACCTCGGCGCCGCGGTCTATGACGCGAAAAACAGCCTTATGGATGAATGGCACAAGCGCAATCCGGATAACGTGGTGATCCTGGCAGGCGACCTGCTGACTACCGGTAATTTCCCGGCCATTAACGCCATGAGCCAGACCAACCCGAACACCGAAATGCTGGCCGGTCAGCTGATTGTTGCGCAGGAACGCGTTGGCAACATGCCGACCTTCATCGCGCCTTACTTCCCGGTCAATGGCGTATTGATCACGCCGTTTAAAAACCTGTCGGTGTACTACCAGCGCGGTGGGCTGCGCCGGACGATCAAGGAAGAGCCGGAGTACAACCGCGTCGCGACCTACCAGTCCTCAAACGATGACTTTGTGATCGAGGATTACGGCAACGTCGCATTTATCGACGGCATCACCTTTGCCGAGGCGCCGGAAGGTGGCGCGTAACCGCACACTGGCGGGCTTAGGCCCGCCGTTCATCGGGGAAGAAACAATGCTGACACCGGCACAACGACATTTTCAACGCGTCATGGCTGAACGTCATGGCAAGGCTGAGGATTTGTCCGATACGGCGCGCACTGCGCATGAGCAGATCCTGCACCGCATGCGCATGGATATGGCCGCGCTTAAAAAAATTCAGGGCGAGCAGGCGAAAGCCGCGCTTAAGCGCCAGATGCTACCCAACTACGAGGGGTGGATTGAGGGAACGCTCGAAGGTAATAGCGGCCGCCAGGATGAAGTGATCACGCGCCTGATGATTTGGGCGATAGATGTTCGTGATTATCCACTGGCGGCGCGAATCGGGCGTTACGTCATCGAGCATAACCTGGCGATGCCAGACCGCTTTAACCGCACGGCGGCGACGGCTCTGGTCGATGAAATTTGTGATCCGATCCTGGTGCAGGTTAAGGCCGACGACAGCACCGACGTATCGCCATATCTGGCGGTGCTCGATGAAGTAGCCGAGTTTACCGCCGCCAGCGATATGCCAGACATGGTGCGCGCCAAACTCCACAAAGCACGCGCTTTTGCCCTGCGCAACGGCACGCCTGCCGAGCAGGAAACTGCACTAGGGCTGCTGCGCACTGCACTGATCATGGATCCTGGCGCAGGCGTGAAAAAGCTGATCGACAAACTCGCCAGTCAGCTGAAGAAAACCGCTGCTGCGACTATTACCGAAGGTGAGTCTACTGGCGACGATGGTGCAGAGGGGCCGAGTGATAGTGCTGCTGCACCACCGGTTCCGGCGGTGGCGGCCGGAAAGCCCGCACCTAAAACCGCCCGTAAAAGCACAGCCAAAAAACCAGCGGCGCGCAAAACCACAACGAAAAAAGCGCCTGCCGCCAAAAAATAACCGACTTGCGCCCCGTGCGCTGGCGGCGCGGTCGGAGATCTGCAACGCACTGCGTTTTCTTTTCTCCGTCCGCTCACCGCCACCTTTTCTGGAGACTACACCATGAGCCTTGTAGCCCCCCGCACAATAACCCCCTCAGCAGAGGATGTGCCGGATGTGGACGACGGCGGCGAGAAAGTCACCGCCGGTGTGTTCTGGCCCGAAATTGTGTTGAGCGATGCCCGTAAGGAGATGCGCATTACCGGCACGGTGACAACTTCGAGGCTGAAGCATGTTGTTATCGAGGCGGTAGGCCATGCCGCTGACCAGCTCGATACCTGGCGGATCGAGCAGCAGAACGCCGGACTTGCATCACTGTATACC
>OGSL01000244.1_pt1 | contig 22856 bp, 19 predicted proteins | sample 1573881 | NCBI WGS metagenome assembly OGSL01 (sample SAMN03295838, study PRJEB24534) | human gut metagenome | isolation source: fecal sample 6 from infant 5 | host: Homo sapiens | place: USA: Pittsburgh, PA | collected 2014-07 | reverse complement strand
AGACAAATATTCGCATTGCTAAAACTCAAACTGATAGAGCAGATCAAGTGCCTGATCTAAGCCAGACACCGCTTCCAGATACAGCTTAGGCATCAGGCGATAACGTAACGTGAGAGTCGCCAGTGAGTCAAAAATACCCACACCATATTTTACCTGTAGACCCGGCAGTACATAGCCGCTGACCACCACCTGGGAGGAGTCGCCCACCCCTTCGGTGTCCAGCGCCAGATTGCTTACGCCAAACGTCTCGCCGATTTTACCCACAACCTGACCACTTTGTGCAACCCCCAGGCCCACTAAGGCTGAAGTCATTGCTGCACTATCGCTTTGTCCGCTCTCCAGACCCTGCCCGCGAAGCAGGTAAGAGAGCGCCTCTTGCTGCGACATCGCCGGGTCGGAGAAGATCTCCGCTTTCGGTTCATCTGCCGTGCCGGTAATACGCACCCCGGCGGTCACGTCGTTCTCGGTGGCATCCGGGTTACGAATCGCCTCGATATTCAGCAGCGGCTGATCGACGGGGCCGGAGAAAATCAGCTCCCCCTTACGCACAATCAAATCCTGGCCATAAGCGTGATAGCGCCCTTCCGGAATATTGATTTGCCCGTTAAGGCCAAGCCCTTGTTGATCCTGAGTGACTTTCAGATCGCCGGTCAGCCGCGCTTTCAGTCCGTAAGCATCCATCCGCACATTATTGCCGACATGCACAATCAAATTACTGTTAATCGGAATCGCCGCGCTTTTCGGTTTTTCCGGTTTCAGATCCGCATTGAGCATCACCTCATCACTGGAGGTGCCAACCGCGCTTTCCGGCAAATCATGCACGACGATCCGCGCCCAGGGCACATCGACCCGGCCATCAAGCGTAAACAGCGTCGGCGTAGCCTCGAACACCAGGTCAGGGGAGACGTCCAGACGCACCATAGGCGGCACGGTAATGCGCACCTTGCTCCCCTGTGCCGCCACGCGGGCACGCCAGTTGTTAATCTGGCTCCAGTCCGCATCACCGCTCAGGTTAATTTGTCCACGCTGGGTCCGCACCACCCCTTGCAGGGTCGACGTGGTGCCATTGAAGTTCATTGCCAGTTGGCTGGGCTGCATATCGAACGGCATGAAGTTACCTTCCACATCCACACCGTTGAGCTGCATCTGCCCGAACAATTGCGGGCTTTGCAGATTCCCGCCTAGCCGCAGATTAGCGTTCAGCGTACCCGCCGCTTTCTCGCCGCGCGTAAAGATGGCGTTAGCCATCGCCAGCGAGAAATTGCGGATATTGACGTTACCGCCAAGGTTACGCCGCCCCTGGGGATCGGTGACCTGCACCTGCCCGTCAAACTGTCCGTTATTGGTCAGACGGATCAGCCAGCCTAAATCCGCACGGTTATTCTGCAACTTCGCGTTAAGGTTCAGTGTTTCGAAGGCGACCGGCAGCGGTGCATCGTTCACTACCTGGGTCACTTTGACATTACGCCCGGACAGCGTCACTTCACCCTGCGGCAAGCCTTCTTTGGTGGCATCCCACGAGACATCAGCCTTACCGCTGAATGTGCCGCTGGCCTGGGTGGTGTCCGGCATAAAGGGTTTCAGCATCGCCAGGTCGAAGCGGTTCAGATTGACTACCGCACGTCCCTGCGCCCCGGCATCAATCGTCTGCGGAACGCAAAGCTCCGCATTCGGGTTGGTCCAGCAGTGTGGTCCAATACTGATCTTCTGTTCCTGATTACGGTAATCCAGCGCGATTTCACGGTTCAGGGCAACTGGCCCGACGGGGGTGGTGAAGCGTGTATCGCTAAGAGTGCCCTTCCAGCGCTGTTCGTTGCGATCAAAACTCCCGGCCAGCTTTAACTGCCCGGCGACCGGCTCACCCTGCACCCGCAACTCAAGCTCGTGCTGCTTTTCACTACCTTTGGCAGCAAGCGTTGCCAGGCTGATATTCACCCCAGGCTGAGAGAGGCGTTCAACCCGCACATTCATCGTACCGGCAAGTTGATCGGTCGATTTCACATCCCCTTTCACCAGGACACGGGCCACACGCAGCGCTTGCCAGCGCAGATTGCTGGCGGTGATATCCGCCATTACCTGTGGCGCATCCACCGTACCGCGAATATTCACAAGCCCTTTAGCCGTCCCGCCCAGCCCTGGCAGTGCGTTATCCAGACCTGGCGCGTCGATGTTGGCATCCAGGTTAAGATCTTTTACCCCCAGTTCGCCTTTGACATCGGCTTTGTTGCGTCCCAGTTCCAGATGCAGCCCCGGAATGGTCCACTGCATATAGCTGTTGCCTTTAAGCTGCCCGTCAACGCTGACTTTATTTTGTTTCACGTTCCCGGCGAGTTTCAGCTCCGGGATATCAAGCTGCCAGGTTCCGCCGTAGAGACTGCCGCGCATTTTCGCCAGCCCGTTCAGTTTTGCAGGCCAGTCCGGGAAGGTTTTTGCGGTGTTGATACCGTCCAGCGTTAACTCACCGCGCCAGCTAATCGCCTGCTGCCAGTCGAGCAAGGCTTTGAGTTCGGTTTTTCCTTCCAGCGCGGCTACGCTCAGCTTGTCGATGCTGATTTGCTGCTCGTTACCTTTACCGTCCAGAGTGATGGTGGCTGGTGGTACGTCCTGGCCCTTTACCGCCGTGCGGAACGACAGCGTGTAGTCAGTCATTTTACCGGTCAGCTTGAGCTTAAGGTCGTCGGCCTGATACTGTTTTTCACCGGTAAACGGCCAGTAGAGCTGCTCGCTGGTGATGTCCAGATTGAGCGGCAGCCCCGCCTCGGCAAGCTGCGTTTGCCCACGCAGAACAATATCCACCGGGCCGGACAGGTTGACGCCAAACTCCAGTTGTTTGCGCACCTCGCCGCCGACTTTGAGTTTCACTTTCTCGCCTTTCATCGGATCGACATTCAGGGTGCTGTTGAGGGTGATATCCACCGGCCAGTTATCCCGCAATGTCGCCGTGCCCGTGGCATTAAGCGTGCCCTGATTTGAATCGATATCGAACGCATCAAGCTTCATATTGCCGTCAATGCTGCTCACTTTGAGCAGCATATTGCTGACCGTGATATCGGTGTCACCGGTTAAGCGAAGCTGCTCACCGCGAAATTCTTCAATATTGAGATTGAGCGGCAGATGCACATCCGTCATCTGCGGCAGCAGCGGTTTGGCGAAGAGTTGCTTAAGGGATTCGCCCAGCGGCAGTTCATCCGGTTTCGGATTCTCAACTTTCGGCTCCACCACCTGTTCCTGCGCCACCTTCGCCACTTTCGGCAGGGCAATTAGCAGGCCGCTCAGCGAGGTGGGTTTCAGGGTCAGGTTTTTCTCTTCCCAGTTCAGGGCAGAGGAGAAGTTCATGACGGAGACGGTCGTGTCATCAATATTGATATTGACGTTATTGAGGGCCACGCGGCTTAACGTAATGGGATACGGCGTGGAAAGGTTTAACGGCCCGTTATCCTCTTCTTTCACTGGCGCGGCAGGTGGCATCTTTTTGGTATCGATGACCACATTGATATCTTTTAGCGAGATATCGTTCACGCACAGGCTACTGTCACGCAGGCAGCCCAGTTTCACCGCCAGATGGAACTCTCCGGCATTCACCGCGATACCCGGCTGATCGTAACGAATGTTTTTCAGCGATAAATCACGCCAGCCGCCGGTCACCTGGCCGATTTCCAGCCCCGGAACCCAACGGTTGGCGGCCTTAAACAGCAGGTGTAACCCGCTCGTCGTCCCGACGAGAAAAATAACCGTCCCCAGCACTAACAGGATAAACACCAGTACGCCGAGGCTTATCTTCTTCCATAAACTCATAATTCAGGCCCCAAACCGATGTAAAACTGTAATCCGTGCTCGTCTTTATCACCGACCGGAACGGCCAGATCGAATTTGATCGGGCCAACCGGTGATTGCCAGCGTACCCCGACGCCGGTACCGGTTTTGAAATCACTGCGGCGGATATCGCTCACGGCCTCACCGCTGTCGACAAAGACCGCGCCCCACCATTTACCCGTCACGTTGTACTGATATTCCAGCGATCCGGTGGCCATTTTCGAGGCCCCGATCAGCTTGCCGTCATCATCCTTCGGCGCGATAGATTTGTATTTATAGCCGCGGATGCTGCGATCCCCCCCGGCGAAGAAGCGCAAATCTGGCGGTACGCGGTTAAAATCGTCGGTTTCAATCCACCCCAGGTTGCCACGGGCGACAAAACGGTGGCGGTCATATAACGTGCGGATCCAGGCGTTTTGCGCCTGCATCACGATAAACTCCACATCTGAGCCCCAGGCGGTGCTGGAGTAATCGATGGAATAACGCTGAGAATCACCCCAGGTCGGCATCAGACCGCCGCGCGAACGGGTACGACTGATCATCACCCCCGGATAAAGCAGCATGGTGGTGTTGGTTACGCTCGCCTGTGTAAAGTGGTCGAGGCTCCAGCGCAGGTTAATGGCGCGCTGCCAGCCGCTGGAGAGATCCCAGTAACGGGACACCGCAAGCGTGGTGGAGTCCGCTTCGGTATCATTTAAATCGGTGCGCTTAAAACCGCCCTGTACCAGATAATATTGCTCAAGCGGGTTTTTGAGCAGCGGAACTTTGTAGCTGAAATCAAGCTGTTGTTCCGGCGCCGAGACGCTGGCTGTGGTGGTAAAGCTGTGGCCATAGGAGTTTATCCACGGCTTTTTCCATGTGGCTTTGACGCGCGGACCTACGTCGGTGGAATAGCCGATGCCGGTCTCAATGGTGTTTTCAATACGCGGTGCGACGACACCTTTTAAAGGTAGTACTTTGCTTTCTCTGGCTTTATCAAACTCCGGTGCCACCACCACGGAGTTAAACCAGCCGGTAGCCGACAGGCGACGGTTAAGTTCCGCCAGATCTTTGGTCTGGTAATAATCACCTTTTTTAAACGGCACCAGATTTTGCAGATACTCTTCGCGGATTTGCGAACCTTCGAAGGTCACATCTCCGAAACGGTAGCGCTGTCCGCTGTCATAGTCGATGTCCCAGAATGCCTGATGCCGGTCAAGCGCGATGCCCAACTGGCTGTGGTTGTAGTGGCTATCAAAATAGCCTTTGCGCAAGGCCACACGGGTGAGTGATTTCTTAAAACCGTCGTAATCACCGTGGTTGAGCACAGTGCCTTTTTCCGGGCGCTTTTTTAGCAATGCAATATAATCTTCATCGGTACGCGCACCGCCGCGCAGGATCACATCCGTACCGCCGATGCGTACCGGTTCCCCTGCCGAGACACGCGCAATCAATACCTGACGCCCTTTCGCCGGCGGTGGGCGAAGCTCGAACTCGATAGTGGGTTCGTAATATCCCAGCGCTTTCAAACCTTCACGGATGGCGTCATCGACACGCGCCTGAAATCGCTTGTCCGGCGTCACTTCATCGCTCTCGATGGTGGAAAGCTGAGCGCGAACATTTTTCTGCAGCGCTCCGGTCAACCCTTCCAGTTGCAAGCGGACGTTTGCCGACATGGCGCTATGGCTTGCCAGCAACAAACCGGCAAAACATAAAGTACGGATTTTTGGCACGTTCTCTCCTGAATATCCCTTGTTCCCACCCCTGGAAGGAAACGTCAATACCGCTCCGCGGCTTGTAAAAAATCCAATATGTGGATTGAAAAACGGACGACACCCCAAATATTTCTTATGTTTAAATCTAGTCTGATTTACCGCGTTTATTGTGTTAAAAGAGACGCTTCGTTACAACCTTAACCGCAATTTGCGCTTATGGGAGGCCTCACCATGAGTCTGTTTGATAAGAAAAACCTTGTTACTCAATCGGATGCGTTACCCGGACGTAACACGCCAATGCCCGTTGCCACGCTACATGCTGTTAACGAGCACTCCATGACAAACGTACCGGAAGGGATGGAGACCGCTTATTTCGCAATGGGTTGCTTCTGGGGCGTCGAACGTCTGTTCTGGCAACTGCCCGGTGTCTACAGCACGGCGGCAGGTTACATGGGCGGTTATACGCCGAACCCAACCTACCGCGAAGTGTGTACCGGACAGACGGGCCATGCCGAAGCGGTTCGCGTAGTGTATGACCCGTCGGTGATCAGTTATGAGCAGCTTCTGCACGTGTTCTGGGAAAACCACGATCCGGCCCAGGGGATGCGTCAGGGCAATGACCACGGCACACAATACCGCTCCGCCATTTATCCGCTGACGCCCGAGCAGAGCGCCGCCGCCCACGCCAGCCTCGAACGCTTTCAGGCGGCAATGCGGGCCGCGAATGATGATCGAACTATTACGACGGAAATTGTTAACGCACCGCCGTTTTACTATGCCGAAGACGATCATCAGCAGTATCTGCATAAAAACCCCTATGGATATTGCGGCATTGGTGGCATTGGCGTTTGCCTGCCGCCGCAACTGGCCTGATATTTCTTATTACCGGTTCAGCTTCCTGAACCGGTTTTCACGTAGCACCTGACCCGCTCACCCTGGAAATTCTCGCTTTAACTTTTCGCTATTCTTTCTCCACCGGCCACGCTATTTACTCGTCATTACTGGTTTAATTTCGCATGCCTGAATTGCATTACGAGATATGTGTATCCTGTTCATTTTATTGAGAAGTTTTTTTAACTTTTTCATTTTTTAACTTAAGTAAAATCTGTCATATATAACGTTCTTTTTCATAAGCGTATTTCAGATAAATTTCCATTTAAGAGTGACATCACCTGTCGCAATATGCTCTTAGTATGTGTTACACGCGTTGTAAGCGTGTTTTTGAGAAAGCGATGTGAATACCACCTGGAGGGAGAGTTTATATGCCTTACTTAGCAGAAAGGATAACCACTCCACACGGTCAACTACTGGGCGTTAAGATCTACCCAAGAAAAACGCTTGTTCTGAACAGCCTGGAAAAAAAAAGAACTTATCTTTTTGATTTAATGAATGCCATCGGCAATAAAGCCGATTTTTTTAAAAAGCGTGATTTGTTCTGTCTGGTCTCCATCACCGATGAAGAGATCGCAATGCTATTAACGTTCGACTTAGTATTACAGGCAACACTGGCTCGACTCCCTTTTGTAAAATTACAAATCAACCAAACATTTGAAACAGCCATACAGGATTTAGCAAAAAGTAAAAATGGTATCTGGCTGAGTCATGTGGGGAATGAAAACGCACCCTTTACGCAGTACTGTGAGGCAATCGTTTTGGATGAAACCTTTACGAACAACGAGCTAAACAAAAATACGTTTCCGTATCTTATCCAAAACTTAAAGCGTTATTGCGAAAAAGTTATCATAAAAACAGACAATAATATTAACCGTCGGGCACTTGAAGAGGCGGGCATTTGGGCCTGTTGCGGACTTTATGCGCCAATACCGTTCAGTAAGGTGCATCAGTTAATGTAACCCCTTGTTGCGAAACGCCCTGCCCATTTGCAGTGTCATTTATTACGAAATGAATATGAATTGATATTTTGATTTATTTTTTCACGCATAAACAGTGAAAAACTCCAGCATATCCTCAGGTAAGGAAGGACGTCTTACGGACATAAAAAAGCCGTCTTCATAGTGAAGTCAGTGCCAGAAGCATCACTGCTTAACAACATTCTTTGCACAAGTGGCAATGTACAAATGCGCTAACTATCAAAGAAATACCCTTTGATAGGTATATATATTGATATTAATTATCGATCAATAAATGATTGATTAATAACTTTTAGCGATCAATATTAGATATATCTAGGCATTAACAAGGAAAGGATATGGACCGGGTTAGCGTAATACCCATTCACAGCCTGAATGGCACAATTGTTGGATTTTCAATGGACTGTAGCGATCATCCCCCGCACAGCCATCACCTGAAGTATTGTTCTGACTTCTCTGTCGAAAATGGGCTTTTGTTTTATGTTAACAACCCCAGGAATCTTACAGATACTGCAGCACAGTTTCCACACCTGACATTAATGAAACAGGAAGATCCTGCGTTATTTGGGCTATGGCGGGAAAACGTCCGCCAGGCCGTGGTGATTAATCGAGACTTCTACCATAAACAGGTGCAGAAACCCACTTTCCCTGAACTGATTAAGAACATCCGAAAATCATATTCGGATCGCGTCATTATCGACGGCGTACAAAGTACGTGGGAATTTTCAGTACTACAGGATTGCGGCATCTGGGCGGTTCAGGGCTACATGTATCGCTCAGTACCCTTAAAGAAACTGGAGTGGTTGCTTTAATCGTCACGAAAGAGAACACAAACGTAATAACGAAAAGGTCACATCCACAAAATAGAAATTAAAGGCAAAACCTTAGCGCGAGTAAAAGGAAGTAATAACGTGCCACGGGAATATATAAAAACCCTCTTATTACTCCTTTTGCTCTTTCATTGACGCATTGCTCACCCCTGTGGATAAAGGCTACACCTGAAAAACGACTACGCATTGCGCCATTCGAGCAAGAAACGAACTCACAAATGAGAAAAGCTCCCATCTACATGTAACAAACTGCTTACACTGCTGGCAGGCTGTAACACGCTTACGCTATACTAGCCGTCGAAATTGTAGGTCCACCGCTTCGGACTCGCTTTCAATGTGTTTACCACAAGGATTTTTCAACTTCCCTCCGAGGATCCCGCTTATAGCTGGATAAATTATGTTAAACAGCATCTTAGTCATACTCTGTCTGATAGTCGTAAGTGCATTCTTCTCGCTATCTGAGATTTCGCTTGCCGCTTCCAGAAAAATAAAACTGAAACTGCTTGCCGATGATGGCAACGTCAATGCGCAACGCATTTTAAAAATGCAGGAAAACCCCGGCACCTTTTTTACCGTGGTGCAAATTGGCCTGAATGCCGTTGCCATCCTGGGTGGTATCGTGGGTGATGCCGCTTTCTCCCCCGCGTTCTACAGCATCTTAGTCACCGTGGTGTCGCCAGAGCTGGCAGACCGTCTGAGCTTTATTATTTCGTTCTCGCTGGTAACGGGGATGTTTATCCTGTTCGCCGACCTGACCCCGAAACGCATCGGTATGATCGCGCCTGAAGTTGTGGCTTTGCGCATTATCAACCCGATGCGCTTCTGCCTGTTTCTCTTCCGCCCGCTGGTGTGGTTTTTTAACGGCATGGCTAACATTATTTTCCGCATCTTCAAGCTGCCAATGGTGCGTAAAGATGACATCACGTCTGATGATGTCTATGCCATCTTCGAGGCTGGCGCGCTGGCCGGGGTGCTGCGTAAGCAAGAGCATGAGCTGATTGAGAATGTGTTTGAGCTGGAATCGCGCACGGTACCATCGTCAATGACATCGCGCGAAAACGTGGTGTGGTTTGATCTGCATGAAGATGAGCAAAGCTTAAAACGAAAAGTCGCTGAAAACCCGCACTCCAAGTTCCTCGTATGTAATGAAGACATTGACCATATCGTTGGTTACGTCGACTCAAAAGACCTGCTTATTCGCGTACTGGCCAACCAAAGCCTGGTGCTGAGCAGCGGCGTGCAAATCCGCAACACGCTTATTGTGCCGGATACGTTAACGCTCTCCGAAGCGTTGGAAAGCTTTAAAACGGCAGGCGAAGACTTTGCGGTCATCATGAACGAGTATGCGTTGGTGGTGGGGATTATCACCCTCAACGACGTAATGACCACGCTGATGGGCGACCTGGTCGGTCAGGGGCTGGAAGAACAAATCGTCGCGCGTGATGAAAACTCATGGCTGATTGACGGCGGCACGCCGATTGATGACGTGATGCGGGTGCTGGATATCGACGAGTTCCCTCAGTCCGGCAATTACGAGACCATTGGCGGCTTTATGATGTTCATGCTGCGCAAGATCCCAAAACGTACCGACTCGGTGAAGTACTCCGGCTATAAGTTCGAAGTCGTGGACATTGATAACTACCGTATCGACCAGTTGCTGGTCACGCGGATTGATAACAAGGCCACGGTGTTAACGCCAAAGTTGCCGGATGCTGAAGAGAAAAGCGAGTAATCGCGACGGCAAATCACTACATAAAAGGCGGCGTAATTTCCGCCTTTTTTCTTGCCTGCCATTCAGCGGAGATTCTCCCCTGAAAGCATCAACGGCTCCCTGACGGAGCCGTTTTTGTTGTACTGCGATTACTGCATAGCGTAGTGGGTTGGTTAAGCCGTCTCAGTTTGCAGACGCATAACCTGACGGTTGACTTCGGACATCACAGTAAAGTGCTGTTTGTCCTTCACTTTCGGGATAAGGATCTTGCCTTTATCAAACTCGAAAGCGCCAACGTCCTTGATGTACAACCGTCCACGGAACAGGATTTTCACGTACTTTGCCACCTGAAGTGGGTTGTAACGTTGGAAAATTTTCATTTTTGTATCTCCTGCTAAGTAATACGCCCTTGCGGTGCCACGCTTGGCCCAACAGTGATGAGCGCAAATTTTGGTGCTCAATGAGCATAGTTCAGAAACAACATGAGACCTAGTATGTATAAGTTTATTTACCTTTTGATTACAGTTATTCAGAATTTTCTTTTCAGCGCTTACGAACAGGCAGTATAAGTCGTCGTTTTTTCGCCGTTATGTGCGTTAACCCGCAAACTGGCATCCCGTTTGCGGGAAAAGCACATTGATCGCACTTATGATTAAAAGGTTGAGTTAAGTGGTCGGATCACCTGCAAACAATAAAAGGAAACACCATGACCTTACGTAACATCCTGGCAGCCACCTGCCTGCTACTGCCGCTCCTGGCGCAAGCCCACAATTTTGAAACCAGCCAACGAGTACCGCCTGTGGGTATCGCTGACAGAGGGGAATTGATTCTCAATAACGATAAGTTTAGCTACAAAAACTGGAACAGCGCGCAGCTTCCTGGCAAAGTGCGAGTGGTGCAACATATTGCCGGTCGGACCTCTGCCAAAGAGAAAAATGCCGCGCTGATTGAAGCGATCAAGGCCGCAAATTTACCTCACGATCGTTACCAGACGACGACCATCATCAATACAGATGATGCTATCCCCGGCTCAGCAATGTTTGTGCGCAGCAGTATTGAGAGCAACAAAAAGCTCTATCCCTGGTCACAGTTTATTGTCGACAGTGATGGCGTAGCGCGAAAGGCCTGGCAACTGGATGAAGGCAGTTCAGCCATCGTTGTGCTGGATAAAGACGGACGGGTGCAATATGTCAAAGACGGCGGGCTGACGCAGGCGGAAGTGCAGCAGGTCATCGCCCTGCTGCATAAATTACTCGACGGTCAGTAAATCGACACCCGAAAGCCGGGGTTCAGGAAAGATTCACGCGGCGTGTAATCCAGGGTTTTTCCCTGCCAGTCGTGAACATGTGCCCCGGCTGCCACGGCTACCGCATGGCCTGCCGCCGTATCCCAGACGCTGGTCGGCCCGAAACGCGGATACAGTTGAGCCTGTCCCTCTGCCACCAGGCAGAATTTCAGCGATGAACCAATCGCGGTCGTCTGATGTTCGCCCAACTGCGTTAAATACTCTTTCAGTTCGTCATCCGCGTGGGAACGGCTTACCACCACCAGCGGCGGACGCGCGTCACGCACTTTAATCTGCGTCCGCGTGCCGTTTTCCTCTTTCCACGCTTTACCTTCCGCCGCGCAATACATCACCTTAAGCACCGGGGCATAAACGACGCCAAGTACCGGTTTCCCGTTTTCAATCAGGGCGATATTCACCGTGAACTCGCCGTTACGCTTTATAAACTCTTTGGTGCCGTCCAGCGGATCGACCAGCCAGTAACGCTGCCAGTGCTGACGAACGCTCCAGGAGGGGGGATCTTCTTCCGACAGAACCGGAATATCCGGCGTCAGTGCCTGTAGCCCGCCAGCAATCACCGCATGCGCGGCAATATCGGCGGCCGTTACGGGGGAATCGTCGGATTTGCTGGTTACATCCATCGGCTTATGGCCGTCGTAGACCTGCATAATGGCATCGCCCGCTTCTCGCGCGAGCTGACAAATGGCTTCTAACATCATCCACCTCTTATCTATGGCAGTGGGGTTTTTACCCTCAATAATTCACATTGCGGGAAGGCGGCAAGTGAGTGAATCCCAATGCACTTACCTCAGCAAGTAATTCGGGTGAGTGAACGCTGCCAACGCTCATGCAACATGAAGTATGACGGGTATAACTCATTGTTTTACTTATATCGCATTCAGGTCGAATCTGCCAGGTGTGATAGTTGTTGCATTTATGTGGCAAATTTCATGGCAGAATTCACAATTCTGTAAGCAACAAAATGTACATATCATTTCTTTTGTGGCTCAGATCTAAAAAGGACACCTCTGATGATTAAGTTTAGCGCAACGCTCCTTGCCACGTTGATAGCAACCAGCGTACAAGCGGCGACGGTGGATCTCCGGGTTATGGAAACCACTGATTTGCATAGCAACATGATGGACTTTGATTACTATAAAGATTCTGCGACAGAAAAATTTGGCCTGGTGCGTACCGCCAGCCTGATCAATGCCGCCAGAAAAGAAGTCAAAAATAGCGTGCTGGTGGACAACGGCGACTTAATTCAGGGCAGCCCGCTCGGTGATTATATGGCAGCCAAAGGGCTGAAAAAGGGCGACATCCACCCTGTCTATAAGGCGCTGAATACGCTGGACTACGCCGTGGGCAACCTCGGCAATCACGAATTCAACTATGGACTGGATTATCTGCACCGGGCGCTGGAAGGGGCAAAATTCCCCTACGTGAATGCCAATATTATCGATGTCAAAACCCAAAAACCGCTGTTTACCCCGTATCTCATTAAAGAGACCGCCGTTACCGATACCGATGGTAAAACGCATACTCTGAAGATTGGCTATATCGGCTTTGTCCCGCCGCAAATCATGGTGTGGGATAAAGCCAACCTGAGCGGCAAAGTCACGGTTAATGACATCACCGAAACGGCGAAGAAATATGTGCCAGAGATGCGCGAAAAAGGGGCCGACCTGGTGGTACTGGTTGCCCACTCCGGCCTCTCTTCTGAACCTTATCAGGCGATGGCGGAAAACTCCGTCTACTACTTAAGCGAAGTCCCCGGCGTTGACGCTATTCTGTTTGGCCATGCCCATGCGGTCTTCCCGTCGAAAGATTTCGCCGCCATTAAAGGAGCGGATATCGCCAAAGGAACCTTAAATGGCGTGCCGTCAGTGATGCCAGGAATGTGGGGCGACCACCTCGGCGTGGTGGATCTGGTATTGAATAACGATGCCGGGAAGTGGCAGGTCGCTTCGTCAAAAGCCGAAGCGCGCCCGATTTATGACGCCGCCGCCAAAAAATCGTTGGCCGCAGAAGACAGCAAACTGGTGGAAATCCTGAAACACGACCACGATGCCACCCGTCAGTTCGTCGGCAAGCCTATCGGTAAATCCGCCGACAACATGTACAGCTTCCTCTCCCTTGTACAGGATGACCCAACCGTCCAAGTCGTTAACAACGCCCAGACCGCTTATGTGAAGCACTTTATTCAGGGCGATCCGGATCTGGCGAATCTGCCGGTCTTATCTGCCGCCGCCCCGTTCAAAGCAGGCGGACGTAAAAACGATCCGGCCAGTTTTGTCGAGGTCGAAAAAGGGCAGCTCACCTTCCGTAACGCCGCCGATCTGTATCTCTACCCCAACACACTGGTGGTCGTGAAAGCGACGGGCAAAGAGGTGAAAGAGTGGCTGGAGTGCTCCGCAGGGCAGTTTAATCAGATCGATACCAACAGCACGAAGCCTCAGTCACTCATCAACTGGGAGACCTTCCGTACCTATAACTTCGATGTGATTGATGGGGTGAAATACCAGATTGATGTGACGCAGCCTGCGCGTTATGACGGCGAGTGCCAGAGCATCAACCCGCAAGCTGAGCGTATTAAAGATCTGGCCTTTAACGGCAAACCGATCGATCCCAACCAGGTGTTCCTGGTGGCAACCAATAACTACCGCGCCTATGGCGGTAAGTTTGCGGGAACGGGTGACAGCCATATCGCCTTTGCCTCGCCGGATGAAAACCGCGCGGTGCTGGCAAAATGGATAACCGACGAATCGGCAAAAGCGGGAGAAATCCACCCGGCAGCGGATAACAACTGGCGCCTGGCGCCGATTCACAGTAATACGGCGCTGGATATCCGTTTCGAAACCTCACCTTCTGAGAAGGCGGCTGCGTTTATCAAAGAGAAAGCGCAGTACCCGATGAAGAAGGTCGGTACGGACGAGATTGGCTTTGCGCTCTATCAGGTGGATTTAAGTAAGTAAGCTCGTTTATCCCGCAACTGTAGCCCGGACAAGGCGTTCACGCCGCCATCCGGGTTCACTCAGGCGGCGTCGTCTCGCGTCGCCAGCACCTGAGGCAAATTTAGCTCAATCCAGTCGGCCAGCGCGGCCACTTTCTCGCTCACCTGCTCACCCAGCGGCGTCAGGCTATACTCCACATGCGGCGGCACCACCGGATACGAAATGCGGTTAATAAAACCGTCCATTTCCAGCGCCTGCAGCGATTGCGCCAGCATCTTTTCGCTGACACCGCCCATTTTGCGGCGTAAATCGCTGAAACGGTGGGTGCCGTGGCGCAGCGCCACCAGAATCAATACGCCCCAGCGGCTGGTCACGTGTTTAAGCACCTCACGGGAGGGGCACTCCTCAGCAAACAGATTACCGTCGCGCATCCGCTCGCTCAGGGTGGGATTTATGCCTTCCATACTTACCTTTTTGTACGTACTTACTAAAAGTTAGTTAAGGTGATAGTGTGCCACAACACAAGACAAACACGAAGAGGAATCATCATGATCGCAATTACCGGCGCTACAGGCCAACTGGGCGCACTGGCTGTTGAAGAATTACTGAAAACCGTCAAAGCGAGTGAGCTCGTCGCGATTGTACGTAACCCGGCAAAAGCTGACGCACTGGCTCAGAAAGGTGTCGTCGTTCGCCAGGCCGACTACGGCGACCAGGCAGCGTTAACGGCGGCACTGTCGGGCGTAGAAAAACTGCTGCTGGTCTCCTCCAGCGAAGTGGGCCAGCGCGCCGCTCAGCATCGTAACGTGATCAATGCAGCCAAAGCGGCGGGCGTGAAATTTATCGCCTATACCAGCCTGTTGCATGCGGATAAATCTCCGCTCGGTCTGCATGTTGAGCACGTTGAAACCGAAAAAATGTTGGCCGATTCCGGCATCCCTTACGCCCTGCTGCGTAATGGCTGGTATACCGAAAATTACCTGGCCAGCGCCCCGGCGGCTCTGGCTCATGGCGTCTTCATCGGCGCTGCGGGAGACGGCAAAATCGCTTCGGCCACCCGCGCAGATTACGCCGCTGCCGCCGCACGCGTTATCAGCACAGAGGGCCATGCCGGGAAAGTCTACGAACTGGCCGGTGACAGCGCCTGGACACTCAGCGAACTGGCGGCTGAACTGAGCAAACAGAGCGGTAAACCGGTGGTGTATCAGAACCTGAGCGAAGCCGATTTTGCGGGTGCGTTAAAGGGTGTTGGTCTGCCAGACGTGTTCGCTAACCTGCTGGCTGACTCGGATATCGGCGCCTCGAAAGGAGGTCTGTTCGATGACAGCCATACCCTGAGCAAGCTGATTGGTCGCCCGACCACCCCGCTCGCGGAAAGCGTCAAAGGCATCCTGTAACTGTTACAAGCTGGTTAATTTTTGTAGCACGCCGCCGGGTCATCCTTAATAATGAGAAGATGACCTGAGCGGAGGCGAAAAGTGGAAGGCGTACCGGAACAATTCTTTGACGAGAGAGACAGCGCGCGTTTTCGCCACCTGGCGCAATTGCCAGGGGTGGAGTTGTATCATGCGCATATCTCCCGTTATGCCTTCGAACCCCACACCCACGAAGCCTTTGGTATTGGCGCAATCGAAGCGGGTGCCGAACGCTTTCGTTATCGCGGTACGCAGTACGTTGCGCCTGCCAATTCCGTTGTCACCATGAACCCCGACGAACTGCATACCGGTGAGGCTGAGACCGCGGATGGCTGGCGCTATCGCATGATCTACCTTGACCCCGCGTTGCTGGAAGAGGTGACCGGTATCCGCCACTGGTGGTTTAGCGATGCTACTCGCCACGATCCCCTGCGCACAGTCAAGATTTGCCGCCTGATTCATGGCCTGTGGCACACCGAGGATTCGCTGGCGCAAAAAGGGATGCTGCTGGACCTGATCGACACCTTCACACCGCTTGCACGTCACGCGCCGGTCAGTCAGGAAGGCGCTCATCGTTTTGAGCGGGTCCGTGACTATCTGCATGATAATTTTATGCACCCCCTGACGCTGGATGAGCTGGCGCAGGTGGTCTCGTTGAGCCCGTACCATTTTCAGCGTCAGTTCAAAGCCCATTTTCATGTGACACCCCATCAAATGCTGATGGCGATTCGTCTGTGGCGGGCGAAAGATTTCCTGACCCACGGGATGCCCGCCGCCGAAGTCGCCGCCGCCACCGGGCTGACTGACCAGTCACACCTCACCCGCGCCTTTACGCGTCGTTACGGCATCACCCCCGTGCGCTACCAGAAGCAGGTCGTCCGGCGCTAATGCGCAATCTCATACAATATTCCGTTCCCCTCCTTTCCTACACTGTGACGGCAAACAGAAACGTCAGGTGGAAGTATGATTAGTGGTGTGTTGTATGCCCTGCTCGCGGGGATGTTGTGGGGGCTTATTTTTGTTGGGCCGTTAATTGTGCCGGATTACCCGGCGGCATTGCAGTCAACCGGTCGTTATCTGGCGTTGGGGATAATTGCCCTGCCGCTGGCCTGGCTGGGCCGCCAGCGTTTACGGCAGTTAACGCAGAAAGACTGGCTCACCGCGCTGGCGCTGACCATGATGGGCAATCTCATCTATTACGTCTGTCTTGCCAGCGCCATTCAGCGCACCGGGGCACCGGTTTCGACGATGATCATTGGCACCCTGCCGGTTGTTATCCCGATATGTGCAAATCTGCTCTACAGCCAGCGTGACGGTAAACGCACCTGGACCAGCCTCGCCCCGGCACTGCTCTGTATTGCGGCGGGACTGGCCTGCGTCAACATAGCCGAACTGCACGGCGGCCTGCCAGCGTTCTCCTGGTGGCGCTATGGCTCCGGCATTGCCCTTGCGCTGGTTTCCGTCGCCTGCTGGGCGTGGTATGCGCTGCGTAACGCCCGCTGGCTGCGGGAAAACCCGGACAAGAACCCGATGATGTGGGCAACCGCGCAGGCACTGGTGACACTCCCCGTCTCTTTACTCGGCTATGCTGCTGCCTGTCTGTGGCTGAGTGCGCAACAGCCTGATTTTGCCCAACCCTTCGGCCCGCGCCCCGCGGTGTTTCTCGGTTTGATGTTCGCGATTGCTGTGCTCTGCTCCTGGGTCGGCGCTATGTGCTGGAATGTTGCCAGTCAGCGTTTACCCACGGTCATTGTCGGGCCACTGATTGTTTTTGAAACCCTTGCGGGCCTGCTTTATACCTTCATGCTACGTCAGCAAATGCCGCCGTTGCTCACCCTCTGTGGTATCGCCCTGTTGGTTTGCGGCGTGGTCATGGCTGTACGCGCGAAGCCAGAAAAGCCTCTGGTTCAGTCAGTTTCAGACCACGGTTAATCGTGGTCTTGTTTACCCTGCCCCGAAAGGGGTATATCATCGAATAAAAGATGCATTTAAAATGCATGTTATAATTTCTGATGAGGTAACTGCTATGGCTTTCCGTGACCAACCCCTGGGTGAACTGGCGCTATCCATTCCACGTGCGTCAGCGCTGTTTCGTAAATACGATATGGATTACTGCTGCGGCGGTAAGCAGACGCTGGAGCGCGCCGCGTCCCGCAAAGAACTGGACGTTGGCATCATTGAAACCGAACTGGCAAAGCTGGCAGCGCAGCCCATCGAGAAAGACTGGCGCGTCGCCGCCCTGAGCGAAATCATCGATCACATAATCGTGCGTTACCACGACCGCCACCGCGAACAACTGCCGGAGCTTATCCTGCAGGCGACCAAAGTGGAGCGCGTACATGCCGATAAACCCAACGTGCCAAAAGGGTTAACCAAATACCTGACCATGCTGCACGACGAGCTTTCCAGCCACATGATGAAAGAAGAGCGCATCCTGTTCCCGATGATTAAAGAGGGGATGGGCAGCCAGGCGATGGGGCCAATCAGTGTGATGGAAAGCGAGCATGATGATGCAGGCGAACTGCTGGAAGTGATCAAGCACATTACCAATGGCGTGACGCCGCCGCCGGAAGCCTGCACCACCTGGAAAGCAATGTATAACGGTATCAATGAATTGATCGACGACCTGATGGAACACATCAGTCTGGAAAACAACGTTCTGTTTCCGCGTGCCCTCGCTGGAGAATAAGCAAAGGCGCCCCTGAGAGCGCCTGATTCATGGAAGTCTTTAGAGCCGCCTGCGCGGCTCTTTTTTATTTTCCCGGATGCCAGGTCTACGAATACTAGCGCATACCTGCCAGGCGTTTTTTACCCACAATCAGCCAGCCCGCGCCCAGCACAATAAACCAGATTGGGGTGACGATCAGCGCCTGACGAGTGTCCTCTTCGAGCGTCAGCAGCACCAGTACGAACACAAAGAAGGCCATGCATACCCAGCACATCACTTTGCCAAGCGGCATTTTGTAGATGGACGCTTCATGCAGTTGCGGACGCTGTTTACGGTAGACGAGGTAAGAGCAGAGGATAATCGTCCAGACAAACATAAACAGGATGGCCGAAACGGTGGTAATCATGGTGAACGCCGCAATCGCACTTGGGTTCACGTACAGCATCACCACACCGCCCAGCAGGCAGATACAAGAGAAGGTCAGCCCTTTCGCCGGTACCGCACGTTTAGAGAGCTTACCGAACGCTTTTGGCGCCACCCCATCTTGTGCCAGGCCGAACAGCATACGGCTGGTGGAGAACACGCCGCTGTTCGCGGAAGACGCAGCAGACGTCAGCACCACAAAGTTGATAATGCTCGCTGCGGCAGGCAGGCCCACCAGAACAAACAGTTCAACAAACGGGCTCTTATCCGGCACCACGGAACTCCATGGGGTCACGGACATAATCACAATCAACGCAAACACATAGAACATGATGATGCGGATCGGAATGGAGTTAATCGCGCGCGGCAGCGACTTTTCCGGGTCTTTGGTTTCTGCCGCTGTCGTTCCGACCAGCTCAATCCCCACAAAGGCAAAGACCGCGATCTGGAAACCGGCAAAGAAGCCGCTGATGCCTTTCGGGAACCAGCCGCCGTCATTCCACAGATGCGCAACAGAGGCTTCTACCCCGGTCGGCGATTTGAAACTGGTCAGCACCATCACCAGACCAACAACAATCAGCGCCACAATGGCGACGATTTTGATCATCGCGAACCAGAACTCCATCTCGCCGAACATTTTTACGGTGGCAAGGTTCAGGCTCAGCAGCACCAGGACAATGGTCAACGCCACTATCCAGTCGGATAATCCAGGGAACCAGAATTGTGCGTAAGCGGTGATCGCCACCACATCGGCCATCCCGGTGACTACCCAGCAGAACCAGTATGTCCAGCCGGTAAAATACCCCGCCCACGGTCCGAGCAGGTCGGCGGCGAAGTCGCTAAAAGATTTGTACTCAAGGTTCGACAGCAGCAATTCACCCATCGCACGCATGACGAAAAACAGCATGAACCCGATGATCATATAGACAAAAATGATCGACGGTCCTGCAAGGCTGATGGTTTTCCCGGAGCCCATAAACAGCCCGGTACCGATGGCACCACCTATAGCTATTAGCTGAATATGACGGTTTGTAAGATTGCGCCGTAGCGATTGTTCAGTCGAAGCCTCTTCGTCAGCCGCGACTTTTGCCTGATCTACCATGTTTATATCCTGTCTGTGTTGTTGAGGCTCTTCTGGCCTTTAATTGCATACTTCGCCCATTCGCGGACGCAACGATATTAGGTAAGAATTGGTAGGATGAATACTCTGAATTAAAAGAGATGTTAAATATTTGTTTAAAGTGAGCAGCATATCACTCAAATTAGGGGATGGAGTTCACAAAAATACACCGCAATACGCGCATAGCAAGATAAAGTATCGAAACTAATTCATTTAATGAATGATTCACGCAACATCGTTTTCCTCTCCCCTGACGAGGAGAGGAAAACATCGGGAAGATTACAGGATTTCCAGTAATTCCACTTCGAATACCAGGGTGCTGAATGGCGGGATGGACGCGCCCGCGCCACGCTCGCCGTAGGCCAGTTCGTGCGGAATCGTCAGTTCCCATTTGGAGCCAACCGGCATCAGCGTCAGCGCTTCGATCCAGCCTCCAATCACGCCGTTTACCGGGAATTCAGCCGGTTCGCCACGCGCGACGGAGCTGTCGAACACGGTACCGTCGATCAGTTTACCGGTGTAGTGAACGCGAACACGGTCAGTACGCGCCGGGATAGCGCCTTCGCCCTGAGTGATAACGCGGAACTGCAGACCAGACTCCGTGCTGTTCACACCCTCTTTCTCGCGGTTTTCGTCCAGATATTTCACGCCTTCTGCCGCCATCTCTTCAAAGCGCGCACGACGCACTGCGTCCGCACGTTCGTGGATTTCACGCAGCGCACGATGAACAACATCCACCGGCACAGCCGGTTGTTTACCTGCCAGCGCATCAGCAATACCGGCGACCAGCGCTTCCGGCAACAGCCCCTGTAAGCCGGAGTCGCTAAGCTGCTGCCCTACCTGCAAACCAATGCCATAGCTGGCCTGCGCTTCGATCGTGTCAAACGTTGGGGTTGTCATGGGTTTTCCTTTCATCACTTTTTAAGGTAGCGCGCAGCATAACAGCCACGCCGCAGCGGGTAAAACTTTGTCGTAGTAAAGATGACAAATCGCAGAGAAACAGAAACAATACTCCCGGTAAGATAATTCTCATTATGATGTCACGAGACAATGCATCACACAGCCAATCAGGTAGTTAGCCATCTATACTCAACGAGACAGGATAAATAATGACGCGGAGCAGGAGGAAAGCCATGCCCGGGCGATTTGAACTGAAACCTACCCTGGCGAAAATCTGGCACGCCCCGGATCATTTTCGCATTCTGGACCCGCTTCCGCCGATGCACCGTCGTGGGCTGATCCTTGCGGCGTTGTTGGTTATTATCGGTTTCCTGCTGCCCACCCCGAAAGAGACGGTGACGCCTCCCGCCTCTGTCGGGCGCGAAGCACAACTGAATATTCAGTCACAATCCCAGCCGCAGACACAATCGCAGCCTTCACAACCGCTGGTGACGTCACAGCCGGTGCAAAACCAGCAACCTGCTCCTGTCTTTAACGAGGAACCGCAGGCCGTGCAGGAGCCGATACAGCAGGAGCGTCCGGTCGCCGAACACTCTGCCCCTGCTGCCTCTTCCGCTGGCGGTATTGAGCAGCAGTGGCGCACCTACCGTGTCGAACAGGGCAAAACGCTGGCCCAGGTTTTCCGTGACCACAATTTGCCGCCAACCGATGTCTATGCCATGGCAAAAGTAGAAGGCGAAGGCAAACCGCTCAGCACCCTGCAAAGCGGCCAGATGGTGAAAATTCGTCAGAACGCGAATGGCGTAGTAACCGGGTTGACGATTGAAAATGGCAGCGGCCAGTCTGTCTTGTTCACTCGCCAGCAGGACGGTAGTTTTATCCGGGCACGATAAGCCTCCTGGCCGGGTGAGCGATAACGCTACCCGGCCAGAAGTTAATCGGCTTTTCGGGAGACCTTGTTCACCCACCAGATGCCGGAGCACACCAGCATCAACGCAATCGCGTATTTGAGTTCGAGAATATTCTCGCCCAGAAAAATAGCCGACAGTAACGCGCCTGAGACCGGGATTAAGAAGTTAAACGGCGCAATCATCCCCACCCGATTGTACTTGAGCAGAATGCTCCACAGCGCAAACGCAACCGAGGAGAGTAGCGTCAGGTAGCCAAGAATCGCCACCGAGGAGGGGCCATGCACGGTAAGCTCGCCGCCAAAAACATACCCGCCGACCGCGAGCACGACGCCACCAAACCCCAATTGATAACCCGTCATTACCAACGGATCGACCGTTTGCGAGATCCGCTTACCGTATAGCGTCGATGCCGAGAGGATAAACGCCGCCAGGACTACAAAACCATCTCCCATCAGGCTAAAGCTGAACTCCATCAGGCCATTGTTGAGGTTAACCACCATGACGCCAGCAAACCCCAGTACGCAGCCAAGGGTTTTGTTATAGCTCAGTTTGTCATTCTGGTAGATAAAGTGGGCCAGCAGCACGCTAAAGAAGGTGCCCGTCGCATTCATAATTGAACCTTTTACCCCAGTGGTGAAGGCCAGACCAATATAGAAGAAGACGTACTGGAGTGAGGTTTGCGTGACCCCGAGCAGTGCCAGTTGGCCACACTGATGGAAAGAGAGGCGAGCCAGCGGGCGGCGCTGCGCCAGCGCAAGCAGTAATAACAGTAGCCCTGCGAAGAAGAAGCGATAGCCAGCAAAGACAATTTTCGAAGGGATATCATCCACATCAATCTGGAAAATCTCATAACCGCTTTTAATCGCCGGGTAGGCACTTCCCCATAATAAACAACAGAATGCTGCTCCTGCATACGCCGCATTTTTACGGGCAAAGAGCGGCGACTGGTGTATCGTTTCCATACATTCACCAATTTAAAATAACGTTTTATTTTTTAATTATTGCGGAATAGCCAGGAAATGGAAACAGATATGCGAAAACAGAGATCAGGTTGTGAGCTCGAAGGGATAAAAAGGAAAAACCAGAGGGATAAAAAGCAAAACGCCGGCACAAGGCCGGCGTTTTTACGCAACGTCAGAAGCTAATTACTCAGCAACAACGTTAACGATCAGTTTAGCGAATACTTCGCTGTGAACCTGGAAGTCCACTTCGTGCTCACCAGTGGTACGCAGAACGCCGTTCGGCAGACGAACTTCGCTCT